>Ga0116175_1000323_pt1 | contig 34513 bp, 30 predicted proteins | sample AD_UKC125_MetaG_FD_89802 | JGI IMG/M metagenome (GOLD analysis project Ga0116175, IMG submission 89802) | Active sludge microbial communities of municipal wastewater-treating anaerobic digesters from USA - AD_UKC125_MetaG | ecosystem: Engineered > Bioreactor > Anaerobic > Digestate | place: USA... | reverse complement strand
TGCGCTCCCGGGGGATGTCAATCCCTCGAAATTACGCAATTGCGGGCAAACAAAATTCAAATCGGCACCAAACAAAATCGTCTGCAAAGCCGCACCAGCATTGGCTCGACGCTTCGCGAGCACGCTTTTAACCGGACACTACTGATGTATGGAAAAGAATTACAAATCATGCTTGCCGCGGGGCGATTGAGCCATGATGTCAGAGCCGTCATGGAGGAGACGCCTCAGCATGCACACCACCCTCGTCAGCGTGTTCGCCCGTGCCGGGTGCGTGGCCATGCTGGGCGCGCTGTGTGCCGCCGTGGCTGCCTGCGGGGGCGGCGGCAACTCGGACCCCGTACCTGGCCCTGCGCCTGCGCCTGGCCCCGCACCCGCACCCGTCAGCGCCTGCGGGGACATGAACGAACTGCTGAATGTCATCAACGCCGTGCGCGCTGCGGCCCGCAGCTGTGGCGGCGCTGCCATGCCGGCCGCGGCGGCGCTGAGCTGGAACGTGAAGCTGGCCAGCGCCGCGGATGCCCATTCGAGCGACATGGCCGCCCACGACTTCTTCGACCACGTCGGCTCGGGCGGCAGCAGTCTGGCGCAGCGGGTCAATGCCGCCGGCTATTCATGGCAGGCCATTGCCGAGAACATCGCGGCCGGCAGTTCCACCGCCACGGCCACCGTCAATCAGTGGGTGAACAGCCCGGGTCACTGCCAGGCCATGATGAGCGCGACTTATGTGCACGTCGGCGGTGCCTGCCGCTACAACGCCAGTGCCCAGTACGGTTACTACTGGACCATTGATCTGGGCAAGCCGTTCTGATGTCGTGGCGCCGCATGCCGCCGGTGCGGCGCCGCGCCAAGGCGCCCCGGCCGGGCGCCGGGCAGGCGGGCGGCGGGGGCGGGCCCCTGCCGTCGCCTGAGGCCGCTCAGCTGGCCAGCGCCGCCAGCGCGCGGGCGGTGATTTCGTCCACCGTGCCGGTGCCGCTGATCTGGCGGTATTTGGGCGCGGCGGCGGGCTCGCGCCGGGCCCAGTCGCCGTAGTAGTCGACCAGCGGGCGCGTCTGCTGGCTGTAGACCTCCAGCCGCTTGCGCACGGTGTCTTCCTGGTCGTCGTCGCGCTGCACCAGGGGCTCGCCGGTCACGTCGTCCTTGCCTTCGACCTTGGGCGGGTTGAACTTGACGTGGTAGGTGCGCCCCGAGGCCGGGTGGCTGCGCCGCCCGCTCATGCGCTCAATGATGGCGTCGAAGGGCACGTCGATCTCCAGCACGTAGTCCAGCTTGACGCCGGCGGCCTTCATGGCGTCGGCCTGCGGGATGGTGCGCGGAAAGCCGTCGAACAGGAAGCCCTGGGCGCAGTCGGGCTGGGCGATGCGCTCCTTCACCAGGTTGATGATGAGCTCGTCGCTGACCAGGCCGCCCGACTCCATCACGCTCTTGGCCTGCAGGCCCAGCGGCGTGCCGGCCTTGACGGCGGCGCGCAGCATGTCGCCGGTGGAGATCTGCGGGATGCCGTATTTCTGGCAGATGAAGGCCGCTTGCGTGCCCTTGCCGGCGCCCGGGGCGCCCAACAGGATCAGTCTCATCGTGCTTCCTTTGTGTGTCCGAGGGAGAGGGGGAAACGCCGGTGCGCGGGGCCGCGGGGCCCGGCCGGCACGGGTTGCGGTCGAGAATAGCACGCGAGGACTTGTGTTCGGCTTACAGGCGCGGGCGGCCGCGCGGCGTGGCGCGCCGGCCTTCGCTCAGCCGCCGAAGTCTGGATGAAAAGCAGTCCCCGGCCGCGCGCATGCAGCGCCAGCAGCTATATTTTTAAAAGCGCCTGTCCAGCCGGCGCTTACCGGTCGCCAGCAGCGAACCGCGCCCGCACGCGCGCCAGGTCTTCGGGCGTGTCGACGCCGGGGCCGGGCGGCTGGGCCGTCACGTGCACGGCGATGCGATGGCCATGCCACAGGGCGCGCAGCTGCTCCAGCGCCTCGCACTGCTCCAGCGGCGCCGGCGCCAGGCGCGCAAAGGCGCGCAGGAACGCGGCGCGGTAGCTGTAGATGCCGATATGGCGCAGCGGCGCCGGCTGCGGGGGCAGGGCGGTGATGCCGCCGGCAAAGCCGTCGCGCCACCAGGGCAGCGGCGCGCGCGAGAAGGTCAGCGCCAGTCCCTGCGCGTCGGTCAGCAGCTTGACGACGTTCGGGTTGACGAAATCTTCTACGCTTTCTATAGCATTTGCCGCAGTCCCCATGGGCGCCAGCGACTGATTTGACAGCAACGCGGCGACGGCGTCGATCAGGCCCGGGTCGATCAGCGGCTCGTCGCCCTGCACGTTGACCACCACGTCCGCACCGTCCAGGCCCAGGGTGGCGCAGGCCTCGGCCAGGCGGTCGCTGCCGCTGGCGTGGTCGGCCCGGGTGGGGATGGCGCGCACGCCGTGGGCGGCGCAGGCGGCCAGGATCTCGGGCGCGTCGGCCGCCACCACCACCTGCGCCGCGCCCGAGCGCTCGGCGCGCTCGGCCACACGCACGATCATCGGCTTGCCGCCGATGTCGGCCAGCGGCTTGTTCGGCAGCCGGGTGGAGGCCAGCCGGGCCGGGATCAGGACGGTGAAGGCCATCACCCCGCCAGCGGCGTGCGCGGCGGCAGGGCGGCCAGCTCGTCGTCGCTCAGGGCGCGTGCCTCGGCCTCCAGCATGACGGGGATGCCGTCGCGGACGGGGTAGGCCAGCCGGGCCGAGCGCGAGATCAGCTCGCCCTTGTCGCGGTCGTAGTCCAGCGGGCCCTTGGTGACGGGGCAGACCAGCAGTTCGAGCAGCTTGGGGTCCATGGGGGTACGCTCAGTGCGCCGAGGTTTGAGACAACAGGTTCATGACCAGCACGCCGGCCACGACCAGCGTCATGCCCAGCAGCGCCCAGCCGTCCAGCCGCTGGCCGTACAACCACCAGCCGGCCAGCGCGATCAGCACCACGCCCAGCCCCGACCAGGTGGCGTAGGCGATGCCGACCGGGATGGCGCGCAGCGTCAGCGACAGCAGCCAGAAGGCCAGCGCGTAGCCGGCCACCACCAGCGCCGTCGGCCCCCAGCGCGTGAAGCCCTCGCTGGCCTTGAGCGCGCTGGTGGCGACGACTTCGGCAACGATGGCTCCGAGCAGGAACAGGTGGTGCTTCATGGCGCGGTGGCGGGATGATAGCCGCGCGCGGCCAGTCGCTCGTCCAGAGCGGCGAAGAAGGCGGGCGGCACGGCCAGCCGCAGCGGCACGGCCAGCGCGTCGGGGCGGCGGGACCACAGTTTCACCGCGTCTTTTTCGGTGCAAATCAGGCTCTGTCGCCCGTCCAGCGAGCGCGGCAAGCTATTGAAATCATAGTGATCCGGCAGGGCGATGGTGTCGGCCAGCGTCAGGCCGGCGTCGCGCAGCATGGCGAAGAAGGCCTCTGGCCGGGCGATGGCGGCCAGCGCGGTCAGCGGCTGGCCACGCAACTCGGCCAGCGGCACCTGGTCGCCGTCGGCGTGCACGGCGTGCTCGGCCAGCCGGCGCGTGGCGACGAAGCCGTGCGGCGCGGCGCTGCCGCCGGGTGGCGGGGCTTCGGTCCACAGCACCAGCTCGGCCGGGTGCGGCCCGGGCGCGCGAGGACTCTGGATGCTGCGCGGCCACGGCTCGCGCAGGGGCCCGGCCGGCAGCAGCCAGCCGTTGCCGCTGCCGCGCGCGTCGAACACCACCAGCTCGACGTCGCGCGCCAGCGCCAGGTGCTGCAGGCCGTCGTCGCAGACCAGCACGTCGGTGCCGGGGTGGGCCGCCAGCAGGGCGCGGCCGGCGGCGGCGCGCTGGCGCGCCACGAACACCGGCACATCGGCGCGCCGGCGCAGCAGCAGTGGCTCGTCGCCGACCTCGCGCGCGTCGCTGCCCGGCCGGACTTCGCGGCAGTCGCCGGTGCGGCGCCCGTGGCCGCGCGAAACGATGCCTGGGCGCCAGCCGCGCGCCCGCAGGTGCGCCACCACGGCCAGCGTGGTGGGCGTCTTGCCGGCGCCGCCGGCCATCACGTTGCCGACCACAATCACTGGCACTGGCAGCCGCTCGACCGGCCGCGCGCCGCTCAGGTAGCGCCCGCGCTGGCGCGCCGCCAGCGCGCCGTACAGCCGCGACAGCGGCCACAGCAACCACGCCAGCGCCCCGCGCCGCTGCCAGGCGGCGCGCAGGCGATGTTCGAGGAAGGCGCGGAGCATCGGGTCAGGTGCAAGCAGAGATCGCGCAGCATATCGCGCGAAACAGGCCCGCTCATCGCCGTCACCGTCCGTGCCCCCTCGACCATCGAATGGCCGCGGAGCCGGCCATCCCGGTGCGCCCCTGGCCGGGGTTCCTCCGGCCAGCGCCCCGCGCCGCCGGCAGGCGCGGAACATCGGATCAGGCGCGACAAAAGACAGCGAGGCACCCCTCGCGCTGCCAACGGGCCGCGCAGCAGGCCCGCCGTCGCCGTCGGTGTCCCTCAACCATCGAGCGGCCGCGGAGCAGGCCACCCCAGTGCGCCCCTGGCCGGGGTCCCTCCGGCCAGCGGGCGCGTCCCCCCTCCGGGGGGAAGGCGCCGCAGGCGACTCAGGGGGGCGCTACTTCCCCCCGCTTTGCGCCGCGAAGGTGATCTGCGTCAGTCCCTCGCGCCGGGCCGCGTCCATCACCGTCACCACGGCCTGCACCGGGGCGGCGGCGTCGGCGCTGATGATCAGCACGCTGTCCTTGCCGGCCAGCGCGCGCAAGGCGCGGGCGACGGCGTCCACGCCGCGGGCCTCCAGCGGCTCGCGGTTGATGGCGTAGCGGCCGTCGGCGGCCACGGCCACCACGATCTCCTTGGGCCGCTCGCGCGAGGCGTCGGCATTGGCCACCGGCAGCGTGACCTGCAGCTCGGTGAACTTGCTGTAGGTGGTGGTCAGCATCAGGAAGATCAGGATCACCAGCAGCACGTCGATGAACGGGATCAGGTTGACCTCCGGTTCCTCGGGCGGGTGCGGGCGGAACTTCATCGGGCGGCTCCGGCGGCCGGGGCGCGGCCGGGGCACAGCGGCTCCAGGTGGCGGGCAAAGCGCTCGGCGGCCAGCTCCAGCTCCAGCACGTAGCCGTCCACCCGGGCGCGGAAGTAGCGCCACAGGATCAGCGTCGGGATGGCCACGATCAGGCCGAAGGCGGTGTTGTACAGCGCCACCGAGATGCCGTGCGCCAGCTGCGCCGGGTTGCCGCCCGACAGCGAGCCGGCCGGCGCCTGCGAGCCGAAGATCTCGATCATGCCGATCACCGTGCCCAGCAGCCCCAGCAGCGGCGCCGCCGAGGCGATGGTGGCCAGCGCCGGCAGGTAGCGCTCCAGCCGGTGCGTCACCTGGCGGCCGGCCGCCTCCATGGCGGCGCGCATTTCGTCGGGGCCGCAGCGCGGGTTGGCGTTGATGGCGCGCCAGCCGGCGGCCAGTACCTCGCCCAGGGCGCTGTGCTGCTCCAGCTGGCTCACCATGTCGGGCGACGGCACGGCCTCGCGCGATACGCCGATGGCCTCATCGACCAGGTTGGCGCCCAGCACGCGGCGGCTCTGGAGCTTGATGAAGCGCTCGATGGCGAAGGCCAGCGCCAGGATCGAGCACAGAATGAGCGGCCAGATCGGCCAGCCGGCGGCTTGTATGATCGACAGCAAGGGGTTCTTTCTGGGACGGGCGCGAGGCCCGTGGTGTCGGAAAAAAGATTGCAGGCGATTATGGCGCAGCCGGTGCGCCACCCCGGCCACGCCGTCGCCGCCTCGCCGCGACCGAACCCGCCCGCGCGGTGAGCGTGCATGCACCGATTCTGTGGATAACTTTGTGAAGAATCCGACGAACAAATGGCTTTCACCCAGTCTGGACGCGGTCCGTGACGGGTTGCCTATCACGCAGGCAGAAAAAACTTGTTGTAAATCAACATGTTGCACCGATGCAAGGGCGCTGCCGGCCGATCGCCGGGCGGCCCGGCCCGCTGCCGGCGGCTTGTGGAGTACCGGCGCGGCCCGCGCCCGCAAATTGCTCGCCAGAGCGCATGAACACTGGGTTTGAGGCCACGGCGCCAGCATTGGCGCCGCGTGTGTGGCCAGTTGGCGCGCTGGCCCGCGCCGTGGGTGAGCTGTTGCAGTCGCGCTTCAACCCGGTGGCGGTGCGCGGCGAGGTCTCCGGCTTCACGCGGGCGTCCAGCGGGCACTGCTATTTCGCGCTCAAGGACGAAGCCGGCCAGCTGCGCTGCGCCATGTTCCGCCGCGCCGCCGGGTTGCTGGACTTCGTGCCGCGCGAGGGCGACGCCGTCGAGGTGCGCGGGCGCCTGACGGTGTACGAGCCGCGCGGCGATCTGCAACTGGTGGTCGAAGCCATGCAGCGCGCCGGCCAGGGGGCTCTGTTCGAGCAGTTCCTGCGCCTGAAGGCGCGGCTGCAGGCCGAGGGCCTGTTCGACCCGGCACGCAAGCGCCCGCTGCCGGCGCTGCCGCGCGGCATCGGGCTGGTCACCTCGCCGGGCGCGGCGGCGCTGCACGACGTGCTGAGCGCGCTGGCCCGGCGCGTGCCGCACATCCCGGTGCTGCTGGCGCCGGCGGCGGTGCAGGGCGCGGGGGCGCCCGACGAGCTGCGCAAGGCGCTACAAAAGTTGTATCTGCTGGCGCAGGATGGACAGGCGCTGGAGGCTGATTCGACCAATGAACCCGCGCCAGCGGTCGATCTCATCCTGCTGGTGCGTGGCGGCGGCTCGATCGAAGACCTGTGGGCCTTCAACGACGAGCAGCTGGCGCGCACCATCGCCGCCAGCCCGGTGCCGGTGGTCAGCGGCGTGGGGCACGAGACCGACTTCACCATCGCCGATTTCGTGGCCGACGTGCGCGCCCCCACGCCCACCGCCGCCGCCGAGCTGGTCAGCGCGCCGCGCGCGCAGTGGCTGGCCGAGCTGGACGCGCAGGCCGCGCGCCTGGGCCGCGCCCTGCGCCACCGCCTGGATGCCGAGGCGCAGCGCCTGGACTGGCTGACCGCCCACCTGGCGCGCCCGTCGCAGGCGGTGGCCGCCGAGCGCCTGCGGCTGGCGCAGCTGGGCCAGCGGCTGACCCATGCCCAGGCGCTGCGGCTGGAGCGCGAGCGCGCCCGCCTGCACGCCCTGGCCGCCCGCCTGCCGCGCAGTCTGCCGGCGCCGCTGGCGGCCGAGCGCGCGCGGCTGGAGCGCTTGGCCGAGCGCCTGCCCGCCGCCCTGGCGCGGCAGCTGGGCGGCGCCGACGAGCGCCTGCAGCGCGCCGCGCTGCGGCTGTCGCTGCTCGACCCGCGCCTGGTGCTCGAGCGCGGCTACGCCTGGCTGCAGGACGAGGGCGGCCAGCCCGTCACCCGCGCCGCGCAGACGCACGTCGGCCAGCCGCTGGCCGCCATCCTTGCGGATGGCAAGGTCGATCTGACCGTGCGCGGGCGCCCTTCGCGCTGACTTCCTACAATCGCCCGGTGCCGCCCTAGCACAACCGGCGCCCCCTTTGCCACCCACGACATCAAGGAGAACACCCATGGAACACACCCTGCCGCCGCTGCCCTACGCCATCGACGCCCTGGCCCCGCACTACAGCCAGGAAACGCTGGAATACCACCACGGCAAGCACCACAACGCCTACGTGGTGAACCTGAACAACCTGCAGAAGGGCACCGAATTCGAGTCCATGACGCTCGAGGAGATCGTCAAGAAGTCCAGCGGCGGCATCTACAACAACGCCGCCCAGATCTGGAACCACACCTTCTTCTGGCACTGCATGAAGCCCCAGGGCGGCGGCGAGCCGACCGGCGCGCTGGCCGCGGCCATCAACGCCAAGTGGGGCAGCTACGCCGCCTTCCGCGAGGCCTTCGTCAAGAGCGCCGTGGGCAACTTCGGCTCGGGCTGGACCTGGCTGGTCAAGAAGGCCGACGGCGGCCTGGACATCGTCAACATGGGCGCCGCCGGCACCCCGCTGACCACCGGCGACAAGCCGGTGCTGACGGTGGACGTGTGGGAGCACGCCTACTACATCGACTACCGCAACCTGCGCCCCAAGTTCGTCGAGACCTTCCTCGACAAGCTGGTCAACTGGGACTTCGCGGCGAAGAATTTCGGCTGATCGCCCCCTTGCCGGCCCCGAGAAGCCACCGACAGGTGGCTTTTTTTGTGGTCTGATAGGCCTCTATCCGTTGCCAGGCAAGCGCCAGCAGCTTCCGAAATAAGAGCGAGCGACAGGCGCAGAGATACTTGCGTTCGTTGGCGCGATCGCGATGGTCGCCATCGCCCTGGTGGCCCTGAGCGGGGTCAGCAATGACAACCGGCCGCTGGTGCATGGGCGGGCCGTGACCGGGTGCCATTTGCCACAATAGCGCCCGCCTGGCGCGTCGCTGTGAGCGCCGCGTCAGGAACCCATGCGAACATGCCGCGCGCACGCCACCCGCGTCACCCGCGCGGCATGCCGACAACGACCATCGGAGATACCCTCATGAGCGACAAGTCCCCCACCATCGTCTACACCCTGACCGACGAGGCGCCGCTGCTGGCCACCGCCTCGCTGCTGCCCATCGTGAGCGCCTTCGCGGCGCAGGCCGGGATCGAGGTCGAAACGAGCGACATCTCGGTGGCCGGGCGCATCCTGGGCCAGTTCCCCGAGTGCCTGAGCGAGTCGCAGCGCGTGCCCGACAACCTGACCGAGCTGGGCAAGCTGACGCTCAAGCCCGAGGCCAACATCATCAAGCTGCCCAACATCAGCGCCTCGGTGGCCCAGCTCAAGGCGGCCATCGCCGAGCTGCAGGGCAAGGGCTACAAGATTCCCGACTTTCCCGAGAACCCCAGGGACGACAAGGAAAAGGACATCCGCGCGCGCTACAACAAGTGCATCGGCAGCGCGGTGAACCCGGTGCTGCGCGAGGGCAACTCCGACCGCCGCGCGCCGCGCGCCGTCAAGGAGTTCGCGCGCAAGAACCCGCACAGCATGGCCGAATGGAGCCAGGCCTCGCGCTCGCACGTCTCGCACATGCACCATGGCGACTTCTATCACGGCGAGAAGTCCATGACGCTGGACAAGGCGCGCGACGTGAAGATGGAGCTCATCACCCAGAGCGGCAAGACCATTGTCTTGAAGCCCAAGGTCAGCCTGCAGGACCGCGAGGTCATCGACTCGATGTTCATGAGCAAGAAGGCCCTGGTGGCCTTCTATGAAAAGGAGATCGAGGACGCGCGCAAGACCGGCGTGATGTTCTCGCTGCACGTCAAGGCCACCATGATGAAGGTGTCGCACCCCATCGTGTTCGGCCACTGCGTGAAGATCTTCTACAAGGAGGCGTTCGCCAAGCACCAGAAGCTGTTTGACGAGCTGGGCGTGAACGTGAACAACGGCATGGTCGATCTGTACAACAAGATCGCCACGCTGCCGCAGAGCCAGCAGGACGAGATCAAGCGCGACCTGCACGCCTGCCACGAGCACCGTCCCGAGCTGGCCATGGTCGACTCCAGCAAGGGCATCACCAACTTCCACTCGCCCAACGACGTGATCGTCGACGCCTCCATGCCCGCCATGATCCGCAACGGCGGCAAGATGTGGGGCGCCGACGGCCGCCTGAAGGACGTCAAGGCCGTGATGCCCGAGAGCACCTTCGCCCGCATCTACCAGGAGATGATCAACTTCTGCAAGTGGCACGGCGCGTTCGATCCGCGCACCATGGGCACCGTGCCCAACGTCGGCCTGATGGCCCAGCAGGCCGAGGAATACGGCAGCCACGACAAGACCTTCGAGATCACCGAGGACGGCGTGGCCAACATCACCGACATCAACACCGGCGAGGTGCTGATGAGCCAGAACGTCGAGACCGGCGACATCTGGCGCATGTGCCAGGTCAAGGACGCCCCCATCCGCGACTGGGTCAAGCTCGCCGTCACGCGCGCGCGCCAGTCGGGCATGCCGGTCGTGTTCTGGCTCGACCCCTACCGCCCGCACGAGGCGCAGCTCATCACCAAGGTCAAGATGTACCTGCATGAGCACGACACCACCGGCCTCGACATCCAGATCATGAGCCAGGTGCGCGCCATGCGCTTCACGCTCGAGCGCGTGATCCGTGGTCTGGACACCATCAGCGCCACCGGCAACATCCTGCGTGACTACCTGACCGACCTGTTCCCCATCATGGAGCTGGGCACCAGCGCCAAGATGCTGTCCATCGTGCCCCTGATGGCCGGCGGCGGCATGTATGAGACGGGAGCTGGCGGTTCTGCCCCCAAGCATGTGCAGCAGCTGGTGGAGGAAAACCACCTGCGCTGGGACAGCCTGGGCGAGTTCCTGGCGCTGGCCGTGTCGCTGGAGGATCTGGGCATCAAGAACAACAACGCCCGCGCCAAACTGCTGGCCAAGACCCTGGACGCTGCCACCGGCAAGCTGCTGGACAACAACAAGGGCCCCAGCCCCAAGACCGGCCAGCTGGACAACCGCGGCAGCCACTTCTACCTGGCCATGTACTGGGCGCAGGAGCTGGCCGCGCAGACCGAGGACGCCGAGCTGGCGGCCAGGTTCGCCTCGCTGGCCAAGGTGTTGACCGACAACGAGGCGAAGATTGTGCAGGAGCTGGCCGACATTCAGGGCAAGGCGGTGGACATCGGTGGCTACTACATGCCGGATGCTGCCAAGCTGGCCCAGGTGATGCGTCCCAGCGCCACCTTCAACCAGGCGCTGGCCGCGCTGGCCGGCTGACGGGGCGCACGCCGCCGTGGCGGCCGTGAGACCCGGGGCGCGGCGTCAGCCGCGCCATTTTTCGTGCGCGTCGCCGGTTACCGGCAGTGCGTTCTGCTGCTTACAGGAATCAGGCCTTTTTGGGCTGTTGGCCAGGTCAGACATGCGCCAGCAGCTACAAAATTAATAGTCATCGTGGCCCCGACTTGCTGAACGGCCCCCCGCCCAGGCGGTGCCCCGCTTTCACATGGCGCTGTGCGAACCAGCCCTGGTTCATCTCCAGCACGTAGCGCACCGGCTTGGCCGAGCAGTGGCTGGTCTCCTGAAGCGGCTGCATGTCGGCCAGGTTGACGATGGTGCCGTCGTCGGCCACGAAGGCGGCGGTCAGCGGGATCAGCGTGTTCTTCATCCAGAAGCACTGCACGCCGGGCTCCTCGAAGCTGAACAACATGCCCTCGTGCGTCGGCATGTCCTTGCGGTGCATCAGGCCGATCTGTCGTTGCGCGGGGCTGCTGGCCAGTTGGGCGTCGATGCGGTGCATGCCGGCCGTGAGCGTGGTGCGCGGCAGATCGAGCTGCGGCTGGCCGGCCGGCGCGCCCTGGGCGAGTGCGGCATGGCAGGCCAGCGTGGTCAGGACGATCGACAGGTGGCGACGCAGGAAGGCAGGCATGGTGGCAACGAGAAGTGGGACGGGGCATGAGAGCCGGCGGCGAGCTGATGGTTCACCCGCGCCGGCGCGCCAGCCGCATTGTCGCCGCCACGCGCGCCGCCCAGGCCGCCGCCGCCGGGCGGTGGCTAGAATCGATTCCGCCCAGTGCGCCATGCCCGCGGACATCGGCGCGCAGCGTCTGGCCCATCCAGCTTGGAGACCCCACCCATGTACCAGCACATCCAGGTGCCTGCCGGCGGGCAGAAGATCACCGTCAACGCCGATTTCTCGCTCAAAGTCCCGGACCAGCCGATCATCCCCTTCATCGAGGGCGACGGCACGGGCGTGGACATCACCCCCGTGATGATCAAGGTGGTCGACGCGGCGGTGGCCAAATGCTACGGCGGGCGGCGCCAGATCCACTGGATGGAGGTCTACGCGGGCGAAAAATCCACCCGCGTCTACGGCCCCGACGTCTGGCTGCCCGAGGAGACGCTGGCGGCGCTCAAGGAATACGTGGTCTCCATCAAGGGGCCGCTGACCACGCCGGTGGGCGGCGGCATCCGATCGCTCAACGTGGCCCTGCGCCAGGAGCTGGACCTGTACGTCTGCCTGCGCCCGGTGCGCTACTTCAAGGGCGTGCCCTCGCCGGTCAAGGAGCCCGAGAAGGTCGACATGGTGATCTTCCGCGAGAACAGCGAGGACATCTACGCCGGCATCGAGTGGGAGGCCAGGAGCGCCAACGCGCGCAAGCTGATCCGCTTCCTGGTCGAGGAAATGGGCGTGGGCAAGATCCGTTTTCCCGACACCTCCGGCATTGGCGTCAAGCCGGTGTCCATCGAGGGCACCGAGCGCCTGGTGCGCAAGGCCATCCAGTACGCCATCGACAACGACAAGCCCAGCGTCACCCTGGTGCACAAGGGCAACATCATGAAGCACACCGAAGGGGGCTTTCGCGACTGGGGCTACGGGCTGGCGCGGCGCGAGTTCGGCGCCGAACTGCTGGACGGCGGGCCGTGGTGCCAGTTCAAGAACCCGAAGACGGGCCGCGCCATCGTCATCAAGGACGTCATCGCCGACGCCTTCCTGCAGCAGATCCTGCTGCGCCCGGCCGAGTATTCGGTGATCGCCACGCTGAACCTGAACGGCGACTACATCAGCGACGCGCTGGCGGCGCAGGTGGGCGGCATCGGCATCGCGCCGGGCGCCAACCTGAGCGACAGCGTGGCCTGCTTCGAGGCCACCCATGGCACGGCGCCCAAGTACGCCGGCAAGGACTACGTCAACCCCGGCTCCGAAATCCTCAGCGCCGAGATGATGCTGCGCCACATGGGCTGGACCGAGGCGGCCGACCTGGTCATCGCCAGCATGGAGGCCGCCATCCAGAGCAAGCGCGTCACCTACGACTTCGCCCGCCTGATGGAGGGTGCCGTGCAGGTCAGTTGCTCCGGCTTCGGCCAGGTGATGATCGACCACATGTGACGGCAGGCGGCGCCTCGGCCGCCACGGGCCCAAAAAAATCCCGAGCCAGGCTCGGGATGGGCGTCGGACTGCGCGGCCTTCAGTGGGGCAGCGCCGTCGGGTCGGCCGCGATCGACGACCCCGGCAGTGGCGCCGTCAGGGCGCCCAGCGGATCAGCGCGAATCCGCGTCGCCAGCAGGCCCTTGGGACCCTGGTTGACCTCGTAGCTGACGCGGGCACCTTCCTTCAGCGTCTTGAATCCGTCCATGTCGATGGCCGAAAAGTGCGCGAACACGTCCGGACCGCCGCCGTCCGGCTCGATGAAGCCGAACCCCTTCAGGTCGTTGAACCACTTGACTTTTCCTTCGGGCATGTCTTGTCTCCTTGTGTCTTCCGTCCGGCTGCGAGTGTGCGGGAAGGATTTTGTCCTTGTCAACCAGCGCCGTCCGTCGCCGGTGATCCATGCCGGTGCCGGTACGCCGGGTGTCCGAAACCCCGACGGCGCCCGCCAGTCAACGGTCTCATTAGAATGATTTTCATGGCAACTACCCCTCCGACACGTTCCCCGGCGCCGCCGGGTCCCGTGGCCCCCGTCCGACAACCCGACGGTGGCGGCGACGTGGTGCTCGAGCGCGTGCCACAGAAAGTCAAACCGCCCCAGATGTACCAGGTGGTCATGCTCAACGACGACTACACGCCGATGGAGTTCGTGGTGGTCGTCATCCAGGAATTCTTCGGCAAGGACCGCGAGAGCGCGACCCAGATCATGCTCAAGATCCACCTGGACGGCAAAGGCGTCTGTGGCGTCTATTCGCAGGACGTGGCCGCCACCAAGGTCGAGCAGGTGCTGGACGCGGCGCGCCAGGCCGGACACCCGCTGCAGTGTGTCAGCGAGCCGGTGGACTAGGGCCATGGCGTTGAATATCACCGAACTTCCCCCAACTGTCGCTGTCAAAGCCTCGCGAAAGTCGTAAGCTAGAGGCGCTAAAGGAACCACACCATGATTGCCCAGGAACTGGAAGTCAGCCTCCACATGGCCTTTGTCGAGGCCAGGCAGCAGCGCCACGAGTTCATCACCGTCGAGCATCTGCTGCTGGCGCTGCTGGACAACCCCAGCGCCGCCGAGGTGCTGCGCGCCTGTGCCGCCAACATCGACGATCTGCGCAAGTCGCTGACCAACTTCATCAAGGACAACACGCCCCAGGTGGCGGGCAGCGACGAGGTGGACACCCAGCCGACGCTGGGCTTCCAGCGCGTCATCCAGCGCGCCATCATGCACGTGCAGTCCACCGGCAACGGCAAGAAGGAAGTCACCGGCGCCAACGTGCTGGTGGCGATCTTCGGCGAGAAGGATTCGCACGCCGTCTACTACCTGCACCAGCAGGGCGTCACGCGCCTGGACGTGGTCAACTTCATCGCCCACGGCATCCGCAAGACCGACACCCCCGAGGCCAGCAAGCCCGCCGAGGGTCAGGCCAGCCCCGGCGAAAGCGAGGAGGTCAGCGAAAAATCCGAAAAGGCCTCGCCGCTGGAGCAGTTCACGCAGAACCTCAACCAGCTCGCCAAGGACGGCAAGATTGACCCGCTGATCGGGCGCGACTACGAAGTCGAGCGCACCATCCAGATCCTGTGCCGCCGGCGCAAGAACAACCCGCTGCTGGTGGGCGAGGCTGGCGTCGGCAAGACGGCGATCGCCGAAGGCCTGGCCTGGCGCATCACCGAGGGCACGGTGCCCGAGATCCTGGTCGAAGCCACGGTGTACGCACTGGACATGGGCGCGTTGCTGGCCGGCACCAAGTATCGCGGCGACTTCGAGCAACGCCTGAAGGGCGTGCTGAAGAACCTCAAGGACCGGCCGAACGCCATCCTGTTCATCGACGAGATCCACACCCTGATCGGCGCCGGCGCGGCGTCCGGCGGCACGCTGGACGCGTCCAACCTGCTCAAGCCGGCGCTGTCCAGCGGCCAGCTCAAGTGCATCGGCGCCACCACCTTCACCGAATACCGCGGCATCTTCGAGAAAGACGCGGCGCTGTCGCGGCGCTTCCAGAAGGTCGACGTGGTCGAGCCAACGGTGGCCGAGACGATCGACATCCTCAAGGGTCTCAAGAGCCGCTTCGAGGAGCACCACGCCGTCAGGTACGCCACCGCCGCGCTGCAGGCGGCGGCCGAGCTGTCGGCCAAGTACATCACCGACCGCCACCTGCCCGACAAGGCCATCGACGTGATCGACGAGGCCGGCGCGGCCCAGCGCATCGCCCTGGCCAGCAAGCGCAAGAAAACCATCGGCAAGCACGAGATCGAGGAGATCGTCGCCAAGATCGCCCGCATCCCGCCGGCCAGCGTCTCCAACGACGACCGCAGCAAGCTGCAAACGCTGGAGCGCGACCTGAAAAGCGTGGTGTTCGGCCAGGATGCGGCGCTTGACGTGCTCGCTTCCGCGGTCAAGATGGCGCGCTCGGGCCTGGGCAAGGGCGACAAGCCGATCGGCAGCTTCCTGTTCTCCGGTCCCACCGGCGTCGGCAAGACCGAGGCGGCGCGCCAGCTGGCCTTCATCATGGGCGTCGAGCTGATCCGCTTCGACATGTCCGAGTACATGGAGCGCCATGCGGTCAGCCGCCTGATCGGCGCGCCGCCGGGCTACGTGGGCTTCGACCAGGGTGGCCTGCTGACCGAGGCCATCAGCAAGAAGCCGCACTGCGTGCTGCTGCTCGACGAAATCGAGAAGGCGCACCCCGACATCTTCAACGTGCTGCTGCAGGTGATGGACCACGGCACGCTGACCGACAACAACGGGCGCAAGGCGGACTTCCGCAACGTCATCATCATCATGACGACCAACGCGGGCGCCGAGACCATGAACAAGGCCAGCATCGGCTTCACCAACGCGCGCCAGCAGGGCGACGAGATGGCCGACATCAAGCGCCTGTTCACGCCCGAGTTCCGCAACCGGCTGGACGCCATCGTCAGCTTCAAGGCGCTGGACGAGCAGGTCATCCTGCGCGTGGTCGACAAGTTCCTGCTGCAACTTGAGCAGCAGCTGGCCGAAAAGAAGGTCGAGGTCACCTTCACCGACGTGCTGCGCAAGTTCCTCGCCAGGAAGGGCTTCGATCCGTTGATGGGCGCGCGCCCCATGCAGCGCCTGATCCAGGACACCATCCGCAAGGCGCTGGCCGACGAGCTGCTGTTCGGCCGCCTGCAGGACGGCGGGCGCCTGACGGTGGACCTGGACGACAAGGACGAGGTGCGGCTCGACATCACGCCGCTGCCCAAGAGGGAGCGTGCCAAGGGGTCGGAGCCGGCCGAGCCGGAAGAAGAGCTGGCAGCCGACTGACCCGAGCGGTCGGGCCTGACCACCGGGCAGCCCGCCAGCGATCTGGCGGGCTGTCGCGCTTTCAGGGCGGCCCGGGCGCGCGCAGCGACGCTACCATCGTCGCCAGCCCTTCGCGGTAGGGCGTGACGCGAAAGTCCGGATAGCGCGCCATGAACTTTTCGCTGCTGAAGACGTAGTCCTGCTGGTTCTGGTACAGCATCTCGCCGACCTCGCGCAGCAGCGGCATGGCCAGGCCCAGTGCGCGCACCAGGGCCACGGGCAAGCGCTGCACACGCGGCGGCGCACCCAGCAGGCGGGCGCTTTCCATGAGCAGCTCGCGCGGCGTCGGCGCCGGGCTGGCGGTGGGCAGGTGCCAGCTTTGCTGCCACGCCGCCTCATCCAGCGCCAGGCGCGCCAGCGCACGCCCCGCGTCCAGGGTGTAGGTGAAGCTGTGGCGCGCGTCCGGGTCGCCCAGCCAGAAGGCCGCGCGGCCTTGCAACTGCCTTTCGATGGCGGCCGAGTAGAGGATCGACAGGCGAACGTGAGGTCCGTAGAAATCGGCGCTGCGGGCGACCAGCCAGCGCAGGCCGCGCTGCGCGCCGGCCTGCCGCAGCAGCTCGAGCAGACGGGCGCGCACACGGCCCTTGCGCGAAGGTGGGTCGATCGGGTGGGCCTCGCGCATCGGCACCTTCAGGGACTGCGGTCCGTAGGCGTAGAGGTTGTCGAACCAGATCAGCCCGGCGTCGTTTGCCAGCGCCGCGTCGATCGCGTGGTCCATGATGCGCGGCCAGTCGCGCTCCCACACGGCCGCGCGATAGGCCAGGCCGAGCGTCAGATACAGGTGGCTCGAGCCCTCGGCGGCGGCACGCAGCGCGCGGCCGTCCAGGGCGTCGAGCGCCCGGTGTGGGAGGTCGCCGTGGCCAGCGGACCGGCTGCCGCGGCTGGCCAGCACGATGTCCTGGCTATCCTGTCGCAGCGCCAGGGCGGTCGCGCGGCCGATCGCGCCGTCGCCGATGATGAGGTGGTGCATCCGGGGCATGGCAGTGGCTCCGTTTCCTGCAGGGCGCCATCATGAACCCATTGCCCGATCCTGCAAACCGTGGTGGCGCACTCGCTATGCTCTCAGCATGAGCGCCCCCACCTTCCTCTGGCACGACTACGAGACCTTTGGCGTCAACCCGCGCCGCGACTGGCCGGCGCAGTTTGCCGCCGTTCGCACGGATGCCGAGCTGAACGAGATCGGCGAGCCGCTGATGCTGTACTGCCAGCCGCCGCAAGACCGCCTGCCCGAGCCCGAGGCCTGCCTGATCACCGGCCTCACACCGCAGGAATGCGCGGCCAAGGGCCTGCCCGAGCACCAGTTCGCGGCGCGGATTCACGCCGCGCTGGCCCAGCCCGGCACCATCGGCGTGGGCTACAACTCGATCCGCTTCGACGACGAGGTGACGCGCTTTCTGCTTTGGCGCAACCTGATCGAGCCCTATGGCCGCGAATGGCGCGACGGCTGCAGCCGCTGGGACCTGCTGGACGTCATGCGTTGCGCCCACGCGCTGCGGCCCGAGGGCATCGAGTGGCCCCGAGGCGAGGACGGCCTGACCAGCTTCAAGCTGGAGCGTCTCACGGCCGCCAACGCCCTGGCACACCAGATGGCGCACGACGCGCTGTCGGATGTGCGCGCCACCATCGCGCTGGCGCGCCTGCTGCGCCAGCGCCAGCCCAAGCTGTTCGAGTTTTGCCTGGCGCTGCGCCGGAAGGACCGCGTGGCCGAGGAACTGGGCCTGCCCACCACCCTGCGCGAGGCGCGGCCGTTCCTGCATGTGAGCGGCCGCTTCGGCGCCGCGCGCGGCTGCATCGCCGTGATGGCGCCGCTGGCCATGCACCCGACCAACAAGAACGAGCTGCTGGCCTGGGATCTGGCCGCCGACCCGCGCGAGCTGGCCGATCTGAAGCCCGACGCGCTGCGCGCGCGCCTGTTCACCGCCAGCGCCGATCTGCCCGAGGGCGTGACGCGCCTGCCGATCAAGGGCGTGCACCTGAACAAGTCGCCCATCGTGATCGGCAACCTGAAGACCCTGCGCCCCGAGCTGGCCGAGCGCTGGGGCATCGACTTCGGAGCGGCGCAGGCGAACTTCGAGCGGCTGCGCGCGCTGCCCGATCTGAGCGCGCTGTGGCCCCAGGTCTACGCGCGGCCGGCCGCCGCCGAGCCGGTGGACGTCGACGAGGATCTGTATGGCGGCTTTCTGGGCGACGCCGACCGCCGCCGCCTGGAGCGCCTGCGCACGCTGGATGCAGGCGAACTGGCGCTGGCGCGGGCCGGCTTCGACGACGAACGGCTGGCCGAGCTGCTGTGGCGCTATCGCGCGCGCAACTTCCCCGACACGCTGACGGCGCAGGAGCGCGCGCGCTGGGAAACGCGTCGCGCCAGGCGTCTGCTGGATGGCGCGGACGGCGCGCTCACCATGCAGGGCCTGTTCGACCGCATCGACGCGCTGGCCGAGTCCGAGCTCGATGAGCGCCAGCAGGCCGTGCTGGAGGCCCTTTACGAGTGGGCCGAGCAGATCGCGCCGGCACCCGGTTAGCTATCAAAAAAAGAGCTGCTGGCGCTGACTGGCAAAAGCATTGGGCCGCAATATCCCATGATCACGGCAACCCCCAGGCAGCCCGGACCAGGCGCAGCCACATGCCCGCCGTGGTGGTGTAGCCGACGCTGCTGGCGCTGACCTGGCCCTCGGCGTCGATCACGATGAAGGCCGGCACGGCTTGGACGCCGTAGCGCGCCGCGATCGCGCCGTCCGGGTCGACCACGGTGGCCCAGGGCAACTGGCGGCGCTGCAGCTCGCGTCGCACGGCGGTCACGTCGCCCGAGCGCATGGCCACCGTCAGCACCGGCCAGTGCCCGGCCACCTGGCTGACGTTGTCCTGCTCCAGCTTGCACACCGGACACCATTCGGCCCAGAAGTTGAGCGCCACCGGCTGGCCGGGGTGGGCGGCGCGCCACTGAGCGAGCGATAGCTGGGCGCCCTGCTGCACGCTGACGGCCGCGGCGCTGAAGTCCGGCGCGTCGCCGCGGGGCACGTCGCGCGTCTGCCACGCCTGCACCGCCCACAGCAACGCCAGCAGCAGCGCGCCGTCACGCACCCAGCGTGCCAGGCGCGCGCGCCAGGGCGGGGCGGTCGACGGCCGGGGGGCGCGGGATAGGGAAGGCACGGGGCGGCAGGCGCGGTCGAAACCGATAGTATTGACGCTTTTCCCGCCGCCGGGTGCTGACCCGCTGGCTGGCGGGCCTGTCCCACCGTCACCCAGGAGCGCGCCGATGAGCACACCGACCAAGTACCTGCTGCAGGAAAGCCAGATCCCGAAGTTCTGGTACAACATCCAGGCCGACCTGCCCAAACCCATGCCGGCGGTGCTGCATCCGGGCACGCTGCAACCGATCGGGCCGGCCGACCTGGCGCCGCTGTTCCCGATGGCCATCATCCAGCAGGAAGTGGCCACCGAGCGCGAAATCGAAATCCCCGAGCCGGTGCGCGAGGTGTTCCGCCTGTGGCGCCCGGCGCCGCTGTTTCGCGCCCACCGGCTCGAAAAGCTGCTCGGCACGCCGGCCAAGATCTTCTACAAGTACGAGGGCGTCAGCCCCGCCGGCAGCCACAAGCCCAACTCGGCCATCCCGCAGGCCTTCTACAACGCGCAAGAGGGCGTCAAGCGGCTGTCCACCGAGACCGGCGCCGGCCAGTGGGGCAGCTCGCTGGCGCTGGCCGGGCAGATCTTCGGGCTCGACGTCACCGTCTACCAGGTGCGCGTCAGCTACGACCAGAAGCCGTACCGCCGCGCGCTGATGGAAACCTACGGCGCGCGCTGCGTCGCCTCGCCCAGCAACGAGACCGAGTACGGCCGCACCGTGCTGGCCCAGCGCCCGGACCACCCCGGCAGCCTGGGCATCGCCATCAGCGAGGCGGTGGAAGTGGCGGCCAAGAACGACGACACCAAGTACGCCCTGGGCTCGGTGCTGAACCACGTGCTGCTGCACCAGACCATCATCGGACTGGAGGCGATGGAGCAGATGCACATGGCCGACGCCTGGCCCGACGTGCTGGTGGGCTGCACCGGCGGCGGCAGCAACTTCGCCGGCCTGGCCTTCCCGTTCATCGGCCACGGTCTGCGCGGCGGCGCCATGCCGCGCGTGGTGGCGGTCGAGCCCGCGGCCTGCCCCAGCCTGACGCGCGGCAAGTATGCCTACGACTTCGGCGACACGGCGCACCTGACGCCGCTGACCAAGATGCACACCCTGGGCAGCACCTTCACCCCGCCGGGCTTTCACGCCGGTGGCCTGCGCTACCACGGCATGGCGCCGCTGGTCAGCCACGTCAAGGAGCTGGGCCTGCTGGACGCCGTGGCCTACACCCAGGGCGAGTGCTTTGCCGCCGGCGTGCAGTTCGCGCGCGCCGAAGGCATCGTGCCCGCGCCCGAGGCCAACCACGCCGTCAAGGGCGCCATCGAAGAGGCGCTGCGCTGCAAGCGCGAGGGCAAGGCCGAGACCATCCTGTTCAACCTCAGCGGGCACGGCCACTTCGACATGGGGGCGTACCAGGCTTACTTTGCCGGCCAGCTGAAGGACGAGGCCTACGACGAGAAGGAGCTGGCGCAAGCCCTGTCGGGCCTGCCCGCCGTGCCGGCCTGAGCCGGCCGAGGGGTGGGAGCCGCTCTGCTGCACCGCCCCGGCGCCGCTGCATGCGCCGGGGGCTGTGCCACCCGGCGGGCGGGGCGCGTCGCGGGGACCGGCCTACAGTGCGAACACCTTCTTCAGGAACGTCACCGCGGCGCCGGCCGCCTGGTCGCGCGCCTTGGTGTTGCCTTCCACGTTGGCCCCCATGGTCCGGCAGCTCTTGAGCGCCGCGTTGTACGCTTCGCCCTGCAGCCGGGCCCCGGTGCCGCGGTCGAAGGCATGGAAGTTGTCGATATCGACCTCGATCGGGCAGTCGGCGGTGGTTTTGGTGGCGCGCGCCAGGAAGTGGCGCCGGGTGTCATCGCCGTCGAACTTGTGGTGCGCGCCCTCGATGGCGACAAATTCCACCGGCGTCCCAGCGGTGCGGATCTTGTCGGCGTAGTCCTGGCACGGCTGGATCGGCGTGTAGTCGTCGGCCGTCCCGTGGATGAACAGCATCGGCGCCTTGGAGAACACTCCCGGCCGGACCACCAGCCGGAAAATGTTGGTGCAGCCGCCGGCATAGGTCGGGATGAAGGCCGCGTAGCGCAGGCCATCGGGCAGCTTCTGCGTGCCGATCAGGCGCTCGACGGCGGTGCGCAGCACGGCCGTGCCACCGCGCGAGAAGCCCATGATGGCGATGCGGTTGCGGTCGACGCGCGGGTGCGTGGCCAGCAGCCGCAGCGCCGCGAAGCTGTCGGCGACGTCGGCGCTGAACGGCACCTGTGACTGATCGTCCGCGGTGCTGCTGACGCCGCGCGGCCCGAACATGTCGATCACGAACACCGCGATGCCGGCGTCGTTGAACTGCTTGGGCCAGTAGTTGAGCTGAGCTGGATAGACGCCGCCCGAGCCGTGCACCAGCACCACGGCGGGCACCTTGTCGGCGCCCGGCGGCAGGAACAGGTGGCCCAGGATGTTGACCGCCTCGCCGCTCTTGTTGCCCTGCATCAGCTCGCCCAGCGTCTTGGGCGTCCAGCTGGCAAAGGCGTAGACCCCGTTGCCGGGGCCGTCGGCCAGGCTGGTGACGACCGCTGGCTGTGCGCGCGCCGCTGCGGCACCCAGCAGCACGACCGACAGCGCCCATGCCCACCAGCACCTGCGCGCCAAGACTTGCATCAGAGCCATGATGTCCTCCTGAGTGACGGAAGAGGACACCCAGTGTAGGACGATCGCTGGCGCTGCGAAAGGGGGGTGGCAGGATGTGTCGACGATGGCGTCAGATGTCGGCGCCGAACACTTCCAGCAGCCGGTCCAGCCCGCCCATGTCGATCGCCACCCTGGCCTGGTCGCGCACGCGGGGCTTGGCGCGGTAGGCCACCGACAGGCCGACGGCGCGCATCATTTCCAGGTCGTTGGCGCCGTCGCCCATGGCGATGGCCTGGCGGGGCGAGCAGCCGATCAGGCTGCACGTGGACAGCACCGTCTCGCGCTTCATCGCGCCGTCGCAGATGTCGCCCCAGCTCTGCGGCTGGATGTGGCCCGTCAGGCGCCCGTGCTCGATCTCCAGCAGGTTGCTGCGGGCGAAGTCCAGCGCCAGCCGGTCGCGCAGGCGGTCGGCGAAGTAGGTGAAGCCGCCCGATACCAGCAGCACCTTCAGCCCCGCCGCCTTGCAGGCCAGCACCAGTTCGGCGGCGCCGGGGTTCAGGCGCAGGCGGGCGCGGTAGACCTGCGCCAGCTCGTCGACCGACACGCCCCGCAGCAGCGCCACGCGGCGGCGCAGGCTGTCCTTGAAGTCGGTGATCTCGCCGCGCATGGCCGCCTCGGTGATGGCGGCCACCTCGGCCTTGCGGCCCACGGCATCGGCGATCTCGTCCACGCATTCGATGTTGATCAGCGTCGAATCCATGTCGAAGGCGATCAGCCGGTAGTCGGACAGGCGCAGGGGCGGCTGGACGCCGCGCAGCACCAGGCCAGGGCTGATCTCGCGGGCATCGTCGGGCAGTTGGGCGGGGTTCATTTGCTATTGATAATGTAGCTGTTCGCGCTTGTCGGAAAAGCGCTGTCGGCCAAAAACATTCACGTTGTTCACAAGGACGGGCCGTGAAGAAAGCGGAACAGGCGCGCCGCCGGCTGCGTTTCGGGCAGCACGTAGACCACGCCGGTGGCGCGGCCGAACAGGGGGTCGATCACGCGGTCGTAGAAGTCGGCCGGCAGGTTGATGCAGCCAAACGAGATGCGCTTGTCGGCTGTGCCGGGCGAGTGCAGGCGCTCGGGTCGGCGCTCGCCCGGCACGTCGCGCACCCGGTGCATGGACAGCGCGGCGTCGTAGTCCAGCCAGACGATGTCCTCGCCCCGGTGGTTGCGCCCCGGCTCGGTGACGTAGCGGCCGGCGCTGGTCACCTTCTCGTGCGGCCGCACGCGTGACAGGGGGCGCGTGCCGATGTCGGCCGGCGCCACGTCGCCGCGCGCCTGGCCGAGCAGCACCGGGCTGTTGTCCAGCAGCCGGCCGCCGCGGTCGAACACCCACACGGTGGCCGCTGGCTTGTCCACCACGGCAAAGGCGCGGCCGCCGGCGTCGCCGGCACGCACCACCTCGTCGGCAAAGCGGCGCGCCACGTCCTCGCCCATGGCCTGCGCCGCCGTGGCCGCGAGGGCCAGGCTGGCGGCGGCGGCGCATCGGGCCAGGCGGGTGGGGCGTGTCATGGCGGGCGGCATGGGCGTTGCCCGGTTTATACGGCAGCCACGGCGGGTTGGGGCGCCGCCACCGGCTGCCCCAGGCTGCGCAGCACGTCGCGCACCAGGTGCGCGCGCGCCGCCGGGTCGGGCAGGGCGCGCTCGATGCGCAGCTTGTCGTTGCCGGCCAGCTTGATGTGGCGGTTCTTCTGGATCAGCCCGATGATGGCCATCGGCTCGATCGGCGGGCTGGGCCTGAACGTGATGTGGATCACGCCCGGCGCCGCGTCCACCTTCTGCACGCCATAGGGGGCGCTCAGCACGCGCAGGCGGTGCACGTCGATCAGCGTCTGCGCCTGTGCGGGCAGCTTGCCGAAGCGGTCGACGATTTCTTCCACCAGGGCGTCGATCTGCTCGTTGGTCCGGGACGTGGCCAGCTTCTTGTAGAACGACAGGCGCAGGTGCACGTCGCCGCAGTAGTCCCCGGGCAGCAGCGCGGGCGCGTGCAGGTTGATGTCGGTGGCGGCCTGCATGGGCGCCAGCAGGTCGGGTTCGCGGCCGGCCTTCAGGCTGCGCACGGCCTCGGCCAGCATCTCGTTGTAGAGCTGAAAGCCGATCTCCATCATGTTGCCGCTCTGGTTTTCGCCCAGCACCTCGCCGGCGCCGCGGATCTCCAGGTCGTGCATGGCCAGGTAAAAGCCCGAGCCCAGCTCCTCCATCTGCTGGATCGCCTCCAGCCGCTGCGTGGCCTGCTTGGTCAGGCTCTGCATCTCGGGCACCAGCAGGTAGGCGTAGGCCTGGTGGTGGCTGCGGCCCACGCGCCCGCGCAGCTGGTGCAGCTGCGCCAGGCCGAAGCGGTCGGCGCGCGCGATGACGATGGTGTTGGCCGTGGGCACGTCGATGCCGGTCTCGATGATGGTCGAGCACAGCAGCAGGTTGTGGCGCTGCGCCACGAAGTCGCGCATCACGCGCTCCAGCTCGCGCTCGGGCATCTGGCCGTGGGCGATGGCGATGCGCGCCTCGGGCAGCAGCTTTTCCAGCGCCTGGCGGCGGTTGTCGATGGTCTCGACCTCGTTGTGCAGGAAGTACACCTGCCCGCCGCGCTTGAGCTCGCGCAGCACCGCTTCGCGGATCACGCCCGCGCCTTCGTCGCGCACGAAGGTCTTGATGGCCAGCCGGCGCTCGGGCGCGGTGGCGATCACGCTCAGATCGCGCAGGCCTTCCAGCGCCATGCCCATGGTGCGCGGGATGGGTGTGGCCGTCAGCGTCAGCACGTCGACCTCGGCGCGGAACTTCTTCATCGCCTCCTTGTGGCGCACGCCGAAGCGGTGCTCCTCGTCGATGATCAGCAGGCCCAGGTTCTTGAACTGGGTCTTTTCCGACAGCAGCTTGTGCGTGCCGACCACGATGTCCACGCTGCCGTCGACCAGGCCCTTGAGGGCGGCCGTGGTTTCCTTGCCGGAGGCGAAGCGGCTCATCTGCGCCACCTTCACCGGCCATTTGGCCAGGCGGTCGACCAGCGTCTGGTAATGCTGCTCGGCCAGCAGCGTGGTGGGCGCCAGCAACGCCACCTGCTTGCCGCCGGTGACGGCCACGAAGGCGGCGCGCAGCGCGACCTCGGTCTTGCCGAAGCCGACGTCGCCGCACACCAGGCGGTCCATCGGCCGCGGACTGATCAGGTCCTGGATCACGGCGTGGATGGCGGCCTTCTGGTCGGCCGTTTCCTCGAAGCCGAAGTCGGCGGCGAACTGCTCGTAGTCGTGCGGCGAATAGCGGAAGGCGTGGCCTTCGCGCGCGGCGCGGCGCGCGTACAGGTTCAGCAGCTCGGCGGCGGTGTCGCGCACCTGCTCGGCCGCCTTGCGCCGCGCCTTGTCCCACTGGCCGCTGCCCAGCCGGTGCAGCGGCGCCTCGTCGGCACTGACGCCGGTGTAGCGGCCGATCAGGTGCAGCTGCGACACCGGCACGTACAGCACCGCCTGCTGCGCGTATTCCAGGTGCAGGAACTCCTGCAGCGCGGGCGAGCCGTCGGGGTTCTTCTCGCCCATGTCCAGGTGCACCAGGCCGCGGTAGCGGCCGATGCCGTGCTGGGTGTGCACCACCGGGTCGCCGACGTTGAGCTCCGACAGGTCCTTGATCAGCGCGTCGACGTCGCTCACCTGCTCCTGCCGCTTGCGCCGGCGCGTGCCGGGGGCGGTGGCGAACAGCTCGGTCTCGGTGACGAAGTCGATGCCGCCTTCGATCCAGGCAAAGCCCTGGGCCAGCGCGGCGGTGGCGATGCCCACCGGCTCGTCGGCGGCCTCGAACTCGGCCAGCGCGTCGAAGGCCGGCGGGTTCAGCCCGCTGGCGCGCAAAAAGTCCAGCAGGCTTTCGCGCCGGCCGGCGCTTTCGGCCAGCACCAGCACGCGCCGCGCCGCGCCGCGCAGGTGGGCGTGCAGCCGCGCCAGCGGGTCGTCGGCGCCGCGCACCACGGTCAGCTCGGGCAGCGGCTGGGCGAAGGCGCTGTGGTCGATGTCGTCCACGCCGGGGCGCAGCGCCACCTGGGCGTGCGCCTTGGCCTGCAGGTAGAACTGCTCGGCGCTCAGAAACAGCGCCTCGGGCGGCAGCACCGGGCGCTCGGGGTCGCCCTGGGCCATGCGCCAGCGCTCGCGCGTGTCCTGGGCGAACTGCTGGAACGCGGCCTCCAGGTCGCCGTGCAGCGCCAGCGTGGCCTGGCTGCCCAGGTAGTCGAACACGGTGGCGGTGTCGTCGAAGAACAGCGGCAGGTAGTACTCGATGCCGGCCGTGGCCACGCCGCTGGCCATGTCCTTGTAGATGCGGCTGCGCGTCGGGTCGCCCTCCAGCAGCTCGCGCCAGCGCTGGCGAAAGCGCGTGCGCGCCGCCTCGTCCAGCGGAAACTCGCGCCCCGGCAGCAGCCGCACCTCGGGCACCGGGTACAGGCTGCGCTGGGTGTCGGGGTCGAAGCTGCGGATGGAGTCGATCTCGTCGTCGAACAGGTCGACCCGGTAGGGCACGGCGCTGCCCATGGGAAACAGGTCGATCAGCCCGCCGCGCACCGCGTACTCGCCCGGGCCGACCACCTGCGTGACGTGCTGGTAGCCGGCCAGGGTGAGCTGGCTCTTGAGCGCCGCCTCGTCGAGTTTCTGCCCCTGCCGGAAGTGGAAGGTGTGGCCGGCCATGAAGGCGGGCGGCGCCAGCCGGTACAGCGCCGTGGTGGCCGGCAGCAGCACCACGTCGGCCTGGCCCTGGCGGATCGCCCACAGCGTGGCCAGGCGCTCGCTGATCAGGTCCTGGTGCGGCGAAAAAGTGTCGTAGGGCAGCGTCTCCCAGTCGGGAAACAGCACCACGCGCAGCCGCGGCGCGAAGAAGCTGATCTCCTCCAGCAGCCGCCGCGCGTCGCCGGCGTCGGCGGTGACGATGGCCGTCAACCGCCGCTCGCCGGCCTCGCGCTCGGCCAGCCGCGCCAGCAGCAGCGCGTCGCTGGAGGCGGGCGGGCGGGGCAGGGCGTGGCGTTTGCCGGGGGCGAGCTTGGGCAGGTGCATGGCGATGGCGGCGGAAACGACGAAAACCCCCGGCCGGCTCGGGCAGGGGGTGGGCGGGCCATTTTACGCCCCTTGAATCGTGAATGTTTTTGGCCGCAGCGCCCGCCTGTCGTGCGCAAGCAGCTATCAAAATAATAGTTCACCCGGCGCCGGCACGCGCCACGGCAGGCGGTCTATAGTGCTTGCCAGCCACCACAGGAGCCCGTGCCATGCCCGTCACAGACCGCCCCATTTACCCGCAGCGCTTCGGCAGCGGCCAGGCCGTGCATCGGCTGGAGGACGAGGCCTTGCTGCAGGGCCGCGGCCGCTACACGGACGATCTGGCCACGCCGGACGACGGCTGGCTGGTGTTCGTGCGCTCGCCTCATGCGCATGCCGCCATCGGCGCGATCGACTGTGATGCCGCGCGCGCCCTGCCCGGCGTGCGTGCCGTCATCACCGGCGCCGATCTGGTGGCCGCCGGCATGCCGCCGCTGGCGGCCGGCGCCCCCTTCAGGCGCGCCGACGGCAGCGCCTGCGCCACCCCGGTGCGGCGGGCGCTGGCGCACGAGGTGGCGCGCCACGTGGGCGAGGCCGTGGCCGCCGTGGTGGCCGACAGCCTGCAGCAGGCGCGCGACGCCGCCGAGGCGGTGGAGGTGGATTACCAGGAACTGCCCGCCGTGCCCACGCTGGCCGCCGCGCTGGCCGGCAGCGCGGCGCCGGTGTGCCCCGCCGCGCCCGACCACATCGCCTGCGAGGCGCGCCACGGCGACGCGGCGGCGGCGCAGGCGGCCTTCGCGCAGGCGGCGCACGTGGTGACGCTCGACATCACCCACCAGCGGCTGGCCGCGCTGACGCTGGAGCCGCGCGCCGTGCGCGCTGCCTGGGACGGCCAGCGACTGGACGTGCACGCCAGCACGCAGATGCCCACGGCGGTGCGCGGCGCCATCGCCGGCGCGCTGGGCCTGGCGCCCGAGGCGGTGCGCGTGCGCGTGGGCGACGTCGGCGGCGGCTTCGGCATGAAGACCAGCTTCTACCCCGAGGACGTGGTCATCGCCTGGGCCGCGCGCCACACCGGCCGGCCGGTGCGCTGGAGCGGCGAGCGCGGCGAGGAGTTCCTCTCCACCACCCATGGGCGCGACGTGCAGGCCCGCGCCGAGCTGGCGCTGGCGGCCGATGGCCGCATCCTGGCGCTGCGCGTGCAGTCGCACGCCAACGTGGGGGCCTACGCGTTGCCCACGGGGGTGGCGATCCAGCTGCTGATCGGCCCCTGGGTGCAGACCAGCGTCTACCACGTGCCGGTGATCGACTTTCACTTTCGCGCCGTGCTGACGCATCAGGCGCCCACCGGCGCCTACCGCGGCGCCGGCCGGCCCGAGGCCATCTTCAACATCGAGCGCCTGATGGACGAGGCGGCGCGCCAGACCGGCATCGACCGCATTGCCCTGCGGCGGCGCAACTTCATCCGCCCCGAGCAGATGCCCTACACCAACCCCATGGGCCAGACCTACGACGTCGGCCGCTTCGAGCACGTGCTGGAGCAGGCGCTGCCGCTGGCCGACTGGGACGGCTTTGCCGCGCGCGCGGCGCAGTCCGGCGCGCGCGGGCTGTGGCGCGGCCTGGGCATCGCCACCTTCCTGGAGTGGACGGGCGGCAACGTGTTCGAGGAGCGCGTCACCGTGGACGTCAGGAGTGATGGCTTCATCGAGGTCTATTCCGCCGTCAACCAGATGGGCCAGGGCATCGCCACCTCGCTGGCGCAGCTGGTGGTGGACGCCTTCGACGTGCCGATCGAGCGCGTGCGCGTGGTGCTGGGCGACACCGAGCGCGGCAACGGCTTTGGCAGCGCCGGCTCGCGCTCGCTGTTCACCGGCGGCTCGGCCATGCGCTCGGGCGCCGAGCACACGCTGGCGCAGGCGCGGCAGCTGGCGGCGCGCGAGCTGGAGGCCGCGCCCGAGGACATCCACTACGCGGCGGCGCGCTTTCACGTGGCCGGCACCGACCACGCCATCGGCCTGTTCGAGCTGACCGGCCGCCAGCCCGAGGGCCACATCTTGGTCGACCACACGCACCGCGTCGCCGGCCCCACCTGGCCCAACGGCTGCCACATCTGCGAGGTGGAGCTCGATCCGCGGACCGGCAGCGTGGCCCTCGTGGGCTACGCCAGCGTCAACGACGTCGGGCGCGTCATCAACCCGCTGATCGTGCGCGGCCAGCTGGACGGCGGCGCGGTGCAGGGCATCGGCCAGGCGCTGTGCGAGCAGCTGGTGTACGACGACGCCAGCGGCCAGCTGCTCACCGGCAGCCTGATGGACTACGCCGTGCCGCGCGCGCACGACCTGGCGACCTGGTTTCGCACCGAGATGGACGAATCCACGCCCTGCGCCAACAACCCGCTGGGCGTCAAGGGCGTGGGCGAGCTGGGCACCATCGGCGCCACGCCGGCGGTGGTCAACGCCGTGGCCGACGCCCTGGCGCGCGCCGGCCGGGCCGATCTGGCCCCGCGCCTGCAAATGCCGCTCACGCCAGCGCGGCTGTGGACGCTGCTGCATGAGGCATGACCTCGCCGCGCCTGGCGGCGCGCGACGGATGCCGTTTCAAGCAAAATACCGGCCTGGCACTTGTCTGGCGAGCGCCAGCAGCTATCAATTCAGTAGTATTTCATGAGTGACTTCTCGCCCCGCTGCCATGCCCTGGTGCCATGCGCCGGCAGCGGCTCGCGCGCCGGCACGGCGCAGCCCAAGCAGTACCAGCCGCTGGCCGGGCGGCCGCTGGTGCAGCACACGCTGGCGGCGCTGGGCGCGGTGGCGCGCATCGACCGCCTGCTGGTGGTGGTGGCGCCGGGCGACGGCACGCTGCGCCAGCCCGGCGCGCGCTGGCAGCTGGCCGACTGCGGCGGCGCCACGCGCGCCGAGAGCGTGTGCAACGGCCTCGACCACCTGCTGGCCAGCGGCGCCGCGCCGCGGGACTGGGTGCTGGTGCACGACGCCGCGCGCTGCCTGCTCACCCCGGCGCTGGTCGATGCACTGATCGACGCCTGCCTGCCCGACGCCGTGGGCGGCCTGCTGGCGTTGCCGCTGCCCGACACGCTCAAGCGCGCGCAGGACGGCCGCGTGGCCGCCACGGTGGAGCGCGCCGACAAATGGCTGGCGCAGACGCCGCAGATGTTTCGCATCGGCGCGCTGCGCGCCGCGCTGGCGCCGCACGCCGCCAGCGGCTTTGCCGGCATCACCGACGAGGCCAGCGCCATGGAGGCGGCCGGCCAGCGCCCGCTGCTGGTGCGCGGCAGCGCCCTCAACATCAAGGTCACCTGGCCCGAGGACTTCGCGCTGGCCGAGGCGCTGCTGGCGTCGCGCGTGAAACAATGACGAATGACGAATGACGAATGACGAATGACGAATGACGAAATGACCGCGCTGGCGCGCTGATGACCAGCCGCTGGGGCGGCCGATGACAGGCGGTCTCTGGGGTCATTTCGTCATGGACAAAGGGCAGCACGCACATGACCGATCCAATTTCCTGGCGCATCGGCGAAGGCTGGGACATCCATGCCCTGGTGCCGGGCCGCCCGCTGGTGCTGGGCGGTGTGACCATCGCGCACACGCACGGGCTGCTGGGCCATTCCGACGCCGACGTGCTGCTGCACGCCATCACCGACGCGCTGCTGGGCGCGGCCGGGCTGGGTGACATCGGGCGGCATTTTCCGGACACCGACGCGCGCCTTGCCGGCGCCGATTCGGGCCGGCTGCTGGCCGAGGCGGCGCGCCGCGTGGGCGAGCGCGGCTGGCGCGTTGGCAACGTCGACAGCACCGTCATCGCCCAGGCGCCGCGCCTGGCGCCGCACATCCCCGCCATGGTGGCGCGCATCGCCCAGCTGCTGGCGCTGGCGCCCGATCAGGTCAACGTCAAGGCCAAGACGGCCGAGCGCCTGGGGCCGGTGGGGCAGGGCGCGGCGATCGAGGCGCGTGCCGCGGTGCTATTGTTTCGATAGCTGTTGGCGCTGACCAGACAAGCGCCAGGACCGCATTTTTCTTGAAATAGCCCCCGTCATGCGCCGCCAGGCGCGTCATCCGGGCGCAGCCAGGTCATGCTTCATGGGCCAGCGTCATCCGCGCCGCTTGCGCGTGGCGGCCGGGGCGGGGCGGCCGTCCGGGGCCGGCTGCAGCCGGATCACCGCCATCAGCCCGCCGCTGGGGCTGTTGGCCAGGCTCAGCTCGCCGCCCATGTGGCGCACCATCTTGGCGACGATGGACAGGCCCAGGCCGGCGCCGGTGGCCTCGGTGCGCGCGGTGTCGCCGCGAAAGAACGGCCGCGTCAGGATGGCCAGCTGCTCCTCGGGCACGCCGGGGCCGTGGTCGCGCACGCGCAGCGTCACCCCGTGCTCGCGCGCGGTGGCGGCGATGCGCACGCGGGCGATGCCGCTGTCGGCGCTCTTGCCGTAGCGGCGGGCGTTTTCCAGCAGGTTGGCCAGCACGCGCGACAGCTCCACCTCGTCGCCCATCACGCGCAGCTCGGGCGCCACGTCGATCTGCACCTGCATGTCGTCGCGGCTGGCAAAGGGCTGGGCCGCGGCCTGCGCCAGCGCCGCCAGCGGCAGCGCCTGCAGGCTCACGTGGTCGGGCCGGGCGTAGTCGAGGAACTTGTCGATGATGGTGTCGACCTGCGCGATGTCGGCCACCATGTGCTCGCGCGCCTCGGCGTCGGGCACGCTCAGCTCGGTTTCCAGCCGCAGGCGCGCCAGCGGCGTGCGCAGGTCGTGCGAGATGCCGGCCAGCATCTCGGCGCGCTCCTGCTCGATGCGCGACAGCTCCTCGGCCATGCGGTTGAAGCCGACGTTGACGGCCCGGATCTCGCGCGCGCGGGTCGATTCGTCCAGCCGGCCCTGCCGGTAGTCGCCCTCGCGCACGCGCTCGGCGGCGTTGGCCAGCTGGCGCAGCGGCCGGTTGATGTAGCCCGCCAGCAGCGCCGCGCCCAGCAGCGAGGCCGCGCCCAGCGTGGCCAGCCACAGCAGCCAGGCGCTGCCGCTGAGCAGGGTGCCGATGCGCGAGCGGTCCATCAGCAGCCAGTACGAATCGCCCTCGATCGAGAAGCCGACCCACAGCCCTTCCTCGCCGTTGACGCGACGCGCCACCACCGTGCCCAGGCCCAGCCGGGCGACGATCTCGCCGCTCATGCGGCGCTCCAGCACGGTGTGGTTGAACAGCTCGAAGCGGTCGCCCGGCTCGCGCGGGGCGATGCGCACCTTCTCCTGCTCGGCCAGCGTCTTGATCAGCGACACGCGGGCGATGGCGTCGGAGTGGATCAGCGCCGCGCGCGACAGGTTGACCATCGAGGCGATCTGGCGCGCGTTGTCGATCACGCGCGGCTCGTATTCGAGCGCGCGGAACATCTGGTACCAGCCCAGCGTGGTGCCCAGCAGCAGCAGCGCCAGCAGGAAGAAGGTGCGCCAGAACAGGCTGAAGCCGAACGGCGCGCGCTGCTGCTCCAGCTCCGGCTCCAGCGGCGCGTTGCTGGAGTCGGCGAGCTGATCGGGCCGCGTGCAGGGCGCCCCGACATCCGCCATCGGCGGCGGCAGCGTCGGGCCCGCGGACATGCCGAAGGCGCGCTCGGGCATGACCGTCAGCTGGTGCCGTCGGGCACGAACACGTAGCCCACGCCCCACACGGTCTGGATGTAGCGCGGGCTGGCGGCGTCCTGCTCGATCAGCTTGCGCAGGCGCGAGACCTGCACGTCCAGGCTGCGGTCGAAGGGCTCGAACTCGCGCCCGCGCGCCAGCTGCGCCAGCTTCTCGCGCGACAGCGGCTGGCGCGGATGGCGCACCAGCGCCTTCAGCATGGCGAACTCGCCGGTGGTCAGCGGCACTTCCTCGCCGTTCTTGTGCAGCGTGCGCGCGCCCAGGTCGAACACGAATGGGCCGAAGCTGACCGATTCGTTCTCCGCCGACGGCGCGCCGGGCGCCTCCATCGGCGGGCGGCGGCGCAGCACGGCGTGGATGCGCGCCAGCAGCTCGCGCGGGTTGAAGGGCTTGCCCAGGTAGTCGTCGGCGCCGACTTCGAGGCCGACGATGCGGTCCACGTCCTCGCCCTTGGCGGTCAGCATGATGATGGGGGTCTTGTCGCCGGCCGCGCGCAGGCGGCGGCACACCGACAGGCCGTCCTCGCCCGGCATCATCAGGTCGAGCACGATCAGGTCGATGGTGTCGCGCAGCATCACGCGCGACAGCGCCTTGGCGTCCTCGGCCACGATGACCTCGAAGCCCTCCTGCGCCAGGTAGCGGCGCAGCAGGTCGCGGATGCGGGCGTCGTCGTCGACGACGACGATCTTGTCGACTCGGTTGGCAGTCTGGTTCATCCAGCACCTTTCAGGCGTATTTGTAACAGGCCCATTTTGATCCTGAAAGCGTGACGAATTCGGGGTTTTCCCGGCCTGCTTTTCACAGTGTTACAGGTGTTGCCTCGCTGGTCAGCTATCTGGCGGACGCACACGTCATCCACGTGGGATGGTCGCGGGTTGATATGAACATGAACCGCTGGACATTGCTGCTGTGGGCCTGGGGCGCCGTTGCGCTGCCGGCCTGCGCGCGCGCGCAGGCCGCGGGCGAATCGGCCGAGACCGGGCCGGCCGCCGCGCCGGCCACGGTGTCCGCGGCCGCGATCGCGCGCAGTCCCCTGTGGCAGGCGGTGGAGTCGGCATTTCGCCAGCGCGACGCGGTCCCCGTCCCGGTCGTCGACCGGCGCCTGAACGCCGAGCAGCGCCAGCAGCTGCGCGAGCAGATCCGCCGCGCCGCCCCGCGCGGCGAGCGCCGCGGCGTGGCCGAGGTCACCCAGCTGGAGCCGCGCTGAGGCGCGACGCCCGCGCGTGTCATCATGGCGCCCCGCGCCACCGGGCGCGCCGACCGCTTTTTCGATCCATCATGACCGCCTGCTTTGTTCGCGTCGCCGCCCTGGGCCTGCTGGTGCTCGGCGCCGGCATGTCCCCGGCCAGTGCGCAGACGACCACGGTGCCCGCGCCCATGACCTCCACCCAGAACGCGCCCCACAACGTGCTCCAGCTGTCGGCCAGTGGCCAGGTCGAGGTGGAGCAGGACCTGCTTACCCTGTCGCTCGGTGCCACGCGCGAGGGCGCCGACGCCGCCAGCGTGCAGGCCAGCCTGCGCCAGCTGCTGGACGAGGCGCTCAAACAGGTGCGGCCCAGCGCCCAGCCGGGCCAGATGGACGTGCGCACCGGCGCCTTCAGCGTGTACCCCCGCCACGACCGCAATGGCCGCATCGGCGGCTGGCAGGGCCGCGCCGAGCTGATCCTGGAAGGCCGCGACATCGCGCGCATCACCCAGGCGGCCGCGCGCGCCAGCTCGATGAGCATCGGCCAGCTGGCGTTCGGCCTGAGCCGCGAGCAGCGCGCCCGCGTCGAGGCCGAGGCGCAGGCCCAGGCCATCGAGCGCTTCAAGGCCCGCGCGGCCGACATCGCGCGCGCCTTCGGCTTTGCCGGCTACACGCTGCGCGAGGTCAGCGTCAGCGGTGACGCGGGCGACATCGCCCCGCGCATGGTCGGCATGGCCAGCCCGGCGCGCGCCATGGCCGCCGACGCCCCGGTGCC
>Ga0116175_1000320_pt1 | contig 34745 bp, 54 predicted proteins | sample AD_UKC125_MetaG_FD_89802 | JGI IMG/M metagenome (GOLD analysis project Ga0116175, IMG submission 89802) | Active sludge microbial communities of municipal wastewater-treating anaerobic digesters from USA - AD_UKC125_MetaG | ecosystem: Engineered > Bioreactor > Anaerobic > Digestate | place: USA... | reverse complement strand
TAACGAATTTAATATAGAATTAGACGAAGAGGTTATAAATCTTATTATACAAATAGCTGTATCACTGCTACCAAAAACTAATACCTAATACTAGACCAGGGACTTAAACCCTGGTCTTTTTTTTGTTTACAAGGGTTTATATATGGGTTGGAGGAGCTGCTCTTATTGCCTTTATGGTTATGGATTAGTTGATTTATATAATGCTTTGGGTGAATATATGAAAACAGGACCTAATGGATAGGTTCTGTTTTCATATATTTAGCTTATCTTTGATCATGTTGAAAGTTTCTCTGCTCATAATATGACCCTTCTCCCAAAGATTAAATGACCAAAAAGAAACACCGAGTATTTTTTTCACATCTTCTGTTTTGCTTGTGTTTTCTTTTCTCCATTTTTTCAATATTTCAGTGTATCTATCAGAAAGTACGAAACTGTAGTAATCATCTTCAAAATATTCAACATCAACTTCAAGAGCTTTAATCATTTTCTTCATAATAGAATAGTGGGGAATAGCTGTCCCAGACTCATAGGCATAAATAGTATTTCCCGAGCAATCACACAAATTCCCTAATTCTTCTGCAGTAAGTCCTCTAATATTTCTTAGTTTCCTAATTTTCTCTCCTAATGTATCCTCAGGATAATCTTCATATTTATATTCTGTATTTAGTTTTTCATACAAAACAATCCCAGTTTTATTACACTCCCAACTGGAAGTGGAACGAAACTTAGACACATTTGTATCCCCAGTAAACAATTTTATCGTCACCTCTTCCTTTTCCCCATCCCAGTACACCCTATCTACAATGGTACTTAAAAAATATTTCTTTTGTTCATTGTCTAATGTATCTACCATCTTGGAAAAGTCTATAATATTATTTACTACAAAATTAAAGTTTTCTGTCTCTCTAATTATTTTGTCTTTTTTGTTTTCTAATTCAGCAATTTCCTTGTCAAGTTTTTTAACTTCTTTATCTAAATCTTCTATTATAGGCAAAATATATTTATCTGCTATAGAGCTTTTAGACATTTGGTTTACAAGGTTGTTTATTTCCTCTAGCAGGTCATTACGCTTGTTTTTTAGCTGATCTAATGTATTTGTACTGCTATTAGCCTTCTCTTCCTTCCTGAGGGCCTCTAGCTCCTCTAATAGCCTTTCTTTAGATTTAGCAAGCCTCAGTATCACATTTATAACTGTATTTTCTATATCCAAACCATTTACATTTTTGTTTTCACACTTATCCTTTCCTGAAATAGTTTTTAAACGGCAAACATAGTAGTGGGGAACAGTACCATCTTTTCTTTTTCGGCCATACATTATATTCATAGCAGATCCACAATTTTTACATTTTAAAAGTCCACTTAACAATGCAACACTAGAAGTTCCTTGTCTTGGAATTTTCATACTATTTTTGTCTAGCTTGTATTGCACTTCCAGCCATTTATCAGCATTGATAGAACCTTCATGTTTAGCAACTGCAGCTATCCATTCTTCATAATTGTTTTTAATGCTTTTTCCATTTTTCTTATTATAAATAAGTATAGCTTTTTTATTATTTATCTTATCTTGTCCAGCTACTTCAATACCTTTGCTCTCTAAATACTCTACAACTGTTTCATTAGCTTTTACATAAGCTGGATTTCTCAACATATCAGATAAAGCCCTAGCAGAGTAATGTTTCCCATTCCTAGTTTTATAATTGTTTTGAATTAGATATTTTCTTAGTTTATGAATAGATCCTAATTCAAGATATTTTTCATATATAAATTCAACAAGATCCATTTCTTCTTGAATAGGCTCTAGTACAGTCAATGATCTCTCTTTATATTCTTCATCCAAATACATGACTTTCTTTGATTCGAAGCCTAAAGAGGGGACACCTCCAAGCCATCTACCTGTCTTTGCAAGTTCGAGCATATTGTCCTTGACTCGCTCTGCAATAGTTTCTCTTTCAAGCTGAGCAAAAACAGATGCAATATACATCATTGCACGACCGAGGGGAGTACTAGTATCAAACTGCTCTTTTATAGATACAAATGAGATATTGTATTGTTGTAGCTCTTCAATAAGATTAGAGAAATCAGCAATATTTCTGCTAACCCTATCTAGACGGTAACAAACTAATACATCAAATTTCTTATCCCTAGCATCTCTAAGCATTTCTTGAAACTTAGGCCTATCAGCATTTCCACCAGAGAAACCTTCATCTTCATATATGTAAACATCTTCAACAGCTTGAAAATGTGATTTTATGTAGTCCTCACACATTTGAACTTGATTTTCAATAGAATCACCTTTGCCAGTGAATTTAGACTTACGAGAATATATTGCTATTTTCATGAACATCCCCCTTTCAAAAACCTGTTTACAAATATTATAATATATAAATTTTGGAGTGCAAGCAAACCGAAAACTCTTATAAGAATGAGTAAAAAATAGCCGCTATATAGCAGCTATTTTCTTATAAGTTCCATCTTTAATATGATATTCTTTATTACTAGAAATACAGTACTCTATTGTTTTTTCAGCTAGTTGGTTATAAAATTCTTGATAGTCTTTGTATTGAGTAACTAGTTTATTATAATTTAAACGACCAAATATAATTTTATCAACAAACGATATTTTGTCTAATATTTCTTCAAAGTCTTGTTCAATTATATTAGGAGTAGGGTACGGCTCTATACTAACCCATGTTTTATAACCTTTATTATGTAAATATTTGAGACTTTCAATTCTTTCTTCATATGGAGCTGCATTTGGCTCAAATTCTTTTCTATAATCTTCATTTAAAGATATGAGAGTGATACCATAGCTATTAACCTTGCTAGTAGTATCTAATGATTTAGGCAAAATGCCTTTAGTTAATGCTGTACAAGGAATGTCGTTAGAGTTTAATAAGTTTATTATTTCTATGCTTTTATCACATATCTCTTTGTATCCGTACATAAATGGGTCTGTAGTAAAACATAAATGAACAGATTTTATTTTTTGCTTGAATTTAGGAATTTCTTTTTCTAATAGATCAATGGCATTAGATACTAGTTTAGGTTTCATCCATTCATCAATATTTTTAGATCTTCCAAAACGCCTTGCCATCATAAAAGCATAACAAGGATATCTGCAGCCATGGGAACAGCCTTGGATATGATTTAATGTATAATCTCCATACTCAACTCCAGTTTTGTATAATAAAGATTTTCTTTTTATGTATTCCATATTTATTCATCTCCTAATATATCTCTATAGATATATTATATCCAAATTTTGAGAATATTGCAAACAAATGTTCTGAACTATTGTTTCTATGTATTAAAAATGAACTATATCTTCCCCTTTTAGACCTGTCTTTTTAGAGCTTACCCTTGTTATTTTTACTTTACCTTCTTTTTCTAATTCTTTAAGTGCAGCCCTATAATGTTTACATATACAAGGAGTTTCCATGTATGTCTCTTCTTTAATTTGTTCATAAGTCTTAGATACATTATTATAAGTATTAAGTAGATAGGTCTTTAAGTTTTCTTTATCGAAATCAATAAATTTAAGCTGATTTTTTGACATCTGGTATACATGTTCATTTGGTCCAAGATAAGCAAAATGTTCATTTTGATTGTACATTATAGTCTTCATGGCATCTAATCCTCTAAAATGATTAGTAGCATATATTAAGTAATATAAAGTAGCACATCTATTATCTTCAGATATCCGAAATGGCCAAACATATTTAGCAGCTCCAGAATCTATTAAATTATCAATATACAAATCTCTCAAAGCGATTTGACGCTCTTTTCCTTTAAAGTCTAACAGTTGTTTCCACTTTTCATTTCCGAAAAGTATATTCATATTCCCTTCTTGGTTAGATAAACCAAGGAATCTATTAACATCTCTAACCATAAAATTTAGAAATATTTCAGTTTTTGGTTGACTAAGTATCCGTCTTATTGTATTAAAATTTACTCCAGTAAAACCAAATGGATCAATAAAGAAAAAAGATGGAGCAAGCCTTTTATTATTTTTCTCTAATTGATCTAAAATCTCATTAATTTTAGTATCAAAATCAGAATGTATGCATTCTATGTAATTTACAGAAGGATAATCTGATTTTAAATTTTCTACTATTTCTTTAAGGTTGTTATAATTATCTTCATCGTTTTCAATAAAGAAACAATTAAATTCAAAATTTCTTACTTTAGTATTATTATAGACTTCTTCCATTGCATTGAGAGCTAATATTGGAGAACCAAGACTTCCATCAGGATATTCTCCTCTTCCTGCGAAACCATCAAAGTAACATAATCTTTTTTTAAAACTTCCTAAAATTGTAATCCAAGCAGGTAAGTATTTCCTTAAAAGCAAGTGCTTAACTTTAGCATGTTCGCTATATTCCCATTTTTTAATATCACTATCTTTTAATGCCATAATATAGTTCCCTCCTCTAAAAATAACTTAGAACTAATAGCTAACATTACAAACTAAAATTATAAAATTCATGTGAGCATATTAATCCTCCTTTCTAATGATGCTAAACTAGGGCCCAGACTATTATGTCTAGGCCCTAGTTGTCAGTTTGCCTATCTTTAAATAATTTATCAGTTATAAAGGATCCCAATTTGAAAGATATGTATATTACAAAAAACAATGCTGGGAACCCAATAATTGGATTATCTATATGTACGATTGTGAAATTTCCAATAAAAGCAAATATAAAAATCGAAATTAATACTCTAAGAATTCTACCTTTTTTAGTTGGTTTTGTACTGGTGATGGTACTAGATTTGTCTTTTTTTCTATCGTTAATATTTTTTACTATAAAATTTTCGGAGGAATTACTAGTATTATCAGTATTATCATTAAAAATATCATCTAAATTATCATTAAAAATATCATCTAAGTTTATATTAATTGTATAAGCCAAACCTCTTGCTTCTAAAGTTGGCTGGACACCTTCATATGGGATACCATTTTTAATAATAGTAGTATATTCCCAATCCTTATCAACTTTTGGATTTATAGTATTAGGCAATTTATCTACATTACTTAAAACTACATCCATATCAAGTGCAGGGCATAATTTATATGGAGCTAGTCTAGAAACAAGTTCTTTTTTAATTGCATCCTTGTCAACATGAAATATTCCTTTTGTATCCATTATTCCATAAGAGTACCAAGGATCATTATAAGCATGCATTTGTGCTCTGTGGCAACCAAAAGGATTTGAAGTATACTCACTTGCACCGTAACAGAAGTCAGATTTTCCACTTCTGCATTTATCACCATAACAATAATTCAAATTTCCTACTATTTTACGATCAACCATAACTCCATTAATAATTACATAACATGATTTCCAGTTTGATACTAACTCGTATAATCTAATAAATTGTAGTTATTCACTGGGTTCATCAGAAAAAATTGCCTGGTGTACAATCTTGTTTTCTATTATATTTTCTATGTACTGGGGTGCTGACTTAGCTAATGCAACAGCTTGAGGGTAGTTTTTGGAGGTTGATTCACCAAATGAAATGCTAATATACCAGTCAGGAAAATCTATATTTTTTGGTATGTCAGGTAAGTTTTTATTAGTATTAGACTTATGAAAAATCTTTTCTTTTTCAATATTTTTTATTTCTTCATTAATTAATTCATTCTGTTCTGGCAAGAACAATTTATTAGTATTCTTATATTTTATTTTTACAATGTGTTTATAAAATCTTAGGACCCATTTTAGTGCTTCTTTATCTACGTAATGAAGCCTAGAGTACATGTCTTTTTGGAGAGTGCCAGGATATTCTTTTAAATGATTTACTACTTCATTTACAGCTGCCTCACAATTATTTATCCAGGTATGTTGTGCGTATCTCTGAGGTTGATTAAGTATATTTACCTCATAACATCTGTCAATTGTTTTCCTAGCTTTATCCCATTTACCATATCTCATATACATGTCTGGTAATTCATCTCTGCAATACATAGTTGGTGGCGTTTCTCCCCATTCTTCGATAAAACGATCAACTACTTTATCTAGGATAGAAAGGATTTTTTCACCAGAATCAAAATATAGTTTGATTTCTTCATCTGTACAATTAGTTTTTGATATACTTCTCATATTTTCTTGTAGTTTGAAATATTTATCTAAAATGTCCACTTAAATCCCTCCAATCTTCTTAAAAACCTAGGCTATTATGCATAGATAATTGTTGCAACTAAGTTTTATAATTTTATTTATTGAGTTAAGAACATATGTTTGTTATAATATAAGAAACAAATGTTCTATTCGCCACTGGTTGTTTAAAGGGGGTATATAATAGTGGTGGAGGATATAAACTACATAAAAAGCAAAATTGAAAACTTGATAAAAAATTTAACAGAAGAAGAAATAGAACAATTAATAATTAGCTACCTTGATAATAAAGAAAAAAGCAACTAGATCTATTACATCAGTTGCTTTTTTTATTCCTGCTTTTAATAAATTCATAAAGATCTAATAGGTCATCTACTGAATCTTCATTAAATTCAATGCCACGCTCTATAGCTTTCTTCTTTAGTTCTAATAAGAATTTATCCATTTTAGATAGTTTTTTATCTTCTTCTTTATAGGGGTTTCTTATATCTGAAACACCCATAAGGTAATCTAAAGATACATTAAAATATTCAGCTATTTTCTTTTTAATATCATCACCTGGAATTCTATTGCCAGCTTCATATTGAGAAAGTGTAGAATTACTAATGTTCAATATTTTAGAAAGTTCTAGCTGTGAGATTTCTTTTTCTTCTCTTAAGATTTTAATTCTGTTACCTAATATATTATTCATAAAGACCCGCCTTTTTTTACAAATTGTAAAATCAATTATATTATAACAAAATAAAGTTTCATAAAAAAATATTTTACAAAAAGTCAAAATCACTATTGATTTTTACAAAGTGTAAATGTATAATGAAATTAGAATTTACATTTAGTAAAACGCTGGAGGTGATTTAGTGAAAGCAAACATAGAGGACTTAAGAAAAAAACTTAATATAAGTCAAATAGATATGGCTAAAATGCTACAAATACCGGTTTCAACATATAATATGTACGAAAATGGCAAAAGGAAAGTGCCAGAAAAAGTAGCTAATAAAATTGCTGAAATATTAAATGTCAAATTAGAAGAAATTTTTTTACCTGCAACTTTTACAGTTAGTAAAACCAAAGAGAATAAAGCAAATGATGAAGTTGAATCAGCCTAATAGCTTCAAACAGAAAGGAGGTGAGGAATATGAAAGCTTTTGAGAAGAAGGAATTGGTATTAATCAATAATAAGAAAATTGAAGTCAAAGAGTTTAATAACCAAAGAGTAGTAACTTTTAAAGATGTAGAACTAGTACATGAAAGACCAGAAGGAACTGCTAGGAAAAGATTCAATGACAATAAGGATAGATTTCTAGAGAATGTAGATTACTTTGAGGTTAGTCCGAAAAACGGACAGAGCTTAGAAGAGTTTGGATTTAGTAAATATGCTTCTAAAGGAATTCTGCTAACTGAATCAGGATATTTAATGCTAGTAAAAAGTTTTACTGATGATCTAGCATGGGAAGTGCAAAGAAAGCTAGTAAACAATTATTTTAGAGCAAAACAAGTATCGGATTTATTATCTCAATTAAGTCCTCAGACACAGGCTCTTATAAACCTAGAATTAAGGCAGAAAGAAATGGAGATAGAAATAGCGGCTACCAAAGATCAGATAAACACTATAAAAGATACTATAGTAAGTCGTAATGAGGATTGGAGGAAAGATGTTAATAAGAAATTAAGGAAAATTGGTTTTAAGCATGGTAAGTATGATGAGTTTGTAAATGAAAGCTATGAACTACTTGAAGTTAGAGCTAGATGCAATTTGAAAAGAAGGTTAGAAAACTATAGAGAGAGGTTAAAAAAGGCTGGGGCAACAAAAACTGCAATCAATAGGGCTAATTATTTAGATGTCATAGCCCAAGACGAGAGGCTTAAAGAAATCTATATAAACATAGTAAATCAGATGTATGTAAAATATGCAGCTTAGAAAAGGGGGAATTAGATGGCTAAAGGAAAACCTAGGATGCATAAAGCAAGAATTATAAACCTTGATGAAATAGACAGAGAAGAACTTGACAGAAGAATTTGCAGAGCTTTGGCAACAGCTTTATACAGAAGTCTGGAGCCTGAACAAATAGATCAGATTATATATCAATTAAAACAGGAAGTGAAACGAAAGGAGGCATTAGATGGCTAGGCTTCCAACACCAGTAGTTGAAAAAATAGAAATTTCATGGAGTGAAAAACATAAAGAACTACAGAAAACTTTTTTCACCATAATAGGACAAGCGATAAGAAAAGCAGAGATGAGTAAAAAGAAGGGAGGGAAAGGAAAGGATGAAACAGATTAGACTAGTAGCCTTTATGTGCAAGGCTAAGGATTTACCTTCTAAATTGCAGGAAGAGTTAAAGAAGGTAGAAGTGAAAATGAAAGAACATAAAAAGTCAGCTTAATATCTTTAATTAAATAATACCAAGAAAAGGGGTGATTTTGAATGAACTCAAGCTACGTAATTGACTACCAGACACCAAGGGAGAATATGAGATTAAGTCGAAATGATGTAGCTGCACTACTAGCAGACAGGGGAATAGAAATTAGTACTGAAAGTTTAGGTTGCTATGAGAGAGGGGTTAGAGATCCTTCACCTGGAATGGTGGTAGAACTAGCAGATATATACAAGGAACCATTTTTAACACAGAGATATTGCAGATACAACTGTGCAATAGGACAGGCCTACAGTTATGAAATATTAGACAACATAGACTTAGATAACTTAAGCAATATAGCACTTAAGCTATTGGAGGAGCATAGAGAATCTCATGATGTCCTAGCTGAAATACTTGTACTAATCACAAACAAAAGAACAAAAAAGGATTTTACAGATTATGAGTATGAGAAACTTAAAAAGAACGTACATGAGTTGCTTGATACAGAACATACTATAGAAATTTTTAAGATTGCATTGAATAAGTTTATAGATATGAAAGAAATGATAGCAGAACACAATGAAAAATGCAGACAAAGAGGTTATACAAGGAGGTGAAAAACTTGAAAATCGAAAGCTCTTTAGATTTACGTTATAACATAGCAGCTATGTGTGTAGCAATACTTCGAGAAGATATTGCAACACCAGAGCAGGCATTTGCAATTCTAGAAGAAAAAGGGATTAAAACAGCCTATACTGATGAAGATGTAGAAGATATGACTAAGCTTTACGAACAAGGTCTCTGTTATGAAGAGATTGGTAGAATATATGGGTTAAGTAAATATACCATTAGAAGGCGAATAGAAAGGTATAGAAAAAAGGACCTCTCAGACGGCAATCTGAAAAGGTCCACTAGAAAAATATATCGTTAAATTAATTATAACACATTGAAAGGAGAATGAAAATGGATGCTATCGGAATTTATATAAGCCATGTAAATAGAACTAAGTCAGAGATTGAAAAGGAGATGCTATATGCTGCTGAAAAGATTGTTGAATTGGAAAGGACTGTAGAACTAGGGAAACAAGCAGAGAAAGAGCTAGAGAAAGTAAGAAATAGAATGATGGAGTTGGCAATTGAATATGCAAGTTTAAAGGAGGATGCGTAAGATGGATGTTTTATTTGAAATGGAATTACAAGAAATTGATGAAATCATGGAAGAAAGTCAGCAAGAAAAGGAAAGGTTTAAAATAGAAACCTTAGAAGCTGCTAACTGGGCATTGAGAAAATTGGCAGCCATAAATGCAGAAGAGAAAAAAATTAATAATTTAAAAGACAAAGAAATAAGCAGGATAGAAAATTGGGCTAAAGATGAATTAGACAAGCTTTCTAATTCTAGACAGTTCTTTGAAGGGTTACTTACAGAGTACTTTATAAAGCAAAGAGAATTAGATCCAAAGTTTAAGATTAGCACTCCTTACGGCAAGGTAACTGCACGTAAACAGCAACCAAAGTGGAATTATGACGAGGATAAGGTTGTAAATTGGCTACTACAAAATGATAAGGAGCTAGTAAGAGTAAAATATGAACCTGATAAGAACGGAATAAAGAAAAAATACAAGATTGTTGGTACTAATGTGGTTACAGATGATGGAGAGATAGTAGAAGGTATAACAGTAGAAGAAAGACCAGAAACAATAAGTATTAAGGTGGTGGAGTAGATGAAACTTAAAAACAAAATAAAATTTAAAATTGTTGAATTCTTATACAAATATAAATTGTTTGGATTTCATAAAAAGTGTTGGGCTGATTTAGTTATTTTTAGCATGTTCGATAGCAATTGGAATGATGTTAGAAATGCTAATAAATGCGGATATTGTGGAAGTTGTATATCAAAAGAAGAAATTATGATGGGTGGTGAAGTAAATGAATAATGTGGTGGAATACAATAATAATCAAATCAGAACAAATTATAACAAAGAGCAAGTTGAATTAATCAAAAATACTGTCGCTAAAGGTGCTACTGATGATGAACTAAAAATGTTTCTATATTTAGCTAAACAATATAATTTAGATCCATTTAAAAATGAAATATGGTTTGTAAAATATAACGGCAAAACAAACATAATGACTAGTAGAGATGGATATTTAAAATATGCACAAATGAATGATGAATTTGAAGGGCTAATATCTTTTGTAGTACGAGAAGGTGATGAATTTGAAATAGATGCAGCAGAATACAAAATCAAACATAAATTTGGAGCAAAACGAGGACCTATTTTAGGAGCTTGGGCAAGATGTGATAGAAAAGGCAAAAAACCATTTATAGCATATGTTGATTTTCAAGAATATAACAAGAAAAATAACACTTGGAATACTTATCCATCAGCAATGATACAAAAGGTAGCAGAAGTATTTGTATTAAAAAGAGCGTTTGGAATTAATGGACTTGTTACTAAAGAAGAAATAGATGCTGGTGAAGTAAATGATATAGATTCACAGATAATAGAACATGAAAATAAACAAGATAAAGAAGAACGTGCTAGTCAAAAACAGCTTAATTATATATATGCTTTAGCTAATCAAAAAAACATAAATGGCGAAACAGTTAAGAAGATAATGAAAGAAGAATTTCAAAAGAACTCTAGCAAAGAACTCACTAAAACAGAAGCAAGTAAGTTAATAGAAATACTTCAAGACTATGAAGAAGTAGAAGAAGCAGAGTTTGAAGATATAGAAGATGAAGTAAATAATATGGATCTAACAGGAACTCCATTTGAAGAAGAATAGGCTAGGAGCATATAGCTCCTAGTCACCAAAGTAGGTGATAATTAGATGAATTATATAAAAGAGCTTAATGCATTTTATGATTGGCTCGAAACAAATTCATTGTCGACATCCGCCATTGCTTTATGGCATGCACTAATGCACATAAACAATAAAAGCGGATGGGCAGAGGAATTTGGGGTGGCCACATCTGTATTATGCATTAAGACTGGACTATCAGATAGAACAATTAGAAATGCAAGAAATGAATTGAAACAAAAAGGCAGGATAGATTGGAAATCAAGAAAAGGAAATCAATCAGCAATGTATAAAATTATTTCATTTTATGAAGATATACCGGCAAAAATGCCGGAAATAGTTACCGACAAACATGCCGGCAATAATACCGACAATAATTTACCGGAAATAAATGCCGACAATGTTTCCGGCAATACTTCCGGCAATACTTCCGGCAATGTTTCCGGCAATGTTTCCGCATTATATAAACTAAATAAAACTAAACTAAACAATATAAATACTACTAGTACTACTACAGAACCAGATGAAATTTTAGATGAAGAATCTACAGAACTAGCTCAACTATATCAGAAATGTGGTTTTGAAGTCAATGGATTAACAGCAGATTGGTTGTTAAGTTTAAAAGATGAATACAGCTTTGAATGGATTAAGAATGCACTCTTAGAAGCTGAAAGACAAGGGAAACGAAGTAAAAAATATGTTGAAGGAATATTAAGGAATTGGAAAACAGGGGGAGGCATGAAATTGTCAACTGATAACAAAGATCCAGGGGCTAAAAAACCCGTAACAAACTCTAAGAAAAATAGATTTCATAATTTTAAGCAGAGAACTGATAATTATACAGAAGACCAAATAGAAGATATAGCCAGGAAGAAGAGAGAGGAATATTTCAAGAGGATACGGGAGGGATAACCATGATCCGCTGTCACAAGTGTAATAGTCAAATGATACAAGTGAAACTGATTGATTTAAAAAAACGGGCATATAAGGCCTTAGTATGTACGTATTGTGGCCATATTTCAAGCAAAGACAAGCCCTTCAAAGGGGAATATAAGGCGGGATAAGGAGTGAGAAAGTGAAACACTTTTTAAAAGCTAAACATGTGAATACGCAAGATAAACAGATAAAAAATAAAGAAATTTTAAATTTGATTGAAGAACGGGATGTAATCGAGGTAGGAACACAGGTAGTTGTAGACATTAGCGTGTCAGGTGATTACATTTTAGAAGTAGTCAAAATTGATGGTAAGAATGTTTGGTGGGAAATAAAGGAGGTAAGCAAAAATGTTAGCATTTTGTGAAAAATGTCGTGATATGGTGGAATATACGGTGAGAGAAGAAAATATGAAAAAATACATTAAGGGTAATGAAATTGAGTACTTAGGGAAAGTAGCATTTTGTAATGAATGTGGAGAAGAAATATTTGTTGCTGATATTCGGGATTATAATTTACAAATGTTGGATAGGGCTTATAGAGAAAAAGAAGGATTGATTACTTAGAGATAGAAACTAAACAGCTGTTTAAGGGGTGGTAAAGGTGAAAACCTGGGAAATGATTAAGGAATTAACTGAAAACCCAAAGAAAGAATTCGTTTTAATAGCAGGGTAAGGAAGTAAGATTATGAGTGGGGATACTGAACAGGCTATAAGAGGGAAGATAGAAAGAATGATTAGAGATAGAGTACTAGAGCCTAGATCTAGATTCAGAAAATCATGTTAGAGGTGAAAAAGATGAACGGAAATATTGAGAAAATTGCTCAAAAAGCAATAGAGATATATTTTAACTATAACATAAGTGCAGAAGAAGTAATAAAAAAGGCAAAGGAGATGATTGAGAATGAAAAGAAGATGGACAAGATGGAGAAAATTAATTAGCGGAGAATTACTTAAAAGCTATATTTACAACAGCATATTGAGGGGTTGGTAAAGTGTCAGAAGTAATAATTGTTATTCCTGGAGAGCTACCAGACTTAAACACAATCATAGATGAATCAAAAAAGCATTGGGCAGAATATAGCAGGATAAAAAGAAAATATACAGATATGGTAGCATGGCTTGCAAAGGGAAAGGGCAAATTTAAGAAAATAGATTTAGATATTACTTGGATTTGCAGAAACAAGAGAAAAGATAAGGATAACATAGCAGCTGGAGTAAAGTTTATACTAGATGGACTAGTACAAGCTAATGTAATAGAGAATGATGGTTGGAAACAGATAGGGGATATAGTACATAGATTTGAAGTAGACAAGGATAATCCGAGAATAGAAGTAAGGATTAAGGAGGCAGGGATATGATATGTAGTGAAAAGATTGGAAAGTTTTGTGGGCTTGCTGTGAGATATGAAAAGTACATTGTATATAGAAACTGTAATCAATGTTGTGTCTACTGCTTAGATCCTTGCAGTTATCTATGTAAAAAAGCCCTTGAAATAAAAAACAAAACTATTGAGGGGGATGGCTATGCTTAAAATAGATAAATATATTGGTCGAGCGGTTATACGTTACTTAAATGGGGACATGACATTATTTGAACATTATAGGAATATAGCGTTAGAACTGATGGATAAGGAAAAAGAGTTTATAGCGGTAGAAGATCTTATAGACATAGAAATAAAAAATAAGTTATACGAGATGGTGAGTTAAATGTTTGTATCTAGTAGATGGCAAAGGGAAAGAAAAAAGGAAGTAGAGAGTATCCAGCAGAAAATAAAGAGACTGGACGACAGTTTGTTTGAAGGTAAAAAATATAAAGTACGATACATAGCAGGAATTAAAAACGGTAAAGGAACAACTAATTTTGAAGGGACTTTGATTAAGAAGATGAACAAGTACTATATTTTTAAAAGTATCTTAGGATATAAAGAATGTTTCTTGAAGGTAGACTTCATAATTGGCGAATACAAGATAAAGGAGGTAGGATAGATGAAGCATGATCAGGATAAGCCAAGGTTGGATTTGATTCCCCCAGCTATCATTGAGGCAGTAGGATATGTACGTACATACGGAGTAAAGAAATATGGAGAGAACACAAACTGGGAAAAAGTAGAACCTGAACGATATAGAGCTGCATTGATGAGACATCTTTGTGAGTATTTAAGAGATCCTGAAAGTATAGATAAGGAAAGTGGATATCCTCATTTATGGCATATGGCTTGTAATATAGCTTTCTTGTGTGAGTTAGAAAGGGGTAAGGAACATGAATCCAAAAGAGCTACTTAAACAATACAATGATCTGCAAGAGGAAATAAAAGATTTAAAAAAAAAGATAGATAAGCTGTCTGACTTCAAAATAGAACGTGATAAAGTAACTGGGTCAGATAGTGAGTTCCCATATATCAAACGAAGCTTTACTATTGAAGGATATAACATCCAAAACTTAGATAGATTGAATGAACTAAAGGAATTACTTATAGATAGAAAAATCAAGTGTGAGGAATTGAAGTTGCAGATAGAAAAATTTATATCAAATATACCGGATAGTAGGACAAGACGTATATTTCAATATCGTTACATCGACGGGCTGACTTGGTTACAAATTGCAATGAGAATGAATAAAGTACATGAGAGTTATCCAAGAAAAATTCATGATAGATATTTGGAGGGATTAAATTAAAAGAATATTATGGAATAAGAGGAAAAATAATTTAACATTTGGGCGATTTGTCCGATTTACTTATGTTAATATGATATTAAGTAGAAGTGTATTTAAAATTAAATTATGATATTGGAATAGAGCTCTCCACGCTTATAACAGCGGACCAGGGAAAGCCTTTAGCCTATCTACTAGAGTAGAAAAGGTTACTTAAAGCGGTAATCCGCTTTATGGGGCTCAGGAGGACCTGGGCGGTAAGTCGGTAGAGAAATCTATAGGCTTATTTTATTTGGAGGATGCTCAAGAGGTGAGAGCGTGAAAGCATATTGTCAAGAGTGCAATAAAACAATAGAAAAACCACAATGGGAACATCTAATTAATTATATATACAGAAAAGGTGGACATGCAGGGGAAAACAAATGTCCTAGATGCAAGCAAGAAGGTTTGCGATTTGATTGGGGTGAAGAGGATGAATATAGAGGAAATAATCAGATCTAAAGATATAGATACATATAGGAAATTACTCAAGATAGGGAAAAGGCAGAAGAGGAAGGAAATCAAATTAGGGGATAGGCCAGAACGATTGATGAGACATGATGCTTATGAGAGGATAGGCAGAAGAATTAGGCAGATAAAGTGGGGATAAAATAATTGTCTGAATATGACGAAAGAAAAAAGAAGGATTTTCCCTTTTTATGTCGTAATAAAAGGTATAAAAAGGGGGTATATATAATATGGCAATAACAAGAAAAGTAAAGTTTGAATATTATGAAGTAGTGAGCAAATATAAAGACGATCCTGATAATTCGCGTGATAGGTCCTTTGATTTGAGAAGACTTATTGACAAAGCATATAAAATGTCATTAGAAGCAAGGACTTTTGACTATTATCAAGAACAAGCAAGGCTGGACAGGATGTGGTATGACGACTAAAAAGATTTTTGGTTTTTAAACTTCGCAAGATTGAGATCTACAAATATACCATCAAAAGCATCTGAAACTAAAGAGCTTGAACCTATCGAACTTGAAGATGATGAATACATAGGTGAAGATGTTACAGCTTTATATGATGAAAGAATTAATGTGCTTATGCTTCAAAGAAACAGATATAGTTTAGGTCCTAGTGGTATAGAAGAATATCTGAATTTGCTATGGGGCAACGAAGATGAAACGATATATCTGAGACCGATATGTTTAATTAATCCAGCTGAAAACGCACAAAAGGCATTATATTACAGAAAAATTAATGTTAGATTTGCTGATTTACCTAATAACATTGATAAATTAAAGGGAGAATCAATAAAAAGTTTAGTGAAGAACTTTGGAAGATATGACGCAGTGAATGCCGAAGTGATAATAACTGTTGGAAGAACTAAGGATACTACTTTAAATAGAGAGACGGTTCATGAGACTATAAAAGAAATCTATGAGAATAAAGATATAATTACTAAAGCAGAGTTAGCTAAGAAAGATAATGAAGATAGCAATGTTGAAGTAATTGATTTATTTGATCATAAGATCCATGATTATTTATATTTTGTACTTGAAGAAAGACAATCACTGGGGTGTGAAAATGTAGCTTACAGGATGTACGAAAGATATATAGAAAGATGTGGAGAAATTATTAATTGTATCAGAAAGAAGTCTTAAATATGTAATTGAAAGGGGAGATAGAAGTGAAAAATAAAACTGTCGAAAAATACTATCCACTGGTTATTTCAAGCATTTTTACGCTTTTAATTGCTATTAATGCTGAAGTAACTTCTATCTCTAATAAATTAGAAAAAATTCTTGAAGCAGTAATAACGTTTAGTTCAATATTAATTGGATTTTTGGCAGCAATGTTAGGGATAATTTTTAGCATTAAAGATACTGAGATTATTTATAGCATTCTTAATTATGATGATACTAAAGATACGTTTGTAACTTATTTTAGAAAATCAATCATATCTGGTTTTCTTACAGTAATAATTTCAGCTTTACTATTTTTAGATGATTCTATTCCAAATATAAAGTTAGAACAAATTAATCTTGAGATAATAACCATAAAATCTCTATTTGTTTTATGGATGTTTATTTTAATATATTTTATATTATCATCTTTTAGGATTATAGATATATTGATGATAATAATCCTAGATAAATCTAATGAAACATATAAAGAACTTGAAGGGGAGAAACTAGATGAAGATTCTGTGAGAAAACTTAAAAGGGAGTTGAAAAAATAGCTTTTAAGGTTAGTTCTAATTGTTAAGTTAATATTACCTAACAATATAAATAGTAAATAGAAGAAAAATTAAAGAGCCTAAGTAAAGGCTCCTTTTTCATGCAGAAAACTGATATACAAAACAAACGAATGACCGACTAGGGCAGGTGAGGTGATGTGCCGAGAGCAAGAAATCCAGATAGAGAAAAGGCAGAGGAAATATATTTAAAGCATAAAGGAAATATTGAATTAGTCAAGATTGCAGAAATGCTAGGTAGACCTCCAGGAACTATAAGAGGTTGGAAAAACAAAGATAAATGGGATGATAAATTAAATGGAACGTTCCAGAAAAATGAAACTAAAAATACGGAACGTTCCAAAAAGAAAAAAGGTGGCCAACCAGGTAATAAAAATGCAGTAGGGCATGGAGCTCCTAAGGAGAATAAGAACGCAGAGAAACATGGCTTTTTTAGTAAGTATCTTCCTGAAGAAACCCTTGCCATTGCACAAGAGATCCAAGAGAAAGATCCGCTGGATCTGCTCTGGGAAAACATAGTGATCCAATACACAGCTATCATTCGGGCCCAGCGGATCATGTATGTTAAGAACCAGAACGATAAGACCATTGAAAAAGTCGGCTATAGGAAAGGTAAAGTAGTCGGCGAAGAATGGGAAGTACAGCAAGCCTGGGATAAGCAAGCAACTTTTTTAAAGGCGCAGTCCAGGGCTATGGCTGAACTTCGGAATATGATAGTAAAATATGATGAATTATTAAGGTCCAACTTGGCTACAGAAGAACAGAAACTGAGGATTGAGAAGCTTAAAGCAGAAATAAGCAGTATCAAAGGAGATAGCGAGAAGACTCAAGATGCAATAAAAGATTTCATAGAAGCAACAACAATCCCACCAGATGAGGTAAAAGAATTATTTGAAGGTGAAGATGATGCGGATATTCAAGAATAAGCCAAAGGCTTTCAAATTTAAACCGTTCTCAACCAAACAAAGGAAACTCTTGTACTGGTGGGAAAAAGGTTCACCATATAAGGATTACGATATAGTTATTGCTGATGGAGCTATCAGGTCCGGAAAGACTATTGCAATGATTTGTAGCTTCCTCCTTTGGTCACAAAAACATTTCCAGGGCGAGGATTTTATTATTGCCGGGAAAAGCATAGGTGCGCTAAAAAGGAACGTTATAAAGCCTATGCAGCAGATATTGACTGCTTGGGGTTGGCAGTACCAATACAACCGATCAGAGAATTACCTTGTAATAGGATCCAATACTTATTATCTGTTTGGGGCAAACAATGAAGCAAGCCAAGACGTACTACAAGGTTTGACGGCTGCTGGAGCTCTAGCTGATGAAGTAGCCTTATTCCCTCAATCGTTTGTAGACCAGATGATAGGACGTTGCAGCGCAGATGGAGCAAAAATCTTCATGAACTGTAACCCAAGAGGTCCATATCATTTCTTAAAGGTTGAATATATAGATAAAGCTGTAGAAAAACGGATTTATTATTTGCACTTTACTATGGATGACAATCTGAGCCTTTCAGAAAGAGTTAAAGAACGTTTTAGAAGGATGTTCTCAGGAGTATTTTTCAAGCGATATATACTTGGTTTATGGGTTATGGCTGAGGGCATTATATACGATATGTTTGACGAAAACAAGCATAAAGTACTAACCATAGAAAGGCCTTACAATCAATATTATGTATCTGTTGACTATGGCACCCAAAACCCTACTACGTTTGGCTTATGGGGTAAATATAAAGGCAAATGGTATAAAGTTAAAGAGTATTATTATTCAGGCAGAGATGAAGCTAAACAAAAGACAGATGAAGAATTCTATCAAGATTTAGAAGAATTCATAGGCGATATAAACGTGAAAGCTGTAATCGTGGATCCGAGCGCAGCTTCTTTTATTACTACAATTCGTAAACATGGAAAATATAAAGTTATACATGCAATTAATGATGTTTTAGACGGCATACGAAATGTAGCTACAGCATTAAATGAGGAATTGATATTTTATAATGACTGCTGTATTAATACGTTCCGTGAATTTTTCTCTTATGTATGGGATGATAAGGCAGCTGAGAGAGGCGAAGATAAGCCAGTGAAGCAAAATGACCACTGCATGGATAGTGACAGGTATTTTGTTAATACCGTTATATTTGGCATAGAACGTTCAGAAAGGAAGAATTACAGCGGAAAGGGGGCGAGAATAGTTTGATAAACTATAACGAACTATTAAAGACAGAACTACAAGGGCTATATGGAGACCAATTACAAAAGGTTAATGAAATAATAAAATGGTACAAGATTTATGATGGAGAACAGGAATGGTCAACACCAGATGGGCTTGATTATAAACCTACAAAGAAGATAACGAATTTAATAAAGAAACTCATTGATACTAGAGCAAGGTTTATGTTTGGTAGAGAGCCTTATTTTGATGTAAGACCAGTAAAAGCTGATGAAAAAAACTCTACAAAATACCAAGACCAGGCTCAGGAGAAAGAGGACCTATTATACAGAATTTTAAGAGAAAACAAATTTCATAGCAAGCTACTAAAAGCAAGAAAAGATTGCAGTATTGGTGGGAAAGTGGCTATAAAACTTTGGGCTCATAAGGATAAAGGACTTAAAATCATATTTTCCCCAGCAATGGAATTCTTCCCTCAATATAACTTAGATGATGTAGACCAACTGGAAAAGGTGGTCTTTTTATATGCTTTAAATGATGAAGAAGAACCAGTTAATCAAAGAATAAAAAAACAAGTATGGGAACTTGTCAATGGCAGGTGCATACTGAACGAAACTACTCATGATGGTAGGGGTAATGTAGTATCAGTAGAATATCAAGATTACGATACAGGTCTAGATTTTATTCCAGTAATCATAATAACCAACGGTGGGCTTACAGGAGAAACTGAAGGCGTAAGTGATGTAAAAAGACTATGGCATAATCAAGATGCCTATAATAGATTAACTTCTGACGATATAGACGCCTTACGCTTTCAAATGTTTGGACAAGATGTATTCACTGATGCTTCCGAGGATAGCCTAAAGAATATAAAAATAGCTCCTGGAGCTTTAATTGATTTACAGACAGACCAAGCACAAGCATTTGAAGGCAGGCAAGCTAAAGTTGAAAGGCTAGAATCAAAATTTAGCTACAAAGATAAATTTGCCGATACAGTAGAAAGAATTAAAAATGATATGTATGATACTTTAGATGTTCCGAATGTAGGGTTAGAACAGTTGAAAGGGCTTATGCAGAGTGGAAAATCTATGAAGGCTTTATATTGGGGATTGATGGCTGCTTGTGAAGAAGACTGGACAGAATGGGGACCAGCACTTGAACAAATGGTAGATTATATCTTTAGAATGGTTGATATTTATAACCTATATGGAGCTAGAAATATAGCAAGATATGAAACTATTTTAAATATTGAAAGATACTATCCAATTCAAGAAGAGGAAAACGACCAAAAGAGAATTGATATGGAAGAAGTAGTACATGAGGTAAGAAGTAGAAGGTCATATATGAAGAAATGGGGAGAGTATGAAGATATAGATAGTGAGTTAGAACAGATCCAAAAAGAAAGGGTTATGCTGCAAGATAGCTATACTCAAGACCTACTAAATGATTTAGGAGGTGAAGAGTAGTTGGGCAAAGCGGAAGTGGAAATAAAAATTAAAGATATTCCATTATGGAAAGATGTTATTGACTTAATTGGTAAAATGTTAAAAGATGAAAGACTGGACTTTGTAGTGAGGGAGGAATATGCAACAAAATTTGAGCAGCTAATGAAAGAATAGGTGATACTCTATGAATGAATACGAAAAAATAGCAAAAGAGATAAGAAAAAGGGTATCAAGATTAACATTGCAGCAACAACGAGAATTACTGCAGCTTTATGATGATGCTATAAAGGAATTAGCAGAGAAGGCTAGTAAGGCTAAGTCTAAAAGCCTAACTGAAAGATGGGTAAAAGATTATTTAAAAGAGCTTGAAAAGGTTAGAAAAGAATTAACTAAGGAATTGAATAAATCAATTAAAGGCTACACAACAAAGGCAGCAAAAATAGGAACAGAGGTAGAACAACAGATATTATCAAAAGCCTTTCAACTTGCAGGTATAGACCCAGGAGACCATTTCAAGACTATGTTTAGTCGTGTCCAAGATAAAGTTGTTAAAGATATTATTTCAGGGAATTTATATAAGGATAAAAGAACACTGTCACACAGGATATGGAATTATACTAATGAATTTGGTCAAGATATTCAATATATGATTAATAAGGGATTACTAGAAAAGAAATCGGCCATAGAACTAGCCAAGGACTTAGAACAATTTGTAAAAGAACCAGCCAAACGTGAAACTACATGGGGAAAGGTATACCCAAATCTAAAGAATAAAAGGGTAGATTATAATGCTATGAGATTGGCTAGGACTTCAATAAATCATGCATATCAAACAGCTAGTATTCAATCTAGCAATATGAATCCATTTGTAGAAGGAATTGAGTGGAGAAGTGCTTTAATCCACGGAAGGACATGTGATTTATGCATGGATAGGCATGGTAAGATATATCCAGTCGATGATGTGCCTTTAGACCATCCTAATGGTTTGTGTACTATGATACCTTATATACCAAAATCGTTAAGTGAAGTAGCTGATGAGTTGAGAAGATGGCTTGATGGTGAGCCTAATGAGACGCTTGATTTATGGTATAATAAATATGGCGAATATTTTGCCTTTAAGAGAATTTAAAGGGGGAGATTATTTGGATGAAGATTTAATAAGACAAGCTAATAAAATTGTTAATGCTAAAGATATAAGTGAAGCATTAAAGGATTTAAGAGAGCTTTACTTAGAAGATGCTGCTTTAACAGCAAAGGCCATTTATGATGAATGTATTGAAGCAGGCTTTACAGAAGGACAGGCTTTAGATATAGCAAAATCTTATATACTAGAGTTTTGTAGCCTTGAATGGGTACCGTTAGACGAAGATTAGCACTTACTTAATAGTAGGTGTTTTTATTATACCGCCTTTTTGGTATTGTAGGCGTAAAAGAACAAGACCGCACAAGGCCGCAACCTTGTAAAAAAGCGTAGAGGGAATTAAAAGGAGGAGAAGATAAATGACATTAGAACAATTGTTAGAACTTGGTTTAAGTGAGGATATAGCTAAAAAGGTAATAGAAGCACATCAGGCAGCAATAAAGGATAATTATGTACCTTTAGCAAGATTCAATGAAGTCAATGAAGAGAAGAAGCAATACAAAAGTCAAGTAGATAATTTAAACAAAGAACTTGGTAAATTGCAGAAACAATTAGAAGATAATCAGGATGCAACACAAACTATTGAACAATTAAAGCAACAAATTAAAGATAAAGAAATTGAAATGGAGAAAGTAAGAAGACAAAATGCAATAAAATTTGAGGTACTTAAAGCTAATGTATATGATGTAGCAGACATATTGCCTCATTTAAAAGATGAAAGCATAGTTTTGAATGATGATGGCACTATCACAGGGCTTAAAGAACAGTTAGAAGCTTTGAAAGAGAACAAACCATATCTATTTAAGCAAGTAGAACCACAAGGCACAGGAGGAAGCCTAGGGGCTGGAGAGAAGAAAAAGCAGCCTACAGGTAATAACTCAAAGACAGATTTTATTGAAGCTATAAGAGAAGTACAAGCAAAGAGAGAATAATAGGAGGTATGTATAATGGCTGATAATTTATTTTTAAAAGATAACTTAACTGGCTTTGTACCAGTAGAACAAGCCACAGAAATTATGAAAGATGTTGCAAGAGGCTCTTCAATTTTGAGACTATCAAAAGTAGAATCAATGGAATCTGATACTAAGAAAATACCAGTTATGACAGATGGTCCAGGAGCATACTGGGTAGGAGAATCTGAAAGAATTCAAACATCAGTAGCAACTTGGATATTCCCAGAAATGAACGCAAAGAAATTAGCAGTAATTATACCAGTTACTAAGGAAAAATTAAATGATACTACTATTAACGTATTTGCAGAGTTAAGACCAGCTATTGCAGAAGCTTTTTACACTGCTATAGATGCAGCTTGCTTATTTGGAATTAACTCACCTTTTGCAAAGAATATATTTGGTGTAGCACAAGATGCAGGAAATGTAATAGCGACAGGAACTAATCCTAAGCTTGATTTAGATATTTCAGATGTTATGGCTTTAGTAGAAGATGCAGGATTAGATGTAAATGGATTTGCTGCTCACTATGGTATTAAAAACTCTTTAAGAAAATTAAGAGATGAAAATGGAGCGCCATTATTTGCAGCAGGAACTAATCAAAATGAACTTTATAATAATCCAATAGAATTCGTAAGAAATGGAGCATGGGATAAGGCAAAAGCTGAACTTATTGCAGCTAACTGGAATTATTCACTAGTAGGAATTAGACAAGGAATAGAATATGAAATCTTGAAGGAAGCTACTTTACAAAGTGTAACTATGGCAGATGGAAAGCCATTGTCTTTAGCTGAAAATGACATGGTAGCAATCAAAGCAACCATGAGAATAGGATTCTTACCTATAAAGGATGAAGCTTTTGCAGCATTGATACCAAGGGCAGAGGGTTAATCCTCTGCCTTTTAAATCAAGTAGAGGGTGATAATATGATGAATAAATATACAAATGGGAAAAGAGTTATATATGCAACTGAAAGAGCTTTTAATGTAATCTATAAAAGGCAAGGATTTAAACCAGTAGCGGAAGAGACAGAAAAAGTCACAGAAAGAGAGATAAATGAAGCAGAAAAAGTTGATTTTGCTAACGTAAAATTAGATGAATTAAGAAAATTGGCTAAAGAAAGAGGTATTGAAGGTTATTCAAAGATGAAAAAGGATGAGTTAATAGCCGTATTGGCAGGTGATTAGATGGATAATTTAGCAAAACTAAAGCAAATGATAGATGAAGAAAATTACCCTTATTTTGATGATGAATATCTATTAGCAAGACTTGAACAAATAGACAAGGAAGAAGGAATAACTTTAGAAAGCATTGCAAGAGATTTATGTTTAATTAAGGCAGGAATAGAGGAAATAAAGCTAGGAGATATAACTATACCTTCACCTAGAAAGCACTTTCTAATGCTAGCTAGTAAATACAGGTCTAATATGACAGGGGCAACGGTGAGAGCAGATGAATACTAGATATTATAAAAAATACATTGAAAAGCTTATTAATTCTAATCCTGTTGATATAAAGATAGTCAGAAAGAAAGAAATTGATGATGGGTATGGTGGAACCATCATAGAAGAAAAGGAAATAACTGAAACAGTAACCTTTTATGAAAGAAAAGCAAGAAGGGAAGTCTTAACAGACTATGGTCCAACGTATGTAGGCGTACAAGTAACAAAGATACTAGCAAAGCATGATGCAGATATACAAGAAGGCGATACATTTACCCAAGAAGGGAAGAAGTATAAGGTACTATTCGTAAAAGATTATATGGAAATTTGCAAGCAAATTGAACTGGAAGTGATAGCATGAGTATTAGGGTAACTAATAAAACTAATTTTAAAGAAGTAGAAAAGAAAGTAAGGACAGCAATAGGGCTTTATGCAGATACTGCAGCTAAAAAAATGGAAGGAGAAGCTAAAAAAAATGCTCCTTGGACAGATAGGACAGGAAATGCTAGAAATTCAATACAAGGAGATTTTGGCTGGCAAGGGAATAAGGCAGTAATATCACTAAGTGGCAATATGGATTATTCAGTATACCTTGAGTTAGCTCATGAGAAGAAGTATGCAATTTTAAAGCCTACAATCGACAGAAATGCCCCTGAAATCATAAAGGGGTATCAAAGGTTGGTGGAGTAATGATAAAGGCCATTTATGACCATTTAAAGGCTAAAAACCTTAATCCATACTTTATAGGACAACATAAGGGAGAATGTACTGAAAGGTATTGTGTAATTAAAGAAAATTCACAAGTACCTTATTTTAATTCAAATAAAACAGGTTATAGGCTTATAGATATTATTCTATTTGTACCAGTAAATAGTTATATTCAAGTAGAGCTTTATATTAAAGAAATCAGAGCAGCTATGAAGGAGCTTGTATTTTTAAGAAAAACAGGAAACGAAACTCCTATAATTACAGATGATACAAAGAAAGCTTATACAACAAGCATAGAGTATCAAATAATTAAGAAATTGGAGGGATAATGATGGCTTATGAAACTGTTAAGGAATTTCCTTTGGCGAATATAGTTAGAGTGGAAATTGAGACAGAGGAAGAAACACCAAAAAGATATAGACTTACTGACGTTGCGAGTGAAGCTGAAATAACTGCATTTATTTCCGAAGGGGAAGAACAAGAACTTAGGGTAAAAAACACTATAAAGGCACAAAACAAGACAGAGGACATAGTCAAAGGATATGATATTAGGCTTGTATCAGCTACTATGGTACCTGAAATATTAGCATTAATCGACGGTGGTACATGGGATGCTACTGCAAAGAAATATTCAGCTCCAGTAGTAGGGGAACCAGTGAACAGAACACCTTTTACCATGCACATTTATACAGAAGAAAAGGATGTAGATGGAGGCACTTTATCTTATGTTAAATTTAGCTACAAACATTGTAAAGGAACACCAGTTAATTACAGTCTAGTCGATGGTCAATTCTTTGCACCAGAATTAGTAGCAGAATCTAGACCAAAACTGGGTGAATCTCCTGTAGAATTTGAAATACTTGACGAGCTACCTGCATAGTTGGGTAGCTTTATTTTTATATTAGGAGGGTAAAGCATGAGCGAAATACTAAGCATTGAACAATTAAAAAACATGGCTACAACAATAATAGAAATACCTGATTTTGAAGGCACAGGTACAATAAAAGTAAGAGTACAGAAACCTAGGTTAATGGCTATGGCTGCACAAGGCAAGATACCAAATCACTTGTTAGGTATAGTAAATACTATGATGTTTCCAAGTAAAAAAGAGAAAAAGGAACCAAACATAGAAGAAATAGCAAAAATTTATGAATTATATTGCAGGGCTTGTTTAGTAGAGCCTAGTTATGATGAGATTAAAGACATAATGACTGATGAGCAGATGTCAGCAATATTTGATTGGGCTATGGGAGACGTGAAGAAATTAGAAACCTTTCGTTCAAACGAAGGAGATGGCTCAAGTAATAATACTGGCAAATAAGTATCACAAAAGACCAAGTGAAATAATGAATATTGATAATGATTATTTAGCTTATATATTTGATGAAACAGCTTTATATTTAGAAGCAGAGGCTACAGATGATAAAGGACAGGTAAATTGGAATAGGATAAGATGGAAAGGTGAAAAGAAGAAGTCAAATAAGGATTTGATAGAATTCATACAAAGAACAAGTAAATAATGGTATAATATCCCTTAAATAATGGTATAATATCCCTTAAAGAAAGGGAGGTATACCAATGAAAAAAATTACTAGAAATACTTTATTAATTTTATTGTTTTTTCTATTAACTATTAATTTTTCTATAGCTGCAGAACCAATTAAAGTCTATGTAAACAACAGTTTAATCGAAATGCCTGTTGCTCCTATTATTGAAAATGGCAGAACTTTAGTACCAGTAAGAGCAATATTTGAATCCATGGGAGCTACCGTAGATTGGGATGGAGAAACTAAAACAGTAACAGGGAAAACAGAAGATAAAACAATTATACTTGTAATTGGTGATAAGATAGCGTTGGTAAATAATGAGAAGATTGAACTAGATGTGCCAGCAAAAGTAGTAAATGGTAGTACCTTAGTACCTGCAAGATTTATAGCCGAAAGCCTTGGTGCTAAAGTAGATTGGGATAATAATACTAGAAGTGTTCTTATTAACTCAAATTATCCTTATGGAAAATATAAAGTTACTAAAGTAGTAGATGGCGATACTTTAGTAGTAGACTTTAATGGCAAAGAGGAGAGAGTAAGATTAATTGGAATAGATACTCCTGAAAGTGTTCACCCTGATGTAAGTAAAAACTTACCTGAAGGGAAACTAGCATCACAATTTACTAAAGATAAATTGGAAGGAAAAGAAATAGCATTAGAGTTTGATGTACAAGAAAGAGACCATTATGGAAGATTACTAGCATATGTATGGATTAATGGAGAAATGTTCAATAAAGTATTATTAAGAGAAGGATATGCTAAGGTAGCAACATATCCACCAAATGTAAAATATGTTGATGAATTTACCAAAATTCAAGAAGAAGCTAGAAAAAACGATAAAGGATTTTGGAATAGCGATAATTTCAATGAAGAAATAATACCTATAAGAAAAACTACTGGGAATTATGTAGGAAGTATTGAATCTGATAAATATCATTATCCAACTTGCAGACATGCACAAAATATATTAGAAATTAACAAAGTATGGTTTGACACGATAGAAGAGGCACAAAATTTAAGGTATGTTCCTTGTGGGGTATGCAAACCTAAATAAGTTCAAGACACCGATAAGGTGTCTTTTTTCATGCCTAAAAGGTAGGTGATTATATGGCAGTTAATGCTGGTAGTGTATATGCAGAACTGGTTTTAGATACATCAAAATTTGACCAGGGACTACAAAAAGCACAAAAACAAATGGATGACTTTTCTAAAAAACTAGAATCTGTTGGGAAAAATATGGAAAAAGCAGGAGAAAAATTAAACAAATATGTAACTGCTCCTGTTGTAGCCATGGGAACATTATCAGCTAAGGCAGCAATAGATTTTGAGTCTGCTTTTGCTGGAGTTAGAAAAACAGTAGATGCAACGGAAGAAGAATTTGCAGCACTAGAGAAAGGTATAAGAGATATGTCAAAAGAGATACCTGCTTCAGCAGCAGTTATTGCAGGAGTAGCAGAGGCAGCGGGACAGTTAGGAATTGAAACAGAAAACATCCTTGAATTTACAAGGGTTATGATAGATTTAGGCGAAGCAACAAATCTTTCTGCAGAAGAAGCTGCTACATCATTAGCAAGGTTTGCTAACATTACTCAAATGTCTCAAAAAGACTTTGATAGATTAGGAAGTACCATTGTTGAGTTGGGAAATAACCTTGCTACTACAGAGGCAGAAATTGCAGCGATGGCTCTAAGGCTTGCAGGAGCAGGAAGTCAAGTAGGGCTTACAGAAGCCCAAATAATGTCTTTTGCTGCAGCTCTTTCATCTGTTGGTATGGAAGCAGAAGCAGGCGGAACTGCCTTCTCAAGAGTTATGGTTGACATGCAACTTGCAGTAGAAACTAACTCAGAAAGACTTAAAGTGTTTGCTGAAGTTGCAGGAATGAGTGCGGAAGAATTTAGAAGAGCATTCCAAGAAGATGCAGCAGGGGCTATAATTGCATTTATACAAGGTTTAGCAACTGCAGAAGATAGAGGATTATCGGCAATCAAAGTGCTTGATGATATGGGGATATCGGAAATAAGGCTTAGAGATGCTTTACTTAGAGCTGCAGGAGCTAGTAACGTATTTACAGATGCTTTAGAAATGGGTACCCAAGCATGGGAAGAAAACACAGCATTAACAAAAGAAGCTGAACAAAGGTATCAAACAACTGCTAGTCAACTACAAATAGCTAAAAATCACTTACAAGATACAGCTATAACTATAGGAGAAATAATGGTACCACACTTAGTAAACTTTGCTGAAAAAATAAAAAATTTAGCAGAATGGTTTAAAAATTTAAACCCTGAAACTCAAGAAACAATAGTAAAGATGGCAGGGTTAGCGGCAGCAATAGGACCATTGCTAATTATAACTGGAAAATTATCACAAGGAATAGGTAGCACAATCGAAGTTGGAAAAAAACTCATAGATAATTGGGACAATATCAAAAAAGTTGGCGGCATCTTATCAAGCGGCTTAAATTCGACTGTAGGGTTTATCTTTAGTCCAGCTGGTGCTATTATTGCAGGAATTGCAGCCACAATTGCAATAGGAGTGGCATTATATAAGAATTGGGATACCATCAAAGAAAAAGCTGGAGAATTAAAAAATAAAATTGGTGAAGCATGGGATAATATTAAAACTAAAACTAGCGAAACATGGGATAATATAAAAACCGCTATCAATGAAAAATGGGAAAACATAAAAGAAAATACAAATACCACTTTACAAAACATAAGAAAGAATACATCTGATAAGTGGGAAGAAATAAAGAAAAACACATCTGAAAAGTGGGAGCAAATCAAGTCTAACGTAAGTACTAAGTGGAGTAATATCAAAACTAATACTTCCACCACTTTGCAAGAAATAAGAAATAATATGACTAGCAAATGGGAAGAAATTAGGACTAATACTTCGGAGAAATGGGCTAGTATAAAAGAGAATATATTTGAGAAAGCAAGAGATATAAAAGAAAAAATAATTAGTTCTATCACAGAATCTGAAAGCGAATGGAATTCTAAAACTGCAGACATGGAAGCAACCAAAAGTAGATTTTCTAATTTAGCTAGCAAAGTAACGGATGCATTCGGCAAAATAGCAGGGGCTATTAGAGGTGCTGTCGATGCAATATTAGATTGGAATAGAACTGAGCCAAAGGATAAAACTGCTACTTATACAACTACTCATCAAACTGTATATGAGACTATAGGAGGTGGACCTCGTGGTGGAGGAAGGGCTATAAGCGCATATGCTAGAGGAACTAATTATCATCCTGGCGGTTTAGCTTGGGTAGGAGAGCAAGGACCTGAACTTATAGAACTACCTAAGGGAACTAAGGTATATTCTAACCAAAAATCAATGGAAATGGTAAGAGGCGCAAGCGGAGGCATAATTCAAAATATTCATATACATTCACCAGAGCCACTAAGCCCATCAGAGGTAGCAAGGAAAAATCTCCAAGTATCTAGGCAATTAGCAATGGAATGGGGGTTGTAGTATGGAGAGAGTGACATTTATAAATAGTAAGGGGCAATCAGTAGAGTTAGGAAATAATAGCCCTTTTATATTGACTAAATTTGAGGGTACAGGAGCAGTAAATGTTGATATACAAACCCAGAAATCCCCATTTCAAGATGGAGAAACATATATAGACAATCTATTAGAACCTAGAAGTATATCCATTGAAATTATGATATTGGCAGATGATACAGAAGAAATGATGGAAAATAGAAGGAAGTTATTACAGGCATTTAATCCAAAGCTAGGGGAAGGGAAGCTGATATATGAGTATGGAAAAGTTAAGAGAGAAATAAAAGCTATACCAGAGCTTGCACCAGTTTTCCCAGATGCAGGAGATTTTAAGGATACTATGCAGCCTGGATTAATACAGTTATATTGCCCTAATCCGTTTTGGTTAGATACTTTTATAGAATCGGAAGAAATGGCAGATTGGGTAGGTGGATTAAGGTTTCCTTTACAGTTACCTATGATGTTTGCAGGGAGGAGTTCAAGGCAGCATACAGTAATTCATAATGCTGGAGATGTAGATACTCCTATAGTGTTTGAGTTTCTTGGTCCTGCAACAAACCCAGTAGTTACAAAAGTAGATACTGGGGAGTATATAAAAGTTAATAGAGAAATAGCAGTAAATGAAAAGTTAATTATTACTACAGAATTTGGAAATAAAAAAGTAATATTAGAAAACATAGAAACCAAAGAAAGAGTTAATGCTTTTGGTTGGATAGATTTAGGCAGTACATTTTTTCAGTTAGAACCAGGGAATAATCTTATTTCATATAGTGCTGATTCAGGACAAGAAACTGCTAGGGTATGGATTAGATGGCGTAATAGATATGTGGGGGTGTAATGTTGAAACCCATTAGGATTATAGATAGAGAGTTTAATTTATTAGGCGAGATAGATGATTATGAGAGTCTGATATGGACTAGAAGGTGGCATAAAGCAGGGGATTTTGAATTGCATATAAATATTAATAAACAAAATACTCATACCTTACAAAAAGAACATATTGTTTTATTTGGAGATAAAGCAGGTATTATTAGACACAGAGAATTTAACTTAAATGAAAGCGGGAAAGGTGGAGAAGTTCTATTTGTCAAGGGTTCTTCTCTTTCGTCTTTGGTAGGTAGGAGAATAACATTGCCGCCAGCAGGGCAAGCCTATGATGTAGTTAACTCCAATGCAGAAAGTGTAATGAAACATTTTGTAAATGTGAACTGTATTAATCCTATAGATATAAGTAGAAAAATACCTAATTTAGTTATTGCACCTAACTTGAATAGAGGAATCGTTTTAAAATATCAAAGCAGATTAAAACAGTTAGACGAAGAATTAGAAAAAATATCAATAATCAGCGGTCTAGGTTGGGATATTTCAATAGACATAGAAAATAAAATATATGTATTTGATGTTATGGAAGGCAAGGATTTAACCTCTAATCAAACAGTAAATAACCCTGTAATCTTCAGTATAGATTTTGATAATATAAAAGGTCAAACTTATGTGGATAGTGATTTGAATTATCGTAATCAAGCTTATGTAGGTGGCCAAGGAGAAGGGGTAGAACGTACTATAGTTGAAGTAGGAGAAGGATTACATGGATTGGATAGGCATGAGGTATTTATTGATGCAAGAGATATTGAGAATGATTTAGATTTACCGGCTAGAGGGCAGCAAAAATTATTGGAAATGGCTAGGTTGCAATCCTTTGAAAGTGAAATATTGACAAAAGGAACGTTTGAATATAAAAAAGATTGGGATTTAGGGGATATGGTTACAGTAATAAATCCCAAGTGGGGAATTACTATGGAAACTAGGATTGTAGAAGTAATTGAAATATATGAAAGTAGTGGATTTAAGCTAGAAGCAACCTTTGGTAATACTATCCCTACTTTAATTGATAAAATAAAAAGTGAGATACAAGCTATTGCACCAGAACTAACACGATAAAGGAAGGTGATATAATGGCTGAATATTCAAGGTTTTTTGACCATATTGATGGTGATAGAACATATAATGCTGCAGATTTTGCAGAATACTTTAGACAGATATTGACAACAGGAGTATTAGACACAGGTGATAATCTTCAAGTCTATGTAAATGGAACTGATAGGATAGCAAGAATTAAACCTGGTAAAGCTTGGATAGAAGGTTATTTTTATAAGTTAACTGAGGAGATGGAGTTTACATTAGATGAAGCACATGGGACTTATGACAGGATAGATAGAATAGTTTTGAGGCTTGATACTAGTGCAGAAGCAAGAAACATAAAAGCTGTTGTAAAGACGGGAGAGTTATCTTTGACACCAGAGCCACCTGCATTAATTAGGGAAGGCAGTATTTATGAAATATCATTAGCACAGATACTAATAATCCATAATACTACAGCTATACCAGTGGAGAATGTTACAGATGAAAGGCTAGATAGTGAGGTCTGTGGATTAGCTAATATAGCTTTAACTTATGAAGAATTTGCACTTAAGCAAGACACTGGAGACATAAATGATGATACTTTACCTGCAGAATTGAAAGGGAAGCCCTTGACAGAGCAGATAATGTATGTACTAGAACACGCAGGTAAAGTCAAAAGTGTAAATGGTAAGACTGGGGAAGTTGTGATTGATGTTGGGGATATTGCTGGTTTGAATAGTATTTCTACAATAATAGGTGATGGTGCGGTTGGAGAAACCCAGATAGGTTGTGTATCTATAGGTCTTAGGGCTTCTGCATCAGGGTTCAACTCAGTAGCATTGGGACCCTACGCAGAGACAGGAGCTCCAGACACTTATGAAGGCAATAGTGCTGTAGCAATAGGAATGCGATCAAAAGCTATGCAACATGATGCTGTGGCAATAGGTAGGCTATCTCAGGCTGGATATAATGCAATCGCTTTGGGGGGTAACACACTGGCTTTCTCTAATTCAATTACAATAGGTGCTGGGTCTGAAACAGGAGGTGATGGGGCTATAGCTTTAGGGATTGGCGCTTTTGCAGCGAATACCAACTCTTGTCGATTAGGTACATCCGACTCAGAATGGTCAGTTCCGGGCAAATTTTCAGTTAGTGGTACTAAAAACTTTGAAATCCCCCACCCAAAACCAGAAAAATCTGCAACTCATGTAATTAGACATGGTGCAGTAGAATCACCTACACCCGGTGATACTCTCTATAGGTGGAAAGTACAAGCCACAAAAGACAATGATATAGTTACAATTGATTTGCCTGATTACTTTATATACTTGAACAAAGACGTTCAAATATGGGTAACAGGCCAAGGACACTTTGGCAATGGCTATGGAGAACTTAACAGAGAAACAGAACAGCTAGAGATTCATTGTCAATATGAAGGCGAATACAATGTGCTTGTCATAGGCACCAGAAATGACGACCATCAGTCTGTACAAGATTGGTATATCAAAGGTGTAGAACGTGAGATAGGCGAGAGCTGGACAGGCGAAACCTATGCGTTTGAAGTAGATGAAATTATAGAAATAGAAGAAATTAAGGAGGTAAGTGTGTAATGAATATTTTTATAAAAGAAAGTAAAATTCAATTCAAAAATCCACAAATAGGACAACCTACAAGAGCTGTAGAGGAACATTACAATGGTAGAAGGATTATAGCAGATGTAGATGGAGAAGAGAGAATGTTTAGGTTTAAGAAGGAAGAAATGCCTTTTATAGTAGATGAAGATGAGATGATAGAATTAATAAGGCAAAAAATAGAGGGAGAAGAACAACAATAACACCTAAGCAGGGTGTATTTTTTATGCCCTGCCTTCTCATTTTATATGAAAGCGAGGTAATTGGATGAATGGAAAAAACAATCTGTGATGAAAGACATAATCAAATAAATTACCGATTAGATGTAACAGAAAAAAGGTTAAATAATCATTCAGAGCGATTAGACAAAATTGAACTAGTCAACGATAGGTTAGAAGAGCGACTAAATAGTTTAATAACACAGTTAGAAAACCTCAATAAAACAATGAAATGGTTCATTGGTCTTTTAGTAGGAAGCTTTGTAGCTTTCTTTTTTTATGCGGTGCAAAATGGGTTGTTTGGATAAGGAGGTGAAACAATGAAAGTTATCCAAAACTTAGTATCCCCATCTAAATACAAAATAAAATGTCCATATACTATGGATCCAGAATTCATCGTAGTACACAATACCGCTAATGATGCAAGTGCTAGAGATGAGATAGCTTACATGATTAGAAACAATGATCAAATATCTTTTCATTATGCTATAGACGATAAGGAAATAGTGCAAGGTATTTTAGAAAATCGCAATGCCTGGCATGCAGGAGATGGCAATGGTCCAGGAAATAGAAAAGGTATAGGTATTGAAATATGCTATTCAAAATCAGGTGGCAAAAGGTTTGAGGAAGCTGAAAAGTTAGCTGCAAAGTTTATAGCGTATAAGTTAGATGAAAAAAACTGGGGAGTTGATAGAGTAAAGAAACATCAAGATTTTTCGGGGAAATATTGTCCCCATAGGACACTAGATCTGGGATGGCAAAGATTTTTGAATATGGTTCAAACTGAATTATATAAGTTAAAGGAGGAAAAGGAAGTGGATAAGGATAAACCATCTAATTGGGCAAAAGAAGCATGGGATTGGGCAAAAAAAGAAGGATATTTAGATGGTACTAGGCCAAAGGATCCTGTAACAAGAGAAGAATTAGCAGTAGTGCTGCAAAGGTTGGTGAAGAAAATTGGATAAGATT
>Ga0116175_1000319_pt1 | contig 34761 bp, 28 predicted proteins | sample AD_UKC125_MetaG_FD_89802 | JGI IMG/M metagenome (GOLD analysis project Ga0116175, IMG submission 89802) | Active sludge microbial communities of municipal wastewater-treating anaerobic digesters from USA - AD_UKC125_MetaG | ecosystem: Engineered > Bioreactor > Anaerobic > Digestate | place: USA... | reverse complement strand
TTAAGATTCTGCCGTTTACTGCTATGTCTAGAGTATCATTTGGGATTAAGTGTGAGATTTCAGATTTAGGCATAAAAAAGGTAGGAATATTTTTTTGTTTATTCATTGATTTTTATGGAATAGTTTAAATATATTTCAAGCAAGAAAAATGAATATCAGTAATCTCATTATTGCATAAATATCATTTCTGAAATAAAAAATCACATTAAAATGAAAGTTAATATGTGACAATAATGCAACATGAAGTGTATTACATTTTATGTTAAAAACTATGAACTTTTTTCAATGTATCTGTTATACTGTTACTCGTTAAAAAGCGACTGTATTATGCTTGAGGAGTTATTGTAATGAAAACAGATATTAAAAAAGTTATATATGAAATATTTATGCTTACATTGGGTTCTGGAATTGTGGCAACAGGAGTATTCTTTTTCTTGGAACCGTCACATTGTGCAATAAGTAGTATTGCAGGTCTTGCAATAATCCTAAATCATTTTATGCCTTATTCAGTTGCACTTATTACCCTTGTTATTAATGTTGCGCTTTTGCTTTTAGGTTTTATGTTTTGTGGAAAAGAGTTTGGTGCAAAAACCGTGTATACAACAGTATGTCTTCCGGTAGTAATTGGTCTATATGAGCGTTTCTTACCAAAAAGAAGTTCATTTACTGGAGATATTACACTTGATGTTGTTGCGTACATTTTTTTATCCAGCATTGGTCTTAGTATTCTATTTAATATGAATGCTTCCTCTGGAGGACTAGACATTGTTGCGAAAATTATGAACAAATATTTACATATTAGTTTTGGAAAAGCACTTTCAATTGCCGGAATGGTAATTGCATTTTCATCAGCTTTTGCGTATAACAATAAAATAGTCGTAATAAGCATTGTAGGAACATATGTAAATGGAATTGTTCTTGATCATTTTATTTTTGATCATAATATTAAAAGACGTGTGTGTATAATTCCTAAGAATATTGAGGAAACTAGAAATTATATAATTAACAATTTACATAGTGGGGCTTCTATTTATGAAATTACTGGTGGTTATAAAGGTGAAAAGCGAAGCGAAATAATAACCATAGTAGATAAGAATGAGTATCAGATGCTGTTTAATTATCTTCAGGAATTTGAACCTAATGCTTTTGTGACAGTTTATACAGTGAGTGATGTCAGATATATTCCAAAGAAAATTGAAAAGGTATTTATTGGGAATGAACTAGAAAATGATCCCGAATTCTAAATAAATACTTTGCTTGCTTGAAAATTATACATATATAATAGAAATAGTAATTATTACCAAATATGATACTTGTAATATTGTTGAAAATTTATACATAAGTAGGGGAAAATATATATATCAAAAAATCATATAAAATGAAATTTTGTGTGTTCATTTTAATATCATTGTGGTAATATGTATGAATCATAAAACAATATCCAATAAATGGCTTACAAACGTGTTTATGATGTTATACAATCTCGTTTACTCTTACGTTTTCTACTAATCAGGAAATATATATTCAAGGAACTAGAACAATATTTTGTGATTATCTGTTACAAAACGCATTTTCAAATTTTAATAGAGAAAGAAGGTGACGGCCTTGGACTCATTGGCTCAAGGGCTTCTCAAAGAGCTGAATGTTGAGACAGTCTTTTCCATACCTATTTTTGGAGGAATCAAGGTACCGGAATCAGTCGTAGTGACATGGATCATAATGATCCCACTTTTTGTTTTTTGCTTTTTTATAAGTAGAAATTTAAAAGTAGATAATCCGGGAAGAAAACAATTACTTTTGGAAAGTATATATCTTAAAATATATGGATTCTTTGAATCATTGCTGGGAGAAAAAGGAAGGCAATACATATATTATCTTATGGCAGTTGCAATTTACATTGGAGTTGCTAATGTTTTTGGAATCTTCGGATTTAAGCCTCCAACAAAAGATCTTGGAGTAACAGCTGCTTTGGCAATTTTAAGTATATTACTGATTGAAATATCAGGAATAAGGGCAAGAGGAGTAAAAGGATGGGCAAAGAGTTTTGCTGAACCGCTTCCAATAATTGCACCATTGAATGTACTTGAAATTCTCATTAGACCTTTGTCACTTTGCATGAGACTTTTTGGCAATGTGCTTGGTTCGTTTGTTGTAATGAAGCTTCTAGAACAGGCTTTGCCTGCTGTTGTACCTGGAATCTTCAGCTTGTACTTCGATATTTTTGATGGTCTTATACAGGCATATGTTTTTGTATTTTTGACATCGCTTTTTATTAGAGAAGCGATAAATGCTGACGAATAGAAAGTCGGTATTTGCTAGTGGTTAAGTTTGTAAGTTGAAAAAAGTTTCTAATTTAATTAAAAATAATTTTTTATGGTGTTTGACAACATCGGTAGAAAGGATGTACAAAATGAGTATGGTAGCATTAGGAGCAGGAATAGCAGCGCTTACAGGAATCGGAGCAGGACTTGGAATTGGATTAGCAACAAAGGGAGCAGCAGATGCAATAGCTCGTCAGCCTGAAGCAGAGTCAAAAATATCAAAGAATCTTCTTCTTGGATGTGCACTTGCAGAGGCAACAGCTATTTACGGATTTGTAATTGGTATTATGATTATTCTTTTTCTTAAATAAAGAATTTGATTATTAAGTAAAAAGCTTATCAAGCTAAAGCAAATAATATAATAAAAAGATTATTATGTATTAAGTTTGATATTAAATGTCAAAACGTATTGTTTATAAATAAGAAAAGAAACGAGAGAAAAATATGCTTAGGATTGATGGTTTAATTTTTACAGTCATCAATATATTTGTCATATATTTTGTACTTCGAAAATTTCTCTTTAAACCAATTCAAAATGTAATTGATGCAAGAGAAAAGAAAATTTCTGATTCCTATAAAGAAGCAGAGGATACGAAGAACGAGGCAGAAAAGGCCCAAAGTGAGTATGAAGAAAAGATGCGTGCCTTGAAGCAAGAGACATTATCAAAACTCAAAAAGGCTGATGAAGATGCTCAAAAAATATATGATAAAAAAGTAGATGAAGCCAAAATTGAAGCAGAAGAGATAATATCAGAAGCTCATAAGTCTGTTGAGAGAGATAAGAATCTTGCTATGAGAAATGCTCAGACGGAGATAGCTGAACTTGCAATAGCTGTTTCAAGAAAAGTACTTTCAGAGGGCAATTCTGATTTTGATAAAGATGCTTATGAGAAGATGATCGAAGATGCAAAAAAGAAAAATGTGGCTAGATCTTAGAAAGGAGTTGACATATGATTCCTGATTCAGAAGTTTATGCCAGAGCTCTTTTTAGTTCCGATATACAGGTTGATGCTGCAGAGGAAGGATTTAAAACTGTTTTGGGTTCACCGGAATTGCTGGACGTCCTTCAGAATCCGAGTGTTCTTGTTGCAGAAAAGAAGGCCTGTTTAACTAGAATCTTTGATGGTAATTTTAAAAACTTTATGTTTTTAGTTACAGATAATGGGCTGTGCAATAAAATCTCAGATATTTTTGAGATTTATATGAAGATTAAGAGCGAGTCTGGAAGTTCTAAAACAATTGAACTTATTGCAGCAAGAACACCTGAAAGCGCGGAACTTGATAAAGTTAAAGCTTCAGTTAATTTGGTTTATGGCATTGAAAACCCTGACATAAAGATTACAATCAATCCAGAACTCTTAAGAGGATTTATTTTGAAAGTTGATGATAAAGAAATCGACTATTCACTTAAAGGGAGAATTGATAAGCTATCACAGGGCATTAAAAATCAGCAGTAAATTTGTACGCTAAAGTACATTGCAATTAGTTAATGTTTTAATAGCATAATAATAGTAGTTGGTGTGCTAATAACACAACAGAAAACGAAAAGGAGCAAAAATTTGAGTTCCATACGTTCAGATGAGATCATTTCGATCTTAAAAGAAGAAATAAATAATTATGAGATCCTTTCCACAGAGCATGAGGTTGGTAGTGTTATAACTATAGGTGATGGCATTGCCGGAGTCTATGGAATCGATCATGCCATGTATGGTGAAATCGTAGTTTTTGAAGATGGCACCAAAGGACTTGTCCAGGATATACGAGAGGACAGAATAGGAATAATCGTTCTCGGCGATGATAGTAAGATTCGTGAGGGAACAAAGGTCACTAGAACAAAGAAAAAAGCTGGAGTTCCGGTGTCTGATGAGTATCTCGGAAGAGTAATTAATTCTCTTGGAGCACCAATAGATGGTCTTGGAGATATTAATGCTGATGATTTTATGCCAATTGAGTCTCCTGCACCTGGAATTGTTGATAGACAGTCAGTTAACCAGCCAATGGAAACAGGAATTCTTGCAATAGATTCAATGTTCCCAATTGGAAGAGGACAGAGAGAACTTATTATTGGAGATCGTCAGACCGGAAAAACATCTATAGCAACAGATACCATTATCAATCAGAAGGGTAAGGATGTCATTTGTATATATGTAGCAATAGGTCAGAAGGCATCAACTGTTGCCAGAATCGTAGATATGTTGAAGAGACATAACGCACTTTCATATACAACTATTGTTGCTTCTATGGCTAGTGATTCAGCATCTCTTCAGTATATTTCTCCATATGCAGGGACTTCCTTGGCGGAGTATTTTATGCACAAAGGCAAGGATGTTTTGATTGTATACGATGATCTTTCCAAGCATGCAGTTGCATACAGAGCAATTTCACTACTTCTAGAGAGATCTCCCGGACGAGAGGCTTATCCTGGAGATGTTTTCTATCTTCATAGTAGATTATTAGAGAGATCTAGCAGACTATCAAAAGAGCTAGGCGGAGGTTCTATTACAGCGCTTCCTATTATTGAGACGCAGGGTGGCGATGTATCTGCTTATATTCCTACAAATGTAATTTCAATTACAGATGGCCAGATTTTCCTGGAAAGTGATTTGTTTAATGCAGGTATGAGACCTGCAGTTAACGTTGGCTTGTCTGTTTCTCGAGTAGGTGGAGCAGCTCAGAGTAAGGCTATGAAAAAGGCTTCTGGTACAATTCGTATTGACTTGGCTCAGTATCGTGAGATTCAGGTTTTCACACAGTTTTCATCAGATCTTGATGCTACTACAAAAGAGCAGCTTAAATATGGTGATGTTCTAATGGAACTTTTAAAACAGCCTTTGGAACATCCTAGATCTATGATTGACCAGGTCCTTCTTCTGGCATTGGCATCGGGAAAGATATTCTTGAAGGTCGAAAATGAAGAAACTAAGGTTTTTGCTGGAAAAATACTTGAATGGTTTCATTTAAATAAAAAATCTCTTATAGAAAAAATAGAATCTACTGGAGATCTTACAGATGAGGCTAGAGCTGAAATAGTATCAGGTGGAGAAGAATTTGTACAGGAGTACGAGTCTGATAATAAGGAGTAATAATGGCTGGAGAACAGGAAATTAGAAAAAGAATAAAAAGTGTTTCCGATACTCTGAAAATTACCAATGCCATGTATATGATTTCTTCTGCAAAACTTACTCAAGCAAAAAAAATGGTTGCTGATTCAGAACCATATTATTTTAAGCTACAGAGTACTATCAGCAGACTAATGAGACATACTGATCCTAGTAAGTTGGACAGTATTTTTCTTAGAAAGAATGAAAAAGTTCTTAAGAAGAAAAAGATTGGTTATATTGTGGTTACGGCTGATAAGGGTTTGGCTGGTGGATATAATCATAATATTCTGAAAATTGCAGAGGAACTGATTAGTGTTAATCCTGACAACAAGTTGTTTGTAGTCGGAGAAGTTGGCCGACATTATTGTGAGAGTAAGGGAATGGATGTAGATACACAATTCCATTACACAGCTCAGAACCCTACAATGCATAGAGCAAGAATTATAGCGGATAGAGTTCTTGACAGTTACATATCCGGTGAGATAGATGAACTTGATATTATTTATACAGAAATGGTTTCATCTATGCAACTTGAAACTCAGTTTGAAACGCTTCTTCCGCTTCAGACTCCGCAGATAGAGGATAATCCTGGACTCTATTCTAATCTTACAGATATATATCAGGAAAACATGGTTTCGGCAATGGGTTTAGAAAATTTCTTCAGTGAGCTTGCACCACTATTTGTAATTGGAGAGATATATGGAGCATTGGTAGAGTCTTTTGCGTCAGAACACTGCGCAAGAATGCAGGCTATGCAAAACTCCATGGACAGTGCAAAGGATATGTTGAATGACCTTCAGAGGAAATATCAGAGAGCCAGACAGGCAGCTATAACTCAGGAAATAACCGAGGTTGTGGCAGGTGCGAAATCAAAGAGAGTCTGATGGGAGCGAATTAATATGAACAAAGGAAAAATCGTTGCAGTACAGGGACCTGTAGTCGACGTACGATTTGAAAATGGTGAGCTACCTTTCATTAAAGATGCACTTACAGTTGATAACAACGGCTCAAAGTGCGTAATGGAAGTTGCAGAACACATTGGTAATTTGACATGCCGCTGTATTATGTTGTCAGCAAGTGAGGGACTCCATAGAGATATGGAAGTTACTTGTGAAGGCGGTGGAATTAAGGTTCCAGTTGGAGAAAAGACACTTGGAAGACTATTTGATGTCTTAGGTGATACACTTGATGGTGGAGAATCTCTTGATTCTGAGGAAAAATGGCAGATTCACAGAAATCCACCTTCATTTGCAGACCAGAGCCCGGTTGTTGAGATTCTTGAAACAGGAATTAAAGTTATTGATCTTTTGGCACCTTATTCAAAGGGTGGAAAGATAGGACTCTTCGGTGGAGCCGGTGTTGGAAAAACAGTTCTTATTCAGGAACTTATTCAGAATATCGCATCTGAACATGGCGGATATTCTATTTTCACAGGTGTAGGAGAGCGTTCAAGAGAAGGAAATGATCTCTGGACTGAAATGACTGAAAGTGGTGTAATCGATAAAACTGCTTTGGTATTTGGTCAGATGAATGAGCCGCCTGGCGCTCGTATGAGAGTTGCTGAAACAGGACTCACAATGGCAGAATATTTTCGTGATGTTCAGCATAGAAATGTTCTTTTGTTTATTGATAATATATTTAGATTTGTTCAGGCAGGTTCAGAAGTTTCGTCACTTTTAGGGCGTATGCCTTCAGCAGTTGGATATCAGCCTACATTGGCTACAGATCTTGGAGAACTTCAGGAAAGAATTGCGTCAACTAAGAATGGTTCTGTTACTTCAGTTCAGGCAGTATATGTACCTGCAGATGACTTGACAGATCCTGCTCCAGCAACAACGTTTGCTCACCTTGATGCAACAACAGTTCTTTCAAGAAAAATTGTTGAGCAAGGTATCTATCCCGCGGTTGATCCTCTGGAATCAAGCTCGAGAATACTTGAAGCTGATACTGTCGGAGAGAGACACTATAATGTAGCCAGAAAGACACAGGAGATTTTGCAGAAGTATACTGAACTTCAGGACATTATTGCAATTCTTGGTATGGAAGAGCTTTCTGATAATGATAGAGCTACTGTTTACAGAGCAAGAAAGATGCAGAGATTCTTATCTCAGCCCTTCCATGTAGCAGAGAATTTTACTGGTGTGCCAGGAAAATTTGTTCCTGTTGAAGAAACAATCAAGGGATTTGAGGCTATTATTGGCGGAGATATGGATAAGTATCCTGAAAATGCATTTTTCAATGTCGGAAATATTGATGATGTCATTGAAAAATCGAAGAGCATGTAATGTAATTTATTATTTAGATCCGAGGAATGTATGGCAGATAAAAAGCGGTTTTTTGCTTCAATAATTGCATGTAATTCTGTATTTTATGAAGGCTATGTAAAAGAAGTCGTGCTACCGTTTTCTGACGGTTTTTCATCAATTCAGGCTTATCATGAGAATAGGATCATGTCAATAGAGGGTGGTCCATTCTCAATTACTCTTGTGGATGGTACAAAATTGTTAGGCGTAATGGCTAGTGGTGTAGGGACTATGATAAACAATAGATTAAGTGTCCTTACAAGCTCGGCAGAAAGGCCAGAGGATATTGATATCAACAGGGCCAAAGAGGCGAAAGAGCGAGCAGAAGAGAGACTTAGGCAGAAACAAAGTCAGGTTGAATATGAGCACACAAAGGCAACTCTTTCAAGAGCCATGAACAGATTGAAAATCAGTTCGAATGGTCACTATATTTAGAATTATTATATGGATTATACCGGTTAAAATCCTACTACAGGGTTTGAACCGGTATTTTTATTATGTATAGATCTTTTATTACTGATTAAAATCAGTTTTTAATAATATCATGGATATTTATTAATAGTAATAATACATATTGCATAGTTGTAAAAATATATTGATGTATGGTTAATATAATTATATAATTAACATGGTATGTAAAAAAATAGTACCATAAAAATACAAATTTGGTTTATTGATAATTGAGGAATTGCATGCGAATTATTCGGTTTTTAATGGATTATTATTTAGATGATCCTTATCAGATTGCCCGTAGAGAAAATCTGGTGATAGTACTTGCTCATTTCTTTTTGTTAATTTTTTTCCTTGTCTTTAATATTCCTGTGCTCATATATTTTGATGTTTTTAGTATAATTTTCTATATAGCTATGAGAGCGCTTATTGAAACAAGGAAAATTCTTTTATATGAGATTTTGACTTATTCACAGGTATTGGTATTTATGACAATAGGCTCTGTTTTTTTGGGAAATAGAGCGGGCTTTTTCTTCTATACAATGATTTTGATGCCGCTTACATTTCTTTTGAACTATGCGTTTAGAAGAGATAATATTAGATCATTTCATCCTATAAGCGTTTCATTAGGTTTGCTTGTTATTGGACTTGCCGTTTCCTCATATATGGATGTTCATAAACCGATTATAAAAGAGGTTTCAATTGTACTTATTTTATTATATAGTTTGAATGTTATATTCGCATTTATTGGTATTGCTTATTATATGATGATGTTTCTTGAAATGACAAAAAAGTATGAGGGTATATGGGCAAGCCGTGCTGAGACAGATAATTTGACTAGAATAGGTAATAGATATTTTCTGGATACAAAGATTCATAATCTGTTTGAAAACAATGAAGTTGAGAAATCATGGATAGCAATGCTTGATATTGATGATTTTAAAAAGTTTAATGATACTTATGGACATGATTGTGGTGATTATGTGCTTAGAAGAGTGTCATATATCATTAAGGAAACATGCCACGGATGTACAGTGGGACGTTGGGGAGGTGAAGAGTTCCTAATTATTGGAAGTGAACCTGAAGATGACCCGAAAAAGATAATGGAAACTGTTAGAAATAATATATATAAAGAGAACTTTATATATGAAAAACAGATTATGCATGTAACGGTTACAATAGGTGCTGCACGTTATGAGGATGGAGATACTGTAGAATCATGGATAAAAATGGCAGATTCTAAAAATTATGAGGGTAAGAATCAAGGAAAAAATTGTGTTATCCTTTAATAAGTATTTTCATTATTAATAATTAAAAAGTAAAATATGATTTTGCCTTGAACCGGTTAACATGAAATAAGTGGTAGCTGGATATCAAGTGTAAAATCATATTTTTTACATTTATATGATATTAAAATATTAGGGACTATAGAACTTCATCAATAATTTTAATTAATTTATCAACATCTTCGGAGGTGGTTGCCCAGCTTGTACAGAATCTAATTACAAGATTACCATCAGGTAGAGTCTCCATAAAACCATATGAGACTTTTGAATCCAAATCGAGAGCTTCTTTAGGAGAAATAATTGGAAAAATCTGATTTGTCGGAGAGTCAATGTAAAGAGCTCTTCCTCTTTTGACAAGTTCATTCTTTATTCTAGAGGCACATATATTGGCATTCTGAGAAATTGTAAAATAGAGATCATTCTTGAAAAGCTCGTCAAACTGAATACCTAAGAGCCATCCTTTTGCAAGCATAGCACCGTGGGTTTTGATCATTGTATAAAAATGAGGTATGGTATTTGGCCTTGGAAAAACTACAGCTTCACCAAAAAGAGCTCCAATTTTAGTACCACCAATGTAGAAAACGTCGGCTATATCAGAAATGTCTGTAATTGTGACATCGCACTTATCGCAGGTAAGTCCATATCCTAATCTGGCTCCATCTATAAATAGTTTCAAATCATATTTATCACATACTTTTCTTATATCAATAAGTTCTGATTTTGAATAGATGGTACCATATTCTGATGGAAAAGAAATATATACCATCCCAGGAAATACTTCATGGGTGTGGTTGGTGTCTTTGTAAAAAAGACTTATATATTCATCAATTTTATCTGCGGAGATTTTCCCGTCTACACCATTAATAGTAAGAACTTTGTGACCACCATGTTCAATGGCACCTGCCTCATGAGTATTGATATGTCCTGTATCGACAGCAATTACGCCTTGATATGGCATTAGCATTGTGCTTATAACAGTTTCATTGGTCTGAGTGCCACCTACCAGAAAATATATTTCTGCATCTTTTTTCCCTATTAGTTTTTGGATGCGTTCTCTGGCAGATTGAGAAATAATATCATTACCATACCCTTCATATTTATCCATATTTGTCTCAGCAAGACGTTTTAGAATATTGGGGTGAGCCCCTTCCATATAGTCACTTACAAATTTTTGCATTATAGTCCTTCCATGTAATTTATCTAATAAATAAAATATTATTTATTATGTATAATTTTTATATTATAAATTATTGCATACTTGATAGTACATGAGAAGATAAAAAAACAAATTTTATTAATAATGTGATATCATGTAAGAACTATATTTTAGAAAAGGATATCATGTAAGAACTATTTTTTGAAAAGAAAAAAGTGATGGAAAGAGATACTTCGATGAAAAGTGCATTGATTGTCGATGATGACAAAACAAACCTCAAAATAGCTGAGATCACATTAAAAGCATTCTGCGATGTAACAGGTGTGGAAAGTGGATACGAAGCACTAACGCTTTTGGATAAAAATAAATTTGATATACTTCTTTTAGATATAAAGATGCCTGATCTTGACGGATTTGAGACGCTTCATTTTATTAGAGAAAAAGAAAATGGTATTGACACTCCGGTTATTTTTCTGACTGCAGATAATGATGCCAATACGGAAACGAAATGTTTTCATGAGGGAGCTGTAGATTTTATATCCAAGCCATTTCTACCAGAGGTGTTGAGACAAAGAGTGGGAAGGATATTGGAGATAGAAGAGTTTAGACAACATCTTTCCGAGAAGTTGGAACGAACAACAATTGAAGCAGCAAAAATTAAAATTGATGCATTAAAAGATCCACTTACAGGATTATGGAACCGAGCATTTACCGAGGATGCTATAAACAGCCATCTGTTATCTAGTGGAAATGGTACGTTTTTCATGATGGACATGGATAATTTTAAGCAGATAAATGATAATTATGGTCATGCTACAGGAGACAAGGTCTTAAGCATTTTTTCAGATATTTTACTTCGTTTTGCGTCTGAAGATGATATTTGTTGTCGACTGAGTGGTGATGAATTTATAGTTTATTTTAGAAATCTTACCGAGAGAAAAGACGTAGAACTAAAAGCTAAAGGGATCATCCATGAAATGAATAAGAAAATTGCAAATCTTAATATTTGTATAGATACATCTGTTTCAATTGGAATAGCCGTTGCACCAGAAGATGGCACAAATTTTACAATTTTATATACCAATGCTGACAAAGCTCTTTATTTTATAAAACAAAATGGGAAGAAGTCATTTCATTTTTTTAGAGATCAGAGAAATGCTGAGAGAGTAAGAGCAGAAATGAAATCTGGCCTGGAATATTTGAATGCGATAATGAGAAGAAATGATGATAATAGAGGATCATATTTTGTGGAATATGACAGTTTTCATTATATCTATAATTATATAAAAAGAAGCATTGACAGAAATCATAGGGATGTTCAGGTAGTTCTTTTTACTGTCAATCTAACTAATGAAAATAAAAATGTTGAGCATCCTAAGGTTGAAAAGGCTGTTGAAGCACTTAGCGCTGCAATAGCTGATTTTCTTAATCGAGAAGATGTCTCGACAAAATATTCTTCTAATCAGCTTATTATTCTTCTTATGGATGCGGACAATACTAAAGCGGAGGCAGTTATTAGAAGAATATTGAATCAGTTTGACAGCTTGTATCAGAATAAAGATATAAGAATCGAATTCGGAATGGCACAGATGTAGAAGAGCAAATGGAAGATACAAGTAGAGAAAAACTTCATATTTCAGTCCGAAAACTAGTGGAATTTATATTTCGTTCTGGAGATATAGATGAGGGACAGGGTTCAGTAGACCCTGTCCTTTCTATGCGTGAGGGCCAGAGAATCCATAAAAAGATTCAGGAATCCAGGAATGCAGGGTATGTACCGGAAGTCGGGCTTAAAACGCTGATTCCATTTGAGCAATATGATCTTCTCATTGATGGAAGAGCTGATGGAATTCAGTATGAGCCTCGTGAAAATAAATTTAAATCATCAGAATCGGATTTTATAGAAATCCCTGTTATGGTAGAGGAAATAAAAGGCACATATATGGATTTTGATAGACTAGAAGAACCTATATATGTTCATCTCGCTCAGGCAAAATGCTATGCGTATATTCTGTCCAAGGACTATGGTATTGATTCAATTAATATCAGAATGACGTATTGTAATCTGGATACAGAAGCCATCAAAATCTTCGAAGAGGAATATTCCTGTGAGACCCTCATTGAATTCTGGGATGAGGTAATGAGCCTATATAGAAAATGGGCAGATTTTTCATTTGAATGGAAAATAAAAAGAAATAATTCAATTCTAAAAATGAACTTTCCTTACGAATATAGAAATGGCCAGAGAAAATTAGTAGGTGATGTATATAAGGCTATAACAGAGGAAAACATTTTATTTATACAGGCTCCTACAGGTTCGGGCAAGACAGTATCAACAATCTATCCGTCGATACAGTCATTAGGACGGGGACTGACGGACCGGATCTTCTATCTGACAGGAAAGACAGTTACCAAAACAGTTGCAATAGATACACTTAAACTGTTGGAAGAAAAAAGTGGACGCTTAAAATCCATAGAACTAACAGCCAAGGACAGAATATGCCCTATGGATGAGAGACACTGTAATTCGGATTACTGTGAATATGCCAAGGGGCATTTTGACAGAGTTAATGATGCCGTATATAAGATAATTACGGAAAATGACATTATAACCAAGGATACCGTTGTTTTTTATGCTGAAAAATATAAAGTATGTCCTTTCGAATTTTCTTTGGATATTGCTCTTTGGTGCGATGTTATAATCGGAGATTATAATTATGTGTTTCATCCTACTTCTTACTTAAAGAGATTTTTTGGCGAAGCAAACAGTGATAAATATGTATTTCTGATAGACGAGGCCCATAATCTGGTGGATAGAGGCCGATCTATGTATAGTGAGACGCTTTATAAAGAGGATTTTCTCGCAGTTAAAAAGATAATTAAAGATTTTGATAAGAACATTGTTAAGGATCTTACAACATGTAATAGAGCTTTGTCGGAGTGGAAAAAAGAAAATCAGAACTATATGGAACATAAAGATATAGACTCATTTATGTTTAAGGTACTAGGGCTGTTGTCTGATATGGAGAAGTTTTTTGAGCGCAGAATTCATTTCGAAAGTGAGGACGTTGTCAGAGATTTTTATTTTAAACTAAGGTCATTTAGAAATCTTTTTGACGGTTATGATGAAAAATATATTATCTATACAGAGACTGATGAAGCAGGAAGATTCGTTCTTCGTTTATTCTGCATGGATCCTTCGAGACTCTTACAGGAAAGGCTTGACAGATCCAGATGTACTGTGTTTTTCTCAGCTACACTTCTACCTATGAATTACTATGGTAAATTATTATGCACAGCAGAACATCCATATGCTGTCTATGCAAAAACAGTCTTTTCCGATGATCAAAAGAAGATACTGATTGGTTCAGATGTCACAACAAAATATACAGAACGTTCAAATAATATGTATGACAGATATGCCATGTATATATATGAGATAATAAGAAAGAAAATAGGAAATTATATTGTTTTTTTTCCGTCATATAGATTGCTGGAGGATGTGTATGACAGATTCACCAGCTATGGTTTCAAGGGTAAGATCATGCTTCAGAGGAGGGATAGCTCTGAAAAGGAAAAACAGGACTTTTTAGATTCTTTTGAAGAAGATCCAGATGAATCAATGGTGGCTTTTTCAGTTATGGGTGGATTATATTCCGAAGGAATAGATCTGACAGGAAACCGTTTAATAGGAGTTATTATAGTAGGAACAGGTCTTCCGATGATTGGAACTGAAAGAGAGATTCTAAAAGGTTACTTTGACAATATCCGCCCTAGAAGTGGATTTGATTATTCATACTTGTATCCAGGAATGTGCAAGGTGCTCCAGGCGGCAGGAAGACTCATCAGAACGGTTGATGACAGAGGTGTAGTGGCGCTTCTTGATAATAGATTTCAGCGGTATGAATATCGACAGATTTTCCCCAATGAATGGGGGAATCTGCAAATCTGTGATATAAATTCTGTTGGAAAAATGGTAGATGAGTTCTGGATAGAAAATAAATAATTTTTTGTTTAGAAAAGTAAAGTTAACGAATTTCAAGTGCCAATTGTCCTTTTTTTTATGCTAAAAATCGGTATAGATTCCAGGCGCAAATGTGATATACTTTTGAAGTATTTTGCTTCCAAGCAAGAGAAGCATGATCAATCAAATCAGAAAATTAAATATAGGAGGACAGATATGACAGGCGTTAGACGTATTTATGTCGAAAAGAAGTCGCAGTATGCAGTTAAGAAGGCAGAGACCTTGGACGAGCTTAGAAATTATCTCGGTTTAATGGATATAACAGATATTCGTATCTTAAATAGATATGATGTTGAAAATATCTCCGATGATATTTTTGAAAAAGCCCTCCATACAGTCTTCTCAGAACCACCCGTAGATAATATATATATGGAAGAATTTGACTATACAGGAAGAATATTCTCTGTAGAGTTTCTTCCTGGACAGTTCGATCAAAGAGCTGATTCTGCAATTCAGTGCGTCAAGCTCTTGGGTGAAGAGAAAAATCCAATTATTAAAACAGCAATTACATATGTGATTCAGGGAAATATAACAGATGAAGAATTTGAAGCAGTCAAAAAGCACTGCATCAATCCGGTAGATTCAAGAGATATAGGCATGGAAAAGCCTGATACACTAAGGGATAACTATAAAGAGCCGGCGGATATAGAAATATTGGATGGATTTATCTCTGAAAGTGAAGATAAATTAAAAAATCTCCATGAATCCTTCAATATGGCTATGACATTTAATGATTTTCTTCATATTAGAAATTATTTTAAAAATGAAGAAAAAAGAGACCCTTCTATGACAGAGATCAGAGTCCTTGATACATACTGGTCAGATCATTGTCGTCACACTACATTTTCAACAGAATTAAAAAATATTACATTTGAAGATGGATATTACAGGCCTGCTATCGAGGAAACCTATAATGACTATCAGGATAACTTCAAGGTCATATACCAGGACCGTGAAGATAAATTTGTGTGCCTTATGGATATTGCACTTATGGGTATGAAGAAACTAAAGCATGATGGAAAACTGACGGATCAGGAAGAATCTGATGAAATCAATGCATGCTCAATAGTTGTTCCTGTCAAAATTGATGATGTGACAGAAGAGTGGCTTATTAATTTTAAAAATGAGACCCATAACCATCCTACTGAGATAGAACCTTTTGGTGGTGCCGCTACATGTCTAGGCGGAGCTATAAGGGATCCTCTTTCAGGTAGGACATATGTATATCAGGCTATGAGAATAACAGGAGCATCAGATCCTACAGTTCCTATGTCTGAAACACTAGAGGGAAAATTACCACAGAAGAAACTGGTAAAAGAGGCAGCTCATGGTTATAGTTCCTATGGCAATCAGATAGGCTTGGCTACTGGATATGTTAAAGAAATATATCACCCTAATTATAAGGCCAAGAGAATGGAAATCGGTGCAGTAATGGGAGCCGCACCAAGAAAGGCTGTAAGACGTTTAGATTCAGAGCCGGGAGATAGGATCATACTCTTAGGAGGACGTACCGGACGAGATGGAATAGGTGGAGCAACAGGTTCATCCAAGGCACATACAACTAAGTCAACAGAGGAATGTGGGGCTGAAGTCCAAAAGGGTAATCCTCCGACAGAGAGGAAGATACAGAGACTGTTTAAGCGTGAAGAGGTCTCTTACATAATTAAGAAATGTAACGATTTTGGCGCAGGTGGTGTGTCAGTAGCCATAGGAGAATTAGCTCCGGGACTAATGATAGATCTTGATAAAGTTTCAAAAAAATACGCAGGATTAAATGGAACGGAACTTGCTATTTCAGAGTCGCAGGAGAGAATGGCTGTTGTAGTATCTCCAAAAGATGTAGACACATTCTTAAAATATGCAGGAGAAGAAAACCTAGAGGCTGTTGAGGTCGCAGTAGTAACCAATGAACCTAGAATGGTGATCACATGGCGAGGAAAAGAAATTGTAAATATGAGCCGTGCGTTCATTGATACAAATGGGGCACACCAGGAAACTGACGTAAGAGTTCTGATGCCTGATGAGAAAAAATGCTTTTTAGATATGGTTTCTACCAAGTTAGTTAAGGAAGATCTTGAAAAAGATGATATCAGATCAGCAGTTTTAGATACTGTTTCAGATTTAAACTCTGCTAGTGAAAAGGGTCTTGTGGAGATGTTCGATTCATCTATCGGAGCTGCTACGGTTACGATGCCCTATGGTGGAAAATATCAGGACACAGAGATCCAGGGAATGGTGTCCAAACTTCCAGTTGGAAATCATAGTTGTGATACAGTGACTATGATGTCGTATGGATTTGATCCTTATTTGAGCACATGGAGTCCATATCACGGAGCTCAATATGCAGTTCTTTCATCAGTTTCTAAAATAGTTGCAATGGGTGGAGATTATAAAAATATCCATTTTACTTTTCAGGAATATTTCCGAAGAATGTGGGATGAGCCAGAGCGTTGGAGCCAGCCTCTGGCAGCACTGTTGGGCGCATATAGATCACAATTGGAACTGGGACTTGCATCTATTGGAGGCAAAGATTCCATGAGTGGAACATTTAATGATATTGATGTTCCTCCCACACTTGTATCCTTTGCAGTAGATGTATCGGATTGTCATAATGTGATAACACCGGAATACAAAAAGGCCGGAGATCCTATCTATGTATTTTCTATGGATAAAAACAAGTATGATGAGCCGGATTATCAGTTTGATTCAAAGATATTTGAGAAAATACATGATTTAATAAAAAAGAAATATGTCAGATCAGCTTATTCCGTGGAATCAAAGGGAATAATAGAGTCTATCGTCAAGATGGGTTTTGGAAACAGATTAGGGTTTAAACTGGATGATAATATAGAAATAGACGATCTTTTTATGCCATATATCGGAAATCTTGTTGTAGAAATAGATGCTCAAAAAGAGGCTGGATTTATAGAAGAGCTTCAAGAAAAATCAGATATTTATTCATATGTTAATAAAATTGGTGTTGTAACGGATGACGAGACATACATGCTTCATGATACGATAGTAAAAATGGAAGATGCTATCAGTGCATGGGAGAAACCCCTTGAAAAGGTATTTCCGACTATTTCATCAAAATATAATGAAGAAATTTTGACTCCATTATACATCAGAAAAGATGATGCAAAGGAAAAGTGTGCATCTATTATTAAGGGTGTCAAGCCAAGGGTATTTATACCTGTATTCCCAGGTACTAACTGTGAATATGACAGCTCAAAAGCCTTTGAAGCGGTAGGAGCTGACGCTGAGGTAATTGTTTTTAGAAATAGAAGTGATTCCGAGATCAGAGATTCGGTATTGGCTTATAAAAAGGCAATAGCCGATGCAAACATTGTAATGTTTCCAGGAGGATTTTCAGGAGGCGATGAGCCTGAGGGCAGTGCCAAATTCTTTGCTACCGCCTTTAGAAATGATGTTATAAAAGAAGAAATAGAAAAATTACTAAACGAAAGAGACGGACTTGTTCTTGGAATCTGTAATGGTTTTCAAGCCCTGATCAAGCTTGGATTGGTTCCATATGGAACAATAAGGACTCAGGATGAATCTGCTCCTACCCTTACATATAACACAATTGGAAGACATATAAGTCATGAGGTGTATCTAAGAGTAGCTTCAAACAAATCTCCATGGCTTATAAATACAGTACCGGGAGAAGTATATGTAAGTCCTGCATCTCACGGAGAAGGTAGATTTGTTGCAGACAGAGAATTCCTTAATAAGCTGTTTTTAAACGGACAGGTAGCAACCCAGTACAGTGATCCTGAAGGGAATGTTACAATGGATGAAAGATGGAATGTCAATGGCTCATATATGTCAGTTGAGGGAATAACAAGTCCTGATGGAAGAGTATATGGCAAGATGGCGCATGCGGAGAGACGAGGAGATCATGTAGCAATCAATATATTCGGACAGCAGGATATGAAGATATTTGAATCAGGAGTCAAATATTTTTTATAAAGATATTGCCATAATAAGACGGATTAAACTATGATAGAAAATCGAGTAGGTTAACTACTCGATTTTTTGTGCAACTGGTTAAATTCTGTATTTTAGAATTTTACACAGTAAACTAAAATTATTAAAAATAACCTTTTAAATTTATGTAAAATGAAATACACTTTTTAAGGCAAATTCTAATAAACATGGAAAAAATTAGTTATATTAAATAAAATAATTAGAAGTATTTACAATGGGAAAATAATATGTTAGTCTTAGATAACAAAAGAAGGGAAATATCATGATAACAATACTTAAAACGTTACTTCTTGGAATAGTTGAGGGAATAACAGAGTGGCTTCCTGTAAGCAGTACAGGACATCTTATTCTGGTAAATAGTTTTTTACCTATGGATATGTCTCATCAATTTATGGAAATGTTTGATGTGGTTATTCAGCTAGGCGCAATATTAGCAGTTGTTGTGATTTATTTTAATAAGTTATGGCCGTTTCATACAAAGGCACATGCACCTGAAAAGCCTGTATTTAAGAATCCGGCAACAGATGCTTCAGGGAAATCATTTCAGAATTTTGTTACGAAATATATATATGCCGACAGAATAGTTCTTTGGTGCAAGATATTTGTTTCAGTTATTCCTGCTATTGTAATAGGACTTCCGCTGGACGATTGGTTGGATGCTCATCTGTATAATGCCACGGTTGTATCAATAATGCTTATAATATATGGTGTTCTGTTTATTATAGTCGAGATATACAATGCCAAGAGAAATCCCAAGGTTAATCATATCTCTCACATTACATGGAAGCATGCTCTTCTAGTAGGAATATTCCAATGTCTAGCTATGATTCCGGGGACATCTAGATCAGGTGCAACAATAATAGGTGGAATCTTAATAGGTCTTTCCCGTCCGGTAGCTGCAGAATATACATTTTACCTGGCAATTCCTACAATGTTTGGGGCAAGCCTGCTTAAACTATTAAAATTTGGATTTTCATTTTCGGGACAGGAAATAGCTATTCTTTTACTTGGATCTGTAACTGCATTTATTGTTTCAATGATTACGATTAAGTTTTTTATGCAATTTATCAGAAAGCATGATTTTAAACCATTTGGAGTATACAGAATAGCTCTTGGAGCACTTGTACTTATTCTAAGTGTTGCAGGACTCGTTCATGCATAAGGAGTAAATATGAATTCTGAATCTGATATGTTTGATATGTCAGTGTCATCGATTTTTGAAGACAAAAAAACAGGCAACAGGTATGCGTTCGTGACATTCAAGGATAATGGCAGAACAGCAGAAGGTAAGATACCAGATTGTTCAATAATCTCCAGCGAGGGATTCTCTGATGATGATCTGGAAAAATTAAAAGAATATATGAAAAATAATCTGCCTAAACTAAAAGAAATGGCAGCAAGTGTTGATGTGCTTAAGGCTTTTATGAAGTAAAGATACTTATAGTCTTAGTATGAAAATATAGTAAACGGATATACGGATCAGTACAGACAAGGAAATAAAATGACACTTAGAGATTTGAAAATCGGAGAAAGTGCATATGTAGATTCTGTTGGGGGCGAGGGTGCTCTTCGACAGCATTTTCTGGATATGGGAATCATACCTGGAGCTAAGGTAAAAATAGTAAAATTTGCGCCAATGGGAGATCCTGTTGAGGTCAGAATACATGGATATGAACTGACGATTAGATTAGACGATGCAGGTAAGATAAGTATCAATAAGACCTACGAAAAAGATAATGAAGAATGTAATGATAAAAAAAATGATATTAAAAAGAAGAAGCTAGAGCACCCGGCTATAGGTGAGGAAACAATTAATGACTCTCACGTCAAACAATGCAGAAACTCCCATTCGGAGGATCATATATATACATTCGCTTTGGTTGGAAATCAAAATAGTGGCAAGACAACTCTTTTCAACAGACTGACAGGATCAAATCAACATGTTGGAAACTTCCCAGGAGTTACCGTCGATCGTAAGGACGGTACAATCATTAATCATAAAAACACTTCAATTACTGATCTTCCCGGAGTATATTCAATGTCTCCGTATTCCAGTGAAGAACTGGTATCGAGAGATTTCGTATTAAATGAAAAACCCGATGCAATTATTAATATAGTTGATGCTACAAATGTAGAGAGAAATCTCTATCTTACAATGCAGCTATTAGAGATGGACCGTCCGATGGTAGTGGCCCTTAATGTTATGGATGAGCTGATAGGGAATGGTGGATCAGTAGACATAAATCTAATGGAGGAAATGTTAGGCGTTCCTGTTGTCCCTATATCTGCTGCCAAAAATGAAGGTGTAGATGAGCTGGTGGCTCATGTGATGCATGTTGCAAAGCATGATACAAGACCATTGGAACAGGATTTTTGCTCAGAAGAAGATCATGGTGGAGCAGTTCATAGATGTATTCATGGAGTGCTTAACCTTATTGAGGATCATGTCAAAAAAGCAGGAATGCCACTTAGATTTGTAGCTTGTAAAGTGATAGAAGGCGATAAAAGAGTTATAGATAAGCTTTGCCTCGAAGAAAATGAGCTGGAGATGCTAGAACACATCATAAGGCAGATGGAGACAGAAAGAGGATTGGACAGAAGTGCAGCAATCGCAGATATGCGATTTGCATTTATTGAAAAAGTATGTAGCGCATGTGTCAACAAACCCAAAGAGAGCAAGGAACACTTGAGAAGCCAGAAAATCGATAAGATACTTACTGGAAAATGGACAGCTCTTCCTATTTTTGTGGGTGTTATGGCATTAGTTTTTTACCTGACATTTAATGTCATTGGAGCGCTGCTACAGGGACTGATGCAAAGCGGGATAGGATATCTAACGGAACTGACAGATGCAGGGATGAAAAGCATCGGAGTTAATAAGGTCCTTCATGACCTCGTCACAAATGGAATATTTGAGGGAGTTGGAAGCGTACTTAGTTTTCTACCTATTGTCGTAACGATGTTCTTTTTCCTATCACTTCTAGAGGATAGCGGATATATAGCCAGAGTAGCATTTTTTATGGATAAACTGTTACGTAAAATAGGATTATCAGGACGAAGCATAGTACCTCTTCTCATAGGGTTTGGATGTACTGTTCCAGCTGTAATGTCCACAAGGACACTTCCTAGTGAAAGGGATAGAAGAATGACAATTCTTCTGACTCCATTTATGAGTTGTACAGCCAAATTGCCTATATATGCCTTTTTTGTCAATGCATTTTTCCCGGGAAGAGGAGGCCTGATCATGACAGGTCTGTATTTACTCGGAATAGTAATGGGAATACTGATAGCATTTATATACAAGAAATTTTTATTCAAGGGTGAAGCGGTTCCATTTGTAATGGAACTACCGAATTACAGGCTCCCAAGCTTTAAAAGCACGATACAGCTGATGTGGGAGAAGGCCAAGGACTTTTTACAAAAGGCATTTTCAGTAATACTTATAGCTACGATTATTGTATGGTTCCTACAGAGCTTTGACTATAGGTTTAATCTGGTAACAGATTCTGCGAACAGCATGATGGCATTCATAGCTAACGGATTAGCTCCTCTTTTTAAGCCGATAGGATTAGGAGATTGGAGAATTTGTACATCTCTCATTAGTGGATTCATGGCAAAAGAAAGCGTTGTATCTACATTAGAGGTCCTATACAGTAACCATGGCGGAATTACAGCAGTGATGACACCAATTGCAGCAGGATCAATGTTGATATTCAGTCTGTTATATACTCCATGTGTAGCATCAGTTTCTTCGATAAAAAGAGAACTTGGTACGAGGTGGGCTGTAGTAGTAGTAGTATGGCAATGTCTAATAGCATGGCTGATAGCATTTTTGTATTATATAATTGCCACAGTATTATTCTAAGATACACATGAATAAAATTATAAAAAATAGCATAAAAATTTGATTTTATAGTTGACACAGTACATGACTTTTGGTATATTTACTTTCGGTCGTTCAATGCGGCATGGAAGTTTAGCTCAGCTGGGAGAGCATCTGCCTTACAAGCAGAGGGTCACAGGTTCGAACCCTGTAACTTCCATTTTTCTATGATTATTCATAGATTAGTAATTACATATGGCGAGGTAGCTCAGCTGGCTAGAGCACGCGGTTCATACCCGCGGTGTCGAGGGTTCAAGTCCCCCTCTCGCTATTAATGAAATAAGAAGTATGCGATGCATATTTCTTATTTTTTTGCTATCTTGAGTTGGACTTGAATCTAAAATACTAGTATTATATATATCGAATGGAGAATAAATATTATGAAAAACATTAGAGTGATTTCAAACATAATATCAATATCACTTTTGGTAGGATATACGATTTTCTTGATTATTGTCTGGAGAAAAATCCCGAGTGTAATGCCAACTCACTTTAATGCAGCAGGTGAGGCAGATAGCTATGGCAAGAAAATCACCTTGATATTAATGCCCATACTAGGGTACATGATACTTCTGGCAATTATTTTCTTTGAAAGATTTCCGAATGTATGGAATTTTCCGGTAGAAGTAAATGATAGTAACAGAAACAGATTATATATGCTGAGTTTTCAAATGATGGCTGTAGTTAAGATCATGATGGTTGTTCTTTTTATTTATATTGGAATTCTCACAATATATTATCCAATGCCGATATGGCCAATGTATCTCATTTTTGGGATAATGTTTGGTGCAATCATTCTTTCAATTGTGAGAATGATAAGAGTAAAATAAAATGAAGATAAGAGAATTAAAAGCAATGGTACTGGCAGTGCTTGCTGCTTTATTCTATGCACTTAGCACTCCGTTCTCCAAAATCATATTGAAACATGTGGGACCGACAATGACGGCATCTATGCTGTATCTCGGGGCCGGAATAGGTATATGTATACTATTCCTATTCAAGGGCAAAAACGAACCAAAGTCAGATAAATTAGGACGGTCGGATATGCCATATGTAATAGGAATGATACTACTTGATATATTAGCACCTATACTCCTTATGAATGGAATATCCAGAACAACTGCAGCGAATGTATCGCTTCTTAATAACTTTGAAATAGCAGCTACATCTATTTTGGCATTTATAATATTTAAGGAAAAGATTTCAAAAAGAATGTGCGTTGCACTTTTACTTGTTATATTATCGAGCCTGATATTATCATTTGAGGGTGGAAGCAGCTTGTCATTTTTTACAGGTTCACTACTGGTGCTTGGTGCAGCCACCTGTTGGGGTCTTGAGAATAATTGTACAAGGATGATCGCGTCAAAAAGCACTTATGAAATAGTTATAATTAAGGGATTCTTTTCTGGAACGGGAGCGCTTATAGTTGCGCTGATCCTGGGAGAAAAGCTACCGGATATAAAATACATGCTGGTGATATTTGCAGTGGGCTTTGTATCTTATGGAATGAGTATCTTCGTTTATATAAGAGCACAGAGTGTACTTGGAGCAGCTAAGACAAGCTCATTTTATGCTTTGGCACCATTTATAGGAGCATTTATATCATTTTTAATATTAGGTGAAAAACCTGATAGTAGATACATAGTTGCACTTGTGGTGATGATATTTGGAACCTTCTTTGCAGTTGTTGATACATTAAAATATAGTCATAGTCATATTCATAGTCATACTATTCATCACCTTAGAAATGGCAAAATGGAGACGAAAATTATAACCCATGAACATAGTCACTCGCATATAGGACCTGGTCTGGCTCATCATCACACACATAAGGAGGAACTGTAGATGAAAAAAGAAAGATATGCAGTTGCTACTGCAGTTTTTTCTACAATTGAAGCTGACAGGATAATAACTCTTCTCAAGGTCAATTCCATTCCAGCATATAAGGTCAGCGGAGCAACGGATCTATATTCTCTTTCATCAAATAGAACTATGCAGGAGATATGTGTTCCTGAAAAAGATTTAGAACTTGCAAAACAGATAATTAAAATTCAAATTTAATGTTTACTTAAGCTATGTTCCTTATTATATATCTAAGGTTAAGAGATATATCATATCGTTTACGATTGGAGGGAAATAGCTATAATATCAAAGGATGAGACTACTTCTGCAAAGGATAAGGATCAGAATGCTGCACTTGTAAAAAACAGTGGAACACTTAAGATTACAAACGGAACATTGACAAAATCAGGAGCTGATGAAGATGGGGATGATTGTAATTTTTATGGAATAAACTCTATTTTATTATCAGTAGGAAAAAACTCCAAGGCATATATTTTGAGCTCAAATCTTTCGGCTGATTCAACTGGATCCAATGGACTATTTGCAACGGATAACGGAAAAATATATGCCAATACAGATTCAATTAATACTACTTTGGATAACTCGAGAGGAATTGATGCCACATATGGCGGAACTGTAATTGGAAATAAAATGACTATATCAACTCAAGGAGATCATTCAGCAGCTTTAGCTACAGATCGAGGTGGTGGTAATGTGAGCGTTACAAACAGTACACTTAAGACTTCAGGATCTGGGTCTCCACTTATTTATTCGACAGGAGATATTGAGGTAGATAATGTAACAGGAACCTCCACAGGAAGTCAGATCGCAGGAATGGAAGGACTAAACAGGATACTTATATATAATTCGAATCTGACATCGGAGAATAAAAAAACCACCGGAAGTGATTCTGTTGCAAATGCAGTGATTTTGTATCAGTCAACATCAGGAGATGCAGATACTTCAACAGATAAATCGGCTGTTTTTCAGGCTGTGGATTCGAATCTGAAAAGTTCGATCACAAGTGGAGCATTTTTCTACGTAACCAATACATCATCTAATGTTTACTTAGAGGATACAAAACTTAATTACGACTCATCCAAGGCAAACCTGATTCAGATAGAAGGAAATGATTCGAATAATTGGGGTACAGCAGGTTCGAATGGAGGCACTGTAAAATTTACAGCTAATAATGAGACTCTTTCCGGTAATGTATCTGTAGATACTATTAGTTCACTCGATATGTATCTGCTAAATAAGACAACATATACAGGTGCAATGAGCATTAAGAAAAATACATCAGGTAATACGACGGCTGATAAGGCAATTACTGTAAATATTTCATCAGATTCAAAATGGGTAGTTACAGAGAACACAACCATCGATAAGCTTAATGCAGAAAGTGGCGCAAAGATCGTAGATAAAAATGGTAAAACCGTTACGATTATTTCCAATGGCAAAATAGTAGTTAAAGGTGAAAGTAAAGTAACACTTACAGTAACCGGAACATATTCCAATAAGGTTAGTGCATCAGATAGTAACAAGTCAGTGACTGATTATATAGCTAGAGATGATTTTGATAATTATTATGGAACTAAAACTACATTTGGAACTAATGGAAGTAGCACCAATACATCAGGCAATGTCACATACAAAACGTCAACAGATACAACGGATGCGGAAAAAAATCCACTACGATCCCTTATAAGGCAATTGGAGGTGTAGCATCGCTAGCAGCAATCGCGGGAGCAGCCGGATATATTTCCTATAGAAGAAAAAAACGATAATGATATAAATGAAAAAAATAAAATATATCAAATAAAAACTGCAGAGTTAATTTCTCTGTGGTTTTTATTTGAAGTAAATATAATTATCAGAATTCGACAAAATAAATCAGACACACTCGATTCTTATTTGATATTTTGCTATAATAAAAATGCATATTATAGTTGTATTGCAATTTAATATATGAAAGGGAAGAAAATGTCAGATATAAATAATGCAGAGCGACACACCAAGGTAGATACCACAAGCACAGAGACCCATACTATGGCTGATTTTGAAGCGGAGATCAATCAGTCATTCAAGAAAATGGATGAAGGATTTTTTGATGATAATTGGGACAAAATAATGGAAATTAAAGACCAGGATGAGCCATTTGAAGTTGAGATCAAGGGAGCTGTTAAAGGTGGACTTGTAGCGGATCTCGAGGGAATCAGGGCGTTTATACCCGCTTCTAGATTGTCTCTTAAGTATGTAGAAGAATCTGAACTTCCATCATATGTAGGCAAGAATATTATGGTAAAAATAATCGATGCAGATCCTGAAGAGAACAAGCTTTATCTGTCAGCCAAGGAGATTCTAAAAGCAGAGGCTGAAAAACAGAAAACAGATGCTATGACGAAGGTTGAAGTCGGACAGGTATTTGAAGGAATCGTAGCTAGTATTCAAAATTATGGAGCATTTGTTGATCTATCAAACGGACTTACAGGATTAGTACATATTTCACAGATATCCAATGAGAGAATTGCACATCCAGGAAAGGTACTTAAGGAAGGACAGAATGTAAAAGTCAAGATTATTGCAATCAAGGACGGTAAGCTGTCACTTTCTATTAAAGCATTGCAGGACGAGTCAACAGAAGATTCTGAAACCGAGCATATAGAATATGAAAATGGTGAAGAAGCATCTACATCAATGGGAGATATTCTTAAAAAACTAGGTTTATAAATAAAAGATAGAAATAAATATGAATATAAATATGTTTGCAAATTAAATTATAAAATTAACAAAACAATATAATTTTTTTATAAAGCAAAAGCATGGGACGGATATATATGACTATAAAAAGTTTAATATATTGTTTCATGCTTTTTGTTTTTTAATATTTGGTGGTTATAACCACTAACGAATCAACCGAATTGTAATATCATTCGTACATATATAAGCAAGAAATATTTTTCAAAAAGGAAATGCTGGGAAGATATTTCTAAAAATAACAAATATGTTTAATGATTCGGAGGTATGAAAATGGAGAACAAGATGTTTTGTTATCAGTGTCAGGAAACAGCAGGATGCGTCGGATGTACCATGTCTGGTGTATGTGGTAAGAATCCCGAGGTCGCTGGGTTTCAAGATCTTTTGGTATATGTGACCAAGGGAATATCAGCTATAGCAACAGAACTTAGGAATGAAAATAAAAATTCTGAGGGTCAAGATGATATAGGTGTTACATCAGATGCTATGGTGAACGTAAATCATCTGGTAACAATGAACCTTTTTTCAACCATTACAAATGCCAATTTTGATTCGGAAGCTTTGAAAAAGAGAATCGAAGAGACTCTTAGTATGAAGAATGAATTATTAAAAAGAGTCAGTGATAGATCAGCGCTTCCAGAGGCAGCTCTTTGGAACGGAAATAGTAATGAATATAGTGAAAAAGCAGCAAAGGTTGGAGTACTGTCTACAGAAAATGAAGACATACGAAGCCTCAGAGAGCTAGTGACTTATGGACTAAAAGGGCTGGCAGCCTATACGCAACATGCCAATGCTTTATTAAAGGAAAATCATGAAATAGATGCTTTTATTCAGAGAGCCCTGGCAGCTACACTTAATGATTCTCTTACGGTAGATGATCTAGTGTCACTTACACTTGAAACAGGAAAATATGGCGTGGATGGAATGGCACTTCTCGATAGTGCTAATACAGAAACCTATGGTAATCCAGAGATAACCAAGGTGGATCTAGGTGTCAGAAAGAATCCTGGAATTCTTATATCAGGTCATGATTTAAGAGATCTGGAGATGCTGTTGGAACAGACAAAGGGTATCGGAGTAGATGTGTATACTCATGGCGAGATGCTTCCTGCACATTATTATCCTGCATTCAAAAAATATGATAATTTTGCAGGAAATTATGGTAATGCATGGTGGAAACAGAATGAAGAATTTGAAAGCTTTAATGGACCGATACTTCTCACAACGAATTGTTTGGTACCACCAAGTGACAGCTATAAAGATAGAGTATATACGACAGGAGAAGTAGGGTTCCCCGGATGTAAGCATATCGATGGAGGAATTGGTGATACCAAAGATTTTTCTATTATAATCGAGCAAGCGAAAAAATGTCCGGCACCAAAAGAAATTGAAAAAGGAGAGATCGTTGGAGGATTTGCTCATGCTCAGGTATTTGCCCTTGCAGATAAAGTAGTTGATGCAGTAAAGAGTGGAGCGATCAAGAAATTTATAGTTATGGCAGGATGTGATGGAAGACAGAAATCAAGAAATTATTATACAGATTTTGCCAAGGCCCTTCCTGATGACACAATTATTCTGACAGCCGGATGTGCAAAATATAGATACAATAAGCTTCAGCTCGGAGATATTGGTGGAATTCCAAGAGTATTAGATGCCGGACAGTGCAATGACTCATATTCTCTTGCACTGATAGCTCTTAAATTAAAAGAAGTATTTGAACTTGATGATGTTAATAAATTACCTATTGTCTATAACATTGCGTGGTATGAGCAAAAGGCTGTAATTGTTCTCTTAGCACTGTTATATCTTGGAGTCAAGAATATACATCTAGGACCTACACTTCCTGCATTTTTATCTGCAAATGTAGTAAAGGTATTAGTTGATAATTTTGGGATTGCTGGAATCGGAACAGTAGAAGATGATATCGATCTGTTGATCATGGAATAATCTCAACAGGACTATTGAATCATACTTAAAATGTTGAAAGGAATATCGCAGATGATGAATAACAAAAACATTGATGTAAATCGGGCAATTATTAATAGAGAAGAAAATCATGAGAAATCAGATAGAGAAGAACTTCTAAAAAATTATATCAGACGTCTCACAAATGGTGATGACCTTGAGCTTGTAAGAGAAGATTTTAAAGAAAATTTTTCTGATGTATCTGCTATTGAAATTGCCAAAGCTGAACAGTCACTTTTGAATGATGGAACTCCTCTTTCTGATGTTCAAAAACTCTGCGATGTTCATTCTGCTCTTTTCCATGGAGCGACAACAGCGGAGAGAATACAGGCTGCCGAGGATGAGGTGGCCCGTTCTCTTCAAGCTGAGAAGAAACAAGAAGAAGAGAAAAAGATGCAGGATGTAGTCACAAGTTTTGGAGAAGATGTAGCAGAAAAAATAGATGTTTTTGAAAAGATTCCGGGTCATCCAATTAATATTCTTAGCTTGGAAAATAGAGAGCTTAGAAAGTTACTGGATAAAATAGATGACATTTCGGATGACAAAAATGTGAATGAGCTTAGACCTGAACTGATCAAGCTTCTCGGCCTTAAATCTCATTATGAGAAAAAGGATGAACTTATGTATCCTCTTCTTTCAGAAAAATACAATTTTCCAGGACCCAGTAATGTCATGTGGGGCGTTGAAATCGAAATAATGAACAGCCTTAAGAGTCTGATAAGTCCTGACAACGATATAAATAACGATTTATATATGGATGATTTTAACAAGACGATCAAGCGTATCAAGGAAATGATATATAAGGAAGAACGGATACTTTTCCCGCTATGCGGGAGAAACTTTACCGAAGATGAATGGATGGCTATAGCAAGAGATATACCTGAATTTGGATATTTCGAGTTAGATCAGGTCCAGATATGGGAAAGAGCATTTCATGTTGAAGATGCAAAGAGCTATGTGACTATTGACGGAAATATATCTGACGGTGATAAAATTGGGATCAATCTTCCTGGTGGAGACATGACTCTCACACAGCTAAGAGCAGTTTTAAATACTCTTCCAATGGAGATTACTATTATTGACGATCAGGATATAAATCGATTCTTTAATGAAGGGGAGAAGTTTTTTAAAAGGCCTAAAATGGCTGTTGGTAGAAAAGTGTATTCTTGCCATCCCAAGCATGTTGAACCGATGGTACGTATGCTGATCCATGATTTTAAGAGCGGCAAAAAGGACAGTATGTCTATCTGGAGTGAAAAGGAAGGTAAGCCGGTTTTGATTAATTATTATGCTCTTCGTGATCCATCAGGGAAATACCTGGGAACTATGGAAGCAGTCCAACTAATGGGACAGATCCTCGATTCATACACTCCTGGGAAAAAAGGTCCAATGAAGTAAAATAGTAATATAGATGAAATAATAGATTAAAAAGTGAAAATAGATTAATAATTCCATTGCCGGTATGAAGTGATATAATTTCTCATTATAAATATTGATAATACAAATTACGGATTTAAAATATGATAATATAAATAGGAGAAAATCATGATAAAAACGGGAATGCTGAATGAAATCAGTAGTCAGAGCAGTGATATGCAAGAATTTATGACGAGACAGTATAAGAACAGACCGATCAATGTATTTGAATCTCATGCTGATAAGAACCTTATATGCATAGACTGGATAGATGTCAAGATGCCTGAGATGAAACCAGTTCAGTTGGTTATATGTCAATCATCTGATGATCTTTTATTCCTATGTGAGAGCAAGAAACTTCTTGAAACAGTTAAAAAGAATTTGAAAGAGTTGGAAGATGCTACACTGGTTTGTACAACATGTAATGAGGGAATGTTGATTGGATTCTTATCTAAGATGATGAGAAATGATGAAGACAGCATTGAAAAAATAGAGGATAAGCTAGCTGATATTGAGGACACTGTTTTTTCTGAAAAAAAGTATCTTGATGATATTTCAAGAATGTCTATATATAGGAAAAAGGTTCGTGGACTGAGAAAATATTATGATCAGATGCTACTTGTATCAGATGGTCTATGCGATAATGAAAATAATCTGGTATCAGAGTCTGAACGTATCCATGCAGAGCTATTATATGATAGGATCAAGGGATTGGTAGGTAACGTACGAGATCTAAGAGAGTATACTTCTCAGATAGGCGAAGCATATCAGTCAAGGATCGGAATAGAACAGAACAATATTATGAAAACATTTACGATAATCTCTGGAATATTCCTCCCATTATCGCTTCTGGTAGGCTGGTATGGCATGAATTTTAAAAACATGAAAGAGCTAAACTGGAATTATGGGTATCTAGCGGTTACAATCATGAGTGTATGCATTGTATTTATATGTCTGTTGTTTTTTAAAAAGAAGAAGTGGATGTGATCCGGTCTTGAAATGGATATATTTATAAATATGTATATGTGTTAATTGCTTACTAGTCTTTGATGAGATTAGTAAGCGATTTTTGTTAAGAGAAAGTAAATCGATTGTTAAGAAATAATATATTTAAAATAAACTTAAATTTATTTACAGTTTTTGGTGATTTTATAATATAATGGCATTAACACTTTTTAGATCATGCATTTATCACAGGAGATATGGACAAAATGAACCAAACTATTGTAGATAAGATGATGCTTGCGATGGAAGCACATGAACTGCAAGCGTATTATCAGCCACAATATGATGCAACAACAGGAATAATAGTTGGAGCTGAAGCTCTTGTAAGATGGATAAAAAAAGATGGGACTATTAATTATCCGGATTCATTTATCCCACAGCTTGAAAAGAGCGAAGCAATTAATCTTCTGGATTGGTTTATGGTGGAAGAGACATTAAAAACTATAAATGAGCTTGGTAAAAGGGCAATTCCTATTGCGATTAATTTTTCTAGATGGCATATAAGAGAGGCTGACTTTGTGGACAGGCTATACTCTATGCTGAATGCATATGATGTCAGACCTGATCAAATAGAAATTGAATTGACTGAATCTGCAATAGTGGAGGGACAGGGACAGATCCTTGAATGGTCTAAAAAAATCTCAGATGCAGGATTCAAAATGGCAATAGATGATTTTGGAAGTGGTCTTTCTTCTATGTCATTTCTAAGAGATACACATGCTACAGTATTAAAGGTAGACAAGACATTGATAGATGACAATTGTCTAACCACAAGAGGTGAGAGAACACTAGAAGCAGTTTTCTATCTGGCACATCTTCTACATATGGAAACGGTTGCTGAAGGAGTTGAGACCAATGAACAGCTTAAATTCCTACAGAGCTGCGGATGCAACAGGATACAAGGGTTCTTGTTTTCAAAACCATTAAGTAAGGAACATTTCATGGCACTGTGCACAGAGAAAAGTGCGTCTAAGATTAATAAAAAAGATATTTTAAATGGACAGGATTATTACAATTCCATAAATATTCTTCTGAAAGCGATATATCAGAAATTCCCCTATATAATATTTGGAAACCTGACTATGAATAGTTATTACGTTATGTCAGAACAGACACTTATTAGTTCATGCGTTCCAAAAACAGGAATATTTGATGATTTGACCCAAAGTGGATATAAGATGCGAAAAGGAAAGGATATGGAACTCTTTCAAGAAAAATTTTCAAGGAAGAACCTAATGGATGCATACTACCGTGGTGAAAAAAAGGTCAGCATCATAACGAAGATGAAGCTTGATGATGGGATATACAGGAAGGTGGAGACAACAGATTATTTTGTGGAAAATCCGGCTTCTCCTGATATTCTTGTTGTGGGTCTTAATAATATAATTGAAGAATAATTAAAAGAAGACTATATTTTAAACCATTATATTACAACAGATCATATTAAAAATCTTACAATAAATCAGGAAACAACTGATTTGAAATTCTATGAAAGTAATCTATGTTGTTAAAGAATTTGAGCATTTAAATGGATTTTAGGAGAAATCATGAAATGAAAGATTCGTCAGCGTCACAAAAAACACTAATTATCACAGAAATAGCAATTATGGCTGCGGTTATATGTATACTGGGACCTTTATCTATACCTATTGGTTTGATTCCGGTTTCACTGACTCCGCTTACAGTTTTTTTGACAGTTTATATTTTGGGTCAGAAGGCAGGTACGATTTCTTGCTTTATCTATCTGTTAATTGGTTTGATTGGTATACCTGTTTTCTCTGGATTTGAAGGAGGACCCGGTAAATTATTTGGACCTACAGGAGGATTCTTAATTTCATTTTTGGTAATGGCGTGGATAGCCGGAGCATTTTATGATAAGACCAATAAAATCTGGATTCAGATTTTGGGAAGCATTTTAGCATTATTAGTTTGCTACTTGCTAGGAACAGCATGGTTGGCATGGCAGGCAAACATACAGATATTCAAGGCAATTCAGGTTGCTGTTATTCCATTTATCGGATTTGATGTTGCTAAAATATTTGTTGCTGTATTCTTGGGAAAGGCAGTGAAGTATGCTCTTAACAAGGCCAACCTTCTAAAGACAACGTAAAATCCGGTTGACAAACCTTTACTATGAAATTATAGTAATATGGGTTGCTGAGGCAACACCGACAGTTCGCTAGTACCATCCTGTCGTTAATAAAAACCAGGGCTGAATTAATCAAATTTTTTGATTTTTTTAGTGGCTCTGCGTTTTCTCGCAGAGCTATTTTTTTTAGATATTGTGTCAATTACGTTAGCACATGCTTTCATAAAATGACCTTATCTTGTGAATGGAATGATACATAGGAAGGGAACAAAATGAATTTAATGTTAGGAATCTTAGAGATCATAGTATGCTTTTCAGGCATAGTTATATTGGATAAACTGTTTGGAAAGTGGGGTTTGTTTGCGTGGATTTCGCTTGCAGTTGTGTTTGCCAATATTCAGGTAGCAAAACAGGTGAATATACTTGGATTTGCTACTAGTCTTGGTAATGTTGTTTTTGCATCTACATATCTCACAACGGATATCCTAAATGAAAAGTATGGCGAAAATTCCAGTAGAAATGCAGTTAAAATATCTGCAGCAGCGCTTGTTGCATATATTATATTTGCACAGATAACGCAGAGCTTTATACCTAATAAAACCGATGTGGTTGATAGCGGGATGAAGCAGATATTTTCTATGGCATTTAGAATAACAACAGCATCAGGAGCTATGTTTTTACTTTCGAATTGGTGCGATGTCGTTATATATCAGAAGATTAAAAATATAACAGGCGAAAGATTCATGTGGCTTAGAAATAATGTTTCTACGATCATATGTAACTGCGGAGAAAATTTTGCTTTTACTCTTTTGGCGTTCTGGGGAACATTTTCCTTCTCATATTGTATGCAGATAGCTGTATCAGCTTCGTGTCTGGAAATAATAATTGCTCTTTGTGATACACCATTTTTGTATATAGCAAAGCACCTCACAGGAAGAAGTGGTATATTTTTGGAAAAAGAAGATGATATTGATTTACCTGATTTAGATGATAGAAACGGTACATCAGTAGGAATCAGCAAAACCAGTAAAAAAAATATGGATTCATATGATGAAAAAGAGAATGAGGTGATCGCATGATATATGACATTATCAGGTATCAGGTCGACGATAATAGTACTCTTCCCAGGGAAAATGTGCTTTTGGTCTCTCTTGGATGTTCATGGGGAAAATG
>Ga0116175_1000317_pt1 | contig 34872 bp, 31 predicted proteins | sample AD_UKC125_MetaG_FD_89802 | JGI IMG/M metagenome (GOLD analysis project Ga0116175, IMG submission 89802) | Active sludge microbial communities of municipal wastewater-treating anaerobic digesters from USA - AD_UKC125_MetaG | ecosystem: Engineered > Bioreactor > Anaerobic > Digestate | place: USA... | reverse complement strand
TACCTGCTCACCCCCGAATACATCACCAAAGACGCCGAAAAACGGCTGGACGCGATTGCCGCCGCCGATGAGCTGGGCGCAGGCTTCACCCTCGCCATGCAAGACCTCGAAATCCGCGGTGCCGGCGAAATCCTCGGCGAAGGCCAAAGCGGCGAAATGATACAAGTCGGCTTCACCCTCTACACCGAAATGCTCAAACAAGCCGTGCGCGACCTCAAAAAAGGCCGCCAGCCCGACCTCGACGCCCCGCTGGGCGTCACCACCGAAATCAAACTGCACAGCCCCGCACTGTTGCCCGAAAGCTACTGCCCCGACATCCACGAGCGCCTCGTACTCTACAAACGCCTCGCCACCTGCGAAACCGAAGCCCAAATCAACAGCGTACACGAAGAACTGGTCGACCGCTTCGGCCTGCCCGAGCAACCGGTGAAAACCCTGATCGAAAGCCACCGCATCCGCTTGGTCGCCAAAGAAATGGGCATAGACGCCATCGACGCCACCGGCGAAGCAGCCACTTTCACCTTCGGCAAACACCACAGCATCGACCCCACCCAAATCATCATGCTGATGCAAAGCAACAAAAACTACCGCCTCGCCGGCCCCGACCGCCTGCGCGTGAGCGCGGTGATGGATGATGTGGAAACGCGGATTCAGACGGTGAAAACGGTGTTGAAGAAATTGGCGGAGAAGTAAAAAATGCCTGTCTGAAAACGAGCTAGCGAGTTTCTGCGTAGCTAAAACTTTCAGACAGGCATTAAGCTAGTAAACACAAAATTTTTAACAAAGGGAAATCATGTCACAAGCAAAATATTCTGCATGGATAAACGGGCAAAAAGTTGAAGGTTCATTGGAAATTACCAAAGAAATTATTTGGTATTTACACAACTCGGGCACTCCCCGATTTCGAGCTAAGGATGTAGAGCAACAATTTAAGCTGCTTAAAGATGAATGGCAAATTGAACCCTCTTACCAAGATGATACTCACGCAAATCTACACGCACTCTGTGTTAATTCTAATTCACAAAAACATTATTCAAACCAGCAAAATTTCCTCTGGTTAATAGATCGAGGTTTATTTGAAATCTATCAACCATTTTCAGATGCCTCTATCCAAGCGTTAGAAGACGATATCGTTGAGATAGAACAACGAAGAGAAGAAGGGAAAATTGAACAAACGGAAGCAGAAACATTGATTAAAGCCAGAAAAGGGCAAGGTAGATTCAGAAAAGAGGTTCTTTCTTTGTATCCACGTTGCCCTGTTTCGGGCATTGAAATGCCAAGTTTGCTTATCGCCAGCCATATCAAACCTTGGCATGTTTGTGATGATAAAGAGCGATTGGATAAATTCAACGGCTTAATGCTATCGCCGAATATCGATGCTTTGTTTGATAATGGTTTGATTACGTTTGATATTAATGGAACGATTCAAATCAGCACCCTGCTTACACTTAAAAACCAAAATTTGCTTGGCATCAATTCTGATATGAAATTAGAACATTTACATCAAGAGAGCCAAAAGTATTTGCAGTGGCATCGTGAAAAAGTCTTTAGAAAATAAGTTCGATTTTTAGGGGCTGACACCCCTGCATCAGTGATATTTTAAACAACGCAGAAATTGCCTAAGAAGTAAGAAATGCCTGTCTGAAAATTTTCAGACAGGCATTTCTTAATCCCTAATAATCCTACTTTCTCTCTTCCGGCAACCTCCCCGCCCAGTCGCAAGCAAACTGCCAAGCCACGCGGCCGGAGCGGCTGCCGCGCATCAGCGACCAGTTTAGCGCGGCTTGGCGGGCGGTTTCGTCAAACGGCAAACCGAAATCGGTGAGCCAGTTTTCCACCGCTTTGAGATAATCGTTTTGATCAAACGGATAAAAGCTCAGCCACAAACCAAAGCGGTCGGACAGCGATACTTTTTCTTCCACCGCTTCTTTCGGATGCACTTCGCCGCGCTCTCCGGTTACTGCCAGATTTTCGTCCATGTATTCCGGCATCAAGTGGCGGCGGTTAGAAGTGGCGTACACCAGCACATTATCACAGCGTTGCGACAAACCGCCGTCGAGCGCGGTTTTCAGCGCTTTATAGCCGTCTTCGCCCTGCTCGAAGGATAAATCATCGCAAAACACGATGAATTTTTCTGGCCGTCCGCTCAATAAAACCAGTAAGGCGGGCAGCGTGGCCAAATCGCTTTTATCCACTTCAATCAGGCGCAGGCCTTGATTGGCGTAATCGTGCAACAGCGCTTTCACCAGTGAAGATTTGCCGGTACCGCGCGCACCGCTCATCAACACATTATTGGCCGGACGCCCGGCCAAAAACTGCTCGGTATTGCGCACCAGTCGCTCGGTTTGCTGGCCGACCGCCGCCAAGCGGTTGAGCGGGAAAGTGTGCGGGCGCGGCAGGTTTTCCAGAATGCCTTTTTTGCCTATGCTCTGCCAACGGTAAGCCAATGCCGACCAATCCGGCTCTTTTTGCTCGGGCGGTAACCAAGCATCCAAACGGCGTAACACCGAAGCGGCCAGCTTTAAAAATGCTTTCAGTTTCAATCAAATATCCTTTTCAAACTTTTTCATCATCATTCATTTTTCAGACAGGCATAACAAGCTGTTAAAGCTCGCCCTAGTCTTAACAATCTTTTTCAGGTAACATTTTAAAACAATATGATTCAATAAACTATCAGCAAAACGGGGACATTTATGCTTGCCTATGGCATTTTTATCCATTAAGACATCATGAATACAGGAGTCCCTTATGTCTGCCCAACAAAAGAAAGTCCTAGCTTCTCTCACCGCCCTTTTGGTTCTCGGCGGTTGCCAATATTCCCACGTTGAAACATTCGATAAATCGGTGCCGCGTGGCTGGGAATATGTGGAAGTGAAAGACACGCCTGCCGAGCAAGCGACTGCTCCGGCTGCCACTCACACTCAGCCGCAAGAATTGAAAAAATATACACTGGATGCACGCAATCTGTTTGCCACCGGCAAAGCCGATCTTTCGGTAAAAGGCATGGCGCAGGTACAAACCGCCGCCGGTGAAATCAGCAATAATCTGCCCGTTGTCCGCCAAGTTAATGTTATCGGCTATACTGATCCGGTCGGCAGCGCAGAAGCCAACCAAGCTTTATCCTTAAAACGCGCCGAGTCGGTAGCGGCGGTGCTGCAAAAAGACGGCATTCCGGCCAATATCATCCGCACCGAAGGTCGTGGTGCACAGGATTTAGTGGTATCGGATTGTGCGGAGCGCTTTAAGAGCGATAAAAATGGCCAAGATGCCTGCAATCAGCCCAATCGCCGTGTGGTGATTTCCGTAATCGGCATGCCGTCGCAACCGGGCGTACCGACCTTCCTCAACAGTAGCCGTAATCAAGCACCCACTCAAGATCAACCTGCTACTCCCCAGCAGAATCCTCAAGGCTGGGAAGAGCAAGTAGAGCCTACTGTGCCACCCGCTCGTTAAAATGCCTGTCTGAAACAAAAAACTGCACCCTATCGTTCAAGGTGCAGTTTTTTGTTTTGGCAAACGCATACTCTTTTCAAAATCTTCCAGCATCGCCAGCTCAAATGCGCTGAAGCCCGCCCGCTCACGCGCTTCCAAATTTACATAACCGCGAAAGATAAATAAGTCATAACGTGCCAATAAGTTGCGGAACAAAGCCGTCGGCTCCAAACCGCGCTCTTCACACAAACGGCGGTACCAAGCATTACCGATTTGCACATGGCCGACTTCATCGCGGTAAATAATGTCCAACACTTTGCAGGTTTCCGTATCGCCCCGCTGCGCCACTTTGGCACGTATGCCGGGGGTAACGTCCAAACCGCGCGCTTCAAGTACACGCGGTACCAACGCCATCCGCAATAAGGGGTCAAACGCGGTTTTGTAGGCCATTTCCCAGAGCTGGCCGTGTGCTTCAAAATCGCCGTAATCGTAGCCGAAATGCTGCAAACGCGCTCGCATCAGGCAGAAATGTTCGGCTTCTTCTTTGGCCACCCGTATCCAGTCGGCAATAAATTCATCGGGCAGTGTACGGAAACGGTAGGCAGCATCGAGCGCCAGATTGATGGCATTAAATTCGATATGGCAAATAGAATGCAACAACGCGCCATAACCTTGCGGTGTGGTCATTTTGCGTTGCACCAGCTCGGTGGGCGGCACCAGCTCAGGTTTTTCGGGATGGCCAGCCAAGCGGAAATCCAAGGCTTTTGTATCTGTGCGCGTAAACGAGCCGCCCGCCGCTTCGGCAGCCAATTGCTGCACCAAGCGACATTTTTCTGCCGGATTGTTTTCCAATAAAGCGGCTTCCAATAAAGGATAAGGATTCATCATCTTATCGCCTTAGCGCGGCAGGCCTTTACTCAGCGCGGCATGGGCGCGTTTGACTGCCTGTTGTTCTTTCCAAGCCATATAACGCTGGCGGTAATGCGCTTTCATGTAGTTATCAAACTTGCGCTGCACGGTCAGGTTCCACACGCTGTGCGCTTTTACCGCCCAGCTTTCGTCCCACGCGCGCAGGGAAAGCGAGAATGAACCATCCAGATATTTCATCCAATGCCACCAGCCGGTGGGCATAAACAGGGTATCGCCGTATTCCAGATGACATTCAATACCCTCCACTCCTTCCAGCGCGGGGAATCGTTCGATATCGGGCGCTTCAACACTGTAATCTTCCAGCGCATAAGTGGCATAAGGAATACGGTAGAGCCGCTCTTTCCATTTGTAATCAAACAAAATAACGTGTTTACGGCCGAAATGGGTATGGAAAATGTGCGCCATGTCGATATCGTAATGCAGAAAGGTTTCCGAGCCGATGCCGCCGAAAAACATGGTCGGATATTTATCGAGAAAACCGCCCATCAATTCTTTGGGGAACACATAATCATTCAGTAACGAAGGGGCGTGTTTGATCGGATCAAACAAAAAAATCCGCAAATCGGTAGGCTCGCGCTGAATTAAATCGATATAATCACCAAACTTCATTTCGGTGGTCGCCGCATTAATTGGCGCGGCAGGATCGGCCTTGCTGCTGTCGTACAGCGGCACCATGATGTCGCCGATGGCTTCTTTCATATAATCCATCGACCATTTTTCATACGCCGGCCAGTTTTTGCTCAGGTTTTTAATCACCAGCGGACGGCGCGGTTTGAGATAATGTTTGCGAAAATCGGCCTGGCTGATGCTGTCGACCACATCAATCGGCGTTAATTTGAAGCCCATAATTTGATTCTTATAAGTAAAAACGGCAAAAGCTGTAATTTTAGTGAAAAAGCGGCGGCAGGCAAACTGTTTTTACGTGTTAAATTTAAGGTAATTGTTGCAAATCAAGCCGTTTTTTTCTTGCTTATCCGCCGCTTAGGCCATACACTACCGTCCGTAATTTTTAAACGTTTATCCCATCATGCCGCAGTATTTCCAACTTTTCCAGCTTCCCCCTACTTTCGATATCGACAGCGAAACCGTCGAGCAGACCTATCGCCAACTGGCTGCCCGTTTCCATCCCGATAAATTTGCCGCCGCTTCTTCTTTTGAGCAAAAGCAGGCGGTGATGATGGCGGCCACCCTCAACGATGCCTACCGCACACTGCTGTCGCCGATAGACCGTGCCGCTTATTTATTAAAAAACCAAGGTATTGATGCCGATGCGCCCGAACATACCGGCTTTGCTCCCGAATTTCTGATGCAGCAAATGGAATGGCGCGAAGCACTGGAAGATGGGCGCAGCGAACACAATGAAACCGCTTTGCTGGCGCTGGATCAAGAAATTGCCGCCGAACAGCAAAATTTGTTCGCCGAACTTAGCCAAGCTTTTGCCACACAACAAACCGAACAAGCCGGCCAACTCGTACGCCAAGGGCGTTTTTTAAATAAACTGCGCCAGGAAATCCAAGCAGCTCTGCCTTAATAAACCATACCTGTTGTTTCAGACAGGCATTCCTTATTTTTACTCGATAACGATTAAACCATGACATTACCCAAACGCCTGATGCTGCTCGGCCTGCTGCCCTTGTTGGCACTCACTGCCTGCCAACCTGCTTCCCCTACTGCCAGCCGCAAAGAAAAAATCATCCGCTTTGCTGTGAGCCACCCGATTGCAGTCTGGCGCATTGGCATGAAAAGAGATGATGCCGACAACATCACCAGCAACGCAGTACGCTTCTCCACCGCGTTGGGCTTGGATGATGTGGCCAACCGCCACGGCCGCGGCACTCAGGTCAATGCTATCCGTCATACTTTGTGGCAAGCTTCTATTGCTTCGATGTTCAGCAGCGAGCTGGCTAAACAAGCCGGTGACGCTTATGAAAAAGACAACACCCCGCCCGACGAAAGTCAAACCGAATTTGAGGTGCTTTACAATGCTGATGAAAGCATCGATTTACGCAACAATGCCATCGGCCGCGCCATTGGCGAAAGCCATCCGCATATCCCCATCAATGAATTATTGAAACTGATTCTGCAACGCTATCATCAAGATGGCTTGTGGCAAGCCTTCCCACTGGAGCGCGACGGAAAAACGGTTTATCAAATCCGCCAAACCCGCTTGAGCGATGAGGATTATCAAAAAGCCATGGAAAAACTGGCCGGGTTAAATGAAATCGGATATCCGAAATAACGATCACCAAACAAAATGCCTGTCTGAACATTCAGACAGGCATTTTTGGTTTCAAGCTTAACAGTGTGGTTAGAATTTGTATTCCACTTGAGCACGCCAAACATTCACATCTTGTTTGTCGTTACCCACCGTCGGATTCACTTGTTTACCGTGCAGATAGAACGCACCCATTTTCAGGTTTTTCAGCAATACATAATCGGCGCCAACTTGGAAACCTTTCACGTTTTTGCTGTAATCGTTCACGGAGTTCACGCTCGACATCGCGCCAACATTGCGGTAGTTCAAATAAACATCATAAGAATTGCGAACATTCCAATCGGCATTTTTATATTTCACTTCGGTGAACAGGCCGTATTTCTGTACATCGTTACCGGCGCTGTCTTTCGCATCCAGATTCGAGCGGCTGTATGCAGCCATCAAGGTTACGTCATCAACCGGTTTGAAGTCGAAACCGATTTCACCGAAGTTGGCGTGATCGTTATTGCCATTGTTGTTCACATTGTTGATGAACACATAAGTACCGCCGATGTGGGCGCGGTCGTTATACAGCGGTAATACCGATTGCACCGAATAAAAACCGGATTTATGCGCTTCAACACCCCAAGGATTGTCGTTGAAATGCTTGGTCACACGGCCGGCAGTTACTTTGGTCGGATATTTGTAATCGAAGAACAACTCGGCACCGGTCACCTCGTTATCCAATACGCGGCCATAAGATGAGAAAGCGCCGAATTTACCCACGCGGGCTTTTACTTTGTCGTAAACCGTACCGCCAGCCCACAGTTTAGTCATATTGACACCACGCTCGCCGTTGCGGCTGAAGTCTTCCAGATTCACTTGAGATTCAAGCTGGGTAGTCACACGCCAATCGTCGTATAAACGGATAGACGGGAACACTTCGATATTAAAATGGCTGACAGTATCGCTGGGTTGATTGGCCTGGCCAGCGTAAGAGCTGGCCGTATCGCCGCCGTCTACCCGCACACGCGCAGCACCGGTCATTTTGAAGCGGCCGTATTCAATCAAGGCTTTATCGGAACGAACGGTATCGGCACCTGAGTTTACATAATCTTGCGCCACTGCTCTGCCAACAGTTTCATTAGGATTGGCTGCAACAGCTGTATCCGCCGCCCATACAGCAGGAGCGGCAAATAAAGCGGCAACTAAAAAAGGAAGGGGTTGTTTTGCGTTCATGAAGTTATCTCCAAATTATAGAAATCAAAAAACTTGAATATCGTCTATCTCTGTACAATCTCTTAGCCCGATAAAGACAAACAGGCCGGATTATTTTTATGGTTTATTTCCCCAAACATCAAAACTGGTTAGCAACTAATTAATTTTAGTAATTTTTTGCAATCAATTCATCCGAAAGCTTAATGAATCCCTACAAACTTAGCAAGAACATTCGTATACCGCCCCCTCTACAACCCCGTTTAATTGACGCAAAAAAGCGACAAAATCTCTTATTTTTCAACATCCAATAGTGTATGTTTACCACAGAAGGTTTTTATTCACCTTATTCTTTCATGATTTACAGAATTTAAATATTTTAGTTTATGCAAACAAAATGCCTGTCTGAAAACCATTTAAGGGTTTTCAGACAGGCATTTTTTAGATATCAAAAACATCACCAAACCGGTTTCATCAACGGATAATGATGAAAAATTCCCCGCTCAGTTACGGTCCAAAGCGCCGCATCGGCATCCATCGCTTTGAGCGCATTATTTGCCCAAGTATTACAACTATAAAATAAATGATAAGTGCCCACTGCTTCATAAAACGCATCGTTGCGACCATATACGCTATCGGTTTCAATCCAAACCGCTTGCCCGTTTTGCCATTGCAACGATTCGCGAATATAGCGGATTAATGCCCGATATTGTTCGCGGCTCACCGTTAATTTCGCGCAACGGTCGCAATCTTCCATATCGGCGTAATAAGTGGTATGAATGGCAGCACTGCTCAAACCAAACGCCGCCTTCAGCGCGGTTTTCGCACTTAAATCGGCCCAAGTCGGCGTGTTCAAATAAAAATTTTTGTCACCCCAGCCTATCGCCAGCCAGCGCTCTGGGTGGCCATTACGGGTATGGGTACCGGGGAAAACGGCCGACCAATCTTGCTCGGCATCAAAAGTCGGCACCACAATATCGGTGTGCACACCATTGGAGCGCAGATAAAGCGTAATCCGCTCTTGCCCACCCTGCGCGTGGCCGCTGCTTTTGAGATAAGGCAACAGAAACACCGCAGCCAAATAAACCGCAAGCAAAAGCACCAGCCACATCACGCCACGCAGCAATCCGCGCAATACCTTATTCATCAACCGGCCTTTTTAATCGGTACCGCGCGCCCGGTTTTCATGGAACGCCGCCTGCCAATCGGCAAACTTACCCTGCTCAATCGCTTCGCGCATTTCCGCCATAATCACCTGATAAAAATGCAGATTATGAATGGTATTCAACTGCGCGCCCAAAATCTCGCCGGCTTTGTGCAAATGATAAAGATAAGCACGGCTGAAGTTTTGGCAGGCATAACAATCGCAGCTTTCGTCCAGCGGACGGGTATCCAGTTTGTGCTTGGCGTTTTTGATTTTGATGTCGCCGAAGCGGGTAAACAGCCAACCGTTGCGCGCATTGCGGGTCGGCATCACGCAGTCGAACATATCCACCCCATGCGCCACGCCGTACACCAAATCCTCCGGCGTGCCCACTCCCATCAGATAATGCGGCTTATGCTCGGGCAAAATCGGCCCCACCGCGCGCAGCATCCGATACATCTCGGGCTTAGGCTCACCCACCGACAAACCACCAATCGCCAAGCCTGGGAAATCCAGTTCTTCCAAACCGCGCAACGATTCCTCGCGCAAATCTTCATACATCGCGCCCTGCACGATGCCAAACAGCGCATTCGGATTTTTCAAATCCTCAAAAGCCTTTTTAGAACGCTCCGCCCAGCGCAGCGACATCTGCAAAGAGTTCCGCGCCTGGCCGTGAGTGGCCTCACCGGGCGTGCATTCATCCAACTGCATCACGATATCGGAATTCAATACCGTTTGAATTTTCATCGAGATTTCAGGTGAAAGAAACAGTTTGTCGCCGTTAATCGGGCTTTTAAACGTACAGCCTTCTTCAGTGAGCTGGCGCATATCGGATAAAGAAAACACCTGAAAACCGCCCGAGTCGGTGAGAATCGGTTTATCCCAACCAATAAAATCGTGCAGGCCGCCGAATTGTTCAATCACTTCCAAACCCGGCCGCAGCCACAAATGATAAGTATTACCCAAAATAATCTGTGCTTTAATCTCATGCAGATTCTGCGGCGTCATTGCCTTCACCGAGCCATAAGTTCCCACCGGCATAAACACCGGCGTTTGAATGGTGCCGTGATTGAGTTCCAAGGTACCGCGGCGGGCGTGGCCGTCTTTTTTGAGCAAAGTAAATTTCAACATAATCCTCAATACTGCAATAAAATTCAGAATCCGCGATTATAGCCGATTTTTTGCAACAAGCGGCTTTCCAAGCCGGCTTGCATATTGCTTTTTCAGACAGGCATAGCGTACAATAACGCGCTTACACAGGCACGTAGCTCAGTTGGTTAGAGCACCACCTTGACATGGTGGGGGTCGTTGGTTCGAATCCGATCGTGCCTACCAGTTTTCTTGCATAACCGCCCCATTCATCGGGCGGTCTATATTTGCCTTTTGGAGCACTTATGTTGAACATTACTTTACCCGACGGTTCAGTCCGCCAATTTGAAGCCCCTGTATCGGTTGCCGATGTAGCCGCTTCAATCGGCACGGGCTTAGCCAAGGCCGCGCTGGCCGGTAAAGTAAACGGCAAACTGGTCGATACCTCTTACCGCATCGAGCAAGATGCCAACTTGGCCATCGTTACCGCCAAAGACGAAGAAGGCCTCGACATCATACGCCATTCCACCGCCCACCTGATGGCTTACGCGGTTCAACAACTGTTCCCCGACGCACAAGTCACCATCGGCCCCACCATTGAAGACGGCTTCTATTACGACTTCGCCTACAAACGCCCGTTTACCCCGGAAGACTTGGCCGCCATCGAAAAGAAAATGGACGAGCTGGTTAAAAAAGACATTCCGGTTGAGCGTTACGAATTATCCCGCGATGAAGCGGTTGCCTATTTCAAAGGCATAGGCGAAAACTACAAAGCCGAAATCATCGAAAGCATTCCGCAAGGCGAAGTGCTGTCGCTCTACCGCGAAGGCGAATTTACCGACCTCTGTCGCGGCCCGCACGTACCTTCTACCGGCAAACTCAAAGTATTCAAGCTGATGAAAGTAGCCGGTGCCTACTGGCGCGGCGATAGCAACAACGAAATGCTGCAACGCATCTACGGCACCGCATGGGCAAACAAAGACGATTTAAAAGCCTACCTCACCCGCTTGGAAGAAGCCGAAAAACGCGACCACCGCCGCTTGGGCAAGCAGCTGGATTTGTTCCATCTGCAAGACGAAGCCCCCGGCATGGTATTCTGGCACCCGCGCGGCTGGGCGCTGTGGCAAACCATCGAGCAGCACATGCGCCGCGAACTCGATGCCGCCGGTTACCAAGAAGTGAAAACTCCCCAGATTATGGACAAAACCTTCTGGGAAAAATCCGGCCACTGGCAAAACTACCAAGACAATATGTTCCTCACTTCATCGGAAAAACGCGATTACGCCGTTAAACCGATGAACTGCCCCGGCCACGTACAAATCTTCAACCACGGCCTGCGCTCCTACCGCGACCTGCCGATGCGCTTGGCCGAGTTTGGTTCCTGCCACCGCAACGAACCCTCCGGCGCCCTGCACGGCCTGATGCGCGTACGCGGTTTCGTACAAGACGATGCCCACATCTTCTGTACTGAAGATCAAATTGTCGAAGAATCACGCGCTTTCAACCAATTATTGATGCGTATCTACCAACAATTCGGCTTTAACGACGTATCGGTAAAACTGTCGCTGCGCCCCGAAAAACGCGCCGGTAGCGACGAAATTTGGGATAAAGCCGAAAACGGCCTGCGCGAAGCCCTCACCGCCTGCGATGTGGAATGGGAAGAACTGCCCGGCGAAGGTGCCTTCTACGGCCCCAAAATCGAATACCACATCAAAGACGCCATCGGCCGCTCTTGGCAGTGTGGTACTTTACAACTCGATTTCGTATTACCCGAGCGTTTAGACGCCGAATACGTTACCGAACACAACGACCGCGCACGCCCCGTGATGTTGCACCGCGCCATTCTGGGCTCTCTGGAGCGCTTTATCGGCATCCTGATTGAAAACCATGCCGGCTCCTTCCCGCTGTGGCTCGCACCGGTACAAATGGTGGTGATGAACATCACCGAAAAACAAGCCGAATACTGTCGTGAAGTAGTGGAAAAATTGAAAGCTGCCGGTTTCCGGGTAGAATTGGATTTGCGTAACGAAAAAATCGGCTATAAAATCCGCGACAATAGCCAATACCGTTATCCCTATCAAATTGTGGTAGGTGAAAACGAAAAAGAAAACAATCAGGTAGCCGTACGCCGCAAAGCTGAAGACTTGGGCACAATGGGCGTAGACGACTTTATCGCCCACCTGAAACAAGAAATTGCCCTGTCTGGCATTACCAACTAATTTATCTTCAAGAAACTAAGGAGTAGCATCATCGCACAAGAACGCGAAGCACGAATCAACGGCGAAATCACCGTTAAAGAAGTGCGTTTAATCAGTGACACCGGCGAGCAGCTCGGTGTGGTATCGATCAAAGAAGCCTTGGCTTTGGCCGAAGAAGCAGACGTGGATTTGGTAGAAATTTCCCCTACCGCCAAACCGCCTGTCTGCAAACTGATGGACTTCGGCAAATACAAGTACGAACAGTCGAAAAAACGCGACGAAGCCAAGAAAAAGCAGAAGCAGGTACAAATCAAGGAAATCAAATTCCGCCCGGGTACCGATGAAGGTGATTACCAAATCAAAATGCGCAACATCACCCGCTTTTTGGCTGACGGCGACAAGGTAAAAGTTACCCTGCGCTTCCGCGGTCGTGAGATGGCGCACCAACAATTGGGCGCACAGCTCTTGGAACGCGTAAAAGAAGAACTCACCGAAATCGGTACCGTTGAATCCTTCCCAAAGATGGAAGGCCGTCAAATGGTGATGATGATTGCGCCTAAGAAAAAATAAGCGTATAATTTTTTGTTTAGCCCGTTCGCCGTACGGGCTAAATTGATGTAATGCATCACGGCAAAAACCGTGGTATTCGGGTTTCAAGTATTTTGACCATCAAAATCCCCTTATGCCTTATCTAATAAATATGGAGTTCTCCCATGCCAAAAATGAAAACCAAGTCGAGCGCGAAAAAACGCTTCAAAGTACTGGGTAACGGTGGTGTGAAACGCGCTCATGCGTTCAAACGTCACATCCTGACCAAGAAAACCACCAAAAACAAACGCCAACTGCGCGGCACCTCTATGGTGAACGATCGCGATTTGGCTTCTGTTGCTAAAATGTTACCCTACGCTTAAGGAGTCTAGAATATGCCACGCGTAAAACGCGGTGTTACCGCACGTGCCCGTCACAAAAAAGTATTAGCGTTAGCCAAAGGCTATCGCGGTCGTCGCAAAAACGTCTATCGTGTTGCCAAACAGGCGGTGATGAAAGCCGGTCAATATGCTTACCGCGACCGTCGTCAACGCAAACGTCAGTTCCGTCAACTGTGGATTGTTCGTATTAACGCAGGTGCCCGTCAAAACGGCCTGTCTTACAGCAAATTCATGAACGGCCTAAAACGCGCAGCAATTGAAATCGACCGCAAAGTATTGGCTGATCTGGCTGTGTTCGACAAAGCCGCTTTCGCACAATTGGTAGAAAAAGCCAAAGCAGCACTGGCTTAAACCCAACGCGCAAGATTAAAAAGGAAACGATAAGTTTCCTTTTTTTATTTTCAGACAGGCGTCCAAAAAAAGCGGCACAAGCCTGTTTTTAAAAGCCTATTTACGATACAATAGATGCCTTTTTCAGACAGGCATTCTTTTGGTTTTCCGGCTTCCCATATTAACAAAATAACCGCACGCCAAAACAAGCGCCCCAACCTTTCGTTTACACAACCTTGAAACTCTATCCATGCAAAACGTAGATCAAATCGCTGCCGCCGGCATTGCCGCCGTAGAATCTGCCGCCGACTTCAATGCTCTAGAACTGATTAAAGCACAGTATCTGGGTAAAGCCGGCGAACTCAACGCCTTATTGAAACAGCTCGGCCAAATGTCGCCCGAAGAGCGCAAAACCGTCGGCGCCCACATCAACGAATGCAAAAACCGCTTTCAGGCGGCTTACAACGACAAACGCGATGCACTGAACTCAGCCAAGCTGCAAGCGCAACTGGCGGCCGAAGCCTTGGATGTTACTCTGCCCGGCCGCGGACAAGCCTCCGGCGGCCTGCATCCTGTTACCCTTACTCTGCAACGCGTGGTCGAACTCTTTCACGGCATGGGTTTTGAAGTAGCCGACGGCCCGGAAATCGAAGATGATTTCCACAACTTCCAAGCATTGAACATCCCGAAAAACCACCCCGCCCGCGCGATGCAGGATACCTTTTATGTTGAAAACGGCGACGTATTGCGTACCCACACCTCACCGATTCAAATCCGCTATATGCTGGACAAGAAAAACCCGCCTATCCGCATCATCGCCCCCGGCCGCGTGTACCGCGTCGATTCCGACGCCACCCACTCGCCAATGTTCCACCAAGCCGAAGGCTTGTGGGTGGAAGAAGGCGTCACCTTCGCCGATTTAAAAGCCGTGTTCACCGAATTTATCCGTCGCTTCTTTGAACGTGACGATTTGCAAGTACGCTTCCGTCCCTCATTCTTCCCGTTTACCGAGCCTTCCGCCGAAATCGACATCATGGGCGACAACGGCAAATGGCTGGAAGTCGGCGGCTGCGGCATGGTACACCCCAATGTTTTACAAAACGTGAACATCGACCCCGAACGCTACACCGGCTTCGCCTTCGGCATCGGCCTCGACCGCTTCACCATGCTACGCTACGGCGTCAACGACTTGCGCCTGTTTTTCGATAACGATTTGAATTTCTTGCAGCAGTTTAAATAATGTCGCCTGTCCGGTCGGATACTTGAATCTGACATTTTCGCTAAAGCATAAATAACCATGCCGCTTTACGCGGCCTGAAATCCGAGAATCAACATGCAATTTTCTTACAACTGGCTGAAAACCCAAGCCGATCCTAAACTTTCTGCCGATGAATTCGCCCATTTGCTGACCATGTCCGGCCTTGAAGTCGAAGAAGCCGATAAAGCCGCACCGGAGTTTAGCGGTGTGGTGGTGGCCGAAGTGAAATCGGTGGAAAAACACCCCGATGCCGACCGCCTGAACATTACCCAAGTCGATGCCGGCAGCGGCGAGCTGATTCAGATTGTGTGTGGTGCGCCGAATGTAAAAGCAGGCATTAAAGTGCCGTGCGCCTTGCCGGGCGCGGTGTTGCCGGGCAATTTCAAAATCAAGCCGACCAAAATGCGCGGCCAGGTTTCCAACGGGATGCTGTGCTCCACCGATGAATTGGGCTTGCCGGATGATGGTGTAGATGGTCTGCATATTCTGCCTGCTGATGCGCCGGTCGGCCAAAACATCCGCGATTATCTGGATTTGGACGACACCGTTTTCACCCTGAAAATCACCCCCAATCGTACCGATTGTTTGAGCATCAAAGGCTTGGCGCGTGAAGTCGCGGCCTTAACCGCTTGTGAAAACCGCGAGCCTGCTATTCGAGCCGTGCCGGTGCAAAGCGGCAAAACCCAGCCGGTGCGCATTGATGCGTCTGCCGATTGCGGTCGCTTTTTAAGCCGTGTGATTGAAAATGTGAACGCGCAAGCGCCGTCTCCTGATTGGATGAAACAGCGTTTGGCGCGCAGCGGTATCCGCAGCATTTCGGCGTTGGTGGATATCGGCAACTATGTAATGCTGGAACTCGGCCAGCCCATGCACGTGTTTGATGCCGATAAACTGACCGGCAGCATTATCGTGCGCCGTGCACAAAACGGTGAAACGCTGGCTTGCTTGAATGAAAAAAACGTATGCCTGTCTGAAAACACTTTACTGATTGCCGATGAAGCCGGTGCGTTAAGCATGGCCGGTTTGATGGGCGGCGAAGCCAGCGCGGTTTCAGACGGTACTAAAAATATCGTATTGGAAGCCGCTTGGTTTGCGCCGGAAATCATTGCCGGCAAAGCGCGCCAGTATGGTTTCGGCTCGGATTCCTCTTTCCGCTTCGAGCGCGGTGTGGATTTTGAACTGCAAAGCGATGCGATTGAGCGCGCCAGCGAATTGATTTTGGACATTTGCGGCGGCCAAGCCGGTGCGGTAGTAGAAGCCTTGGGCGATTTGCCGGCGCACAAAACCGTAAATGTACGCACGGCGCGGGTGGAAAAGCTGCTCGGTGTGGCGGTGGACGAAACGCGCATTGAAAACATTCTGGCCGCTTTGGGTTTGCAGCCGAAAAAAGTTTCAGACGGCCTGCAAGTTGTATCGCCCAGCTTCCGCTACGATATTGAAATTGAAGCCGATTTGATTGAAGAAATCGCCCGCGTGTATGGCTATGAAAACATTCCCGATGATTATACTTCGGGTCAGTTGGCCATGCTGAAACTGCCGGAAACCCGCCGCGCCCGTTTTGCCGTGTATCAACAAATGGCTGCACGCGGTTATCAGGAAGTGGTGAGCTATGCATTTGTGGACGAGCAATGGGAACGCGATTTTGCCGCCAACCAAAACCCCATCCGCCTGCAAAACCCGCTGGCGGCGCAATACAGCGTGATGCGTTCCACCTTAATCGGCGGCTTGGTGGAAATTCTGCAAAACAACCTCAACCGCAAACAAAACCGTGTGCGCGTGTTTGAAATCGCCCGCGTATTTGCCAAACAGGCAGACGGCAGTTTCCAACAAAATGAACGTGTCGGCGGCTTGGTATATGGTTCCGCAGATCCCGAACAATGGGGCGAGAAAAGCCGCGCTGCCGATTTTTACGACGTAAAAGGCGATGTGGAAGATTTGTTGGCCGGTAAAGACATTACTTTTGTGAAAGCCGAACATCCTGCTTTGCACCCCGGCCGTACCGCCCATATTGTTTCAGACGGCCGAGTGGTCGGCTTTATCGGCGAGTTGCACCCGCAGTGGTTGCAAAAATACGATTTGCCGCAAGCACCGTTGCTGTTTGAAATCGATATGGGTGTGGTATTAGGCAAAACCAAAACCGTTTATCAGCCGGTTTCTAAATTCCAGCCCGCCCGCCGCGATTTGGCTTTTGTACTGCCCGAGAGTGTGAGCCACGACGATTTGCTCAATGCACTCAAAGGGGTAAAAGACAAGCTGATTCAGGATATCAGCGTGTTTGACGTTTACCGCGGTACAGGCCTGTCTGAAGGCATGAAGAGTATGGCGGTAAAAGTGGTGTTGCAAGATAACGAAGCCACGCTGACCGATGAAGTGCTGGAAGCCAGCATGGCGCGCTTAGTCGCTGCCGCCGCAACAGTCGAAGCCAAGCTGCGTGCATAATTTTCAGGTATTCACTTGATTTTTAAACAGGAATTAGTGATAATTCCATCTTAATCAGAAATTGAAGGTAATCAAAAAAATGACTTTAACCAAAGCCGAATTGGCCGATATTTTGGTCGATAAAGTAAGCAGCGTCAGCAAAAACGATGCTAAAGAAATTGTTGAACTCTTTTTTGAAGAAATCCGCACCACTTTGGAGCGAGGGGAAGAAATTAAAATTTCCGGTTTCGGCAACTTCCAGTTGCGCGACAAACCGCAGCGCCCCGGCCGCAATCCGAAAACTGGCGAAGAAGTACCGATTTCCGCCCGCCGCGTGGTCACTTTCCACGCCAGCCAAAAATTAAAAGGCATGGTAGAACATTACTATGACAAACAACGCTAATTCATTGCCGCCGCTACCGGCTCAACGCTATTTCACCTTAAACGAGGTGTGTGAACTGGTGCAGATCAGTCCTAGCCAGTTTGCGGAATGGCAAAATGCTAATGGGATCGTTATCGGTCACGGCGGAGAATTTTATACCCGCCGTGATGTGGTGAAACTACGCCAGTTAAAAGGTACTTTTGCGCCTTTTATCGACGAGTTCAACCACAATGCTTTGGATACTGCCGGTAATCCTGCTGCCGATGCGGAAGAAATCCGTGGGGGTCTGAAAAACATGTTGGCGGACATAGAAAAAGTGCTTGCCAGATAAAGCGGCTTTGAATATAATCTTCGTCTCTTGAGTCGGAGTGTGGCGCAGTCTGGTAGCGCACTTGCATGGGGTGCAAGGGGTCGAAGGTTCGAATCCTTTCACTCCGACCAACTAAATATGAAAAATCAGCCGGTTGTTAAACTGGCTGATTTTTTTTACGTTTTACAAAAGTCTCGGTTTGGTTATCCTCATCAATGCCTGTCTGAAAATAATCGCTGTTGGCTTTTCAGACAGGCATTTCACTTAAAAAATAGAATGCCCTCGTCTGCCTGAAAATCTATTAAGCCTCTCCCTACTCTAAATTTATCACTATAGTGAAAGTAATAAAGAATTGATACAAAGCAGCGAACTGCAGACAGTACAGTTAGTACGGAACCGATTCTGTTGCCGCTTCAGCGGCTTACAAAATCGTTCTCTTTGAGCTAAAGCGAGATAATGCTGTATCAGTTTTTTAGTACTTTCGCTATAAAACAAAAAAGCTTTACCGGTTACCCAATAAAGCCTTAATAAAAAATGAAATCTCGGAAGCGCTTACTAATCCGACTGTTTGAGATGATAAATCTTAGCCACCGCTTCTACCAGCTCGCTGTCTTTGCCGCTGGCTTTCGACAAAGTAGCGGTAGGCGGATGCAATAGTTTGTTGGTGAGTTGCACCGACAATCTTTCCAACACTTCCTGCGGTGGCGTGCCCTTAGCCAGTTGCTTCATCGCATTGGCCAACACATGGCGGCGGGCGCGTTCGCCGTCGTCACGCAAAGAGCGAATCAGTGGTACGCTTTGGCGGCTGCGTTGCCAATCAACAAACTCAACTACTTTTTCATCCACCAGCGCTTCGGCTTCGGCAGCGGCTTGACGGCGCGCCTCTTGGCCGGTTTGCACAATGCCCATCATGTCATCGACGGTATAAAGATAAATGTCATTTAACTCGCCAACCTGCGGCTCGATATCGCGCGGTACGGCCAAATCCAGCATAAACATCGGCAGATAGTGACGCTGTTTCAAAGCGCGCTCAACCATGCCCTTGCCGACAATTGGCAATTGGCTGGCGGTAGAGGAAACCAGCACATCGTATTGTGAGAGCAAATCAGGCAACTCGCTCAACAAACGAGCTTCGGCGGGCACGCTTAATTTTTCGCACAACTCTTCAGCACGCGCTAGGGTACGGTTCGCAACGGTGATTTTTTTGGGATGTTTGGCGGCGAAATAAGTGGCAACCAATTCAATCATTTCGCCTGCGCCGATAAATAATACGTTGAGATCGGAAACTGCCGGGAAAATCTGTTCAGCCATTTTCACCGATGCGGCGGCCATCGAAACGGAATGTTCTCCCACCGCGGTACCGCTGCGTATATCTTTGGCAACGGCAAAGGTTTTTTGAAACAAGGCATTGAGCCAAGTATCTACTGTTTCCTGCTCTTGCGCTACCCGCAAGGCATCTTTAATCTGGCCGAGAATCTGCGGCTCACCCAGCACCATGCTGTCCAAACCGCAGGCCACACGGAAGGCGTGGCGGATGGTGTCGCTACAACCAAGGGTATAGAGATAGGGGCGAATTTCTTCTGCTTTTAGCCCCTGATAATCAGCCAGCCAACGGATCACCGCTTCGACATCACCCACGCAATAAAGCTCGGTGCGGTTACAGGTAGAAAGAATCACGGCTTCACTAGCCGCATCGCTGTCGACCAGATCGCGCACAGCTTCGGGCAACACTGCTGCAGCAAACGCGATTTTTTCGCGTATGCTCAGCGGCGCTGTTTGATGATTCAGGCCGATTGCGGTCAATTGCATAGGGGGAAGATGAGATGTGTGAAAAAAGCGTTTTATTATAACTGAAATGAAGCTTGAGAAAAACGGCAAAGCGGGAATTATATGTACTTCAGTATGCTTTTTTACCCAATAGCGCATCATGCCATAGAGCTATTATTCGGCTTTCAGACAGGCATATTTCCAAATATAACACTTCGTTTTTAATCACTTCATACAATTTGCATCATAATAATAATTAATTTATGTTTCAAACATTTAATTCAAAATTAGCCATGACATGCTATTAACTTGGTATACTAACTGAAGAAAATATTTGCCGTTTATGTTATAAATATCATTTTGAAGTATTTTTTCTTGGACAAATGGTCATGGACAATAAAGACAACGTCACGGACAATAAAACCACGTACCCAATGATTCCCGCCATTGTGCTGATTTTGTTACTTGGTAGTATTTTAGGCTTCGCTACTGGTCGCTCTATGTACGCACCCTCCCAAAGCGAACAGCCGCTCTACGACGCGCCTGACTCTCCTGTCGTACCGTTTAAGTCTTGGAGTAATGAACACTGGTCTTTCAGACTTTCCGGCGAAAATAAATCTTCCGCACAAATCGCCGTGCTGCAAAACGATAAACTGCCGTTTGTGATTACGACCAACGGTGCCGTCAATCCCGCTTTTTTTAATATCGACATCAACAGCAACCCTCATCAAGCCTATGGCACGGTTTCACTCACCGGCGACCCCGCCAGTGGGCTGATTACCTCGGTAGAATTGTGGTCGAACGATAAACTGTATTCACTGCGCCGCCAAAGTGCAGGCGGTGAATGGACGGTGGTAGAGTCTAATTTGAATAACGGCCAAGCCGCTCAACCAGACAACAAAGATAAGCAAACCGGCAAATAAGCGCACTCTTTTTCTCTATATTTTTCAGACAGGCATCTGTGCCTGCAATGCCTGTCTGAAAATCTTATCCCACATCATTTATTGCAGGCCGTGATTGGACAACATCATGGATTTGCACAATATCCGCGAAGATTACAGCAAACAGGCACTCTCTGAAAAAGAGTGCGATCCGCACCCTATTCCCCAATTTGAAAAATGGCTGAACGAAGCCATTCGCTCCGAAGTCAACGAGCCGACTGCCGTTAATGTCGCCACCCTAGATACCAATGGCCGCCCCAGCAGCCGCATGGTGCTGCTCAAAGAAGTGAACCCACAAGGCTTTGTCTTTTTTACCAATTACCACAGCCGCAAAGGCCGTGCCCTAGAAGCCAACCCTTATGCGGCGCTTACTTTTTTCTGGCCAGAGTTGGAGCGCCAAGTGCGCATTGAAGGCAGAGTGCAAAAGCTGGATGAAGCCGCTTCCGATGAATATTTTGAATCGCGCCCCTATACCAGCCGCATCGGCGCTTGGGCAAGCGAACAGAGTGAAGTGATTGAAAATCAGGCGGTATTGGTGAAGCGCGCTGCGGTTGTCGGTTTAAAACATCCACTGCATGTACCGCGCCCGCCGCACTGGGGCGGTTATCTGGTGATTCCCGACTGTGTTGAGTTTTGGCAAGGCCGCCCCAGCCGTCTGCACGACCGCATCCGCTACCGCCTGCATGAAGGCAATTGGATCAAAGAGCGCTTATCACCTTAATTTGCTTAGGAATATCTCGATATGAGCCGTGTTTTTTTGATTTATTGCGCCGGTGGCGATGTATTCTTGCCCGAGTTCGAACGCAAAGCGGTATTCGACAACATACGTGCGCTGGCGCAGCAATTGTCTGACGATAACACACAATTTCAGCTGCTGATTCCGATCGATAATGAAATCGAACTGCTGCCGGATACCGATGCCGCCAACAAGCATCGTAATGCCCTTTGCATCCGTTTGGCCAATGAGGCAATGATTGCCCGTTGTGATGCACTGATTGCCAATCTTTCGCCGTTTCGCGGCAACGAACCCGATTGCGGTACCGCCTACGAATGTGGTTTTGCCCGCGCTTTGGGCAAACCGGTACTGAACTATACCGATAATTGCAGCGAGCAGACCGCGCGTTATCGTGATTTTGATTTCGGTGCCGAAGCAAACGACGGGCGTTATGCCTATACTGAGGTTGAAGACTTCGCACTGCCTTTTAATCTGATGATGTATGGCGATGATTATCCGGTGTTCACCGATTTTGAAAGTGCGTTGCGTTATTTTGCCAAGCAACAAAAGGGCTAACAAACATAAAATGCCTGTCTGAAAACTATATTCAGACAGGCATTTTACAAACAAAAAAACCTATTACGAATGTGGTTTACCTTTTACATCAATCACCCACACTTCCGCCTGCGAACCCAAGCGCAGCGGTACGCCCCAGAAACCGTAGCCGGAAGTCACCACATAATGCCCCATGCCGATTTTTTCATAGCCGTAAGCACGGCGGTTCACATATTCCGCCAACAGATTGGCCGGAAAAATCTGGCCTTTATGCACATGGCCGGACACCTGTAAATCAATCGGCAACTTGGAATGCTCCATGATGCTGTTCGGACGGTGATCCATCAGGAATACCGGTTTTCTGCCATCGGTTTTCAACAGCAATTCATTAATAGGCATACGGCCTTTGGCCAGATCATCTGGGCGACCGATTAGCCAGAAGTTGCCGTTATCCACTTCCAGCACTTCATCGCTCATCACCTTGATACCGGCTTGCGTTAACTCCGCACGAATGTCTTGTTCCGCCCCCTTCATTAAATCGTGATTGCCCATGGTGGCGTATACCCCCAGTGGCGCTTTCAGCTTCATCAATGCCGGTTGCATGTTTTCGGCGCGATAAGCCTCCACATCATCATCCATAATATCCCCCGGCATCAGAATCATATCCACCTTCTCACGATTCATGATGTCGGCCAGTTTTTCTAACTGGCGCGTTCCCATCATGCGACCGATATGTAAATCGCTCACCATGCCGATACGCACAGGGCTTGCTAACGGCTTATCCAACGTGATTTCCAGATGGTGCGCCACCGGCGTATAAGCGTTATACAGCGAAATACCGAACAAACCGACAAACAAACCTGCCCCCAGCATGCGCAACATCGCTTGTGGTTTGCCGTTGGGCGCTACTTTTTTCAGAATCCAATAGACGACAGTAATCGTCAACGCAGTAAACAGGGTAAACAGCAGCACCACCAGCCAGGCGATCATCACCCGCAACACTGGCTGCCAGAAACGGATCACAATATACGAAAGCAGAAATAAACCGTTGCTAAACAGAAAGGTCGCCCACATTCCTTTGCGGTAGCCAACCATTCCTTTTTGCAGGTTCAGCATCCACAACCAAAAGCGGGCGAAGATATAAGTAAACGGTTGAAGAATCAAACCGACAATTAAAAATAACATACAAAAATTTCTTTTGATGAGGCAAACAAAGCCTCGGATTGTAATACAGCACTTTAACCAAGCCCTTATCGCCCGCCATATTGCTGTTTAAGGCGATAAGCGGTTATATAGCGAAAAAACTTTACTTCTGCCACGGCGTTGCTACGCCTAGCCGTACTATGTGTACTGTCTGCGGCTTGCTGCCTTGTGGCAAAATAAGTTTTTCCGCTATACGGAAAGTGGCCTGTTACCGCAAAAATGCCTGTCTGAAAACTTCTTCAGACAGGCATTCAATCAAATAATGAATCAACCCTTGTTTTTAGCCAAAGCCGCTTTCACAAAAGCGGTAAACAGCGGGTGGCCTTTACGCGGGGTAGAGGTAAATTCCGGGTGGAACTGGCAGGCGAAGAACCACGGATGATTCGGCAACTCAATGGTTTCCACCAAACGCTCGCGACCTGCGGATACGCCGCCAATCACCAACCCGGCTTTTTCCAACTCGGGTACGAAATTGTTGTTCACCTCATAGCGGTGGCGGTGGCGCTCTTTAATGGAAGTGCTGCCGTAAATCTTGGCAGCCAAGCTACCCTCTTTCAATTCCACTTCCTGCGCACCCAAGCGCATGGTACCGCCCAAATCGGCACCGGCATCGCGGGTTTCCACGCTGCCGTCGGCGGTTTGCCATTCGTCAATCAGGCCGACCACCGGATACGGGGCTTTCAGGTCAAACTCGGTGGAATTGGCGCCTTTCATACCGGCCACATCGCGCGCGTATTCGATCAGCGCAATCTGCATGCCCAAGCAAATACCCAGATACGGCACTTGGTTCTCGCGCGCGTATTTCACCGCGGCAATTTTCCCTTCCACGCCGCGCGCGCCGAAACCGCCGGGTACCAAGATGGCATCCATTTCTTTCAGGCTGTCCACACCTTCTTTTTCCAGCGATTCGCTGTCGATATAGGTAATTTGCACATCGGTTTCGGTGTGAATACCGGCGTGTTTCAACGCTTCGGTAAGCGATTTGTACGACTCGGTTAAATCAACATATTTGCCGACCATCGCGATTTTCACGGTGTGCTTCGGATTTTTAATCGCGTAAACGATTTTCTTCCACTCGGTTAAATCGGCCTGCTGCACATTCAACTGCAACTGCTCGGTAATGATGTTGTCGATGCCTTGGTTGTGCAGCATTTCGGGAATTTCGTAAATGCTGTCGGCATCATAGCTGCCGGCAACCGCGCGCTCTTCCACGTTGCAGAACAAAGCGATTTTGCGACGCTCTTCTTCGGGCAAAATGCGGTCCATGCGGCAAATCAATACATCCGGCTGAATACCGATTTCGCGCAATTCTTTCACCGAGTGCTGGGTAGGCTTGGTTTTGATTTCGCCCGCCGCTGCGATATACGGCACATAGCTCAAATGCACAAACAAGGTATTGCTGCGGCCGAGCTGGCTGCGCATCTGGCGGATGGCTTCCAAAAACGGCAGCGATTCGATATCGCCCACGGTACCGCCGATTTCTACAATGGCCACATCGTATCCGGCCGCGCCTTCGTGAACTTTGCGCTTGATCTCGTCGGTAATATGCGGAATCACCTGCACGGTGCCGCCCAAGTAGTCGCCGCGGCGTTCTTTGGCAATCACCTGCTCATACACTTGGCCGGAGCTGAAGCTGTTGCGGCGTAACATGGTGGAATTGATAAAACGCTCGTAGTGGCCGAGGTCGAGGTCGGTTTCGGCACCGTCTTCGGTTACAAACACTTCGCCGTGCTGAAACGGGCTCATGGTGCCGGGATCGACGTTGATATAGGGATCGAGCTTGAGCATGGTCACGTTCAAGCCGCGCGATTCGAGAATGGTAGCAATAGAAGCGGCGGCGATACCTTTACCCAATGAAGATACAACGCCGCCGGTTACGAAGATAAACTTAGTCATGATTTGATACCTAGTTGGAATGGAACATTTTAGCATGAACAGCCGCTTTTTTTCAACCGCCGGGCAGTGCTGCGCATGGTATATAATCCCTGCTGTTCCCCCTTATTTCTCCATCATTTTTCCAACTCAAAATGTTTACCGACAGCCATTGCCACCTCGCCGATTCCACGCTGGCCAGCCGCCTGCCAGAAGTGTTGGCCGACGCCCGCAAAAATCAGGCACACCGCTTTATCGTGCCCGCCGCCGAAGCGCAGGAATGGCCGGCGGTGTTGGCGCTGGCTGCAACCGATATTCACCCTGCACTCGGCATTCATCCTTGGTTTGCCGATAAAGCAGCTTTCAATCGCTTGCCTGAACTGGAAACTTATTTGCAACAACATCCCGAATTATTAATCGGCGAAATCGGGCTGGACTACAAACAATGCCTGTCTGAAAACGGTCGCGAGTTGCAACGCCGTTTGCTGTCGCAACAGCTGGAATTAGCCTGCCGTTATCAGCGACCGGTGATTCTGCACAACCTGCAATCGTCTGCCGATTTGCTTGCGCTGTTGAAGCAACACCAGATCCACCGCGGCATCGTACACGCTTTTTCCGGCAGTTTGGAAGAAGCGCACGCCTTCATCCGCCAAGGCTTGTTGATCGGCATCGGCTCGCTGCTGCTCAACCCCAACGCCAAAAAAGCTTGCCGTGCCGCCGCCGAATTGCCGCTTACGTCCATCGTATTGGAAACCGACAGCCCGTTTATGCTGCCCGATAAAGGCAACACTCCGGCCAATCTATTCAAAATTGCAAATATTGTTGCCGAATTGCGCGGCATTGAGTTGGCCGAATTGGCTGCGCAAACCGAGCAAAATATCGATAAATTGCTGGCAACATAAAAACAGGCCGGGTATTCACCCGGCCTGTTTTTTTCTGTTTTTAATCGGCATCCGACGAGCGCTTATAGAAATCGCTTTTGAAATACACTTGCGAACTCTCGCGTAGCAACACCAAACAAATCGCCGCCAACGGCAAACCGATCAACATGCCGACAAAGCCCATCAACTGGCCAAACGCCATCAACGAGAAAATCACCCAAAATGGTGACAAACCAATGCGATCGCCGACAATCTGCGGCGTAATCAGGAAGCTTTCCAGCAACTGGCCGATGGCAAACACTCCCCACACCAACAACAATTCATACCAAGCACCATACTGCAATACCGCCGCCACCGTGGCCAGCAGCAAACCAGTAAACGCGCCCAGATACGGGATAAACACCAGCAAGCCCGCCACCATGCCGATGGCAAAACCGGAATCCAAGCCCACCAGCATCAGGCCGACACCGTAAAACGCACCCATTATCAGCATCACCAGCAATTGGCCGCGCAAAAACTCGCCCAATACTTCGTCCAATTCGCGGGAAATCCGGCTATAAGTAGCAATAAAACGGCGGGGAATCATCGCCTTGATGCCGTGCGACCAGCGTTGCCAGTCGAGCAGAAAATAATAAAGCAACAAAGGTAACAGCACCAAATTGCTCAAACCCAACGCCACCGCACCGCCGCGCGACACCAACGCACCGGCCACATTCGACAAACCCGCCTGCAACGAACCGGCATGTTCTTGCAACCATTGCAACATGGTATTGCGATTAATGCTGATGCCGTTGCTGCCCAAAAACTGATTCACCCACGGCAACAGCGTATTTTGCAGATAATCGGCCAACTGCGGTAACCGCACCATCAGGTTTTGAAACTGGCTGATCAGCATTGGCACAATCACCAACACCAGCGCGAATAAAATCGCCAGCGCAAACAGCATCACCAACATCGAAGCCAACCCGCGTTTCACACCTCTATTGCGCAGTTTTTCCACCAACGGGTTTAAGATATAGGCCAGTGTGGCCGCTACCGCAAACGGCATCAAGATGTCTTTGAGCTGTACAAACAGCCAAGCCACCACAAACAATACCGCCGCCGCGATTACCCACGGCATGATGCCGCGCGCCTTTTTTTGGTACATAAAACGTTCCGCTGATTTGGATTTGAAAACAGGCAAAGGATAACACAATTGGCCTTTAATTCGACAAGCAATGGGGTAAACGGGTAATTCATCATCAACATCTTTATCCGCGCTAAAACGCATCTACTGCGTTAGGTAGTGCAGCGGACTTGCGAAGCTAAAATACTCGCAAGGTGTCCAACCTTGCTGTGCTTTTTGCCTTGTATCTGCATTTTTATCGCGAAAAAATCTGAATAATGCTGAATTACCCGTTCACCCCCGGCAAAATCAGTTAAAATACCGACCAATTCCAATCTCTTTCAGGGAACTTCAGATGAGCAATTCTTTAAGCTACCGCGATGCCGGTGTCGATATCGATGCGGGCGACCAACTGGTTGAAAACATCAAACCTTTTGCCAAACGCACCATGCGCCCCGAAGTGTTGGGCGATTTGGGCGGCTTCGGCGCTTTGGTAGAAATCAGCAAAAAATACCAAAATCCCGTGTTGGTAAGCGGTACCGACGGCGTCGGCACCAAACTGAAACTGGCTTTCGATTGGGACAAACACGATACCGTAGGCATCGATTTGGTGGCCATGAGCGTAAACGACATTTTGGTGCAAGGTGCCGAGCCGCTGTTTTTCCTCGACTACTTCGCCTGCGGCAAACTGGATGTTCCGCGCGCCACCGATGTGATTAAAGGCATTGCTCAAGGTTGCGAAGAATCCGGCTGCGCACTGATCGGCGGCGAAACCGCCGAAATGCCCGGCATGTATCCCGAAGGCGAATACGATTTGGCCGGTTTCGCCGTCGGCGTAGTCGAAAAAGACCAAGTGATTAACGGCCGCAGCATTGTGGCGGGCGACGTGGTGTTGGGTTTGGCTTCCAACGGCGCGCATTCCAACGGCTATTCTTTGGTACGCAAAATCCTGGCGCGCGACAATCCCGATTTGGATGCACCGTTCGACGGCGACAAAACCCTGCGCCAAGCCATCATCGCGCCGACCCGTTTGTATGTAAAACCGATTTTGGCGGCGCTGAAACAATTCACCATCAAAGGCATGGCACACATCACCGGCGGCGGCATCACCGAAAACGTACCGCGCGTATTGCCGGAAAACACCGTGGCGCAAATCGATGCCAAAGCGTGGGAGTTGCCCAAGCTGTTTCAATGGTTGCAACAGGCCGGTAATGTAGAAGCTCAGGAAATGTACCGCACCTTCAACTGCGGCATCGGCATGGTGGTGATTGTGGCCAAAGATGACGCCGACGCGGTGCAAAAATTCTTGGCCGAGCAAGGCGAAACCGTTTACCGTTTGGGTGAAATCCGCGCGCGCGAAGGCGACGAGCATCAAACGCAAGTTGCTTAAACCCAGCTGTTTTGCCATCAAGAATGCCTGTCTGAAAAATATCATGATTGTTTTCAGACAGGCATTTATAGTCTAATCAATCCATACCGATTTCCAGTAAAACCTAAATCATGCCACGCTCTGCCGCCCCGTTCGACCCGCTGCGCGTACCGATACACGGTACCAACCTGATTGAAGCCTCTGCCGGTACCGGCAAAACCTGGGGCATCGCCGCGCTGTTTACCCGCCTGGTGTTACTGGAACAACTGCCGGTTGAGCAAATCTTGGTAGTTACCTTTACCAACGCCGCCACCTCAGAACTCAAAAACCGCCTGCGCGAGCGCTTGGAAGAAGCTTTAGACAGCCTGACCGGCCGACCGGAAGCAGCCGACGATTTCCTGCAACAGTTAATCACCGAAGCCGAACAAAAAGAACCGCGCGAGCGCTTGGTTTTGCGTTTAAAAACCGCCCTCTCCCAATTCGATTCCGCCGCGATTTATACCATCCACGGCTTCTGCCAGCGCCTGCTGCGCGATTACGCCTTTTATTGCCAAGCGCCGTTCGATACCGAGCTTTCCGACCAAAGCGATCAACAACTGCGCACCGCCGCCGAAGACTTCTGGCGCCGCCGCGTATCGCACGATGTGCAAACCGCGCAACTGGTATTCAAGCATAAACAAACCCCACAAAAAATGCTGGATGCCGTGCGCAGTTATCTCAACCGCCCGCTGCTGAATTGGCGCAGACCGCCTTCAGACAGCCTTACTCAAGCCCAGCAAAATTTGCGGCAGCAATGGCAGGCGGTGTGCGACAGCTTGGATGAAATCGAGCAGACCTTTTGGCGGATTCATCCGAGTTTGAGTGGTACTTCTTTCAGGCTTTCCACCTATCAAAACAAATTTGCCGGTTTGCGCGAAGCGCTGCCTCCTGCCGATTATCCGCCGTCGCACCTTCAAAATCTGCTGCGCGACAGCAAAGGCAACAGCGTATTCACCTTTGCCAATCTCAGCGAAAAAACCAAAAAAGGCGGCAACATCAGCGATGAAGATAAACAGCTGATCAGCCGCTTGGGCGACTTACTGCAAACCCTAGAAGAAGCAGAAAGCGCCGAACAAAGCGCCCTCACCGCCCTGCACCTCGATTTACTGCAAGCTGTGCGCGAGGCGATGCAGCAACATAAAAAAACCAGCCGCGAGCGTAATTTCGACGATTTGCTCACCGATGTTTACCACGCGCTCACCGAAGGCGCGCACGCCGAAGCCTTGGCCGCGCTGATTGCCGACAACTGGCAGGTCGCGCTGATCGACGAATTTCAGGATACCGACCCGCTGCAATACGAAATCTTCAACCGCAGCTTTATCGCCCATCACAGGCCGCTGTTTCTGGTTGGCGACCCCAAGCAGGCGATTTACCGTTTTCGCGGTGCCGACATCTATGCCTATCTGAAAGCCGCCGCCGATGCCGATCAGCACTACACCTTAAACCGCAACTTCCGCAGCCATGCCGCGTTGGTGGACGGCATCGGCCTGCTGTTCCAACAAAAAAACCGCCCCTTCGGCCTGGCCGACATTGACTACGCCGAAGTAACGGCCGACCGCGCAGAAAGCCGCCTGCAACCGCCGCAAGCGCCGATACGGGTGCGTTGGCTTAATCAAGCAGACGACGAAGGATACAATAAAGACATGCTGCGGCAACGCGCCGCCGATTGGTGCGCCGATGAAATCGCCGCTATGCTGAATCTCGGCACCTTGCAGCAACAGCGTTTGAAAGACCAAGCGCTGCGCCCGGCCGATATTGCGGTGCTGGTACGCACCAACCTCGAAGGCAGTTTGATCAGCCGCGCGCTGAAACAGCGCAAAGTACAAAGCGTGTTGCTGCAACGCGATTCCGTTTACGCCACGCCCGAAGCCGAAGCGCTGGCCGCCTTAATCGGCTTCTGGCTGCAACCGCAAGACGGCTCGCTTTTGCGCTTCGTGCTCGGCAGCGTACTGTTTGAACAAAATGCCGAGCAGCTCTATGCGCTGAACCACGACGAACAACTGCTCAGCGACTATCTGGCTGCTGCCGCCGATGCGCTTACTTTGTGGCAACAGCGCGGCTTTTACGCCGCTATGCAGGCATTTGCCGCGCGCTATCATTTGGAACAGCGGCTGCTGGCGGCGGGTAAAGAGCGCAGCCTCACCAATTATCATCAATTAATCGAGCAGCTGGCCGCCGAAGACGCGCAAAGCCTTACTCCCGCCGCGTTGCATCAATGGCTGCACGCCCAAATGCAGGCGGCGCAAGCAGGCCGTTCCGGCCAAGAACATCAATTGCGGCTGGAAAGCGATGAAGCATTGGTGAAAATCGTGACCATGCACTCGTCCAAAGGCCTGCAATATCCTTTGGTGTATTGCCCGTTTGCTTGGAATAATCCGAAAAATGAAACGGATAGCTGGCAGGTTCTGCACCGCAGCGACAGCAGCGAATTGCTGGCCGAACACCAGCTCGATGAAGCCGATATCGAGCAGTTAGCCGACGAAGACTTGGGCGAAAGCCTCAGATTACTGTATGTGGCGCTCACCCGCGCCGAAGAACAATTGGTGATTTACTCCGGCTATCACGAGAGCAGCGCCGACAACCCGTTGAGCTATCTGCTGGAAGGCACTGCGGACAGCAGCCGCGCCGAAATCAAGCAAGTATTTTCTGATGCAAAAAAAGAAGAAAAAGCCGCCGTTTTATACGGTGCTTGGCAGCGTTTCGCCGATAAAGCCGCGCGCTACGGTTTTCAGTTTACCGAGCAAGCGCCCGAGCCTGCCCGCGCCTTGCCGCGCAACAGCAGCAGCGAGCCTTACCGTGCGTTGATGCGGCCGGAACGGCGTTTTGATAGTGCGATACAGCAGTTTTACCGGCCTCACCCAAAAGCTTTCCGCCCACGCGCCAGCGCATGAAGAACTGCTGCCGGCCTTGGATGCAGCCGAAACCGAGCGCCGCCCGGCCCCGCCGCCTGATGAACACGCTGATCTACACAACATCCACCACTTTCCGCGCGGCACCGCCGCCGGTTTATGCCTGCACGACGTATTGGAAAACTTTGATTTCCAGCAAGCGGCCGACGCGCAAAGCCCATTGATTGCCGATGCGCTTACCCGCTACAACTTCGATCCGGTTTGGCAGCCCGCCGTGAGCCGCATGGCCGAACAAGTCGCCCGCACCCCGCTGGCAGGCGGCAGCACGCTCGCGCAGCTGCCCAGTGAAAACCGCTTGGCCGAAATGGGTTTTGTGCTGCATGTAGACGACTTTTCTCCGGCGCGGCTGCAACAATGGTTTGCTGCCCCCGCCCAGCAACTGCCGCCGGAATGCGTCGCCGCCGCCCGCGCGCTGGATTTCCACACCTTAAAAGGCTTTCTCAACGGCTTTATCGATTTAATCAGCCTGGATGAACAAGGCCGGGTGTGCGTGATCGACTATAAATCGAATCATCTGGGCGACAGCATCGCGGCCTACGATACACAGGCGATGAATGAAGCGGTTGCCCACCACCATTATTATCTGCAAGCCTTGATTTACGCGGTAGCGGTGGCACGCTATTTTGCCCAGCGCGGCCACCCGCTGGCCGAAGTGCACATCCGCTACTTGTTTTTACGCGGCTTAGATGATCACGATGTCGAAAACGGCATATGGTCGTGGACGCTCACTCAAGCGCAACTGGCTGAATGGTTATAACAAAATGCCGGTTGTCCGGCCTGTTGCCCGATGTCGGATTATCCATATCCAAAGCAGTAGATTTGCGGTATATTGAGCGAAAATTTTATGCTCAAAACCTGTATTCAAAATCATTAAAGGATTAAACCCCATGTTCAAACGCCCTGAAGAACTCATTATGGCCGTACTGGCCGCCTTATGGGTGGTGTTCACCTATTTCCTGGCCAGCTATTTCGGCGCGCCCACCCAAACCGCGCTGCTGATTACCGCCCTTACCGTGATTTGGGCTGCGCTGTTTTTCGTTTTATGGCAACGCGGCCACAACGGCATGGTCTGGCCGCTCTTCCTCGGCCTGCTGGTGGCTTGCTGGTGGCCGTTTATCGATTGGTTTGCCATCCGCGGCTTTGTTACCCCCGAATCGATTAACGATACCATCGTATTGAGCAGACCTTGGTACGACACTTGGACCGCCAAAATCATCTGGGCGCTGATTCCCACCGTATTGGGTTATGTTTACAAATGGAAGCGTTCAAGAAGAACAGTACCCGCTACTTTTAGCGCACATTAATCCATAAACAATCCATCAAATAAAATGCCTGTCTGAAAGTTTTTTCAGACAGGCATTTTATTTGACCTCAACCGTATCACCCTTAAGGTGAAATCCATTAAAATAACGCATCCGCATTCAACAGGTTTTCATCATGCACACCCTTCCCGCCCATATCCAGATTGCCGTAATCGGCGCAGGCCCGGTCGGCGTACTCACCGCGCTGGCGCTGCAACGCCAAGGCAAAAAGGTTTTGCTGATTGAAGCCCGCCCGCAACACAGCGTGATACGCGACAAGCGCACGCTGGCTTTATCGTTCAACAGCGTGGCCGCGTTTGCCAAGGCGGGTGTTGAGTTGCCCGAAGCGGAAAGCACGCCGATTGTTGATGTGCATATTTCCCAGCAAGGCCTGTTTGGCCGCACGCTGTTGCGCGCCGCCGATATGGGCGTGGCCGCGCTTGGCCGCACAGTAGATTACGCGGTGCTGATGCGCCAATGCGAAGCCGCGCTGGAAGCCCAGCAAACCGATGTATTGTGGGACACCCAAGTGCGCCAAGTGCGCACCCTCAAACATTTTGCCGAATTGACTTTAGAACAGCACGGCCACAGCCACCATCTCACCGCCGATTGGGTGATTCTCGCCGAAGGTGGCCACCTCACCGACGGCCTGCCCGGCCTGCAACGCCACAGCTACGATTACCACCAAAGCGCTTTGGTAACCACCCTCACCTTCGAGCAAAGCGGCAACGGCGTGGCTTACGAGCGTTTTGCCGATCAAGGGCCGTTTGCCCTGCTGCCTTATCACGACGCCTGGCGGCTGGTGTGGACGCGCAGCCCTGAAGAAGCCTTGGCCTTAAAAGAAATGCCGTTTGACGAATTTGCCCGCCACTTCGAAGCCGCCTTCGGCAAACGCTTGGGCGCACTCAAATCGCGCGGCGAAGCTGCGGTGTTCCCGCTGCAACTCAAGCAGTTAAACAAAGTCTACAGCGGCCGCGTAATCTGCATCGGCAACGCCGCACAAACCATGCACCCCGTCGCCGCACAAGGCTTGAACCTCGGCGTGCGCGACGCCTTAGCCGTTTCCCGCCTGCTCGGCGAAGCGCGCAATTTAAACCAACCCGAGCTCGCCGAACGCTACGCCGCCAAACGCCGCTTGGATGCACACGCCATCGTCGGCTTTACCCACAGCCTGGTTACTCTGTTCGACCATCCCGACCTTACCCTCAAACTCGGCCGCAGCGGCGTGATGACCCTACTCGACGGCCTGCCCGCCGCGCGCAAAAAATTTACCGAGCAATTGATTTTTGGTTTGTAAACCAAAGCTGCAAAACAAATGCCTGTCTGAAAGCTTTTTAGTTTTCAGACAGGCATTATTAATATCAGACGTTCATTATTGTTTGGGTAGGTTTTGCCAGATATGCTCGCCCATGGTGTCATAAAAATGTTTTTCTGCATAAGGTATAATGTAGAAAAAATTTTGAGGGTCGGTAAAGTGCATGCTTAAATGTAAGTTAACAGGATCATTCGTATAATAGTTCATCATGCTGCAGCTTTTTTTCCCATTAAGCCAATGACAAGAAATAGCAAGAGACTGGTCAATATAAGCCATTTTTTTAGATTCATTGGGCAAATAATAATAATATCTCAAAGAACCCGGGGATTTTTTATCCTCTACGCAAAAGAAATAAGGCTCCTGATTCTCCGGCCCGCAAGGTGCATAATGATCACCATTCCGATTGCGATATTTAAGAACGTCAGCTTGAGTTTGCAGATTATTTTCCGGCCTATTCTTGGGGATTTGTGGATTAGCTTGGTAAATATTCATTCTTGCTAAAACATCATCAGGAATATTCTCTATTCCCAATTTTTCTTTAATCTTTTGAGACCTTATAATCAAATGATCCTGTTGGGTTTTCCTCATATAGCGTGAATAAAAATCCTGATAGCGCTCATCACGGTAGTCATAAACTTCTTCTTTGCCCCTTGACCCGCCATCCGTACCCCCGCCGCATGCTGCAAGCAGCAACGGCAGTAAGCTCACCAGTAAGTATTTTATGTGTGCCATTTATTGTTTTTCTATCTTTGAAACAGCCGAATACGGCTAGCTAATTGGTTAAATAAAAATGCCTGTCTGAACAAATACTGCCTGTTCCAAGCTTTTCAGACAGGCATTATTAATATCAGACGCTAATTATTGTTTGGGTAAATTTTGCCAGATATGCTCGCCCGTGGTTTCATAAAAGTGTTTTTCGATAAAGGGCATGATGTAGAAAAAATTTTCGGGGTTGGTGAAGTGTATATATATTCTCATGTTATAAATACCACCTGGATATATCAATGATTTGCACTGCTTCTCCCCTCTCATTTCTCTATTACACGAAAAATTAATAGAATGATTGATATT
>Ga0116175_1000310_pt1 | contig 35076 bp, 46 predicted proteins | sample AD_UKC125_MetaG_FD_89802 | JGI IMG/M metagenome (GOLD analysis project Ga0116175, IMG submission 89802) | Active sludge microbial communities of municipal wastewater-treating anaerobic digesters from USA - AD_UKC125_MetaG | ecosystem: Engineered > Bioreactor > Anaerobic > Digestate | place: USA... | reverse complement strand
TATTCGTCTCCGTCGGCACACGCACCAGCACCCCGCCTCCTTGGGACAACACCGAGATGCCGGCGAAGACACAATGGCGGCATGGGCGTGGAACTGCTCGTCGCCGACGTGGGAGCGGTCATGACGTTCGACACCGAGGTGCTCGGCTGCCCCGTCGCCCGTCTAGACGACACCACCCAGTACACCGCCCTCGACATCGAGGTCAATCGAGTGGCCGGCCAAAGCCGTCAGCGGTTACCCGTTGGTCACCCCTGAGCTGCCCAGGCATGGCCGGACGCGGCGTCGAAATTGTCCTCCCCGTCGCCGAGGTTGTCGGCAGCCTCGGCAGCCGAAACGCCGCGATCCGGGCTATCGGCGCTGACCTCGGTTTGGAGTGATTTTGCTTCAAGGACACTCGTCTAGGACTGCGCGCAGTGTTGACCCTCGCCGGCACTGCTGGGGCAACTTGGATCCTGGTCCCGTCGACGGTTTGACTGCTTAGGGGTATTGTTCGGGCACTCTCCCACACGGTGATCGGACAGGCTGTGAAGCGGATCGTTAGGGCGGGCGCCGTGGCGGTGCTGGCCGCGGCCGGGAACGGCCGGCAGACGCGTACACCACGACGGGCTGCGACTGGGGAACTATGCCCAGCCCAGCTCGATGAGACGAAAGCGGTCAGGTGAGCAAACCCGCGGGCCAACCTCGCTGGCGATGCCGTGCCTGGTGGGGCGTCGCGCTGGTCGCGATGGCGGGCGTGACCGTTGCGCTCGGCGTTCGTACCGGCTCCTGCCCTTCGTCTGGAGAGTGCACCTCGTCCGTCCCGGCCGGAGCGCTACTGACAGCAGCCGTCTTGGTCGGTGTCGCCATCCGGTGCGTGATCTCTGGCTTCAGGTGCCGCTCGGCCTTGGATCCTCGCCGAAGAACAGACAACTTGCGCGACCGCGACAAGGGGGCAGTGAGGTAACACCGGCCAGAAGCGGCTACGACATTCGGTGAGGTCACGTCAAGGCGGTCAGTTTGGCGAAGTTTCGCCCCATCCACAGCCCGCAGCGCCCGATCCCCAACGTGGTGCTCGACGCCGGCATGAAGCAGCCCGATCTTGATCATCACTCGCCCGCCTGTGGGGCGGCATACGAGGATCTAGTTGACCTGGGACCCAGCGACCGGCGTCCCGTCCTCGCTGGCCAGCCCACCGCCCGCGCGGACCGGTGAACCGGACTCCGCGCTAGGCGAGCCGTCCTCGGCGACCGGGGGCAACTTGGGCTGGGCACCCGACTCGAGTCGAGCCAGCGCTCGCCGGCCCAGCACCTGCTGCGCCGTCGTCACCCGCTGGGCCCGCCCCCGACCGATGAACGTCACCAGCCAATGCAACAGGGTCGTCACCCGCGACTTGAACCCGATGATGTAGATCAGGTGCAGCGCCAGCCACGCCAGCCAGGCCACGAAACCGCTGAACCGCAACCGCCCCATCGACACCACCGCGCTGAACCGGGAAATCGTCGCCATCGAGCCCTTGTCGCGGTAGGCGAAGGGAGGAGGCGCAGCGCGCCCATCGAGGCGAGCGGTAATGGTGCGGACGGCATACCGGGCTCCCTGGATGGCCACCTGAGCCACCCCCGGCAACTGGTCCAACGCCATCATGTCCCCGACGACGAACACCTCGGGGCGCCCCTTGAGGGTCAGGTCGGGAGCGACCTCGACCCGGCCGGCGCGGTCGAGGGCGGACTGGCTCTGCTCGGCGAGTAGCGCGCCCAACGGCGACGCCGCGACCCCGGCGGCCCAAACCTTGGCCTTGGCCTCGATCCGGCTCGCTCGGCCCTGCGCGTCGACGACGTCAAGCCCGGTGGCGTCGACGCCGACGACCCGGGTCGAGGTGCGCACCTGGATGCCCATCCTCTCGAGGCGGGCTTGGGTGGCCGCGCCCAATGCGGGACCGAAACTCGGCAGCACCGCCGGCCCGGCGTCGAGGAGGATGACCTTGGCATCGGCGGGGTTGATGGCGCGGAAGTCGTGGCGCAGGGTGCGCTGGGCGAGTTCGGCGATCTGCCCGGCCATCTCGACCCCGGTCGGCCCGGCCCCGACGACGACGAAGGTGAGCAGCCGCTCGCGTTCGGCCTGGGTGGGCGCGAGTTCGGCCAGTTCGAAGGCGCCGAAGATGCGCCCCCGCAACTCCAAGGCGTCGTCGATGGTCTTCATCCCGGGCGCATGATCGGCGAACTCGTCGTGCCCGAAGTAGGACTGCCCCGCCCCGGCCGCGACGATGAGGTCGTCGTAGGGCGTGACCGTCTCGCGACCGAGGACGTCGTGGGTGACCGTGTGGGCGTCGAGGTCGATGCCGGTGACCTCGCCGAGGAGCACCCGGGCGTTGCGCTGGCCGGAGAGCACCTCGCGGGTGGCCGGGGCAATCTCACCCTCGGACAGGATTCCGGTGGCCACCTGGTAGAGCAGCGGCTGGAACAGGTGGTGCGTCGTGCGCGCGATGAGGGTCACCTCGACGTCACGCCGCCGCTTCAGTGCCCGCGCGGCAAAGAGGCCGCCGAAGCCGGAGCCGATGATGACGACGCGGTGCTTTCGTGGGGTACTCACGAGGGCGACAACACGGCATACAAGGCGTGGTATGCCGCGGAGCCGGCGCTTGTGAAGAGTTTCACAAGCGCCGGCGGCCGGGTCGGCGTCGGTGACCGGGCGAGCCGACCGAGGGGGCTGGCACGCCCACTCCGCACCTCGGCGGTCGGTGAAATCCGGAGGCGTCCAGGCGCCTTCGCGGGCACAATCGCGGGCATGCCCGTCCGCCACGTCCTCGCCGCCGTCCTGGTCGCGGCCATCTGGGGCCTCAACTTCGTCGTCATCGAGAAGGGGCTCGCGGGGGTACCACCGCTGGTGTTCGTCGCGCTGCGGTTCGCCGTGGTGTTGCTCGCGCTGCCGTTCGTGCCGCGGCCGGCGGCGCCCTGGCGCGCCATTCTCGCCGTGGGCGCGGCGATGAGTATGGGTCAGTTCGCCCTCCTCTACACGTCGTTGGCGGTCGGTATGCCGCCCGGCCTGGCCTCGCTCGTCCTCCAGGTGCAGGCGGTCGTCACGGTGCTGCTGGCAGCGCTGGTCCTGGGGGAGCGGCCGGTGCCGGTGCAGTGGGTGGGTGTGGGGTTGGGGCTGGCCGGGTTGAGCGTGGTCGCGCTGGGGCGCGGTGGGCACGTGCCCCTGGTCGCCCTGGTCTGCTGTCTTGGCGCGGCGGCGTCCTGGGCGACGGGCAATGTCCTGGTCCGGCGGCTGCGGGTTCCTGGCGGGCTGGGCCTGACCGTCTGGTCAGCGCTGGTGGTGCCGCTGCCGTTGCTCGCGCTCGCGGCCGGGCTCGAGGGGCCGGGGGTGGTGGGGCATGCGCTGACGCATTTGACGTGGGTCAACTGGGCATCTACGGCCTACACCGCGGTGCTTGCCTCGCTCGTGGGGTATGGCCTGTGGAACTGGCTGCTCCACCACTACCCGGCCTCGGACGTCGCACCCTTCAGTCTGCTGGTGCCGGTCGTGGGCCTGCTCGCGGCGTGGGCCGTCAACGGCGAGCGGCTGAGTCCGCTGGCGGCCGCCGGTGCTGCGCTGCTCGTCGTCGGGGTGGCCTTGGTCAGCCTGGGGCCGCGGCTGGTGCGCCGGGTTCGGGGGCGGCGCGGGGATGTGGGGGCCCGGTCCGAGTCGTGACCTGGAGCCGCCCCGATGGGCGGGCTTCGGGGGCGGGCGGCGCGCACGGGCGGCTGGCGCCCGGCATTCGGGGGCGGCAGACCGACGGCATGCGGGGCGGCATACCGAACTTGGCATAGGAAAGGTGCACTTCGCCCACCGACTGTTGGGGTGCGAAGTGAACGTTGGGCGCTTTAGGCGGGAAAAGGGGGACGGGTGGGACGGGAAGAAAGAGCGGGTGAGGGAGCGCGATTTGGGGTATGCCGCGGCCCTCTGGCACACTTGTCAGGTTGCTTGGCGTGTGGCCATGCCCCCACGACCCTTCGCGGGTCGCCGGGACCGGCCGCCCACCGCGACGGAGGCACCGAACCGCACGGCGGGGCGGTCCGCGCGAAGAGTCAAGCGTTCCGGGTCTCCTGGAACCTGTGATCCCACAGTCGGGTGGACGTCAATGTCTGCCCAGGATTACGCAGCGGGTGCGACACACCCGACCGCGGGGGTCGGAGGTTCCAGGGGGTCCGGCCTATGACGTAAGACGCACGGCGAAGAGAAACGGAAAACCAGATATGGCGGGACAGAAGATCCGCATCCGGTTGAAGTCGTACGACCACGAGGTCATCGACAGCTCGGCGCGGAAGATCGTCGACACGGTGACCCGTGCCGGCGCGACGGTGGTGGGCCCGGTCCCGCTTCCCACGGAGAAGAACGTCTTCGTGGTGATCCGGTCGCCGCACAAATACAAGGACAGCCGCGAGCACTTCGAGATGCGCACCCACAAGCGCCTCATCGACATCATCGACCCGACGCCCAAGGCCGTCGACTCGTTGATGCGTCTCGACCTGCCGGCTGACGTCAACATCGAAATCAAGCTCTGAGGCGCACGATGACTGCAGAGAAGAACGTCAAGGGCCTGCTCGGGCGCAAGCTCGGCATGACCCAGGTGTGGAACGAGGACAACCGCCTCGTGCCCGTCACCGTGATCGAGGTCGGCGGCAACGTCGTCACCCAGGTCCGGAACGCCGAAAAGGACCAGTATGCCGCGGTGCAGATCGGCTACGGCCCGATCGACCCGCGCAAGGTCACCAAGCCGCTCAAGGGCCACTTCGAGAGGGCCGGGGTCACGCCCCGCCGCCACCTCGTCGAGTTGCGCACCGCTGACGCCGCGGACTACGCCCCCGGCCAGGAACTGAGCGCCGAGACCTTCGCCGTCGGCCAGGAGGTCGACGTCACCGGCACCACCAAGGGCAAGGGCTTCGCCGGTGTCATGAAGCGGCACGGCTTCGCCGGTGTCTCCGCCTCCCACGGTGCCCACCGCAACCACCGCAAGCCGGGCTCGATCGGTGGCTGCGCCACCCCGGGCCGGGTCTTCAAGGGGATGCGCATGGCCGGCCGCATGGGCGGCGTGCGCCAGACCACCCAGAACCTCACCGTCCACGCCGTCGACGCCGACAAGGGCCTGATCCTCGTCAAGGGCGCCGTTCCCGGCCCCCGCGGTGGTGTCGTCCTCGTCCGTACCGCCGCGAAGGGAGTCTGATCAGATGGCAACCCAGACCGCAGCCACGCTCGTGTCGGTTGACCTGCCCGCCGAGATCTTCGACGTGCAGACCAACGTTCCGCTGATCCACCAGGTCGTCGTCGCCCAGCTCGCCGCCGCGCGCCAGGGCACCCACGCCACCAAGACCCGCGGCCAGGTCCGCGGCGGTGGCAAGAAGCCCTACAAGCAGAAGGGCACCGGCCGGGCCCGCCAGGGCTCCACCCGGGCGCCGCAGTTCGCCGGCGGTGGCACCGTCCACGGCCCGCAGCCGCGCGACTACAGCCAGCGCACCCCCAAGAAGATGAAGGCAGCTGCGCTGCGCGGGGCCCTGTCCGACCGGGCGCGCCACGACCGCATCCACGTCGTCGAGGCCCTCGTCACCGGCGAGTCCCCCTCGACCAAGGAAGCCGCGGCCCTGCTCGCCGGCCTCACCGAGCGCAAGAACCTCCTCGTGGTGCTCGACCGCACCGACCTGGTCTCGCTCAAGTCGGTCCGCAACCTCGACAACGTCCACGTCCTGGCCGTCGACCAGCTCAACACCTACGACGTGCTCTGCGCCGACGACGTGGTCTTCACCAAGGCCGCCTACGACACCTTCGTCGAGGGCGCCGCGACCGCAAAGGCGGACGCCAAGTGAGCATGATCAACCGCAAGCACGCCCGCGACATCCTCATCAAGCCGGTCGTCTCGGAGAAGTCCTACGGCCTGCTCGACGAGGGCAAGTACACCTTCATCGTCGACCCCCGCTCGAACAAGACCGAGATCAAGATCGCCGTCGAGGAGATCTTCGGAGTCAAGGTCGAGTCGGTCCACACGATGAACCGCCCGGGCAAGACCCGCCGCACCCGCTTCGGCACCGGCAAGCGCAAGGACACCAAGCGCGCCATCGTCACCCTGCGCGAGGGCACCATCGACATTTTCGGCAGCGCCGGCGTCTGAGGAGACTGAGAACACATGGGTATCCGTAAGTACAAGCCGACGACGCCTGGCCGTCGCGGCTCGAGCGTGGCCGACTTTGTCGAGATCACGCGCTCCACGCCGGAGAAGTCGCTCGTGCGCCCGCTCACCAAGACGGGCGGTCGCAACAACAACGGCCGCATCACCACTCGCCACATCGGCGGCGGTCACAAGCGCGCCTACCGGGTCATCGACTTCCGTCGCCACGACAAGGACGGCGTGCCGGCCAAGGTCGCGCACATCGAGTACGACCCCAACCGCACCGCCCGCATCGCGCTGCTGCACTACGCCGACGGCGAGAAGCGCTACATCCTCGCCCCCAAGGGCCTGGAGCAGGGGATGCCGATCGAAGCCGGCCCCGGCGCCGACATCAAGCCCGGCAACTCGCTGCCGCTGCGCAACATCCCCACCGGTACGGTCATCCACGCCGTCGAACTCAAGCCCGGTGGCGGCGCCAAGATCGCCCGCTCCGCTGGTGTCCGGGTCCAGTTGGTCGCCAAGGATGGTCCGTTCGCTCAGTTGCGTATGCCGTCCGGTGAGATCCGCAACGTCGACCTGCGCTGCCGCGCGACGATCGGCGAGGTCGGCAACGCCGAACAGTCCAACATCAACTGGGGCAAGGCCGGCCGGATGCGGTGGAAGGGCAAGCGCCCGACCGTGCGTGGTGTCGTCATGAACCCCGTGGACCACCCGCATGGTGGTGGTGAGGGTCGCACCTCCGGTGGCCGCAACCCGGTGAGCCCCTGGGGCCAGCCCGAGGGCCGCACCCGCCGCCCCGGCAAGCCCAGCGACAAACTCATCGTCCGCCGCCGTCGTACTGGCAAGAAGCGCTGATAGGAGCCTGGAATGCCTCGTAGCCTGAAGAAGGGCCCCTTCATCGACGACCACCTGCAAAAGAAGGTGGACGCCCAGAACGAAGCGGGCACGAAGAACGTCATCAAGACCTGGTCGCGTCGCTCGGTCATCAGCCCCGACATGCTCGGTCACACCTTCGCCGTCCACGACGGCCGCAAGCACGTCCCGGTGTTCGTCACCGAGTCGATGGTCGGCCACAAACTCGGCGAATTCGCCCCGACCCGCACCTTCAAGGGTCACATTAAGGACGACAAGAAGGGACGTCGCCGCTGATGAGCACCGACACCACCGCGTCCCGGGCGGTCGCCCGCCACGTGCGCGTCACCCCGATGAAGGCCCGCCGGGTCGTCGACCTGATCCGCGGCAAGAACGCCGCCGAGGCGGTCACCACCCTCCGGTTCGCCCCGCAGGCGGCCGGTGAGCCGGTCCGCAAGGTCCTCGAGAGCGCCATCGCCAACGCCCGCGTGCGGGCCGACAAGGGCGCCGAGCGCTTCGACGAGCGCGACCTCGTGGTCGCCGCGGCATACGTCGACGAAGGCCCCACGATGAAGCGGTTCCGGCCGCGCGCCCAGGGCCGGGCCAGCCGCATCAACAAGCGTACGAGCCACATCACCGTGATCGTCGCTCCCCAGGTTGCCAAGAACGGAGGTAAGAGCTGATGGGTCAGAAAGTCAACCCGCACGGCTTCCGTCTGGGCATCACGACGGAGCACAAGAGCCGCTGGTTCGCCGACTCCACCACCAAGGGTCAGCGGTACCGCGACTACGTCAAGGAAGATGTCGCCATCCGCAAGCTCATGTCGGAAGGCATGGACCGCGCCGGCATCGCCCGCGTCGACATCGAGCGCACCCGCGACCGGGTCCGCGTCGACATCCACACCGCCCGCCCGGGCATCGTCATCGGGCGCCGCGGCGCCGAGGCCGACCGCATTCGCGGTGAGCTCGAAAAGCTCACCAAGAAGCAGGTCCAACTCAACATCCTCGAGGTCAAGAACCCCGAGACCGAGGCCCAGCTCGTGGCCCAGGGCATCGCCGAGCAGCTCTCCGCGCGCGTGTCGTTCCGGCGCGCGATGCGCAAGGGCATGCAGTCGGCCACCCGCGCCGGCGCCAAGGGCATCCGGGTCCAGGTCTCCGGCCGGCTCGGCGGCGCGGAAATGAGCCGCACCGAGTTCTACCGCGAGGGGCGGGTGCCGCTGCACACGCTGCGCGCGAACATCGACTACGGCTTCTACGAGGCCAAGACGACCTTCGGCCGGATCGGCGTGAAGGTCTGGATCTACAAGGGTGACCTCACCGCGCGTGAACTCGCCGCCCAGCAGGCGACCGCGCCCCGCCAGGGTCGTGGCCCGCGCCGCGACGGCGGGGACCGCCCGGCGCGCGCCCGGCGCACCGAGGCACCGGCGACCGAGACCCCGGCCGTGGAAGCGCCCGTCGCTGCCGCCGCCGAGGGGGCAACCACCGAGGGCGAGGCCTGAGCAGCATGTTGATTCCCCGTCGCGTCAAGCACCGCAAGCAGCACCACCCGGGCCGCAGCGGCGCCGCCAAGGGCGGCACGACCATCGCGTTCGGCGACTACGGCATCCAGGCCCTCGAGCCGGCCTACGTCACGAACCGTCAGATCGAGTCCGCGCGTATCGCGATGACCCGATACATCCGGCGTGGTGGAAAGGTGTGGATCAACATCTACCCCGACCGCCCGCTGACCAAGAAGCCCGCCGAAACCCGGATGGGTTCCGGTAAGGGCTCGCCCGAGTGGTGGGTGGCCAACGTCAAGCCTGGCCGCATCATGTTCGAACTCTCGGGCGTCCCGGAAGCCACGGCCCGTGAGGCCATGCGCCTGGCGCAGCACAAGCTTCCGATGAAGACCCGTTTTGTCATGCGTGAGGGTGGTGACAACTGATGGCCATCGGTTCGAAGGACCTCGCCCCCGGCGAGTTGCGCGGGATGGACGACGAGCGACTCGTCGACGAGCTGCGCAAGGCCAAGGAGGAGTTGTTCAACCTCCGGTTCCAGTCGGCGACCGGACAGTTGGACAACCACGGACGGCTGCGCGCGGTCCGCAAGGACATCGCCCGGATCTACACCGAGATGCGGGAGCGCGAACTCGGCATCGGCGCCGCGCCGGTCACGGAGGGTGCGAAGTGAGCGAGAAGAAGGACAGCGTGGAGCGCAACAACCGTAAGACCCGCCAGGGCTACGTCGTCAGCGACAAGATGGACAAGACCGTTGTCGTCGAGGTCGAAGACCGCGTCAAGCACGCCCTCTACGGCAAGGTCATGCGCCGCTCCAGCAAGGTCAAGGCACACGACGAGTCCAACACCGCCGGCATCGGCGACCGCGTCCTCATCATGGAGACCCGGCCGCTGAGCGCCACCAAGAACTGGCGGGTCGTGGAGATTTTGGAGAAGGCGAAGTGATTCAGCAGGAGTCGCGACTGCGCGTCGCCGACAACACCGGCGCCAAGGAAATCTTGTGCATCCGGGTGCTCGGCGGGTCGGGCCGGCGGTATGCCGGTATCGGTGACACGATCGTCGCCACCGTCAAGGACGCCATCCCCGGCGGCAACGTCAAGAAGGGTGACGTCGTCAAGGCCGTCATCGTGCGCACCGTCAAGGAGCGCCGCCGCCCGGACGGGTCCTACATCAAGTTCGACGAGAACGCCGCCGTCATCCTGAAGAACGACGGGGACCCCCGCGGGACCCGCATCTTCGGCCCGGTGGGGCGTGAACTGCGCGAGAAGAAGTTCATGAAGATCATCTCCCTCGCACCGGAGGTGCTCTGACTCATGGCGAAGATGAAGATCAAGAAGGGCGACACCGTCCAGGTGCTCGCCGGCAAGGACAAGGGCAGCACCGGCAAGGTCATCGCGGTTTACCGCGAGACCGAGCGGGTGCTCGTCGAGGGCGTCAACCGCGTCACCCGCCACACCAAGGCCGGGCAGACCGCGCGGGGCACCAACACCGGCGGGCTCGTCGTCCAGGAGGCCCCGATCCACGTGAGCAACGTCGCGATCGTCGACCCCTCGGACAAGAAGCCGACCCGCGTCAAGACCCGTGTGGAGACCGTCGAGCGTGACGGTCGCCCGAAGGCGAGCCGCGTCCGTGTGGGCGTGCGCTCGGGCAAGGACCTGTGAGAGACATGGCAGACACGATCACCGCTCCGCGGCTGAAGACCCGCTACCAGGACGAAATAAAGAGCGCCCTGAAGGACCAGTTCGGGTTCGCCAACGTCATGCAGATCCCTGGCGTCGTCAAGGTCGTCGTCAACATGGGTGTCGGCGACGCGGCCAAGGACAGCAAGCTCATCGAGGGCGCCGTGCGCGACCTCACCGCGATCACCGGTCAAAAGCCGGTGGTCACCAAGGCGCGCAAGTCCATCGCCCAGTTCAAGTTGCGTGAGGGTATGCCGATCGGCGCGCACGTCACGCTGCGTGGCGACCGCATGTGGGAGTTCCTCGACCGGCTCGTCTCGGTCGCCCTGCCCCGGATCCGCGACTTCCGCGGCCTCTCGCCCAAGCAGTTCGACGGGCGCGGCAACTACACCTTCGGTCTGACCGAGCAGTCGATGTTCCACGAGATCGACCAGGACCGCATCGACCGCGTCCGCGGCATGGACATCACGGTCGTGACGACCGCGAGCAACGACGACGAGGGACGCGCGCTGCTCAAGGCGCTCGGCTTCCCGTTCAAGGAGAACTGAGCATGGCCAAGACTGCCCTGATCAACAAGGCGAACAAGAAGCCCAAGTTCGCGGTTCGCGCCTACACGCGCTGCCAGCGCTGCGGGCGTCCGCACTCGGTCTACCGCAAGTTCGGCCTGTGCCGCATTTGCCTGCGGGAGATGGCCCACCGCGGCGAACTCCCGGGCGTCACCAAGTCCAGTTGGTGACCCACCCCTGACCCGTATGCCGTGAGCTCACCTCACGGCATACCGCACCACCTGCTGGGGCCCAGGCCACGGCATACCGCATGACCAACCCACACGATCTACAGCGCAGGTCCGCCCCGCCCGGGGAGGAAACCGCGGTGAGAAGGGGCACGAAGCCCACATGACCATGACAGACCCGATCGCGGACATGCTGACCCGCGTCCGGAACGCCAACTCGGCGCACAAGGACTCGGTGTCCATGCCGTTCAGCAAGCTCAAGTCGCACATCGCCGAAATCCTCCAGGCCGAGGGCTACATCGCCTCCTGGGCCGTCGAGGACGCCGAGGTCGGCCAGACGCTGACGATCAACCTCAAGTACGGCCCCAACCGGGAGCGCTCCATCGCGGGGCTGCGCCGGGTGTCCAAGCCGGGCCTTCGCGTCTACGCCAAGTCCACCAACCTGCCCAAGGTGCTCGGTGGCCTCGGAATCGCGATCATTTCGACGTCTTCCGGGCTGCTTACCGACAAGCAGGCCGCCAACAAGGGTGTGGGTGGGGAAGTCCTCGCCTACATCTGGTGAGAGGAGACCTGCCATGTCGCGTATCGGACGCCAGCCGGTCGTCATCCCGGCCGGGGTGAGCATCGCCGTCGACGGTCAGACCGTCACGGTCAAGGGCCCCAAGGGCGAACTCAGCCACACCGTCGCCGCCCCCATCACGGTGGCCCAGGAAGACGGCAACCTCACCGTGGCGCGCCCCGACGACGAGCGTCAGTCGCGCTCGCTCCACGGGTTGACCCGCACCCTCATCAACAACATGGTCATCGGGGTCACCGACGGCTACGAGAAGAAACTCGAAATCCACGGCACCGGTTACCGCGTGCTGGCGCGCGGCGCCAACCTCGAGTTCGCGCTCGGCTACAGCCACCCAATCACCATCGAACCGCCGGCCGGCATCACCTTCGCCGTCGAGACCCAGACCCGGTTCTCGGTGCAGGGCATCGACAAGCAGCTCGTCGGTGAGGTGGCCGCCAACATCCGTAAGCTCCGCAAGCCCGACCCCTACAAGGCCAAGGGCGTGCGCTACGCCGGCGAACACATCCGCCGCAAGGTCGGGAAGGCTGGGAAGAAGTAAGCCATGGGACAGATCATCAAGCGAGGCAAGGGCAAGGCCGCTGCGCGCGGTCGTCGCCACAACCGCCTGCGCAAGCACCTGGCCGGCACCGCCACGCGGCCCCGGCTCGTGGTCTCCCGCAGCGCCCGGCACGTCTTCGTCCAGGTCGTCGACGACACCGTGGGGCGCACCGTCGCCTCGGCGTCGACGATGGAAGCCGACCTGCGCGCCTTCGAGGGTGACAAGACCGCCAAGGCCAAGAAGGTCGGCGAACTCGTCGCCTTCCGGGCCAAGGCGGCCGGCATCGAGGCCGTGGTGTTCGACCGCGGCGGCAACAAGTACCACGGTCGGGTCGCGGCGATCGCCGACGGCGCCCGCGAGGGAGGGCTGACCCTCTGATGGCACCCCAGACCGCTGCTCGCTGCGCGCGCCTCTGCCCGGGGACCCCGACCCCGCTGCGCCGCACGTTTTCGATTGAGATGAGGAACATCTGATGCCAGGACCCCAGCGTCGAGGCACCGGGCCCGCCACCGCCGACCGCGGCGAGCGGGGGGAGCGCCGGGACCGTCGCGACGACCGTCGTGGCGGGCGTGATGCCCGCGAGGCCGAGAAGAGCCAGTACCTGGAGCGCGTCGTGACCATCAACCGGGTCGCGAAGGTCGTCAAGGGTGGTCGCCGGTTCAGTTTCACCGCGCTCGTCGTTGTCGGTGACGGCGACGGCACCGTCGGTGTCGGCTACGGCAAGGCCAAGGAAGTGCCCGCGGCCATCGCCAAGGGCGTCGAGGAAGCCAAGAAGCAGTTCTTCAAGGTTCCCCGGATCCAGGGCACCATCCCTCACCCCGTCCAGGGCGAGGCCGCTGCCGGTGTCGTCATGCTCCGCCCCGCCAGCCCCGGTACCGGTGTCATCGCCGGTGGCCCGGTGCGTGCGGTCCTGGAGTGCGCGGGCGTTCACGACGTGCTGTCCAAGAGCCTTGGCTCCGACAACGCGATCAACATCGTTCACGCCACCGTGGCTGCCCTCAAGGGCCTGGAGCGTCCGGAGGCGGTCGCGGCTCGTCGTGGCCTGCCCGTCGACGCCGTCGCCCCGGCCGCCATGCTGCGCGCCCAGGCCGCCGCTCGCGAGGCCAAGCGCGCCGCCGCGAAGGCAGGTGCGTGATGGCACGCCTCAAGGTCACCCAGGTTCGCGGCAAGGTCGGCACGTTGCGGGAGCACCGTGAGACCCTGCGCAGCCTCGGGCTCAAGCGCATTCACGACGTCGTCGTCAAAGAGGACCGTCCCGAGATCCGGGGCATGGTTCGGGCGGTGGCCCACCTGGTCACCGTCGAGGAGGTTGACTGATCATGGCCGACACCACCAAGAAGGGTGCGGCGCTCAAGGTGCATCACCTGCGCCCGGCGCCCGGGGCCAAGACCGCCAAGACCCGCGTGGGTCGCGGTGAGGGTTCCAAGGGTAAGACCGCCGGTCGCGGCACCAAGGGCACCAAGGCCCGCTACCAGGTGCCCGAGCGGTTCCAGGGGGGCACCACCCCGCTGCACATGCGCTTCCCGAAGTTGCGCGGTTTCAAGAACCCGTTCAAGACGAGCTACCAGGTCGTCAACCTCGACAAGATCTCCTCGCTCTTCCCCGAGGGCGGCGACGTCACCGTTGCCGACCTGGTCGCCAAGGGTGCGGTCCGCGACGGCGAACTCGTCAAGGTGCTCGGCACCGGCGAGATCACCGTGGCCGTCCACGTCACCGTGGATGCCGCCTCGGGCAGCGCCAAGGACAAGATCGAGGCGGCGGGCGGGTCGGTCACCCTCGCGGGTTGACCTCCGACCGCTGCACCTCTTGACCGGTATGCCGCAGGGCTGGCTCGGCGCGAAGGGTCACCTTTCGCGCGACGCCAGCCCTGCGGCATACCGCGTTCTCCACCGAGCCACACCCCACGGCGGCGTGATCGCCAGCCCCGCGGGGTATCGTGGCGCGGATTGACTTCGCTCGACTTATCGACGCGGCGCTTGGCCGCTGACCTGGAGGACCCGTGCTCACCGCTTTCGGCCGCGCGTTCAAGACGCCGGACCTGCGTAAGAAGCTGCTGTTCACGCTGTTCATCATCGTGGTGTACCGGATGGGCGCGCACGTGCCGACGCCGGGGGTCAGTTTCAAACGGGTCCAGCAGTGCATGGCCGGGGCGAACACCAACACCGGGTTCTTGGGGTTGGCCAACCTGTTCAGTGGCGGCGCCCTGCTCCAGTTGTCGATTTTCGCGCTGGGGATCATGCCCTACATCACGGCGAGCATCATCATCCAGTTGCTCACCGTCGTCATCCCCCGCTTCGAGACGTTGAAGAAGGAGGGGCAGGCCGGGCAGACGAAGATGACGCAGTACACGCGCTATCTCACGATCGGGCTGGCCATTTTGCAGTCCTCGACGCTCATCACGTTCGCCCAGAACCCCAGCCAACTGTTCGGCAACCCGGGGTGTACGACGATCCTCACCGACACCTCGGTGGTGACGATCCTCATCATGGTGTTGACGATGACGGCCGGCACTGGCCTGATCATGTGGCTCGGTGAGTTGATCACGGACCGGGGCGTCGGCAACGGGATGTCGATCCTCATCTTCACGTCGATCGCGGCCGGGTTCCCGGGCTCGTTGTGGGCCATCCAGCAGCGCGAGGGCCGATGGGACATCTTCATTGGCGTCATCCTGCTCGGCTTCCTCATCATCGCCCTCGTCGTCTTCGTCGAGCAGAGCCAGCGCCGTATCCCGGTGCAGTACGCCAAGCGGATGGTCGGGCGGCGCGTCTACGGTGGCACCTCGACGTACATCCCGCTCAAGGTCAACATGGCCGGTGTTATCCCGGTGATTTTCGCCTCGTCGATCCTGGCACTGCCCGCGTTGGCGGCCCAGTTCGCCATCAAGCCCGACGGCACCGGGCCCGGCTGGGCGACGTGGATCCACTCCTACCTCGTCAAGGGCGACCACCCCTGGTACATGTTCGCCTACACCCTGCTCATTCTGTTCTTCACGTTCTTCTACGTCTCGATCACCTTCAACCCGGTCGAGGTCGCCGACAACATGAAGAAGTACGGCGGGTTCATCCCCGGCATCCGCGCCGGCCGCCCCACCGCCGAGTACCTCCAGTACGTCCTCACCCGGATCACGGTGCCCGGGGCGCTCTACCTAGCAGCCATCTCGCTCGTGCCGCTCGTCGCATTGGTGCTTGTCGGGGCCAACCAGAACTTCCCCTTCGGTGGGACCTCTATCCTGATTATCGTGGGCGTGGGCCTTGAGACGGTGAAGCAGATCGAGTCCCAGCTCCAGCAGCGCCACTACGAAGGGTTCTTGCGGTCATGACTCCTGCTGATGTCTCTGGTCCTGAGGGTTCGGCTCCGATGGTCGGAGGGCTGGCCAGTCGCCTGTTGATCCTTGGTCCACCCGGTGCGGGCAAGGGCACGCAAGCCGCGCGCATTGCCGCCGCGGTCGGCATACCGGCCATTTCGACCGGTGACATTTTCCGAGCCAACATCAAGGCCGAGACCGACCTCGGCAAGCAGGTCAAGGCGATCCTGGCCGCGGGCGGCTACGTGTCCGACGACATCACGAACGCGATCGTGGCCGACCGATTGGCCCAGCCCGACTGCGCTCCCGGGTTCTTGCTCGACGGCTATCCGCGGACGATGGCCCAGGTCGAGGCTCTCGAGGAGTTGCTCGCCGCGGGTGACCGGCCCCTGCAGCGGGTCCTCGAACTGGTCGTGGCCGACGACGCCGTCGTGGCACGCCTGCTCAAGCGGGCGGCCATCGAGGGCCGCGCCGACGACACCGAGGACGTCATCCGCGAACGGATGGCGATCTACCACCGCGAAACCCGGCCGCTGTCCGACGCCTACCGCGAGCGGGGCCTTTTGGTCGAGGTCGATGGCACCGGCGAGGTCGATGAGGTGACCGAGCGACTCCTCGCCGCCCTCGCCTGAGCCGATCGGGGGCCCGACCTGGCTCATTCGCGGGAAGGCACGCGGAAAGTGGTGAAGGGACGTGGAAACTTCCACGTGCCTTCACCACTTTCCGCGTTGGTTCGCCGATGCCTGCGAAGGATAGGCGTCCCCGTGGTGTCGGCGGCTGAGCGCGCGGGTGCGGGCTTGGTGGATGCGGCGCGCCAACGCTGCCGGATTGTTCAGGTCGCTCCAGATGATGCGCTCCACCTCGTAGCCAAGGCGCACCAGGGCAGACTCGCGGAGCTTTTCTCGGGTTAGGGCGTCGCGGCCGTCGGCGCCGGCGTACTTGATGAGCCCGTCGAACTCGACAACCACCAGGTCATCGATGAGGAGATCGACGCGCGCCGGCCCCTGATCGGTGTCGAGCCTGACCTGAGAGCGGCACCCGAATCCCAGATCGGTGAGGACTAACCGAGTCCGAGTCTCACCGACCGACTCGGCCGCACCGTCGACGCGTTCGAGGGCACGGAAGGCGGCTTTCCGGGCCCGCGGGCCGGGAAGAGCAAGGGCGGCTGCCTGCAGCCGGTCGTGGGTACACCAGCCGCGGAACAGCGCGTGATCCATCGAGCACACTCCCGCGACCAGCCCGCTGCTGGCGCCCACCTGCACCAGCGCAAGAGGCAGTGGCACGCTGAGCCACATCCCACGAGGGACATAGTGCGTGGGAGGGGGGTGAACGCGCACGCCCGCCTGTCGGCGCGTGCCCGCCACTGTGCTCGAGATGTCAACGATTCCCAGGTCGACGTCGTAGGTGGGCACGCCGGCCAGCACCAGTGCGGCATGGTGACTGGCAGCGTCGCCGGGTCGGCTGCGCAGGATTGCCTTGACATCGAACCGGTACCGACGCTCATGGGTGGCGGCGGCATACAGCTGGGCATCGGCGTAGGCCCCACGGCGGATACGGACGAGTTCACCGTTTCGACAGGCTCGCCTCAAACCGGGCACATCGACCCCGACACTCGCGGCGTCGGCGGTGGACAGCACACCGTCCTGCGCGGCAAGGAGAGTGTGGAGGCGCGTATTCATGAGTCTCACCCTGACCCAATCGACCACAACGCTGCGGAAGTTTTCCACAGGCGGCGTCGAGGCTGTAGAGCCAACCGGTCGCCTAGGCTTGCGGACCATGGGAATCTTCGGGCGCGAGCGCATCATCGGCAAGAAGCCCGAGGAACTGGCGCTCATGCGCGTCGCGGGCCTGCTAGTTGGCCGCACCCTCGAGATGCTCGATGCCGCGATCCGGCCCGGCATCACCACCCTCGAACTCGACACCCTCGCCGAAACCTTCATCCGCGACCACGGCGGCATCCCGAACTTCCAGCTCGTGCCGGGCTATCGGCATACCCTCTGCACGAGCGTCAACGAGGAAATCGTTCACGGCATACCCGGCAAGCGGGTGCTGCGCGAGGGGGACCTGCTCTCCATCGACTGCGGCGCCGAGGTGGCCGGCTGGAACGGTGACGCGGCCTTCTCCGCGATCGTCGGCGGCCCGGCGGCCGCACGCCCGCAGGATGTCGCCCTCATCGAGGACACCGAGGCCAGTTTGTGGGCCGGCATCCTCGCGCTCGGGGTCGGCAAGACCCTGTATGCCGTCGGCGCGGCCGTCGAAGACGCCCTCACCGAGGCGGGGGAGCGGCGCGGCTGGGAGTACGGGATCGTCGAGGACTACGTCGGCCATGGGATCGGCACGTCGATGCACATGGACCCGCAGGTGCCGAACTACCGGGTGACGAGCAAAGGGCCGCGGGTCGTGGAAGGCACGACGATCTGCATCGAGCCGATGGTGACCCTCGGCGAGCAGGACAATCACGTCCTCGACGACGACTGGACCGTCGTCACCGACGACGGTCAGCGCGCCGCCCACTGGGAGCACTCCATCGCCGTCACGAGCCGGGGCCTCCACGTCCTGACCGCCCTCGACGGGGGGCAAGCGCGGCTGGCGGAGCACGGCATACCGTTCGCGCCCTTGTAGTTGGCGCGCAAGGTCGGACAACTGCCAGGGTCATGGCGAAGTTGGAGGGGTCGGGGTTGGTGGACACGGGGTTGGGTGAGGTATTGAGTGGAAGGGATTTTGGGTGATGGGTTCGACGCGTCGCCGGTTCACGTCGGAGTTTAAACCGAGTGCGGTAGGGTTCGTCCTCGATCAGAACAGGTCGATTAAGGGTGTGGCTGAACATATCGGTACCAGTGAAGCATCGTTAGGTAAATGGGTGAAAATAGAACGTGAATGGCGGGCGTGCTCGGTGCCGGCCGATGCCGAGTTGAACGAGTCGGAACGTGTCGAGCTGGTTTCCGGTTACGCGAACAGGCCAAGACGGACCGGGCCACGATCGCCGAACAGGCGTTAAAGATCGAGTTCGCAAGAAAAGTAGCGACCTGGTTCGCGATCCAAAAGCAGTGAGATTCGCTGCGATCCCTTGCCTGGGCTGCTCAGGGTCTATTTGATGTGTCCTTCATGTGCACCCGCCTGGGTGTGTCCCGGGCCGGGTAGTACGCCTGGCGCAACCGAGGCCCCGCGCAACGGGACCGGGGCGACTGCGCGCTGGCCAGCTTGGTCACGGTGTTTCGTGAGGCCTCCCGCGCGAATGCCGGGGTCCGCCGGATCCACGCCGACCTGGTCGCCTCCGGCCATCAGGTTGGGAGTGGGCCGGGTCCGGCGCCTCATGCACGCCACGGGCCTGCACGGGCGCTACCCCAGGGTGTGGCGGACCACCACGATCCCCGCCGACGACGTGGCGGCCACCAAAGACCTGATCGGGCGCTCGTTCACCGCCGATGCCCCGGGGCAGCGGCGGTGTGGATTGTGACCTACATCAAGACCATGTGCGGGTGGGCTTACAAGGCCACGGTCATCGACTTGTACTCCCGCAAACTCATCGGGTGGGCCATCGCTGACCACTTCCGCAGCGAACTGGTCACCACCGAGACCCTTGTACTTTCGCGGAGGGGGGGTACCCTTGATAAAGACCAGTAATCGCAGGCAAAGTGGCAGGTGATCCCATCGTAAGTAGTGCCCCCAAGGTACGATGGGCAAGTTCTGCTCGTCGTGCCGGTCTGGCCCTGGCGGCCTTGTTGGTTCTTGTCGTCAGCCCAACTTTGGCTGTGGCGCAGTCGCAGGCGCCTAATTCTCCTGAGCGGCTCATCGCTGTCAAGACCGGAGCCGTTGGTCGCGAGTTGCCCGCCGGCGGTGTCCGACATGAAAAGACGGGTTATCTCATGCAACCAGCTCGCTCAGGGGGGCGACTTTTACGCACATGGGTGCAGCAAGTAGGGGAAGGCGTCAGATTCGTCGCAGCCCTTGATCCCGGGCAGAGCCAGGCGCTCTACCCAGATTTCGTGCCGGAAGACATGACCATGAGGTTGCTCGAGGATGGGACTATCGAGGTCTCAGATCCCTCGGGTCGGGTTGCTGGTTTGATCGCAGCCCCGTGGGCTGTCGACGCAACTGGTCGCTCCCTCCCGACACGTTACGTCATTTCGGGGCGCGCGGTCATCCAACTCATTGATGTCAAGGATGCACGGTATCCCATCGTTGCAGACCCGTGGGTGACGACTGGATGGTGGTATACAACCCCTGTGTACTATGTAGAACTTTCGAGAGCGGAAACCCTGTCGCTCCGGAGTGCTGTTAACAGCGACGCCTCGAGTGCGCCGGCCCTTCTTTGTGGTTATATTCCATCGACGACGGGGCGAATCGTGTGTGGGGCCACATACATACTTATGAAGGCGGACGTCAAGAGTACAGTAAATGAGGCTGTAGCGGTCGGGAAATGTTACAAAGTCAGACTGCCGGCTTCGGCGGGCGCTGTCGCTCTCCCAGCGTACGACTCGTACTACAAGACCTGCATTCGATAGGCGCGATTCAGGATGAGTGCCATCGTACGAGAGTTTCTTGCCCTGCTTGTCGTAGTGAGTTTGATGGTATTGGTTCCGTTCCTCTTCGGGCAGTCGGCTCCTTCCGTCGGTTTTCTCTTCATCTTTGCTCTGCTGTGGATCGTGCTGCGTGGCTCGGTGTTCGCATGGCGCTGGAGTTCAAGGGCGAGACGTGAACGAAGACTCAGGTCCCATTGAGAGGGGTTGCGGCTTGCTGCCATTGGCGGCAAGGGTCTTCTTGCCCCACCGCACTCACTCCTCCACGTCCTGACCGCCTTCGACGGGGGACAAGCGCGGCTGGCGGAGCACGGCATACTGTTCGCGCCCTTGTAAGCCCGATAACACCCGCCCGGCAGTGATCCGGAGACGCCGGGTGAGTAGGGTCGGGGGGAGGAACGTCCCCCGCGGCGCAGGAGCAACGATGAGCACGGATGCACCCATGACCCTTGCCGGTGATTTCCCGGCCCGCACCCACGAGGAGTGGCGTGACCTGGCCGCCGCGGTCGTCAACAAGACCAGGGCCGCCGACGCCGCGTTGAGTGGGGAAGCGGCCGAGGATTCGTTGCGGACCCACCTCGCTGGCGGTCTCACCGTCGACCCGCTCTACCTGCGCCCGGCCAGCCCCCGCCCGCTCGGGGTGCCGGGCGCGATGCCGTTCACCCGCGGACGCGCCCTGCGCGACCCGGTCCGGCCCTGGGACGTGCGCCAACTCCACGACGACCCCGCGGTCGCCACGACCCGCGCCGCCATCCTCGATGACCTCGAACACGGGGTGAGCAGCGTCTGGGTCCACATCGGCACCGATGGCTTGGCCGCCGCGGACCTCCCCGAGGCCCTCGCCGACGTGGACCTGGCGCTGGCCCCCGTCGTCGTCTCCTCGGTCGACGCCCAACCCGAAGCCGCCGCCGCCCTGCGCGCGATTCTCACCGCGGCCCCCGGCGCGAGCGGCAACCTCGGGCTCGACCCGCTCGGCGCCGCCGCCCGCCTGGGCACCGACCCGGCCGCGGGCCTAGAAGCCCTCCCCGCAGCCCTTGAGGGCCTCGACGCCGCCCACATCCGGGCTGTCACCGTCGACGCGCGGGTCTACCGGGACGCCGGCGCGACCGCCGTCGAAGAAGTCGGGTATGCCGTGGCCACCGGTCTGGCCTACCTGCGGGCTTGCGAGGCCGCCGGGATCGCGGCGGCGAGCGCTTTCCCGCACATCGAGTTCCGGGTATCGGCGAGCGCCGACCAGTTCCTCACGATCGCCTCGCTGCGCGCCCTGCGCCACCTGTGGGCCCGCGTTGGCGAGGTTCTCGACGTCCCCGAGGCCGAGCGCGGCGCCCGCATCCACGCCGTGACCGCCCTGCGGATGTTCACCCGCGACGACCCCTGGGTCAACGTCCTGCGCTCGACCATCTCCACCTTCGCCGCGAGTGTCGGCGGCGCCGACGCCATCACCGTCCTGCCCTACGACACCGTCGCCGGCCTGCCCGAACGCTTCTCGCGCCGCCTGGCCCGCAACACCCAGATCGTCCTCTCCGACGAGTCCAACATCGCGCGGGTGAGCGACCCCGCCGGTGGCTCCTGGTACGTCGAGGCCCTCACCGACGACGTCGCCGAGGCCGCCTGGACGGTCCTGCAGGAGGTCGAGGCCGCCGGTGGCATGGCCGCGGCGCTGGCCGACGGCCTGGTCATGCAGCGCCTCGCTGCCGCGATCGCCGAGACCGAGAAGGGGCTGGCGACCCGCCGACTCCCGCTCACCGGCGTGAGCATGTTCCCCCTCGCCGGTGAAACCCCGCTCGCCCGTCCGGCCCGCGCCGCCCTTCCCGGCGGCGGCCTCGAACCGCGCCGGGACGCCACGGCATACGAGGCGCTGCGGGACCGGGCCGCCGCCCTCGACACCCCGCCGGCCGTCGTCATCGCCGCACTCGGCACCCGCCGCGACTTCGGTGCCCGCGAAACCTTCGTGGCCAACCTCCTTGCTGCCGGCGGCATCGTCACCCAGACCGTCGAAGGCACCCCGGAGGAGGTGGCCGCCGCAGCGAGCGCCCGGCATACCTCCGTCGTCGCCCTCGCCTCCTCACCCAAGGGGTATGCCGCACACGCCGCCGACGCCATCTCCGGCCTGCGCGCCGCGGGCATCGCCACGATCGTCGTCGCCGGCCGGGCCCGCGAACTCGGCGAAGCGGCCGACCAGGTCGACGTCGAGGCGTTCGACGGCGCCGACATCCTCGCCCTGCTCGATGACCTGCTGACCAGACTCGGCGCCCCCGCGGAAGGAGCGGACCGATGAGCGCGATCCCCAGCTTCGCCGACATCCCCCTGACCGACCCCGTCAACAATCGACCAATAGGTGGGAAGTTGACGGGCGAACTACCCGCGCCCTGGCACACCCCCGAGCAGATCGAGGTCAAGGCCCTCTACACCGAGGCCGACCTCGAGGGCCTGGACTTCCTCGACACCGTCCCGGGTGCCCCGCCGTTCCTGCGCGGCCCCTACGCGACGATGTACGTCAAGCAGCCGTGGACGATCCGCCAGTATGCCGGGTTCTCCACCGCCGAGGAGTCCAACGCCTTCTACCGGCGCAACCTTGCCGCCGGCCAGAAGGGCCTATCGGTGGCCTTCGACCTGGCCACCCACCGCGGCTACGACTCCGACCACCCCCGGGTCACCGGTGACGTGGGCATGGCCGGCGTGGCCATCGACTCGATTTACGACATGCGCACCCTGTTCGACGGCATACCGCTCGACCAGATGAGCGTGTCGATGACGATGAACGGCGCGGTCATCCCGATCCTCGCCCTGTTCGTCGTCGCCGCCGAGGAGCAGGGGGTTGCCCCGGAGCACCTGACCGGGACCATCCAGAACGACATCCTCAAGGAGTTCATGGTCCGCAACACCTACATCTACCCGCCCGAGCCGAGCATGCGGATCATCTCCGACATCTTCGCCTACACGAGCGCGAAGATGCCGCGGTTCAACTCGATCTCCATCTCGGGTTACCACATGCAGGAGGCCGGGGCGACTCAGGACCTGGAGTTGGCCTACACCCTCGCCGACGGGGTCGAATACATCCGGGCCGGCAAGGCCGTAGGCCTCGACGTGGACCTGTTCGCCCCCCGGCTGTCGTTCTTCTGGGCGATCGGGATGAACTTCTTCATGGAGGTCGCCAAGATGCGCGCGGCCCGACTCATCTGGGCCCGGCTCGTCAAGGACCAGGGGGCCCTGAAGGACAAGTCCCTCTCGCTGCGCACCCACTCGCAGACCTCGGGCTGGTCGCTGACCGCCCAGGACGTGTTCAACAACGTCGTCCGCACCGGCATCGAGGCGATGGCCTCGACCCAGGGCCACACCCAGAGCCTGCACACCAACGCCCTCGACGAGGCCATCGCGCTGCCGACCGACTTCTCGGCGCGGATCGCCCGCAACACCCAGTTGCTCATCCAGCAGGAGTCGGGCACGACCCGCACCATCGACCCGTGGGCCGGCTCGGCGTACGTCGAGCGCCTCACCTACGATCTGGCCCGCCGCGCGTGGGGTCACATCGAAGAGGTCGAGGCCGCCGGTGGGATGGCCAAGGCGATCGAGGCCGGCATACCCAAGATGCGCATCGAGGAGGCCGCGGCTCGCACCCAGGCCCGCATCGACTCCGGCCAGCAGCCGGTCATCGGCGTCAACCTCTACCCGGTCGACGGCGACGAGGAGATCGAGGTCCTCAAGGTCGACAACGCCAGCGTGCGCGCCCAGCAGATCGCCAAACTCGAGCGGCTGCGGGCCGAACGCGACGAGGACGCCTGCCAGGCCGCGCTCGCGCGGATCACCGCCGCCTGCCGCGCCGGGGGCGGTCGGGACCTCGACACCAACCTGCTCGCCCTGGCGATCGACGCCGGCCGCGCCAAGGCCACCGTCGGGGAGATCTCGGCGGCAATGGAGGAGGTCTTCGGCCGCTACACCGCGCAGATCCGTACGATCGGAGGCGTGTACAGCGCCGAAGCAGGCACCGACGCCACCGTCGCCCAGGCCCAAGCCCTCGTCGAGGAGTTCGCCGAGGCCGAGGGGCGGCGTCCGCGCATCCTCGTGGCCAAGATGGGCCAGGACGGGCACGACCGCGGCCAGAAGGTCATCGCCACCGCCTTCGCCGACCTCGGGTTCGACGTCGACGTGGGCCCGCTCTTCCAGACCCCCGAGGAGGTTGCGCGCCAGGCCGTCGAGGCCGACGTGCACGTCGTCGGGGTGTCGTCGCTGGCCGCGGGTCACCTCACCCTCGTGCCGGCGTTGCGGGCCGCGCTCGACGCCCTGGGTCGCGACGACCTGATGATCGTCGTCGGCGGGGTCATCCCGAGCCAGGACTTCGCGGAGCTGCGCGCCAACGGCGCCGACGCGATCTACCCTCCCGGCACGGTGATTTCGGCCGCGGCCATCGAGTTGATCCGCGAGTTGCGGACCCGCTTGGACGCCTGAGGTATGCCGCACCCGTCGAGTTCCGCGGTCGCTCCCGGTACACAATCCACCTATTGGTCGATTGTGTACCGGGAGAGTGGCCGTCGCTTTCGTCGTGCCGGACGTGCGCCAGAGGTGAGGTATGCCGCGTCCGCCCATTGACGTCGTCGCGCTCGCTGACGGGGTGCTCGCCGGGAATCGGGGCGCCATCGCGCGCGCCATCACCGTCGTCGAGTCGGCCCGCCCGGACCACCGCGACAAGGCGAGTGAACTGCTCAGCCGGCTCGCGGCATACACCGGAAAGGCCGTCCGGGTCGGGATCACCGGCGTGCCCGGCGCGGGCAAGTCGACCTTCGTCAACGCCCTCGGGGTGCGCCTGGTCGAGCGCGGCGAACGGGTCGCGGTCGTCGCGGTCGACCCGTCCTCGCGGCGCACCGGTGGCTCGATCCTCGGGGACCGCACCCGGATGGCCGACCTCACCGCGCTCGAGGGGGCGTTCGTGCGGCCCTCGCCGTCCGGGCGGCACCTCGGCGGGGTGGCGCGCGCGACCCGTGAGTCGATGCTGGTCTTGGAGGCCGCCGGCTACGGCGTCGTCATCGTCGAGACCGTCGGCGTGGGCCAGAACGAGATCGCCGTGTCCGAGATGGTCGACACGTTTCTGCTGCTCACGCTGGCCCGCTCGGGGGACCAGTTGCAGGGGATCAAGCGCGGCATCCTCGAGTTGGCCGATGTCATCGCCGTCAACAAGGCCGACGGCGAGGGCGAGGGGCCGGCCCGGGTCGCGGCGCGCGAACTGTCCGGGGCGATGCGCCTGATGATGCCCGGGGACGTGCGCCGACCGCCGGTGCTCACCTGTTCGGCGTTGACCGGGGCTGGGCTCGACGAGGTCTGGGCGGCGGTGTTGGCGCACCGGGAGTGGCTCGTCGGGCAGGGCTCGCTCGCTGCCCGCCGCGCCCAGCAGCAGGAAGACTGGATGTGGGCCATGGTCGACGCGCACCTGCAGGACGCCGTCCGCGAATCGGCGCGTGGCATCCGCGCCCGGGTCGAGGCGGAGGTGCGCTCGGGCCGAATCAGTGCCGTCGAGGGGTGCTCGCGCATCCTGGCGGCGTATGCCGTGGACGTCCAGACCCGGGGGACCGCGGACTGAAGCGCTGACCACCTGCGGTGAGGGCGCGTGGCCGCCCCGGTTAGCCCTCGGCGGGGACGGTGGCGCCGGCGGGGGCAATGCCCCGGCGCTGCGCGGCATACGTGAGAATCCAGGTGGCGATCGCCATGACGGCCAGGCTCATGGCGGCGGCAAGCGGGCTGCCGGTCGTATCCGTGGAGACGTAGGAGTCCTCGAGCCCGCCGAGCAGCAGCCCGGAGCCGATGATGGTGAGGTTGTTGACGACGTGGATGGCGGTCGAGGCTTCGAGGCCGCCGGTGCGCCACGTCAACCAACACCCGGCGAGGGCCAGGGAGCCCAGGTCGAGCCAGATCCACGGATCCCTCGACCCGTGGGCCGCAGCGAACAGCGCAAACGAGCAGGCCGTTGAGACGGCGAGGGCGACCCAGCGGTTGGCGAACCACGCGCCCACCGCTTGGACGAGAACCCCGCGGAAGGCGATCTCCTCGCCCGCGGCCTGCAGGGGTGTCGTGAGCAGGGTGACGACGAGCAGCGCCCCCCAATCGGCCGGGCGGGCCGTGATGTGTTGGCCCTCGACGACCCAGGAGAGCGCGAGATAGGCGATCCACAACGGCAGGACGAGCACGAGCGAGAGCCCGAGCCAGCCCCATCGCACCCTGCCCGTCACCGAGAGGAGTCGGCCGGCCGGACGCCAATGCCCGAGACGGGTCGCGAGCAGCCCCACGGGGATCGAGGTGGCGAGCAGCAGGTTCATCCACAAGGTGGTGCCCGGCGTGAGGTCGAAGGTCTCGGAGTCGGGCAGCGCTCCGGCCAGATAGAACGGCACCGTGAGCGGGATGGCCGCCACGACCAAGAGCACGAGGAACAGGACGAGAGTGAGCAGCGGGCGCCACCACCGATATCGGGGACCGCGCATCTGGTGGACGTAGGGCCGTGGGATGCGCTCGGCGGCGGCCTGCGCCCGGCGGGCGAGCGCCGCCGCTCGCACGGGTGCCACCCGGCGGGCTTGGTCCACGAAGGCGTGGATGATCGGGTGCATGCGTCCCCACCTGATCGCGCCGGCGTGGGGCTGGAAGAGGGTAAGAACGAAGAACGGGTGGGGCGTGTAGGTCAACACCTCGACCGGGGCATCGGGGGCACTTGCCTCGATCACCCAACCATGTTCGAGCAGTTGGGCGATCGTGTGCTCGGTCGGTGCGTATCCGCAGTAGTGCATGCCCATGAAGGGCTGCCCACCCACCAGCGCCGCGAAGGCTGTGCCGGGGACGGGGGTGACGAGCCGTTGCTCCCCGATGAGAGAGCAGGCGAGTGGAGCCACGGCGTTGTCGGGTGCGACGCCGTCGGTCTCGGCGTGCGTCCCGGGCTCGCCGAGGACAGTCCGGACGAACTCGATGACCGCCGCTTGCAGTCCCCCGCACGTGGCGAGTAGCGGCAGCCCGGTCTCGCGGGCGTAACGGATGACGGCCCGGACGGCCTCGTGGTCGACATAGGGACGCCCGGGGGCGATCCAGAAGCCGTCGTATGCCGCGCTGCCGCTGGCGATTTCGGCCATGTGTGGCGAATCGGTGGCGACCCAGGAGGTCTCGATATCGGGCCCGAGAAGTCGACGGGCCCCGTCGAGTTCGCGGTGGCTCTCCTTCGCCGGGTCGAAGTCGCCGATGATCGCAATCCGCACGGGCATGGCGCCATTGTCGGCCGCGGTCGGTCTCGTGTCAGGGGATACCCCGGTATGCGCGCGTGGCGCGGCCCGCTCGGCGCCCACCTGAGTGCTGAGTCGGGGAGTGAACCTTGAGCACTCCGGAGTGGGGGGTTGTCGCGCGCGGGGCCCCTGCGCCGGACGCGGCGTGGGCGCCTGCCTTGCAACCCGTATGCCGTGGGAGCGCTGGGCCTTCGTCACGGATGCCGTGGGAGCGCCTGGCCTTCGTCACGGATGCCGTGGGGGCGCCTGGCCTTCGTCACGGATGCCGTGGGGACGCCTGGCCTTCGTCACGGATGCCGTGGGGACGCCTGGCCTTCGTCACGGATGCCGTGGGAGCGCCCGACATGCCTCACGGGTCACTTCAACCCCAGATGCCTCTGCTTGGAGGCTCGAACGGTCCGATGAGCCCCTTGGGCTGCGCTCTACCCTGCCGTAGGCGTTATGATCACCCCACTTCTCGCAGGGTAGGGCGCCCGGCCACTCGGCGCGGGCGCCGGGCCTTCGTCAGGGATGCCGTGGGAGCACCTGGCATGCCTCACGGGTCACTTCAACCCCACCTGCCTCGGTTGGAAGCCCGAACGGCCCGACGAGCCCCATGGGCTGCGCTCTACCCTGCCGTAGGCGTTGTGATCACCCCACTTCTCGCAGGGTAGGGCGCCCGGCCACTCGGCGCTGGGTGCCGACTTCCGGTGTGCGACAGCCCCGGCGTCGTGCGGGTGCGGTGAGTTGGAGCGAACCGTCTCTTGCCGGCCCCCACATCAACGACCAGCCCGCTGTACGCCTCAACCGAGCCCGGCGCTGCGAGGAGTTAGAGAGACGGGGGTCACGGTCAACCTGGCAACCACCTGAGAGTGGGGCGGTGACGTGTTCCGGAGGCCAGAACGGGCTTGTGAAAACGCTTGCATCCACTTTAGAGTTCAATTTCAGTCCCCTGTCGCAGGCTCGCCGCGGGTCTGCGTCAGGGTTGACAAAACTTCCCCTCGGGTGAGGGGTTGGGGGCTGTGGGGCGTGACGGTCAAGGGCCATGCAGAACTTGCCCAGTAGTGGTGTGGGGCGCCCGCCCGCTGACACCTGTCCGCGATGGAGGGCTCGGCGCGGGGGAGACGCACGCGCGGCGAGGGTGCTCGCTCGGCGCGTCAAGGGGGTCTCGAACTGCTTGCGCGGACCTGGATCTGGGTGAATCATGAGGGTAGGCCACGATCGCGGCCTGGGGGGAAACGCTCACATACTGCTCCAAAAGCCCATGTACTCGTGGGTAGATGGGCATAGTGGATGGCGCCCCGCCACAACTGGTCGAGGAGACCATGTCTAGGAGGTCCTCCATGAGTGACACCGCTTCGCCGAACGACGGCGGCTCCGCCGTCCCGCCGCCACCGCCGCCTGGGGCATCGGTCCCGCCGCCGCCACCGCCGCCGCCTGGGGCGTCCGTCCCAGCACCGCCACCGCCTGGGGCATCGGTCCCGCCGCCGCCACCGCCGCCGCCTGGGGCGTCCGTCCCAGCACCGCCACCGCCTGGGGCATCGGTCCCGCCGCCGCCGCCCTCATACCCGGCGCCTCCCTCCTATCCGCCGCCCCCGGCATACTCGGCACCGACAACTCCGGGTGGCGGCGGGCAACTCTCGCCGCTCGCGGCCGGTGCCGACTACACCGACCAGTTCAGCGCGGCCGAGGTCGCCGAGGCCAAGGGGATGTCGATTCTCGCCTACCTCGGCATCCTGTTCCTCGTGCCCATGCTTGCCATGCCCAACAACCGCTACGCGCGTTTCCACAGCAATCAGGGGCTGGTGCTCTTCATCGCGTGGGCCGGGCTGTGGGTCGTGCAACTCATCGTCAGTTTCATCCCGTTCGTCCGCTACTTCGCGTGGCTGTTGTGGTTCGTGCCCCTCGTGTTCATGATCCTCGGCCTGGTCAACGCGGCCAACGGGCGCGCCAAGACCCTCCCGGTCATCGGCAACATCCAACTGCTCAAGTGACGCCCCCGCGTCACCCTTTTCCCGCCTGAACAGCCCAACGTGCACTTCGCACCCCAACTGTCGGGGTGCGAAGTGCACGCTTGTTATGCGCAGTTGCTCCTATGCCGACCGCTCACCACAGGCGAGCAGGCCCAGCCACGTCTCGATCTCGCGGGCCGACCGCAAGCGCAACAGGGGCGGCATACCGGGCTCCGCACCCCACGCGTGGACCTGAGCTCGCTTCCGGGCGAACGAACGGGCATGCCAGAGCAGGATCGAGTCCCTACTCAACACCGAGCGCAGCGTCTCGACGTTCTCGCCACACACCGGCTCGCGGGTGCGCAGCCGCCGCGCGGTCCGAGCGAGCAGGCGGGTCAGGCTGACCACCCGGGGCAGGTCGAGGGCGACGATCAGTTCGGTGCGCGGCAGGACGGCGGGCAAGGTCGCCGACCACGTCGAGTCGAACACCCACGACGGCCCCGCGGCGATCGCCGCGGCCGCGGCGGCCAAGTCCGCGTCAGGCGCCTTGATCCAACCGGGTCGCCACGCGAGGGCGTCGACGTCGATGGCCGGTATGCCGCAGTCGCTCTCAATCCGCTGGGCCAGCGTCGACTTGCCGCTGCCCGTCACCCCGAGTAGGAGGATGCGGCGGGCGGACCACACCAACGGGTCGGCCAAGGTCACGGTGGGCACCCGGCATACGGTATGCCGTGTCCGTCGGCTTCGCGTTACGGGCCGAGGTGAGCGAGGGCCTCGGCGGGCGATAGGGGTCGCAGCCCGGGAACGGCCACGAACCGGGTGTCGGTGGTGACGACCGTGTCGAAGCCGGCGATGAGCGCGGTGGCGGCGATGAAGGCATCCCGGCCCCGGATCTCGGTGCTGCTGACGAGTCGGAGGGCGCGCTCGATCACCTCGTCGTCCATGGGGTGGGTGACCGCCAGGCTTCGAAGGAGGTGGGTCTGGTCAATCGCCGCGAATCGGTGGGTGCGCCGCATGCGGTGAAACAGGAACTCCTGGACGCTATCTGCGCTCATGTGGAGTCTGACTCCCCCCTGCATCGCTCGCTCCAGCAGGGCGCGCGCAGGAGCACGGGCAGGATGGTCGCCGCCGAGCGCGCGCAGGGGGATGGACGAGTCGAGGAAGAGCGTCCCCATCAAGAGCACTCCAACATGTCCTGGATGTCACGGGCGCGTGCTTCGAGCATCTCGTCCCACGACTCGCCAGCACCGTCGTCGGGCGCGTACGCCAGCAAGCGGCGAGCCGCCTCGGCCCGTCGCGCCTGGTCGCGGTACTCGTCGAAGTGCAGGTCGATCGAGGCGCGGACGATGTCGGCCACCGAACGGCCGGTGCGGGCCGACTCGGCGCTCAACTTGTCGTAGCGCTCCTGGTCGATGAGCAGATGCAACCGACGCTCCATAGTGGACATAGCGCAAAGTAACACATCCGCATGCACATGTGCAGGTATGCCGCCGGGCAGGGCCAGGGTTCGTCTCGCGTGGCGCTTCGTCTCGCGTGGCGCGCGCATGCCGATCGCGCGTGGGCATGCATCCTGCGCGAGTGGGGCCTGGCTGACGCCCTGACCGAGTCGGTGAAGGGCTTCGGGTGGGAAAGGTGCACTTCGCCCCCCGACAGTCGGGGTGCGAAGTGGACGTTAGGCACTTCAGGCGGGAAAAGGGGGACGGGTGGGACGGGAGGCGCGGTGACCAACGTCGCGATTTCGTGGGGCACCTACCCCTGACGTACCATGGAACGTCGGTCACGTGTGCGCGCGTGCAAGCGCAACCACGGGCCGATCATTCATGGGCGGCCTCGACACCCAAGGGGCGGCCCGCTCGACGGATTGAGAGGGTATGGCCAAGAAGGACGGCGTCATCGAGATCGAGGGCACCATCGTCGAAGCGCTCCCCAACGCGATGTTCCGCGTGGAGCTCTCCAACGGTCACAAGGTGCTCGCCCACATCTCGGGCAAGATGCGCCAGCACTACATCCGGATCCTCCCCGAGGACCGCGTGGTGGTGGAGCTCAGCCCCTACGACCTCACTCGCGGCCGGATCGTCTTCCGCTACCGCTGACGACTCGTCGTCGGCACCGCTGGGGGTCTCGTATGCCGCCAGCACCCGTCGGTCTCGCGCCGACACCGTCGGCTCACCGGCCGACTCGTCGGCCCCGCCGACACCCGCAAGACCCGAGGTGCCAACCCCGTCTCGGGACGGATCGACACGACAAAGGGCAGGCCATGAAGGTTCAGCCGAGCGTCAAGAAGATCTGTGACAAGTGCAAGGTGATCCGCCGCAACGGGCGGGTCATGGTGATCTGCGAGAACCTGCGCCACAAGCAGCGCCAGGGCTGATCGCACCAGATCCCCACCCGAGCACGAAGCACAGGCTTCGCGCACACGCACAACAGAAGAGAAGAATCGCAGCACCCGTTCCCCGCGACCAGATTGTTCGAGCGGGACGTCACCCGTGGCCCGGAGGCCGCGGATCGGAGCCGAATCCGAAACGGTGTTGCACCAGACCTCCGGATGAATGCAAAGGAACCATCAACAAAGATGGCACGTCTTGTTGGAGTCGATCTCCCGCGTGAAAAGCGCGTTGAGGTCGCACTGACCTACATCTTCGGTGTTGGTCGCACGAGCGCCCAGAAGGCTCTCGCTGCCACCGGCGTCAACCCCGACACCCGCGTCAAGAACCTCGTCGACGAGGACCTCGTCAAGCTCCGTGACTGGATCGAGGAAAACCTCAAGGTCGAAGGTGACCTGCGCCGCGAGGTGGCCGCCGACATCCGCCGCAAGGTCGAGATCGGCAGCTACGAGGGTCTTCGTCACCGCCGCGGTCTGCCGGTGCGCGGTCAGCGCACCAAGACCAACGCGCGCACCCGTAAGGGTCCCAAGCGGACCGTCGCCGGCAAGAAGAAGGCCGGCAAGTAACCTCCGCCCGCCCGCGGCATACCCACCACACCGTATGCCGCCCGCGCGAGCCGAGGTTACGCCGCGACTTTCGTCGAAGATTCGTAGGAGAGAAAACACATGCCTCCCAAGGGCCGTACGGCTGCCGGCGCCAAGAAGGTGCGCCGCAAGGAGAAGAAGAACGTCGCCGTGGGCCAGGCCCACATCAAGAGCACGTTCAACAACACGATCATCTCGATCACCGACCCCACCGGGGCCGTCATTTCCTGGGCCTCCGCGGGCCAGGTCGGCTTCAAGGGTTCGCGTAAGTCCACCCCGTTCGCGGCGCAGACCGCTGCCGAAGCCGCCGCCCGCCGGGCGATGGAACACGGCATGAAGAAGGTCGACGTGTTCGTCAAGGGTCCCGGTTCCGGCCGGGAGACCGCCATCCGCTCGCTTACCGCGGCCGGACTCGAGGTCGGCACCATCCAGGATGTCAGCCCCACCCCGTTCAACGGTGTGCGCCCGCCCAAGCGCCGCCGCGTCTGAACGCCACTGACGACACAGCGACTTCGCGAAAGAGAGACTGAACAGATATGGCCCGTTACACCGGCCCCATCACGAAGAAGTCCCGTCGCCTCAAGACCGACCTCGTCGGTGGCGACAAGAACTTCGACATGCGTCCGTTCCCGCCCGGCCAGCACGGCCGGCGCCGGAGCCAGGAGAAGGAATATCTCACCCAGCTGCAGGAGAAGCAGAAGGCTCGCTTCACCTACGGCGTCATGGAGAAGCAGTTCCGCCGCTACTACAAGGAAGCGGCCAACCGCCCCGGCAAGACCGGTGAGAACATCTTGACGATCCTCGAGTCCCGGCTCGACAACGTCGTTTACCGTGCCGGTCTCGCCCGCACGCGCCGCCAGGCTCGCCAGTTGGTCACCCACGGCCACTTCGAGGTCAACGGCCACCGCGTCGACGTCCCGTCCTACCGGGTCGAGCAGTACGACATCATCACGGTGCGCAAGCAGAGCGTCGAAACGTTCCCGTTCGAACTGGCCCGCCAGACGTTCGGTGACCGTCCGACCCCGGCCTGGATGCAGGTCGTGCCCGGCTCGCTGCAGATCCTCATCCACCAGCTGCCGACGCGCGCCCAAATCGACACGGTGCTCACCGAGCAGCTCATCGTCGAGTACTACTCCAAGAACTAGTAGCGCTTCGCGCTCCTGGTTCTTGGCTCCACAAGAACTAGTAGCGCTTCGCGCTCCTGGTTCTTGGCTCCACAAGATCTAGTAGCGCTTCGCGCTCCTGGTTCTTGGCTCCACAAGATCTAGTAGCGCTTCGCGCTCCTGGTTCTTGGCTCCACAAGATCTAGTAGCGCTTCGCGCTCCTGGTTCTTGGCTCCACAAGAACCAACCTCGTCCCACCAGTCACCCTTTTCCCGCCTCAACCGTCCAAGGTGCACTTCGCACCCCGTCATTTCGGGTGCGAACTGCCCGTTAGGTGGTTCAGGCGGGAAAAGGGAGACGAGTGGGCACGAGACAGGCACGGACATACGGACAGAGGTATGCCGCGCCGCCGGGGTGAGCCCCCGGCATACGTGATCGTCATATAGCGGTCGGTCACGGGAAGGAAAGAATCAGTGCTCATCGCACAGCGCCCCGTCCTCTCCGAGGACGCCGTCAACGAATACCGCAGCCGGTTCGTCATCGAGCCGCTGGAGCCGGGCTTCGGCTACACCCTCGGCAACTCCCTGCGTCGCACCCTGCTCTCGAGCATCCCGGGCGCGGCCGTGACGAGCATCCGCGTCGACGGTGTGCTCCACGAGTTCTCCACGATCCCCGGGGTCAAGGAAGACGTCACCGAGATCATCCTCAACATCAAGGACCTCGTCGTCTCCTCCGAGCATGACGAACCGGTCGTCATGTACCTCCGCAAGCAGGGCGCCGGCGCCGTCACCGCCGCCGACATCGCCCCGCCCGCCGGGGTCGAGATCCACAACCCGGACCTGCACCTGGCCACCCTCAACGACAAGGGTTCGGTCGAGATGGAACTGACCGTCGAGCGCGGCCGTGGCTACGTCTCGGCGCAGCAGAACAAGTCCGGCGACCAGGAGATCGGCCGCATCCCCGTGGACTCGATCTACAGCCCGGTCCTCAACGTGACCTACAAGGTCGAGGCCACCCGTGTCGAGCAGCGCACCGACTTCGACCGGCTCATCGTCGACGTCGAGACCAAGAAGTCGATGGCCCCCCGCGACGCGCTCGCGTCGGCCGGCAAGACGCTCGTCGAACTCTTCGGCCTGGCCCGCGAACTCAACGTCGAGGCCGAGGGCATCGACATGGGCCCCTCGCCGAGTGACGCGGCCCTCGCCCAGGACCTCGCGCTGCCGATCGAAGACCTCGACCTCACCGTCCGGTCCTACAACTGCCTGAAGCGCGAAGGCATCCACACCGTCGGCGAGCTCGTCTCCCGCAGTGAGGCCGACCTGCTCGACATCCGCAACTTCGGCGCCAAGTCCATCGACGAGGTCAAGCTCAAGCTCGTCGGTATGGGCCTGGCCCTCAAGGACAGCCCCCCCGGCTTCGACCCCAGCGCGATCGGCGGTTACGACGACTTCCACTTCGGTGGCGACGACGACGACCTGTCCTTCGCCGAGGACGAGCAGCTCTGACCCTGCCTCCAGGCACGTTCCATCCCAAGGAGTAAGCAATGCCCACCCCCACCAAGGGTCCCCGCCTCGGAGGCGGTCCGGCGCACGAGCGCCTCATCCTCGCCAACCTCGCCACCGCGCTCTTCGAGCACGACGCGATCACGACCACCGAGGCCAAGGCCAAGCGCCTGCGCCCGTTGGCCGAGCGGCTCGTCACTTTCGCCAAGCGCGGTGACCTGCACGCCCGCCGCCGGGTCATGACTGTGGTTCGCGACAAGGGCGTGGTTCACCGCCTCTTCGTCGAGATCGCCCCCGACATGGAGGGTCGTCCCGGCGGCTACACCCGGATCACCAAGATCGGGGCCCGCAAGGGCGACAACGCTCCCATGGCCGTCATCGAGCTGGTCCGCGAGCCGATCGCCAAGAAGGCCACCGTCAAGGAAGCCGAGGCCGTGACCAAGCGGGCCGCCAAGGACGCCAAGAAGGCGGAGAAGGCCGACAAGGCCGAGGCGAAGGCTGCCGAGGCC
>Ga0116175_1000309_pt1 | contig 35131 bp, 36 predicted proteins | sample AD_UKC125_MetaG_FD_89802 | JGI IMG/M metagenome (GOLD analysis project Ga0116175, IMG submission 89802) | Active sludge microbial communities of municipal wastewater-treating anaerobic digesters from USA - AD_UKC125_MetaG | ecosystem: Engineered > Bioreactor > Anaerobic > Digestate | place: USA... | reverse complement strand
GGTCCACCGACCCGCAGTCCGGCCAGCCAGGAAGGGAGCGCCAGGCGAGGGAGGTCGACGATCACCAGGCTCCCGCCCACCCCGTTGCCGAGGACGACCGCCATGACGACCCGCAGCAACACCGCGACCAGTCCGATCAGCAGGAAGGGCCGGAAGGCTTCGATGGCGCCCACCTCGCGGCGTTCGAGCACTGCCCACCCGGCCACGACGACGACCAGGACGAGGAGCACGGGATTGGTGGTGTGGGCTGCCGCTGTCGCCAGGCCCACGCCCCATGCCCACCAGGCCACCGGATGGATCATCCGGGGCTCTAGGTCGAAGGGGAGTGGGCCTGGCACGGGTCAGGCCTCGGTCGTCGAGCGACTGCGCATGCGGGCCACGACGAGGGCGATGAGCGCCGCAAGGCCGACGAGCACGACGGCGGTCACTGGGAAGCCGGACGAGGATCCCGCCGCAGCAGTGGTGGCGCTGGGCGTCGGAGTGGCGAAGACGATCGGGGTATCGGCGGCCTTCTGGGCTTCGGACAGCGTGGCGACCTCGCCGCCGCATCCGGCTGCGGGGTAGCCGTTGATCCCGCACACCATGCCCTTGTCGACGCGGACCGTCGAGACCGCGGCCAGGACCTGCGATCCGGTCGCGGTGGTCGCGACCTTGGCGCACCCGACAACCGGGGCCGGCGGCTTGGTGGTGCCATCGCCATCGGCCTCGCGACCTGCGTCGATGACGACGGCCACGCGCTTCTTGCCCGACTCGGCCGGCGTGGCCGCGCACACTTGGTCGAACGTCGGGGTCACCCGGGGTTTGCGGTTGCCGCTGCCGTCATCGACGGCGAACCGCCACCCCTCGACGCTGCCGTCGACGGGCACCGTCTGATCGGGGCCGTTCTGGGCGAAAGCCCAGCTGCCAGAGGTCAATTGCCAATACCCCCAGTACTGGTAGTTGGCGGCCTGCGCGACGAGAGCCGGGCCCGCAACCAGCGCGAGCACAGCCAACACGACGCCGGCGACGAGCCGACGGTGCGTGTGGCGCAGGGATGTGACGAACGAGCTCATGAGTTGGTCATCCTCCTCACGGCCGGGTGGGGAGGCTTCGGGCGATGCCCGTGGACTCTTGCTCCGGTCCGTTTTCCGCGACGGACATAACACAATGGAGCCGACACCGCCGCAGGCGTTCCGACTCCCCAATGCAGTCGCCGTACGGCGAACACCTCGGGTCACGGTTGCGGGACAGCGCCGGATTTGCACCGGCTTCCCCCGCGGACGGGTCTCGGTACCCCGACGGTCCCATGCGCGGGCGCGCGGTGTCAAAAGACGGTGACACGGGGCCGACATGGCACAGGGACCGTGACGGGGCAGTCTCGCGCATTAGGGTTTGCGCCATGGGCAACGCGTGGCAGTGGGACCTCCTCGACGACAGTGGCGCACGGCATACCGAATCCGCCCCGGAGGGGCGATCCCCGGAGTTCCCCACCCAGTCCGAAGCCGAGAGCTGGATCGGTGAGGAGTGGCCACTGCTGCTCGACGGCGGAGTTGCGGCCGTGACCCTGCGCGAAGCCGGCGCTGTCGTCTACGGCCCGATGAGCTTGCGTCCCGCCGAATGAACGAGTCGTGCGGGTCTTTTTCCCTGCGCGCCGAGACGAGCGCGGCCGTCGACCATGCGGTGCGCTGCGCTCAACGCGCGTGGCGCTCACCGGGCGTGAGCGTTGGCATCGTTCGTGATGGTGCCTTGGTGCACTCTGTGCATGTGGGGTCGGCGCGACTGGACCCGACCGTCCCCGCCGATGACGACACCCACTTCCTGATGGGATCGGTGACCAAGACCTTCACCGGCCTCGTGGTGATGATGTTGCGCGACGAGGGGCGGCTGGAACTCGACGATCCCATCGATCGGCACCTGCCAGGGATCGCTCATGGTCGACTCACAATCCGGGGGTTGCTGGCGCACTTGTCCGGCCTGCAACGCGAGCCGGTCGGCAACATCTGGGACTCCGTGCAAGGTCTCGACGTCGATGAGCTGATGGCGGGCCTCCCCGCCGCTGAGACCGTCCTGGAGCAGGGCGAGCTGTTCCACTACTCCAACCTCGCCTACATCCTGCTGGCCCAGGTGGTCGAGCGGATCACCGGTCAGTCCTGGGAGCAGGCGGTCACCGAGCGGGTATGCCGTCCACTCGGAATGTCCCGCACCGGCCTCACGCCGCGTTCGGATCGCATGCTCGGGTATGCCGTGCACCCGTTCGCCGGCACCGCCGCCGAGGAACCGTTGTTCGACCTGGGCGCTGCCGCACCGCTGGGTGGACTGTGGTCGACGATCGCCGACTTGGCGCGCTATTCGACCGTGCTCACCGACCCCGATCAGTCGTTGATCCGCCCCGAGACGCTCGACCAGATGTGCCGGCCACTGGTGATGATCGACCACAGAGCGTGGACTGTGGGCTACGGCCTGTCGTGGGGCATGGTCCGTCGGGGCGAGCGCATCTACGTGGGCCACGCGGGGGCGATGCCGGGCTACCTCACCGGGCTGCGGGCCAGCCGCGCCGACCGTCTCGCCGTGGTTGCTGTCGCCAACACCACCGCCGGTGCGGCTCCGATCGTCCTGGCAGCCGACCTGCTCGATCTCGTCCTCGGCGCTGAACCGACGCCTCCCGCGGTGTGGGTCCCGGAAGGTAGTGGGCAGATTGTTCCCCAGATCGCGGAGGTGCTCGGGCTCTGGTGGAGCGAAGGCCAGGCGCTCGTCTTCCAGGTCCGGGACGGCCAGCTGTGGTGCACTGTGCCGGGCGAACCGGCATTCGCCGAGACCCGCTTTGCACTTGACGGCCCGGACGGCTTCCGAGCTGTGCATGGCCGTGAATGCGGGGAGCGCCTCGAACTGCACCGCGACGAATCGGGCCGAGTGACCCGGATGAGCTTCGCGACGTATGCCGTGACTCGCGAGCCTGCCTCGTTCGGCGACCTCATCGGGTCGTGACCCGCTGGCAGGGCGAGGTGCCAGATGCGCGACGGAAAAGGCAGCCCGACCTGGGCTGTCTCGGGTCAGAGATGCGTCAGCTGGGGTGTTGGCCCCGGGTGACCATGGGACGGGGCAACCGGCCGCGGCGCATCTGGAAGGCGCGCATCACGGCATACATGGTGTTGCCCTTCTGCAGGTTGTCCGCGCCGAACTTGGCGACCAACTGGCGCTTGAGCTTGCGCCACATGAGCGCCGCGTCGATGACGCAGAGGGCGATCATCCCGTAGACGAGGATGAAGACGGTCAACAGCGCCCAGGACTCCTTGATGAACGAGAGCAACAGGGACAGCAACATGACCGGCAGGAGGATTTCGCCGAGACTGAATCGCGCGTCGACGAAATCGCGGATGTAGCGGCGGTCGGCTCCGCGGTCGCGGACCGGCATCTTGGACTCATCGCCGGTCATCATCGCGGTGCGCGTGATGACGGCTTGCTGCCGCCGAGCCTCGCGCTCCTGGATGCGGGCGGTCTTCTTGTCGGTCACCACCAGCGGGCGCCTGTTGGCGGCCTCGGCCTCGCGCCGGGTCGGCGTCGGCCGGTTCTTGGCGCCGGGGCGCGGCGGGTGGGCCGCAGAGCCGGGGCTTGCGGTCGGGGTCTCGTCCTTCTTGCGCCAGAACACGGGCCCTAGCGTATGCCGTCCGCACGCCGCCCGTAGGTAGGCTCCGCTGGGTGAGCATCGACCTGCCGCCGACCCTGACCGCCGCCGAGACCGACGCCATCCGCCGTCGCGTCCGGGAACTCCTGCCGCAGTTGCGTGCCGATCTGGAGGAGCTGTCCCGTATCCCCAGCGTGTCGCTGGAGACGCTCGACGGCTACGACCAGGCGACGGTCGACGCGAGTGCTCAGCGGGTAGCCGAGCTGCTGGAAGCCGAGGGAATGGCGGTCCGGATCGTCCGAGAGGGCGGCCAACCCGCAGTGATCGGGCATCTGCCCGGTCCTGTTGGCGCTCCGACGATCACGCTGTATGCGCACCACGATGTGCAGCCGGCGGGCGATCCAGCGCTGTGGGACAGCGATCCGTGGACGCCCACCGAGCGCGGCGGGCGGCTCTATGGGCGCGGCATCGCCGACGACAAGGCCGGCATCACCGCCCATCTGGCTGCGCTGCGCGCGCATCAGGGGTCGATGCCGGTCAGTGTCACCGTCTTCGTCGAGGGTGAGGAGGAAGTCGGCTCCGACTCGCTGCCGACGATCCTCGCTCGGCATGGGGATGCGCTGCGCGCCGACGCGATCGTGCTGGCCGACTCGGGCAACTGGGAGATCGGGCAGCCTGCGCTGACCACCACTTTGCGGGGACTGGTGCGGGTCGTCGTCACCGTGTCGACGCTCGACCATGGCGTGCATTCGGGCATGTTCGGGGGACCGATTCCGGATGCCCTCACCACGCTGTGCCGACTGCTGGCCACCCTCCACGACGCCGAGGGCAACGTCGCGGTCGCCGGACTCGACGAGGTCGAGGTCGCCGAACTGCCCTACGATGAGCCACGGTTGCGTGCCGAGTCGGGTGTGCTCGATGGCGTCCAGCTCATCGGCACGGGCTCGATTCTCGCCCGGCTCTGGGGCAAGCCGTCGATCAGTGTCATCGGCATCAACGCCCCGACCGTGGAGAACGCCTCCAACACGCTGGTTCCCAGCGCGTCGGCCAAGATCTCGATGCGCCTGGCCCCGACGCAGGACCCCGAAACGGCATACCAGGCCTTGTGTGCTCACCTCACCAGCCAGGATCTCTGGGGGGCAGCGGTGACGATCGCCAAGTCCGACGACGGGCCGGGGTTCGCGGCCGACACCACGGGACCGATCTACGACGAAGCCAAGGCCGCGCTCGCCGATGCCTGGGACGGCACGGCGCCGGTGGAGATGGGCGTCGGCGGGTCGATCCCCTTCGTCGCAGCGTTTGCCGAGCGCTTCCCGGAGGCCGCCATCCTCATCACCGGGGTCGAGGACCCCGACACGCGGGCCCATGGCGCCAATGAGTCACTCCACCTCGACGAGTGGGAACGTGCCTGCGTCGCCGAGGCGCTGCTCTTCGCCCGGTTGGGGAAGATGCGCGGCTGAACACCACAGCGCCGGAAGCTCAGTCCTTGTGGGTGGGTCCAGGGAGGGCCAGCATCTGGTCGAGTGCCACACGGGCCCAGTGAGCGACCTCGGGGTCGACGTGGATGGGGTTGACGACCCGCCCCTCCACAAGCGACTCCAACGCCCACACCAGGTGGGGCAAGTCAATCCGGTTCATCGTCGAGCAATAGCAGACGTTCTTCTCCAAGAACGAAATCGACTGCTCCGGGAACATCTGGCCGAGCCTCTTGACCAGGTTGAGTTCGGTGCCGACGACCCACGATGTGCCGGCCGGCGCCGCTGCCACGGTCTTGATGATCTGCTCAGTCGAGCCGATGTGGTCAGCCATCTCGCAGACCTCGTAGCGGCATTCCGGATGCACGATGACCTTGACCCCGGGGATCTCGCGACGTGCGGTTTCGACGGCCTCCGTCGTGAACCGGCCGTGCACCGAGCAGTGACCCCGCCAGAGGATCATCCGCGCATTCGTGAGTTGCTCCCGGGTCAAGCCACCCATCGGCCGGTGCGGGTCGTAGACGACGCAGTCGTCCAGTGACAGGCCCAACTCGCGGACGGCCGTGTTGCGTCCGAGGTGCTGGTCGGGCAGGAAGAGGATCTTGCCGGTGCCCCCGACGCCGCCGGTCTGGTCGAAGGCCCACTCCAACGCGGTGCGGGCGTTCGATGACGTGCAGATCGTGCCCCCGTGGCGTCCGGTGAAGGCCTTGATCGCAGCGGAGGAGTTCATGTAACTCACCGGGATGGTCGACTCGGCCACACCGGCGTCGATGAGGTCGTCCCAGCAGTCCTCGACCTGGGCAGCGGTGGCCATGTCGGCCATCGAGCAGCCGGCGGCGAGGTCGGGCAGGATCACCGTCTGGTCGGCGCTGGTGAGGATGTCGGCCGACTCAGCCATGAAGTGCACACCGCAGAACACGATCCACGGTGCTTCGGGACGGGCTGCCGCCTGCTGGGCCAATTTGAAGGAGTCGCCCGTCACGTCAGCGAAGGCGATGACCTCGTCGCGTTGGTAGTGATGTCCGAGCACGAAGACGCGGTCTCCCAGCGCAGCCTTGGCCGCTGTGGCGCGGGCCACCAGGTCGGGGTCGGACGGGGCCGGAAGATCGCCAGGGCACTCGACACCCCGCTCGGTGTGCAGGTCGCGGCCGGCGCCGAGAACCAGCAGGGGGAGCGAGGGACGGCCGGGGGTTGGTGTGTCCATTGTCACGGGGCAAGGGTATGCCGGTCGGGCGCTGGTTCGTGCCAGGGGACAATGAAGCACGTGCATGAAAGCTTGGCGCTGCTTGCGGCTCAACCCATCCTGCTCCTCGCGCTGCTCTTGGGAATCGGCTCGCTGCTCGGTTCCTTCCGGTACAAAGGCGTACATCTCGGGCCCGCGGCCGTCCTCTTCACCGCCATCGCGGTCTCCAGCCTTGGCACGGCATACGAGGTGAAACTCCAGATCCCCGAGGTCGTCGGCACGTTGGGTCTGGTCCTGTTCACCTACACGGTCGGCCTGCTCTCCGGCCCCAACTTCTTCGCCTCCCTCAAACGAGGGTGGATCGCCATGGTCGCCGTCATGGGTGCCTTCATCGCTGCGGCGATGGCGGCAGTGGGCATCGGCAAGTTGCTCGGCCTGCCGATGCCGGTCATCGCCGGGTCGTTCGCCGGCGCCCTCAACAACACCCCCGCCCTCGCTGCAGCAGCGCAACGGTCGGGTGACACCTCCGGCCCCACCATCGGCTACTCGATCACCTATCTCTTCGGTGTCTTCGCCCTTCTCTTCGCTGCGCTCGTCGCGTTGCGCAAGGGGACACTGGAGGGCGGTCGGCCCGCGCCGTTGACCACCCTCACGGTCCGCGTCGATCGCGACGACATCGTGTGCTCCAGCGAACTCGTCGATGCCTACGACGGGTCGGTCGTCTTCTCCCGGATCCAGCACGGTGAGGAGAACCCCATCGAGGTGGCTGCTGAGCACACCCTCATCCGCCGTGACGACCTGGTAACCGTGGTGGGACCGGCAGATGTCGTCGACGAGGTCGCCGAAGACCTGGGCCACAAGTCCTCGCACGCGCTCCAGAGCGCCCGCCATGACCTGGACTTTCGGCGGATCACCATTTCCCAGCCGCAATTGGCCGGGAGCACCATCGCCGAACTAGACCTCGACTCACGATTCGGGGCGGTGGCGACGCGAGTCCGTCGAGGGGATCTCGACATGGTGGCCCAGGACGATTTCGTCGTCCAGATGGGGGATCGGATTCGCGTCACCGCGCCCACCGAGCAGATGGCGGCAGTCGGTCGCTACCTCGGCGACAGCGAGCGTGGCCTGTCCGACATCAACCCGATCGGGTTCGCCATCGGTCTCGCGCTGGGCGTGGCACTGGGCTTGGTCTACATTCCGCTTCCCGGCGGCGGTTTCACCCTGGGATCCGCGGCTGGAACGCTCCTGGTGGGCCTCGTGTTCGGCCGCCTGGTGCGCATCGGTCGGGTCGTCGTCTCGATGTCCAACTCGTCGGCGACCTCCCTGTCGACGTTCGGGATGATCACGTTCCTTGCGTATGCCGGGTCGCGGGCCGGGGAGCACTTCCTCGCCTCGGTCACGTCCGACCTTGGATGGAAGGTCTTCCTGCTCGGCGTCGTCATCACTGGCGCCGGGGCGGTGCTCGTCCTGGCCGCTGGCAAGTATGTGGTCAAGACGTCGGGTTCCCAGCTGGCGGGCATCCTCGCGGGAGCTCAAACGCAGCCCGCCGTCCTCGCCTTCGCCAACGAGCGCAGTGGGTTCGATGTCCGGGTGGGGCTGGGGTACGCCATGGTCTACCCGGCGGCGATGATCGCCAAGATCCTGCTGGCCCAGGTGATTGCCGGGCTGTGACGGGTGCTGATTGCCCTGCGACGATAGGTCGATGCGTGTCCTTGTCGTGGCTGAGCCAACCGCTGCCCTCGGCGCCCGTGCGGTCGGTGAGTCGGTAGCGGCAGGTTGGCAGCAGTCTGCGCCCTGGGATGCCGTGCAGGTGGTCCACCAGTGGACTGCCGAGCCGGGTTTCCTCACGACGTTGGCTGACGTCGTCGACGGTGTGACCCATGTCGTCACGACCACAGACCCCTTGGGCCGGGCCACGCCCGCGCGGATCCATCTGGCGGATGGCAGGGGTGGGCGGACGGCATACCTGGATGCGGGAGATGCGCTGGGCGGGCACCTGGTCGCGCCTTCGGATCGCGACCCGATCGCCGCTTCGAGTGCCGGCGTCGGGCATCTGGTTGCCGAGGCGGTGAGGCTCGGGGCGACGCGTGTCGTGGTCGGTGTCGGAGATTCGCTGGCGACCGATGGTGGCGTGGGGCTGCTGGCCGCGCTGGCCGGGCGCCCCGAGTCACGGCATACCGAGGCGGGTGCCGATCTCGTCGCGGACGCTCGATCTCGTCTTGCGACAACGAAATTGGTGCTGTGGACCGACGACGTCACCCCGCTGCTCGGCCTGAGCGGGACGAGTGCGACCTGGGCTGCCGAGCGGGGTGCTGACCCGGCTACGGGGCAACAGCTGGAGAACCGGATGGGCGGATGGGTCGATGCCGTGCGCCGTGGATCGCCCGAGCCGGTGGATCTGTTAACCGGGAAGCCGGTTCGTAGCGATCGGGCTCCCGGCGCCGGTGCCGGAGGCGGGGTCGGCTATGGCCTCTTGCTGATGGGGGCACGCTACGAGAGCGCTGTCGCAGCGTCGGGACGGTTGGCCGGGTTGCCGTCGGCGGTCGCGCGTGCGGACCTGGTCGTGGCTGCGTCGCTGCGGGTGGACTGGGCCGCGATGTCCGGCTCTGTGGTCGCTCACGCAGCGCACCAAGCCGCCGAATATGCCGTGCCGGCCATCGCCATCTCGCCGGTGGTCCAGGTGGGCCGTCGCGAGTTGATGGCGATGGGGCTGAGCGGGGGCTATCAGCTGGTCAGCTCCGATGCTCAGGGGTGGCGTGATCGGGCGGCTGCGGTTGCGGTCACCTGGTCGCGTCGGCCGACGTGAGTGAGGCCTGTGGATAACTCGGGGGGCGGGGGCGGATCTCGTGCCAGGGTCAGCATCACCTGACGTCCAGCGATGCCTGGCGGGACGCGGATGGCGGTTTGACGAGACGCCGTGGGGTAGGCCTACCCTGGCACCTCGGCATCGTCAGCTCGGAAGCTCGGCAGCTCGGCCATGGCGCGGCGAGCCCAGGAACAAACCCGGGAGGGTGCAGTGTTGCCTCCCTCGAAGCCCCACCCAGCGACCGTCGTCACGAAGGAATCTCGATGAGCCTGCAGGACCAGACCGTCACCGCGACCGAAGCGCAGACTGCTTCCGCCCACGGCGTGGTGCTGACCGATGTTGCAGCATCCAAGGTGAAGAGCCTGCTCGCCCAGGAAGGTCGTGACGACCTGCGCCTGCGCGTCGGCGTGCAGCCGGGCGGGTGCTCCGGCCTCATCTACCAGCTCTACTTCGACGAGCGCAGCCTGGACGGCGACGCAGTCCGCGACTTCGACGGCGTCGAGGTCGTCGTCGACCGGATGAGCGTTCCCTACCTCGACGGGGCCACCATCGACTTCTCCGACACCATCGAGAAGCAGGGCTTCACCATCGACAACCCCAACGCTGGGAGTTCATGCGCCTGCGGTGACAGCTTCACCTGATCGGGCCTGCTGATCGACCCGCTGGGTCCTCAGCACATCGCTTGGTGGCGGGTGCATTCGCCCGGCTCCACGGAGCACGAACGCCGCAAGACCCACGGTCTTGCGGCGTTCGTCATGCATGAGCGGTCCGCCCCGGGTCACGGACCGGCGCCCAGGTACCCGTGCACTAGCGTTGCGACCCATGCAGGTCGCCGTCACAGGATCCATCGCCACCGACCATCTGATGACCTTCGCGGGTCGATTCGCCGACTCACTCGTTGTCGAGCAACTGGACAAGATCTCGTTGTCCTTCCTCGTGGAGTCACTGCAGATCCGTCGCGGGGGCTGCGCGGCCAACATCGCCTTCGGCATGGCCAACCTCGGCCAAGCGCCTGTCCTGGTGGGTGCCGTGGGGGCCGACTTCGAGGACTACCGCTCGTGGCTGCAGCGCCACGGTGTCGACTGTGATTCCATTCATACCTCGGAGACGGAACACACCGCCCGGTTCGTGTGCACCACGGACGTCGACATGGCTCAGATCGCCACCTTCTACTCGGGAGCGATGGCAGAGGCCCGCGAGATCGAACTGCAGCCCATCGCCGATCGGGTGGGGGGACTCGACCTCGTCCTCGTCGGTCCCAACGACCCCGTTGCGATGACACGGCATACCGAGGAATGCCGCACGCGGTCCATTCCGTTCGCTGCCGATCCGTCCCAGCAGCTGGCCCGGGTCGAGGGAGACGCCATCCGAGCACTCATCGACGGTGCGGCCTACCTGTTCACCAATGAATACGAGTCGCACATGATCACCCAGAAGGCTGGGTGGAGCGAGAGCGACATCGCCGCCCACGTGGGCGTCCAGATCACAACCCAGGGCAAGGACGGCGCGACGATCCGGCAGAAGGGTCACGACCCCATCCACGTGGGCGTCATCCCCGGCGTCGATCCACTCGATCCCACCGGCGTCGGCGACGCATTCCGCAGTGGCTTCCTCACCGGGTTGGCGGCCGGTCTGCCGCATCAGCGGTGTGCCGAGCTGGGATCGGCCCTCGCCGCCTACGTCATCGAGACCGTCGGCACTCAGGAGTACGTCCTCACCCAGAGCAGTCTGCTGGACCGGCTCGCCCAGGCTTACGGTGAGAACAGCGCGGCAGACATCGGCGACAGAGTCCGCTGCCCACGCCCCTAGGTCACATCCGAACGGACGGAGGAGTATGCCGCGCCACCCCGGCCCGTCCGGCTACGCCTTCCAGGTGGCGAACGCCGAGCCGGGCGAGGATCTCATCGGTGTCGGCGCCGACCTGCAGCCCGCGACGCTCATCGCGGCATACCGCAGTGGTGCCTTCCCGATGGGGTTGGGCCGCGGCGGGCGCAATCCGATGGGGTGGTGGTCGCCGGATCCGCGGGGCATCATCCGTCCGGCGGAGATGCACGTCAGCCGATCCTTGCGTCGCTCGATGCGGCACTTCGACGTGACGATCGATGTCGCGTTCGATCAGGTCATGCTCGGTTGCGCCGATCCAGCCCGCACCGGCCGATGGATCACACCGGCAATCCTGCGCGCCTACCGCGAGCTGCACCGGCTGGGCTGGGCCCACTCCATCGAGGTGTGGCAGGAGTCTCACCTCGTCGGTGGGCTCTACGGCATCGCGATCGGCGGGCTCTTCGCGGGAGAGTCCATGTTTCATCGAGCGACCGACGCCTCCAAGGCGGCTCTCGTCACGCTCGCTGAAATCCTTGTCGCAGAAGGAGATTCGCGTCGGGTTATCGACGTGCAATGGGTGACGCCACACCTGGCCTCGCTCGGGGCCGTTGAGGTCACCCGGGAGACGTATCTCACCTTGCTCACAGCCGCGCTCGAAGCGCCCCTGCCGGCGCGCTGGAGTTAGCTGGAGTTGGCCCGGGTCAGCCCTGCGCCGGGCGACGGACCAGGTATGCCGTCCACGTCGCCTCCTGCGCCACCTCGACGAGCTCGAATCCACGCATCCGCACCAGCGCCGGCACGTCGACCCGTGCGGCCGGATCAGTCGCGAGGAGCCGGACGAGCGTGCCAGCGGGTTCTTCAGACAAGGTGCGTGCCAGCCGGAGTACGGGGATGGGGCAGCGCAATCCCCGCGCATCGACGAGAACCTCGGTGCCAGGCCCAGGTCCCGGGCGAGAGTCGGAAGGGTGGTCGGCGGCGGTCATCGGGACTCGAGCTGTGACCGCACCGCGGCGATCGCCTCCGGCAGCACCGCGCAGAAGCCGTCCACAGTCGCCTCTCGGGCGGGCGCCACGCCGGCCAGAGGCAACGTGATCCGCACATTGCCGTGGGTGAGCACGCCCATGGCGGCCAGCACGTGACTGGGCTCCAGGGTGCTGGAGGTGCATGCCGAACCCGACGCCACGGCATACCCACGTCTGTCGAGTTCTGTCACGAGCGCTTCGCCGTCGGCGAGCAGCGCGGAGAAGGTGACGATGTGGGGGAGACGGTCGTCGGGATCGCCGGCCACCTCGGTCTCCGGCACTGCCGCCGCGGCCGCCCGGATTCGGTCGACGAGTCGCCGGGCGTCGGCCGATTCGACAGGCAGGGACCCCGACGTGTCTCCCCAGGCGGCAGCCGCAGCCAGGGCGAGCGGAATAACCGGTTCGATATCTGATCGGCCGTGTTCGAGTTCTGAGGGAGGTGCGTCGCGTCGCCACCGCACCCCGGTGCGCACGACGAGGATCCCGAGGCCGGGCGGTCCGCCCCACGAGCGAGCGTCCCCAGCCAACACATCGAAGTCGCGGGGGACGGGATCGCGCCCCAGGCTCGCCGTGGCATCGACGAGCAGCGGTATGCCGTGCCGCTGACAGATCTCTCGGGCCGCCTGCAGGGGCTGCCGGGTCCCTACCTCGCCATTTGCCGACTGGAGGGCTGCGAACGCCGTGCCTTGATACGCGACGGCGCCCTCCCAGGCACCGAGTTCCACTCGGCCGAGCCGGTCTACTCCGACCTCTGCATGTAGGAGGGGGTCGTTGGCCATCGCGGCAACGTGCCGACCGCTGGTGAGAATGGCGGAGTGCTCGACCGCGCTGGCGACCAGCCGCTGCCCGCGTCGGCGTGCGGCATACCGGAGCCCCTCCTGGGCCCACCGCAATGCTGCGATGCCACCGGGGGTGAAGGTGACCTCATCCGGGCGGACTCCCAGCCCTTCGGCGAGCTGGGCGCGGGCGTCGTCCAGGAGCCGTCTGGCTTGCCGTCCGTGGCGATGCAGACGGCGCGGGTCGGCCCACCCGAGCTCCCAGGCGGAGGCCAACGCAACGGCCGCCGACGACGCGAGTGGCGTTGCGGCAGCGTCAAGCAGGCCCGCGGAGGGGGCTCGAAATGAGGTGTTCGCCACGCTCGCAGGTTATCGGCACCCCTGCCGCCAAACGGCCAACTCACCGCGGTAGGGTGTCCCCGTCACAGCAGCAGTCACTCTGGACCCGGAAGGTGCACGTTGCGTACGCACGCCGACGCTCCTGCCCGCACATGGCGGCGGGGATTGACCCTCAGTGGGTTGGCGGCTTCCGCCACCCTTCTCCTCTCAAGTTGTGCAAACGTGCCCTCGAGCGCCAGCAGCGGCTGGTTGCCTCAGGGGGTCAACGGCCAACAGGTGACGACGGAGACCGAACGCATCACCAGCTTGTGGGTCGGGATCTGGATCGCCGCCATGGCGGTCGGTCTGCTGGTCTGGGGCCTCACCTTCTGGTGTATGGCCGTCTACAAGCGCAAGAAGGGCGACCCCGAGTTGCCCCCCCAGCTGCGCTACAACATCCCGATCGAGTTGCTGTACACGGTCGTTCCGGTCCTCATGGTCGCGGTGATCTTCTTCTACACCGCCCGTGACGAAGCCGCGATCATGGACACCTCGGCCAAGCCCGACGTGACGATCAATGTCGTGGGCAAGCAGTGGAGTTGGGACTTCAATTACGTGGACAGCAATGTCTACGAGACCGGTGTCCACTCCGAGCTCAACCCCAACGGCGGCATCAACGGGACCCCGCAGCCGGTGCTCTACATGCCGATCAACAAGCGGGTCGAGTTCGTCCTCAACGCCCGCGACGTCATCCACTCCTTCTGGGTGCCGGCCTTCCTGGTCAAGCTCGACATGATCCCGGGCCGCACCAACAAGCTGCAGATCACCCCCACCCAACTGGGCGAGTACCAGGGCAAGTGCGCCGAGCTGTGCGGTGCCTACCACTCGCAGATGCTGTTCAAGGTGAAGGTCGTCACGCAGGCCGAATACGACGCGCACATGGCTGAACTCAAGTCCATGGGCCAGGTCGGCCAGCTGGACAACACCCTCAACCGGGAGCCGGTCTACGGCCCCGACCTGAAGATGATCCCCACCTCCACTGGGAGCAACTGATGACTGCCACCATCACCCCGGCGTCGACCACTGAGCGGGTCCGGCACCCGCGCAACGCGCCCGGCTCGACGTTCGTCAAGTGGGCGACCACGACCGATCACAAGAAGATCGGCAACCTGTACTTCATCACGTCCTTCGTGTTCTTCCTGCTCGCCGGCGTCATGGCCCTGGTTATCCGGGCCGAGTTGACCGTTCCGGGTCTGCAGGTCGTGGACAACCCCGACCAGTTCAACCAGCTGTTCACGATGCACGGCCTGATCATGCTGCTGCTGTTCGCGACGCCGCTGTTCGCGGGCTTCTCGAACGCGCTCGTGCCATTGCAGATCGGCGCACCGGATGTCGCTTTCCCGCGGCTGAACATGTTCGCCTACTACCTCTACGCCTTCGGTGGCCTGGTGGCGGCGCTCGGCTTCCTCACCCCGCAGGGTGCGGCGTCGTTCGGGTGGTTCATGTATGTGCCGCTGTCCAACGCGACGTACACACCGGGCCTGGGCACCGACCTCGGCGTCTTCGGCCTGACCCTCACCGGTTTCGCGACGATCCTCGGTTCGGTCAACTTCATCACGACGATCATCTGCATGCGCGCACCAGGCATGACGATGTTCCGGATGCCGATCTTCACCTGGACCGTGCTGGTGACCTCGCTGCTCGCGCTGATCATCTTCCCGGTCCTGGCCGCCGCGCTGTTCGGTCTGGGTGGCGAGCGCCGCTTCGGAATGCACATCTTCGACGTCGACGCCGGCGGTGTGATGCTCTGGCAGCACCTGTTCTGGTTCTTCGGTCACCCTGAGGTCTACGTGCTCGCGCTGCCCTTCTTCGGCGTCATCTCGGAGATCTTCCCGGTGTTCTCGCGAAAGCCGATCTTCGGCTACAAGACCCTCATCTTCGCCACCGTGACGATCGCTGCGCTCTCGGTCGCGGTCTGGGCACACCACATGTACGTGACCGGCCAGATCCTGTTGCCGTTCTTCGCGATCATGACGATGCTCATCGCGGTGCCGACCGGGGTGAAGTTCTTCAACTGGATCGGCACGATGTGGGGCGGGTCGCTGACCTTCCAGACGCCGATGATGTGGGCCCTGGGCTTCCTCACCACGTTCCTCTTCGGTGGGTTGACCGGCGTCATGATGGCCAGCCCGGCGATCGACTTCCACATCACCGACACCTACTTCATCGTCGCGCACTTCCACTACACGATCTTCGGCACCGTGGTCTTCGCGATGTTCGCCGGCTACTACTTCTGGTGGCCGAAGCTGACTGGCCGGATGCTCGACGAGACGCTGGGCAAGATCCACTTCTGGATGCTGTTCTTCGGCTTCCATCTGACCTTCCTGGTCCAGCACCTGCTGGGCATTCAGGGCATGGCCCGGCGGTACGCCGACTACATGCCCTCCGAAGGGTTCGTCACCGGCAACGTCATCTCGACCATCGGCTCGGTGCTGCTGGGCGCTTCGATGATTCCGTTCCTTTACAACGTGTGGAAGACCTGGCGGACCGCTCCGCTGGTGACGGTCGATGACCCATGGGGCTACGGCAACTCGCTGGAATGGGCGACGTCATGCCCGCCGCCGCGGCACAACTTCGACCGCCTGCCGCGGATTCGTTCCGAGCGCCCGGCCTTCGACCTGCACCACCCGCAGACGGCTCCCGGGTCGGCCCCGAGCGCTGACAAGTCGACCCTCACCAAACTCATGGGCGACGCCGAGGTCGGCTCCACCAAGCTGGACAAGGAGGTCTGAGTCATGAAGACCATGAGCCGGATCTTCTGGGCGCTGTTCGTCTTCTTCCTCGCGATGGTCCCGTTCTACGGGATCTGGAACAAGTGGGCTGAGGCGGCCGGACCGGTGGCCCTTCTCCTCACCTCGCTGATGATGGCCCTTGCAGGCTGGTACATCGGGGTCACCGAGAAGAAGTTCACCAACCAGCCCGAGGACAACCCGGAAGCACATGTCGAGGACTCCGCCGGGGAGTATGGCTTCTTCACCCCCTACTCCTGGTGGCCCCTGTGGCTCGGTCTGTCCTGCGCTGGCCTGTTCGCCGGGCTGGCCGTGGGCTGGTGGCTGTTCATGATCTTCGCGGTCATGGGTGCGTGGGCCTTGATCGGATGGGTCTTCGAGCACTACAAGGGCGAGCACGCCAACTGATCGTCCACGTCTAGACACCCAAGCGGGGCGCGCCGAAGGTCGGCGGGCCCCGCTTGAGTGTTGCGTGCCGACCGACGAGTTGTGTCTGGGCGACACGCGAGCGACCTTCGGTACAGGTGGCTAGCCCCAGCCGAGCTCGTGGAGTCGTTCGTCGTCGATGCCGAAGTGATGGGCCACCTCGTGGACCACGGTGACTGCAATCTCGTCGAGGAGTTCCTCGCGCGTCTCGCAGAGCCGCTCCAGGGGCCCTTGAAAGATGAGAATCCGGTCAGGGAGCGCGCCGAACCACGGTTCATCGCCGTCGGTCAAGGGGACACCCTCGTAGAGTCCGAGCAGGCTTGGATCCTCATCAGCGGGTGGCTCGGGCTCGACGAAGATGGCCACGTTGCGCAATTGCGCCAGCAGTGGTGCCGGGATCAACGCCAAGGCGTCCTCTACTGCGCGCTCGAACTCGAGCTCGCTCATTCGCCGTGGGGTGCCGTCAACCATGGGTCAAGTTTCCCATCTGCTGGACCGACAGCCGGGAGCGGTTCGCCTCGGACGCAATCCGCTTGCCGGGCAACGGCACACGGTGGTGAAGTTGGAGCATGACGCACCTGGTCTCGATGCCGCCGCCTTGTCGGCCCGGCGATCGGGTGGCGGTGTTGTCGCCGTCCTGGGCCGCGCCGGCCTACTTTCCGGAGCTTCACGAACAGGCGATGCGGCGCATTCGGGAGGACCTCGGGCTGGAACCTGTCGAGTTTCCAACGACTCGGATGCCGTCCAGTCCAGACCGGCGTGCGGCAGACCTCATGGCGGCCTTCACCGATCCGACCATCAGCGCGGTCATGGCCACAATCGGGGGCGACGATCAGCTCACCGTGTTGCCCCATCTGGACCCCCACCTCGTGCGGCGCAACCCGAAGCGCTTCCTGGGCTACAGCGACAACACCAATCTGCTCAACTGGCTGTGGTTCCACGGCGTCGGAGCCGTTCACGGCGGTTCGACGCAAGTCCACCTGGGGCCCGGACCACACGCCGACCCAGTGCATCTGGCCAGCCTTCACGTGGCGCTCTTCGGTGGCGTCACCGAGCTCAGACCACTCTCGGGCAGTAGGGACCACGGATTGAGTTGGGACTCCGCAGGCAGTCTGACCGACCCTGCGCCCGTGCCCGGTGATGACCCGACCGAACCGACGTGGACCTGGCATGGTCCAGCCAAGCCCGTGCGCGGCCGCACCTGGGGCGGCAACCTGGAAGTGTTGCAATGGGTGCTGGGAGTGGGCAGGCATGTCCTCCCCGCGTCTGCGTACGACGGATGCGTCCTTTTGCTGGAAACCTCGGAAGAGCGGCCGTCGGCTCGCGCGGTGACGCGAATGATGCGGGTGCTGGGGGAGCGGGGGCTGCTCGGTGCGGCTGCCGCGGTGATCGTCGGCCGTCCCCAGGCGGCGGACATCGACGATGACCCTGGGCCAGCAGCGCGGCGCCATTACCGCCAGGCCCAACGTGAGGCCATGCTCACCGAGCTGGAGCGCTACGCCCCAGGGATCCCAGCCGTCGTCGGCGTCGAGTTCGGCCACACCAGCCCGCAGTACCTCCTGCCCTATGGCGGCCACGTGACCCTCGATCCAGCGGGCAACCGGATCGTGGCCGAATTCGGGCCGCCAAAGCCCCTAGGAGCCCCCGAGGGGGCTGCACCGTGCGCGTAGTCGTCCGGGTCCGTCCCGGAGCCTCTCGGGAGCGGGTGGGCGGTCGTTACGGAGACGGGTCCGATGCTGCGCTCGTCGTGGCGGTGACAGCCCGAGCTGTTGACGGCGCCGCGACTGCGGCTGTGTTGAAGGCCGTCGCGGCTGCTTTCGACGTCAAGCTCAGGGACGTCACCCTGGTGAGCGGCGCGACACACCGGACCAAGGTGCTCGACGTCGACGTGCCCGAGTCGCTCGGAGCGCTGCGCTTGAGGGGTCTGCTCGACTCCTGAAGGAGCCGGCATCGGAGGGGCAGCGGCGACGGTCAAGTGGCGGACATGGCAGTGGGGCCCCACCCGCACGGGTGAGGCCCCACTGGCGCACTGACGCTGGGTCAGTCCTGGCTTGCTTGCTTGATTGCGTGCGCGCCCGCGCCTGCGGGCGTCTCGATGGCCTCGTGCTCGCCGTGGTGGTGAGCGGCGGCCAGCTCGGCCGGGGTGACCGGCTCGACCCGGGAGGCGAAGAAGAACTTCGACCACTTGGCGCGGCGGAGCTCCTTCTTCGCATCCTTGCTGGCCACTCCGTTGGCGTCCTTGCCAGAGGGCAGGGCCAGCGGAGCCGGGGACTCGAAGCCGACGAGCTTCCAACGGTCGTAATCGTTGAGCTCCTCGTGGACCTCGTAGTACTGGCCATCCGGCGTCCGCACCAGGGTGCCGCTCTCACGGCCGTGCAGCACCTTGTCGCGGTCGTGACGCTGCAGCGACAGGCAGATTCGACGGGTGACCCAGAAGGTGAGAATCGGGGCCACGAAGAACAGCACCTGGAAGGCCCGGGTGATGTCGTTGATCGACATCTGCAGACGGATGGCGATGATGTCGTTGCCGGCCGCGAACATGAGCACCAAGTAGGCCGTGATCGCCGCGACACCGAGCGCGGTCCGAGTGGGGACGTTGCGCGGACGGTCGAGGATGTGGTGTTCACGGTTGTCGCCGGTGATCCACCGTTCGAGGAACGGGTAGGCGCCAGTGATGGTGTACATGACCGGGATGAGCAGGACCGCCCCGAGGAACACGTTGAGGCTCAACGTGAAGCCGAAGATCTCGAACTCCAACCACCCGGGCAGCAGACGCAGCGCGCCGTCAGCGAAGCCCATGTACCAGTCGGGCTGGGAGCCGGCGGTCACAGGGGAGGGGTCGTACGGCCCGTATGCCCAGATCGGGTTGATCGTCACCAGTGCCGAGATCAGCGACAGCAGGCCGAAGACCAGGAAGAAGAAGCCGCCCGCCTTGGCCGTGTAGACCGGCATCAGCGGGAAGCCGACAACGTTCTCGTTGGTGCGGCCGGGGCCCGAGTACTGAGTGTGCTTGTGCACCATGACCAGAATGATGTGGGCCGTGAACAGGCCGATGAGCACGGCAGGCAGAAGCAGGACGTGCACGGCATACAGGCGAGGAATGATCGCCTCGCCCGGGAAGGCGCCCCCGAACATCATGTAGGACACATAGGAGCCGATGATCGGCACCGAGCGGATGAAGCCCTCGGCTGCCCGCAGACCGGTGCCCGAGAGCAGGTCGTCCGGGAGCGAGTAGCCGGCGAAGCCTTCGATGAGAGCCAGCATCGACAGCATCGTGCCGATGACCCAGTTGATCTCGCGCGGCTTGCGGAAGGCACCGGTGAAGAACACGCGGAACATGTGCACCGAGAGGGACACCACGAACATCAGGGCGGCCCAGTGGTGGATCTGCCGGATCAGCAGGCCGCCGCGGACGTCGAAGGAGATGCCCAGCGTCGAGGAGTACGCCTCCGACATCGTGATGCCCTTGAGCGGCAGGTAGGACCCCTCGTAGGGGATCTGGCCGGCGCTCGGGATGAACCACAGGCTGAGGAACACGCCGGTGAGCAGACAGATGATCATCGAGTACATCGCCACTTCACCGAGCATGAAGCTCCAGTGGTCCGGGAAGACCTTCTTCAGCATGAAGGAGGCGCCCTTGGCGATACCGGTCCGCTCGTCGACCCATGAGGCGGCCGCGCCGACCTTCTTGGCTGACGCGCTGGCGGGTGCGGACGACTTGCGGTCGCCGGCGCGTAGGTCGGCGGCGCGTGCGCTGGATGCAGTGCTCACTTCTTGCGCTCCCAGTAGCTCGGGCCGACGGGCTCGGCGAATCCTTGCGGGGCGACCAGGTAACCCTCGGCGTCGACGGTGATCTTCAACTGCGGCAGCGGGCGCTTGGCCGGGCCGAAGATGACCTCACAGTCGCGGGTGACATCGAAGGTGGACTGGTGACACGGGCACAGCAGGTGGTGGGTCTGCTGCTCGTAGAGGCCGACCGGGCACCCGACGTGGGTGCAGATCTTCGAGTAGGCAACGATCCCTTCGTAGCCCCACGACTTGGCCTTCTTGCCCAGGTCGTCGGCGGCGAAGTCGTTCGGGTGCAAGCGCATGAGCAGCACCGCTGCCTTGGCCTTGTCCTCGAGGACGTGGTGGGATTCCTTGATCGTCTCCGGCAGCACGTGGAAGACCGCACCGATCGAGACGTCGGCGGCCTTGATCGGCGTGCGCTCCACGTCGCGGACGAGGCGGATCGGCTTGCCGTCCTTGACGTCCCAGATGGTCGACTTGAGTTCGTCGAGGGCCTTGGTCGGGTTGCCCAGCGAACCGGCCAGCTGTACGCCCAGCGGGAGAGCGAACAGGCCCAGAGCAGTGCCGGCGGTCGCTTTGAGCAACGGGCGTCGGTTGAGCTGAGCCGACTCGGCGCCAGCTTCGAGCAGGCCTACCGCCTTGGCCCGGCTCTCGTCGTCCGACCGGATCGGGTGACGCTCCTCGACGACCTCCTCGTCGGGCATGAGGGTCTTGGCCCAGTGGACGGCTCCGAAACCAATGCCCAGCAGCGCCAGCGCGAGGAAGACCCCGAGCAGCACGTTGAGCAGGTTGGTGGTGCCGATGAACGGGATGAATGCCTCGGTGTCGTTCTTCACCGCGAAGTAGCTCACGATGAAACCGATGGTGCTGAGGATGGACAACGTGAACAGGCCGGCCACCTGACGCTCCGCACGCTTGGCAGCGCGGGGATCGGTGTCTGCGGCACGGTGCACGTGCGGCGGGAGCCCGGGGTTCTCGAACGTCGCCGGGAGGCGCGGGTCGCTCATGTGCTCAGATCCTGTCGAGTCGTGCGGATTCATCGGGCCTCACGCCGCCTTCTGGCCGAGCCAGTAGGCGGTGCCGATCATGAGGACCAGACCGAAGATCAGATGAACATGCCCTCGGACACCGGGCCCATGTTGCCCAGGTTCATGCCTCCGACGTTGGGCTGCGTCTCCACCGTCTTGAGGTAGCTGATGATCGACGCCTTGCCCTTCGCGTCGATGTTCTTGTCGTCGAAGACCGGCATCGACTGCGGGCCGGTGATCATCGCCTCGTAGATGTGCTTGGCCTCGACACCGTAGAGCGCGGGGGCGTACTTGCCGCGGGTCAGCGCGCCACCCGAGCCGGCGAAGTTGTGGCACATCGAACAGTTGACGCGGAACAGCTCGCCACCGAGAGCGACGTCGCCCTCGGCCTCGACGGTGGCCTTGTCCGGAACCGCTGGGCCGGGGGCCAAGGACGCGACGAAGGCGCCCATCGCTTCGATCTGCTCCTGCGAGTACTTGACCTGCTCGATGCGCGGCGCCTGGACGTTCGGCGCGGACAACGGCATACGGCCGGTGCCGACCTGGAAGTCGACCGCAGCCGCACCGACACCGATGAGCGTCGGACCAGACTTGGTGCCCTCGGCCGAGATGCCGTGGCACGTGGCGCAGTTGGCCTGGAACAGGGCCTTGCCGTCCGCGACCTTGTCAGCCGTGGCGACGGCGGCCTGCGCAGGCTTGGGGGCGAAGAGGGAATACGTCGCGCCGACCAGTGCCAGTCCCAGGAAAAGGAGCAGGGCAATGGCAGCGGGGTGACGGCGGCGTGCGGCCAAGGCGTTCACGATGCAGTCCTGTCGTCTGTTCTCACGTGTGGTTGGAGTGGGCGGGTCGTCACTTGAGCAGGTAGATCACCGCGAACAGGGCGATCCACACGACGTCGACGAAGTGCCAGTAGTAGGACGTCACCACGGCACCCACCGCTTGGGTGTGTGTGTAGCGGCGGGTGGTGAACGTGCGGCCCAGGATGAGCAGGAAGGCCAGCAGGCCACCGGTCACGTGCAGACCGTGGAAGCCGGTGGCCATGTAGAACACCGAGCCGTAGCGGTCCGAGGACAACGTGATGTTCTCGTGGACAAGCTTGGCGTACTCGTAGACCTGACCCGCGATGAAGATCGAGCCGAAGATGTACGTCACGACGTACCACTCCCGCATGCCCCACTTGCCGATCTCGGAGAGCTTGCCGGTCCGGGCGGGCTGTCCACGCTCGGCCTTGAGGACCCCGAGCTGACACCACACGGAAGAGATCACGAGGACGAGGGTGTTGGCCACCGCGAAGGGGACGTTGAGCTTCGCGGTCTGCTCGGCCCACAGCTCGTGGGACATCGCCCGGAGCTGGAAGTAGACCGCGAACAGTCCCGCGAAGAACATGAGTTCGCTCGAGAGCCAGACCATGGTGCCGACCTGAACCATGTTCGGTCGGGTCGCCGGTCCGTGCCCGGTGCTTACAGGGTGCGCTGGAATCGCCGATGCTGTCGCCACGCGCGCCATTATGGCCTGTCCCGGGTTGCCCTGTGTGACCGACCCCCCGGTTTTTCTGACACTGAGTCGGTTTCCTGCTTACCGAGGCCATGACATCGGTCACGTTGGGGCGGATCGGCCTGTCTCCCAGCCTCGCTCACGCGCTCCGGGATGTCCTCACGAGGGCCGCGAGATCGCCCTCTAGACACGACAGGTATGCCGTCGACGCACCTCGGGCGAGACCGGTCCCGGTCAGGGGCCCACCAGGGCCGGTGACGGGTGGCGATGTGACCGGGCCGGTGCGCGAGTGTCGACTCTGCCCGAGCGATCGCCGTGGCCCGACCTCGCTAGCATGGCCCCATGAGTGCTTCCGGCGCCTCCGCGTCCTCGACTGCCGCTCCCGGCACCGCCCCCCATGGGATTTCTATCCTGTTGTATAGCGATGACGTGACGGTGCGCGACGCCGTCCGCGTCGGCGTCGGGCGTCGCCCCGCGCGCGATGTCGAGGTGACCTCCTGGCGCGAGTGCGCGACCCCGGCCGCGGTTGTCGAGGCTGTCGACAACAACCGATTCGACGTGCTCGTGCTCGATGGCGAGGCGGTCCCCCTGGGTGGCATGGGCATGTGTCGGCAATTGAAGAACGAAATCTTCGACTGCCCGCCGGTCCTCGTGCTCACCGGTCGGGTCCAGGACGGGTGGTTGGCGGCGTGGTCGCAGGCCGATGCAGTCGTACCGCACCCTGCCGACCCGCTGGCCCTCTCGAAGGCCGTCGCCGACCTCGGTCGCGCCCGCGTCAGCGCTGGCGCCTGACTCGTGCCGGGCGAGCCCAGCGCCCCCACCTGGCCTGATCTGCTCAGCCAACTCGTCCAACGTCGCGACCTGACCCGCGCCCAGTGTGAATGGGCGATGAACGCTGTCATGTCCGGCGCGGCGAGCCCGGTGCAGCTCGCCGGCTTTCTCATGGCCCTGCGCACCAAGGGCGAGAGCGTCGAAGAGGTGCGCGGTCTGGCCGACCAGATGTTGGCTCACGCCATCCGGATCACGGCACCCAACCCGAGCCTTGACATCGTCGGGACCGGTGGAGATCGGGCCCATACCGTCAATATCTCGACGATGGCGGCCATGGTGTGTGCCGCCGCCGGGGTACCAATCGTCAAGCACGGCAACCGGGCGGCATCCTCCTCGTCAGGTTCGGCCGACGTCCTCGAGGCTTTGGGCATCGACCTGAGCCTTCCGGAGGATCGGGTCGAGCAGATCGTGCACGAGGCGGGCATCACCTTCTGCTTTGCTCAGCGGTTCCACCCGTCGATGCGGCACGCTGCCCCGGCACGCGCCGGACTCGGCGTCGGCACGGTGTTCAACTTCCTCGGGCCGCTCACCAACCCGGGCCAGCCGACGTACGCCGCGGTGGGCGTGGCCGATGCGCGGATGGCGCCGATCCTTGCGGGGGTCTTCGCCGGGCGCGGGCGTGACGCCGCGGTCCTGCGCGGGGATGACGGCCTCGACGAAGCCACTCTGGCGACGACGACCTCGGTCTGGTGGGTGCGCCGTGGGCACGTCGTGCTGCACCGGCTCGACCCTGAGCGCCTCGGCTTGGAGCCAGCTCCAACGGAAGCGCTCCGAGGCGGCGATGCGGCATACAACGCTCGGGTTGTCATCGAGACGTTCGCCGGTGGGCGAGGCCCGGTCCGTGACGCCGTCGTGCTCAACGCTGGAGTCGCCCTGGCCGTTGCTGCGGATGCGGACAGCGAGTTGCACGCCGACGTCCGGGCCGGGATGGCCAGGGCTGCGGCTGCCATCGACTCCGGGGCTGCGACCCAGGTCGTGGACCGATGGATCGCAGCTACTCGCCGCACCGGGACGACTCTCACCTGATGAACAGGTAGGCAGGTGCATATGCCCGGTATGCCGGGCTCGACACCTGGGGAGGGCGCCGAGGGCGGTCAGTCCAGCCCGAGGCTGAAGGCGGCTTCGAGGTCGTGCCGGGAGTAGGTGCGGAACGCGATGTGCGTGGTGGTGCCGGTGACCCCCGGCACCTTCGACAACGAATCGGCGATGACGTCGGCCAGCCGCTCGTGCGCCCGAACCCGCACCATCGCAATGAGATCGGCGTCACCGGTGACGGAGTAGACCTCGGAGACCCCCTCGATGGCGGCGATCTCGGTCGCGACCTCCGGAATGCGGGAGACGTCACAGGTGACGAGGACGATGGCGGTGATCACGCGCCCAGCCTAGCCACGCGCAGCTCCTCGCGGATCCGTCCGGCGCCCCCGACCGGACAGGTCCACTCGCCGTCGAGATGGACGATGCGCACGCCGGGGGACTCCAGCCATCGCAGCACGAGTTCCGTCTCCTCCGGGATGGCGGCGGGGATCGGGCCGTCCGGGGCAGCGACGATCTCGGCGGTGGCGCGCAGCGCTTCGACGAACGGGAGGGGGTCGGCCCCCCGCGGACTCGTTGCCGCTCCGGCCAGACGGCCATAACGGACACAGGCGAACTCCCAGCCGCCTTCGTCGCGGCGACGGGCCGCAAGCACTTCGGCGGTTGCTGCCAGCGGTGCCAGCCGCTGTGCACGCGCGGCGCCTCTGGCGAGGTGTTCCATCCGATCACGCACGGTCGCAGCCTCCTCGTAGCGGTGCGCCGCGGACAGCTCGCGCATGCGATCGGCGATCCGGCCGAAGAGGGCGTGACCGTTGCCGGTCAAGAGCTCACGGGCCTGGGTGACCAGCCCGGCATACTCATCTGTGCTCTGCCGTCCCTCACACGGCGCGCCGCACCGTCCGAGTTCGGCCACGATGCACGCGCTCCCACGCGGGCGCTTCCCCAGCCGGGTGGGGCACTGTCGCAACGGAATCGCCTCGTGGACCGCAGCGACTGCAGCCTCAGCTGCGGCGCGGGACCGGAACGGGCCGACGTAACAGGCCGCCTCGGTGCGCACCTCTCGGACGATCGACAGTCGCGGAAAGGGCTCGTCGGTGAGCTTGACCCACACGGCTCGCTCGGGCCGGGTGGAGCGGCGGTTGTAGGGCGGCTTGTGAGCACGCAGCAGCCGGACCTCTTGGACCTGGGCCTCCAGGACGGTCTGGCACACGATCGGATGGATGGACTCGGCTGCTGCCACCATCTCGGCCATCCGACTGCGCTGCTCGGAGGCCGTGAAGTAGCTCCGCGCACGATTGCGGATGTTGTGGGACGTGCCGACGTAGAGTGTGCGACCCTTGCCGTCTCGAAAGACGTAGACCCCTGGCGCGGCGGGCAGTTGGTCTGCCAAGAAGCGCTTTCGGCGCTGCGCCGGGGTGACGCGCGAGGTGTAACTGGACAACTCCTCCAGTGTGGTGACCCCGAGGTTGCCGACCCGGCCGAGGAGGGCATGGAGCACGTCTGTGGTGGCCAGTGCGTCGTGCAGCGCCCGGTGATCGGGAGTGGTTGTCGCGCCGAAGAGGCCGGCCAGCGTGGCGAGTTTGTGATTGCGGGCCTCATCGGAAGAGACCAGATGGCGGGCCAGGATCACGGTGTCGAGGACGCGGAATGCCGGCCACGGATGACCGGCCTGCGCGGCGGCAGCCTTGAGGAAGCCGATGTCGAAGCGGGCGTTGTGCGCCACCAGAACCGACCCTCGGGCGAACTCGAGGAAGGCGGGCAGCACCGTGTCGATCCGCGGTGCTCTGGCCACCAACGCGTCCGAGATGCCGGTCAACACCTGGATGAAGGCGGGGATCGGAGCGCCGGGGTTGACGAGAGTCTGGAACCGCCCTAGTTCCTCGCCGCCCCGGATCTTGACGGCGCCGATCTCGGTGATGGCGCTCTCATGTGCGCTGCCACCGGTGGTTTCCAGGTCGACGACGACGAAGGTGACCTCGCGCAACGGCGTCCCCAGATCCTGGAGGGTGGGTTGCACGACGGGCATGACACTGACCGTACGGGTGGCCTCTGACATCCTCCCTCGCGACACTCGCGCGACGCCCCGTGAGCTTCTGCCGGGGTGCGTGGCAACCGCAGTGGCCCGCTTCGGCAGGGTGTCAGACCTCTGTTCTAGCGTCAGCTACATGATCGAGAGGACAGGAGAAGCGCACATGCTGATCGACTGCGCCGGTTGTCCGGTGCGCCGTGTCCACTGTGACGACTGCATCGTCACCGTGCTGGCGACCATCCCCGTGGGGGCACCGGCCGACTCCCCGGCTGCTTGGACGCACGACCACGCGATGCTGCTTGACATTGCCGAGCAGCGGGCTGTCGATCTCTTCGTTCGTGCCGGCTTGGTCGGGCGGGATCACGCTGCGACATTGTGGGCTGTCCGCACCCCAGATCCGAAGACACGAACGATGCATGAGCACGCTGCGGACACGGCGGTCGCAGCAGGCTGGTGAAGAGTTCGCGGAGGGTCCGCCTCGAATCGCGGCATAGTTGCCCGATGAGGACGTCGATGCGGAGGACCCACACGGTCGCCCCTGCGCTGGCGGCTCTCACCCTGGCCACTGCAGTGGTTGGGTGTAGTGCGCCCTCGGCCCTGGTGCCCTCGGCCGCCTCGGCCGCCTCGGACAAGAGTCATTCGAGCGCGCGAGCGATGCCTCCCACAGCTCTGTCGCTTGCGACGTCTGCGGCGAGCGCGACTCAAGCGGTCGGAACGCTTCTGGTCCATCGGGCCGCGGGGCTGGCTGCAGGCGATGCGGCCCAGTGGGCCCTGGGGGTAGCAGACCCCAGCTCCCCTCCGGGCAAGGTTCAGCTCGGCGCCTTCGACACGCTCCGCGCTTTGGGGGTCCGCGAGGTGACGTTTTCTGCCGTGCGGGAGCTTCAGACTCCCGAACCGGCTGTGCCGGGTGTGTCCGCGGAATCGCCTCGGCGCTGGAGCGGCACCGTTCAGTTGTCCTACCGGATTCCCGGTGTTGACCGCGATGACCGGGTGGCGTTGCGGACCCTGCAGGCCGTGCAGCAGGGCGACCAGTGGCGGATCGTCTCCTGGTTGGGTCCGACGGACACCCCCGAGGTCTTCGACCTGCCCGACGTGCAGGTGCGTCGCGCGGGGCACGTCCTTGTCGTGGTTTCGTCAGCCGCTGCTCCGGTGGCCCTCGTGAGCGAGGCCGCAGAGCGGGCCTGGCAGCGCGTCGCCACGGTGGCGGACGGCATACCGGATGTGGTTGTCGTGGTGCCGCCCACCGCTTCGGTGACCGCGGCGATGATCGGACGCTCCAGCCCGGCCGGATTGGAGGTCGTCGGAGCCACCACCATCGGTCAGCGCTCGGCTGGGAAGCCGGCGGGCGCCGATCGTGTGGTGCTAGGGCCGGAGGCGGCCGGGCGACTCACCGCAGAGGGTCGCGTGGTGGTGCTCGCGCATGAATTCGCGCATGTCACCATGCGCGCCACCACCCGGTCCGAGCTGCCGATGTGGCTGTCCGAGGGGCTGGCCGAACATCTCGCCTACCGGGAGAGCGGTCTCGACCCACGGGTGGTCGCAGCCGCCGCGATCGATCGAGCTCGCATCTCCGACTGGCCCACGCGGCTGCCGGTAGCCGGCGACTTCGACACGGCTGAAACGGAATTCGGAACCGCGTACCAGGTCTCGTGGCTGGCCGTGCGCGAGCTTGCAGAGCGCCGGCGGGGGAGCGCTGTGGTGGAGAGCGCTGTGTGGGAGGCGGTCCATGAGGTGGGGGGCTCGCTCGACTCCCCGGCACCGGCCGACCCGACGGCAGCACTGTCGGCCTGGTTGAGGAGTCAAGGCACCAGTGAGAGTGACCTCGCGGCGGGCGTTCGCCGAGCGCTCATGAGCTGGGGCAGCGAGCGTCCGGGCGCGGGGCAGACGGCCATAGCTTCGCGATAGCCTGTCGACATGGCCGATCGCACCGAGTCCTCCATCGTCATTGAGGCACCCCCGGGGACCGTTCTGGACGTCATCGCAGACTTCGAGGCCTACTCCGAGTGGGCCCACGAGGTCAAGCGCACCACGGTCTTGTCCGAGGAAGGCGATGGGTGGGCCGACCGCGTCGAATTCACCTTGGACGCAGGCGTTTTGAAGGACACCTACACCCTCGATTACGAATGGGACATCGCTGACGACGGCACCGGTGTTGTCTCTTGGAGCTTGGTCAAGGCCACGGTCCTCAAGGCTATGGATGGTTCCTACACGCTGGCTGCCGACCGCTCCGGCACCCGCGTGACCTATCGACTGGCCGTTGACCTCACGATCCCGATGCTGGGGCTGCTCAAGCGCAAGGCCGAGAAGGCGATCGTCGACACAGCACTCACGGAGCTCAAGAAGCGCGTCGAGGAGTCGTGAGTCAACCGGCATACGACCGGCACGTGGGGTCGGTCGCCGAGGAGGCGGCGCGCCTCATCGGGTTGTTCTCGACCGGCCTTGACGGCCAGGCGGTAGCCGCTGGTGAACGCGCGGCCCGATTCACCGCTGAATCGACCGCGCCAGGCGCTCAGGCCGACGGCCGGGGTCCTCACGGCTCGCCCTTCGGAGCGGATGCGGACGCACGAGCCGACTCCCACGTGTGCCCCGAGTGTGGTCACGATCGGTCTGGTCCAGCGCCAGAAGCGTCGGTATGCCGTTCCTGTCCGGTCTGCGTCCTCATCGGAGCGGTGCGCAGTGTGACCCCTGACACCATCGACCGGCTCGCCGACGTCGTCGACCTCATCGGCGATGGGCTGCGCGGCTTTGCCGCCAGCCGTCGCGAGGCCGGTGCCCAGCGCCCCAGGGAGGAGACCCGGTCGTGAGTGACGGGCACTTCACGGTGGGGGTCGACATCGGTGGCACGAAGATCGCCGGGGGAGTGGTCGACGACGCCGGTGGAGTCATCGCCCGTGCTCGCGCCGACACCCCACACCGGTCGACCACGCCGGATGTCGTGGAGAACACCATCGTCTCGGTCGTCGAGCAGTTGTTCACCCAGGTCGCCAAAGAGCAAGTCACTGCAGTCGGGATCGGCGCGGCCGGCTTCGTCGCAGCCGACCGAGCGACCGTTGTTTTCGCCCCACACCTGTCCTGGCGTGACGAGCCTTTGCAGTCTCGGCTGGTCGGCCGCATCGGTCTGCCGGTGACTGTCGACAACGACGCCAACGCCTCGGCGTGGGCGGAGTGGCGATTCGGGTCGGCTCGGGGCGAGGACCGGATGGTCATGGTCAACCTCGGCACGGGGATCGGTGGGGGCATCGTCCTGGACGGCCGGGTGGAGCTGGGTCGTTTCGGGATCGCGGGCGAGTTCGGCCACATGCAGGTGGTGCCGGACGGCCTGCGCTGCGAGTGTGGCAACCGGGGCTGTTGGGAGCAGTACGCCAGTGGCAACGCCCTCGTGCGGGAGGCGCGGTCGCTCATGACCGCCGGGTCGCCGATGGCTCAGGATCTGGTCGCCCGGATCGGCGGCGACGCGGCAGCTCTGACCGGTCCGCTCATCACGGCTGCGGCACAAGATGGCGACCCCACCGCGTGCGAGTTGCTGTCCGATGTCGGACGGTGGCTGGGGATCGGACTGGCCAACCTCGCGGCGGCTCTTGACCCCGGCATCTTCGTCATCGGCGGCGGGGTCAGCGCGGCCGGCGACCTGCTGCTGGATTCGGCGCGGGAGGCATACCGACGACAGTTGCCCGGTCGTGGCTATCGTCCGGAGGCGCGAATCGTGGCTGCCGTCCTCGGCAATGATGCCGGGGTGGTGGGCGCTGCCGACTTGGCGCGACATCGTGAGGAGGTCGCGGCGACCGTCGTCCCGTCCAGTGCGCCGGAGGCGGCTCCCGGTCTGACGGCAGAAGTCGACGAGGGCGCCCCGCCTCGCTCGCGGCTGTGGTGGCGTCGCCGGCATACCGGCTGAATCCGCACTATCGGGTGGTGTGACGTGGCTAAACGCGGGCTCCGTCATCGTCGGGGTCGCGTTCGGTCGAGCCGCGCAGGACGATGAGGCCGAAGCCCACGACGGTCGCCGCGATCCCGACGACCACCCACCAGCCGGGGTCGGGATTGCCAGAGAGCAACGTCGCCCAGAGAATGATCAGCGGCCCACCGACGACGCCGACGATCGCCAGCCAGAAGGTCGCGTCATGTGCGGGAGGCAACGTGGGAGCAGGCGGCTCGAAGTGCTCGTCCGCCTCTGGCGGCTCGTAGCTGCGCCACCCCGCCTCGATGGGATCGGCTGCGAACGAATCGATGGGCGTTGGGGTCGGCTCGGGGACCGTCGCCTGGGGGGTCGTCGGCGCGGCCGGGTCGGTCGTGGCTTCCCAACCGGCGATGATCTCGCGGAATCGGGCATCGATGTCGTCGGGGTCGTCGGCGTTGCCGCGCCCCCGGTCATCGAACTGCTCGCTCATCAGCACAGTGTCTCAGAACCTCGGTGGCTGCCCAGGTCGGCCCGACCCCAGCGGACCGCAGAACCTGGCCGTGCCGTAGAGTGCTCCAGGTCACAGGGAAGGGTTTGACTCGGTGTTCTACTGGTTTCTCAAGACGGTCGTCCTCGGACCGATCCTCAAGATGCTCTTCCGCCCCGTGGTGGAAGGGGCCGACAACGTGCCCGAGTCCGGTGCGGCAATCCTCGCCAGCAACCACCTGTCCTTCTCAGACTCGATCTTCCTGCCCTTGGCACTTTCTCGCCGCATCACCTTCCCCGCCAAGATGGAGTACTTCACCGGCTCCGGGATCAAGGGTCGGCTGACCCGGTGGTTCTTCAAGGGGGTTGGCCAGATCCCCATCGACCGCAGCGGAGGCCGGGCCAGTGAGGCCGCACTCCAGTCGGGTCTGCGAGTGCTGCGCAAGGGCGACCTTTTCGGCATCTACCCCGAGGGCACGCGATCGCCGGACGGTCGGCTGTACAAGGGCAAGACCGGCATTGCACGCATGGCCCTGGAGGCCGGCTGCCCGGTCATCCCGGTGGCCATGATCGGCACCGACAAGGCGCAGCCGACCGGCCAGAAGGTGCCCAACATCATGCGGATCGGAATCCGGATCGGCAAGCCGTTGGACTTCTCCCGCTATGAGGGAATGGAGAACGACCGGTTCGTGCTGAGGTCGATCACCGACGAGATCATGTACGAACTCATGTTGCTGTCCGGACAGGAGTACGTCGACGTCTACGCGACGTCCCTGAAGAAGAACGTCATCCAGTCCGCGGTCGCCAAGGCCCGCGAGATCCAGGAGGCCGCCGCCAAGAAGGCTCCGGCGACCGCGACTGTCTCCGACGTGCCGTCTGGGGAAGATGCCCTCGACGCTGAGGTGCCTGGCTCCGCTGACTCCCACCCAGCGGCCTCGGCGCCGGACACCGAGCGCAAGGCGAGCTAGTCACTGGCTCTGGCTCAAGGGGGGACGGGCAGATGGGGGTAGTACAACCCACGCGGCGCGAGGTGCGCGAGGGCGACTCCTTGGTCATCGGTGCGCTCTGGGGTGCGCTGCGCGTCTACCGGCTGCTGGCGGTCGTGTATGCCGTATGGGGCGCCTACGTCCGGCGGGTAGACATGGCCCGCCCCGACCTGGTTGCCGTCGTCCTCGGGTTGTTGGCGCTGTGGTCGGCGTATATGTACGTTTCGGCGCGTCGTGACCTGGGCGTTCACCTGATCGAGATGGCCTTGGTGGCCGGGGCCATCTTGTCCACCCGCTGGATCGACACGCCCGCTGCCGCCCTCGACGGGATCACGACGGTGCCGGGCGTCTTCCAGAGCGTGCCGGTCATCGGAGCCGCCCTGATCCTCGGTTGGCGCGGCGGGCTGATCGTGTCGCTCATCATGACCGCCGTCATGATCCTGCAGGTGGGGCGCGTGGACTCGGAGCCGGTGAGTAATGCCGGCCTGCTGATCATGCTCGGGGTCTGTCTGGGCTATGGCGCCGACATCGCGCGTAAGGAGCAACTGGCGCTGCGGCGGGCGCTGGCCAAACAGGCCGAGATTGCCGAGCGCGATCGGCTCGCCCGCACCGTCCACGACGGAGTGCTCCAGGCGTTGGCCTTCATCCACCGCCGCGGGTTGGATCTTGGCGGTGAAGCTGCGCGCCTGGGTGAGCTGGCGGCCGAACAGGAGATGCAGCTGCGTGCCCTGGCCAGCGGCGCGTCGCTGCCCGAGCTCGAGGCCACGGTCGACGGCCCGGTCGATGTGCGTCGGTCCTTGCAGGTCCCGGTGGCCGGCATGGCCACGTTGGTGGCCCCCCACGAACCGGTCGAGATCGACCCGCGGCGAGCCCGTGAGATCGTCGCTGCAGTCGAAGCCGCACTGGACAATGTGCGGCGGCACGCCGGAGAGGGTGCCCGGGCCTGGGTGCTCGTCGACGATCTCGGTGCCGACCTGGTCGTCACCGTGCGTGACAATGGCGTGGGAGTGTCGCAAGAGGCACTCGACGCGGCCGCCGGGCGGGGCCGCCTCGGGGTGAGTTCGTCGATCAGCTCACGCATCGAAGATCTCGGTGGGCGAGCGACCTATGTATTCGGTCCCGGTGGGGGCACGACCGTCGAGATGTGGGTGCCGAAAGTGGGGCGAGAGTGATGGCCGAGCCGAGCGCAGAGTTCGAGCTGGACGAGGTCGAGGGTGTCGAGCGCGAGGAGCCTTTGCCGGACCCACTACGGGTCGTCGTGGCCGACGATCACCCCATGTGGCGAGATGCAGTCGCACGTGACCTCGCCGACGCCGGCTTCTCCGTCGTCGGGACGGCTGCCGATGGGCCCGCTGCGGTGCGCCGGACGCTGGCCGCAGTGCCTCATGTGCTCGTCCTCGACCTCAACCTGCCCGGCCTGCGTGGCCCCCAGGTGTGCGCCGAACTCGCCGCTGCCGGTTGCCCGACGCGCATCCTCATCCTGTCGGTGAGCGGGGAGCACCAGGACGTGCTGGATGCGGTGAAGGCGGGTGCCACCGGCTACCTCGTGAAGTCGGCCGGACGGGCCGAGTTCCTTGAAGCGGTGCGCCGCACGGCGCGCGGACGCGCAGTCTTCACGCCCGGGCTGGCCGACCTGGTGCTCGGGGAGTTCCGCCGGTTGGCCGAGAACGGGTCCCGTGCACGCCTCAACGGCAGAGGCGAAGACACCCTCACCGACCGCGAGACCGAGGTGCTGCGACTGGTCGCCACCGGCCGGACGTACAAGGAGATCGCGCAGGAGCTGTTCATCTCCCACCGGACGGTGCAGAACCACGTCCAGAACACCCTCAACAAGCTGCAGATGCACAACCGGGTGGAGTTGGTCCGGTACGCGCTGGAACGGGGACTGGACGGTCCCCGCACACGCTGACCTCGCACGACGGGGACGCGACGAGGACTCAGCCCAACGCCGCGACCGCTGCGTCGTAGTCGGGCTCCTGAGCGATCTCGGGGACCAGCTCGGTGTAGATGACCGAGCCGGCGGCGTCCAGGACGACGACCGATCGGGCGAGCAAGCCACGCAACGGACCGTCGGCCATCGTTACGCCGTACTCGGCGCCGAAGTTGCTGCGGAAGCTCGAGGCGGCCGTGACGTTGTCGATGCCCTCGGCTCCACAGAAGCGCCCGAGCGCGAACGGCAGGTCGGCCGAGACACAGACGACCCGGGTGTCCGGCAGCGCTGCGGCGAGTTCGTTGAACCGGCGCACACTGGCGGCACACACGCCGGTGTCGATGCTCGGGAAGATATTGAGGACGACGCGGGACCCGGACAGGTCGGCGCGGGCGACGTCGGCCAGATCGGCTCCCGTCAGCTGGAAGTCCGGGGCGGCCTCACCGACCCGGGGGAGCTCGCCGACAGTGGTGACGGGGGAACCTCGGAACGCGGTGTTGGCCATGCCTGTAGTTCTAACACGGTTCACCGAATCGGGCCAGGACGCCGCAGCGGCGCCCTGCGCGCAATAGCGAAGGTCAGCCGCTCGTCGCCCGGCGCAAGGCCGCCAAGACTTTGCCGTCGATCTGACCCGGCAGCAGGCGCATTTCGTAGTTCTCGACACCCGCCCACTCGGCCAGCGCTTCGTCCACTTCGGTATGCCGGTAGCCCAGGGTCGCGAGCCGGTCGCGCACCTCGGCGGATAGATCGCCTTCGAGCGGGCTGAGGTCTTCCGGGCCCCCGAAGTAGAGGTCGTTGAGGTCCAGCAGTCGAGCGATGTCATGGGCAGCGGTGGGCGAGTCATCGACCCGCAGGTCGACGACCACCCCGCACTCGTCATAACCGGCACCGACGTCGACCACATAGAGCGCCGCGCCCTGACGTCCTCGTCGGTCCCCACCGGCGTCGTCGCCGGCCCGCAGTGCGGCCAGCAGGCGGCGCGCCAACGGCATACCGGTCGTGTGCTCCCAGGCCGCGTGCATGGCTGCCACGACCTCGGGCCCGACCAGGACATTGCCCTGGATGGCGAACCGTCCGCCCGCGTCGTCGCCGCCGGATACCCCGCCGGCCCATGGGAGGCATTCGGTGCCGGTGAAGGTCGCCGCCGACTGGGCACCGACGATGCCGACTTGCCGGGTCTCGCGCAGCTCGTCGGCGGCCGTGAGCCGGGTCAGGGCGTCGGTCGCGTCGGCGCCGGCCCGCAAGAGCGCGAGGCTGTCGGCCTTGTAGGAGACCTTGGCGAAGGACTGGGTGGCGACGGCTCCCACCCCGGGGGTCGCGGCGGGGACGATCGAGCCCACCGCCAGGAACTTGCTCGCCACGGCCACGCCGTATGCCGTGCCCTGCCCTGCGACGATCGAGAAGGTCATGC
>Ga0116175_1000304_pt1 | contig 35458 bp, 38 predicted proteins | sample AD_UKC125_MetaG_FD_89802 | JGI IMG/M metagenome (GOLD analysis project Ga0116175, IMG submission 89802) | Active sludge microbial communities of municipal wastewater-treating anaerobic digesters from USA - AD_UKC125_MetaG | ecosystem: Engineered > Bioreactor > Anaerobic > Digestate | place: USA... | reverse complement strand
CACCATCTGGTAGGCCACCTTGTCGAGATAGGGAATGACGATGTTGAGGCCGGGCTTCAGCGTGCCGTGATACTTGCCGAGGCGCTCGACGATCCATTCCATGCCCTGCGGCACCATGCGCACGCCCTTGGCGACGGTCACGGCAACGAAGACCAGCAGGGCCAGCACGACGACGAATCCAGCGCTCATTTCCATTTCTCCGACCTCTTCAAGCCTTGCCAACCTTCATATAACTGCCTTCCACCGCCACCACCCGGACGCGCTCGCCGGCGGCAATCGCCGCGTCGGCGAGGCAGACCCATTCCTCGGAGCCGAGCAGCGGGCGCTGGAAGCGCACCTTGCCACGCGCGAAGGGAGCGACGGCGCTGACCAGCACGCCGATTTCGCCGATGACCTCGCCATCGGCCGTGCCGACGCGCGTCTTGTAAAAATTCCGCTTGAAGACGCGGAACCACAGCACGACCATGGCCAGCGAGGCCGCCGTCCACACGGCCAACTGGGCGGTCAACGACAGATGCGGCAGGGCCAGCATCAGCAGGCCGACCAGGATGGCGCCGAGCCCGAACCAGACGATGAAGAACGAGGGGATTGCCAGTTCGGCCAGGATCAGGGCGATGCCGCCGACCACCCAGGTCCACCATTCGGGATTCATTTGCGTTTCCTCATGGCCCCGAGTATTTCGGGTTTGCCGGGCAAGGTCAAGCCGGCCTGTCACCCATCCGCTTGGGCAGACGCCCGGCAGGCCATAGAATGCGCCGATGCATACCGCGCTGCTGCTCCTCCCCGACTTCGCCCTGATCCTGCTCGGGGCCGCCATCAGACGCTGGATGCACCTTGGCGATCACTTCTGGAGCGGCGTCGAGAAGCTCGTCTATTTCATCCTCTTCCCGGCGCTGCTGATCAACGCCATCGTCAAGACCCGCCTCGACCTCGGGGCGGCGCTGCCGCTGCTGGCCACCGCCTTTACCGCCATGGCGGGCGGCATGCTGCTCGGCCTGCTGCCGAAATGGGTCATCAAGCTGCCGCCGCTGTCGTTCGCTTCCGTATTCCAGTGCGGCTACCGTTTCAACTCGTATATCGGACTGGCGGTGGCCGGCATGCTTTTCGGCGCGCCGGGGATCGCCACCATGGGGCTGATCGTTGGCGCTGCGGTGCCGCTGGCCAACCTGGTGTCGGTGTGGATGCTCGCCCGGCATGGCGAGGTCGGGTTGTGGCGCGAGGTGGCGCGCAACCCGCTGATCTGGGGAACGGCGGCCGGCTTCATCCTGAACCTAACGGGCTTCGTACCGCCGCCGCCGCTGCAGGCATTTCTCGGCCGCTTGGCCGACGCGTCGATCGCCCTCGGCCTGATCACCGTCGGGGCCGCCCTGCGCCTGGAGGGAATGCCGGGGGTGCGCGGCGTCTCGCTCTGGTTGCTGGCGGTCAAGCTGCTCGCGTTGCCGCTGATCGCCGCGGTTGTCGGCCGGCTGCTGGGGCTGGAAGGACTGAACTATCAGGTCGTCGTGCTGTTTGCCGCGCTGCCGACGGCCTCGTCGGCCTATATTCTGGCGACCCGCATGGGCGGTGACGGGCGCAGCGTCGCCTGGCTGATTTCGGCGACGACGCTCGGATCGATGCTGACGCTGCCGCTGTGGGCGGCGTGGCTGATGCGCTAGGGGGTGGTGTTGCCGGGCTTGGCGGCAGGTACTTCCGAATTGGTCGCCTGGACCGCCGCTGCCGCAGCCTGCTGCATCTGGTCGCGCATCTGCTGCATCATCTGCCAGGGCCACAGCGCGGCACCGGAAAATGCATTCATTTCGGGGTCGACCGCAACCGGTGCCGGCGTGGCTTCCGGATTCATCGCCCTGGCGGTATCGGTGGCGAGCTGGCCCATGGCATGGACGGCGCCGAGCGTGGTCCGCTGCATTTCGAGTCCCTGGATGGTCATCTGCAGCATCGACAGATTCATGCGCAGCCAGCCTTCGACCGCCTTCATGTCCTTGATCCGCTTGTCCAGTTCGTCGACGTCGAAGGTCGGCGTCACCATGCCCGGCAGCGATATGCCCATGCCGCTCCACATGCTGCGCACGAAGGCCAGCGGGTCAATCGGGTTCGGGGTATCGTTGGACATGTCTCTCTCCTTGGCATAGGTTTTCGGGCATCTTAAACCACTTCGCTGGCGCAAGTGATAAATTTGCATACGAAGACTGACAGGGGGCGGCATGCACAAGCTTCTGGTGATTGAAGACCACACGCTGGTCCGCGAGGGGCTGGTGAACCTGCTGGCGCAGGTGGAGGACGGCGTCGTCGTCGCCGACCGGCCGGATTTCGAGTCGGCGCTCGCGCTACTCGACGACGAGGACGAGGTCGACCTGATCCTGCTCGATCTTGCCTTGCCGGGAATCGACGGCTTCGCCGGCCTCGACATCCTGCGCCGGCGCTATCCGGCAATCCCGGTCGCTGTCGTTTCGGCGTTCGACGATCTGCCGACCATCACCCGCGTGATGAATCTCGGTGCTTCCGGGTTCATCCCGAAATCGTTCTCCGGGGTCCAGCTGCTTGCCGCGGTGCGCCAGGTTCTGGCCGGCGAGATATTCCGCCCGCAAAGCGCCGGCAAGGGGGGGCACCTTGATGGTGCCGTGGCGCTGGCGCCAGCGGGCAGCGGCGGCACGGGGATCGGTCCGGCGGAGTTCGGACTGACCGAGCGTCAGGCGCAGGTACTGGCGCTGTTGGCGCGCGGCCTTTCAAATCGCGAGATCGCTGCGCGTCTCGACCTTTCCGAGGGCACCGTCAAGATCCACGTGACGGCGATCCTCAAGGCGCTCGGCGTCGCCAGCCGCACCCAGGCGCTGGTCGCCGTGACGCGCTACGGCATCGATCTCGGCACGCCATTCTGAAGCTGGCCGAGGAGCAGCGCCCGGAATTTGGCGGGCCGGACCGGCAGCGAAAGCAGGTGGGAATCGTCCGGCAGGGGAAACTCGCGGCCATCGTCGAGCGCGATGATCGGCGCGCCTGCCGGATCCGCCGCCCGCACCCGCGCCGCGAGGCTGGCCAGCGTGACGATGATCCGCGGTCGCCGGCTTGCGGGCGCCCGGCCGCCACCCGTCGGATCGTGGCTGATCTCATGGCGCCAGTTCCTGGCCAATTCCATGCACGCCCGCAGGTCGCCGCTGTCGCCGACGAAATGGATGATCGCGCCGCCTTGCGCCGGCTCGGAAGGCGTGGTCGCGACCGTGGGCAGGGCCCTCTTGATCAGCAGGTTGAAGGTGCTGCCGCGGCCGATTGCCGAGCGCACGCCCACCGCGATGCCCAATGCCCGCGCCAGACGGGCGACGATGGCGAGACCGAGGCCCAGTCCCTGCTGCGGCTGGCGCGCCCGGTTTCCAACTTGGTAGAACTCGCCGAAGATGGCCTCGTGATGCTCGCTGGCGATGCCGCAGCCATTGTCGCGCACCTCGATCAGCGCGTTCCCCCCGCGCCGGCGCACAGCGACAAGGATTCGGCCGCCGGGAGCGGTATGGCGCAGCGCGTTGGCGATCAGGTTGGAGAGGATGCGTTCGAGCAGCGCCGGATCGGATTCGACCCAGAGCCCGGTCGGCCTGAAAACGAGGGTCTGCTGGCGGTCGACCGCAACACCGCGGAACGACGAAGCCAGGCGCTCCAGCAGGGGGTTCAGCGCGAAGGCACGGATCTCGGTCGCGATTCCGGCAACGTCCAGGCGCGAAATGTCGAGCAGCGAATCGAACAACTCGCGCAGCATGTCGGTCGAGCTTGCTATCTGCCTGGACAGGCGGGGCAATTCGCTGCCATTGCCCGCCTCGACCTGGCGCTGCAGGTCGGCGGCAAACAGCGTCAGCGCATGCAGCGGCTGCCGCAGATCGTGGCTTGCCGCGGCCAGGAAGCGGCTCTTGGCGTGGCTGGACTGTTCGGCCTGGTCCTTCTGCAGCGACAGCTCGGCGGTGGCGGCGCGCACCCGCTCCTCGAGCTGGTTGCGGCCGGCCGCCAGTTCCTCGGTCAGCGCCTGCATGTCGCGAACCTTGCGGCGCAGCAGCAGCCCGCCGGCAAGCAGGATCAGGATGACGATGCCGGCGAGTGTTCCCGCCTGCGTTGCATGGCTGCGCCACGAAGCCAGCACGCTGGACTCGGGGACGACGGTGAGTACGCGCAGGTCGGCGAAGGCGGGAACCGACGTCACCGCAGCGATCAGTCCGTTGCCGCAGGCGACGCCGGATGCGGGCAACCAGTCGCGCAACTGGCCAGCATAGAGAACATCGACCGCAAGGCCGCCGAGAAGCGGCGATCGCTTGCCGAGATCGGTCGGCCGGCAGGAGGCGACAATCTGCCCGCGGGCATTGATGATGACGGATTCGAAATCCTCGGTCAGACGGGCGGACCAGCAGTGGGAGGAAAAATAGGCCGGCTCGATGGTGGCAATGACGATGCCGGCGAAATTGCGCCCGGCATCCTCGATGCGCCGCGCCAGAGCGTAAGTGTAGCGGCCGGAATTGCGGCCGATGAAGGGGCCGAACGTGATTGCGGAAGTTCCCTGTTCGAGCGCGACGAAATAGGGCCGGTCACGTATATTGATGCGCGGCGGCGGAAAATAGGTCGAGATGAAGCGTTGCTCTCCGTCACGGTCGAAGATGACCAAGTCGCGCAACTGGGGCAGGGAGCCGGTATGGCGCTCGGCGACGTAGGCCCAGCCGCGGCTGGCTTCCCAGGTTGGCCAGTCCTGATGATTGTTCGACAGGTCGCTTGCGATCTCGCGCAACAGGATGTCCAGGGCTTCGTGGGTACGCGCCGTGTGTTCGCCGAGCATCGTCCCGAATTCTCTGGTCCGGGCCATGCCGAACTCGAGTTCGCGTTCGCGCGACAGGAGCAGGTCGCCGAGAACAAAGACGACCACGGCGAGCGTGCTGGCCAGCGCGACGGTCAGGGCCAGCAGGTCGGGGCGACGACGGATCATCCGGGCGACGGGTAGAAGAACCACGCCAGCGGCATGACGGCGGCGTGCGCGATGCGCCATGGCCACGGTTGCCCCGATAGCGTGGCGAAGACGAAAGCGACGCCGCCGATGGCGAGACAGGTTTCCCGCCACGGCATGGTCCTGGCTGCCCAGCCGAAGTAAGGCCAGGCCAGCGACAGCACGAGGATGATGGCCGCCCCTTGCAGGGCCAGTTGGCGATAGGGGGTTGGTGGCATGCCGGGATTTTATGCCATCAGCGCTCGGGCAAGACCTTTCCCGGGTTGAGCAGGTTGTGCGGATCGAGTGCGGTTTTCAGCGCCCGCATGGCGTCGACCGCAACAGCGCCGTGTTCGGGCACCAGATACTTGCGCTTGCCGAGTCCGATGCCGTGCTCGCCGGTACTCGTTCCTTCCATCGCGATGGCACGTTCGACCACGCGTTCGCTGATCCAGGCGGCTTCCGCCATGTCCCGCGGGTTGTCGCGGTCGACCAGCACGACGAGGTGGAAATTGCCGTCGCCGACGTGACCGAACAGCGCGATCGGGATGCTCACCTGGGCGATGTCGGCCTGCGTTTCGGCGATGCACCCGGCGAGCCGCGAGATCGGCACGCAGACATCGGTCGGGAAGCAGCGGCAGCCAGGCTTCAGTTGCAGGCAGGCGAAATAAGCGTCGTGGCGGGCCTGCCACAGCCGGCTGCGGTCTTCCGGCCGGGCCGCCCATTCGAAATTGGCGCCGCCCAGTTCGTCGGCGATCGCCTGCACGGTGTGCGCCTGCTCGGCGACCCCGGCCGGGCTGCCGTGGAATTCGAAGAACAGCGTCGGTGCCTCGGCCAGCGTGGTCTTGCTGAAACGGTTGATCGCCTGCAGCGACAGCGCGTCGAGCAGTTCGATGCGCGCCACCGGCACGCCGAGCTGGATGGTCTGGATCACCGTCTGCACCGCCGCGGCGATGTCCGGGAAGGTGCACACGGCGGCCGAGATCGCCTCGGGAATCGGGTAGAGCTTGACGGTCAACTCGGTCATGATGCCGAGCGTGCCTTCGGAACCAACCAGCAGCCGGGTCAGGTCGTAGCCGGCCGACGATTTGCGGGCACGGCCACCGGTCTGCATGATGCGGCCGTCGGCCAGCACTGTCGTCGTTGCCAGCACGTTGTCCTTCATCGTGCCGTAGCGCACGGCGTTGGTGCCCGAGGCGCGGGTCGCCGCCATGCCGCCCAGGGTCGCGTCGGCGCCGGGATCGATCGGGAAGAACAGGCCGCTGCCCTTGAGCGCGTCGTTCAACTGCTTGCGGGTGACGCCGGCTTCGACCACGGCGTCGCCGTCGTCGGCGTGAATGGCGACGACGCGGTTCATGCCCGAGAGGTCGAGCGAGATCCCGCCGGCTGGCGCCAGCACATGGCCTTCGACCGAACTGCCGACACCGTAGGGAATCACCGGCACGCCATGCCGGGCACAGAGCTTGACGACCAGCGCGACTTCTTCGGTGCTTTCCGCCATGACCACGGCGTCGGGAGGGGCGGGCTCGTGGATCGACTCATCGCGTCCGTGCTGCAGGCGTGTCGAGTCGCCGCAGGAAAAGCGGGGACCGAAATGTCCGGAAAGCGACTGCCGGACGGCTTGCGGCAACGACGAAGCGTTCATCGCGTGACTAGGGGGAAAGGAAACGGCTGGCGTTGTCGAGGTCGCCTTGCGTCCGGCCATCGTACAGTGCGTTGACAAACTTCCGCCAGACCAGGTCGGGCTCGCCGATCTGGAATCCGTAGCGGTGGCCGCCTTCGAATTCCACATCCTGGACGCTGCGCACCAGCAGCACCGACGTCTCCAGGCGGCCAAGCTGGATCAGGGCGGTGAGCCAGGTGTCGACCTGCAGGGGTTGGTCGGTACGGGCGCGGAATCCGTAGCGTGAAACCTCGCTGACCTCCATCGGGATCGCCGCTTCCTTGCCATCGGGCGACGAAAGACGTCCGGGACACTTGACCGAAAAGCGCCGATGCTGGCGGACCATCGAGGTGTCGGCCGCCGGCGGCAGCGGCGGCAATACCTGCCGGTAGTCCGGCAGATCGTAGATGGTGTGCAGCAGCGCCTTCTTGCGTTCGCTCAGGTTGGCGAAGACATTGGTCTTCCGGTTGAAGAAATGGTCGATCAGATCGGGGGTCATGACCGGATCGTTGGTCGTGAAGAAGCGGCGGTTTGGCATCTCGATGTTCGGCAACCGCATGGCGACGAAATAGTGGTGCAGATTCCGGCGCAGCGGCCTCTCGCCATAATACTTGCGCAGGATCTCCGGCGCGTGCTTGAGATCGAGTGTGGCGCCCACCGCCGGCGCGCCATTGACGAAGTCGTAGCCGGGTACGACATTCGCCGACAGGCGGCGGAAAAAGAACAGTGATTCGTAGGTCTCGATATGCCGCGGATCGACCGCGATGACCAGATGCCGCGTGTCGAAAAAACTCGTGCAGTACTCGTACAGGCACTTCATCAGCGGCATGAGAATCATCCCGCCCTGCTGCTGGAAGGCAGGATGGACGGCCAGGCCGGACACCTCGGCGATGTTGCCGCGTTTGGCGCGCACGCAGGTCAGGTCGAAAATCCGCTGCAGCGGCAGGCCGATGGCGCTCTCGCGAATCAGCGACAATGTCCCGACGACCTTGTTGTCGAACAGCGCGCACAGCGTGGTCGTCGTCGGAAGGGCGTTATAGATGGTCACCCGCATTCCGGAAGGGTCGGGCTCCATGTAGCCGCGCCTGACATAGGCATCGTGCAGCAACCGGAAACAGGCCTCGAGTTCCTCGCGGGTTTCGGCGATCTTGAAGACCAGTCGCGAACTCGGTGCGGGATCGTAATGCGCGAAGAAGCGCAGGACGCGATATCTCTTCCGGCGCGGGAGCGGCAGAAGAAGCTGCCGAACCGCCCGGTCGGTGATGTCCTTCAGGAGCCGGATGGGCCGCATCGCGAATGCCAGAATGTTGTCCTTACCTCATGTCATCATAGCACCTTGTTATTGACACGGCTCCGGCGGCCCCGGACAATCGCCCGTCACGATCATTTTCCCGTATCAACATCAAGTCAGGAGTCCCATCGATGCAAGCCAAGCTTTCTGCAATTGCGCTCTCCGTTGCTGCCGCCCTCGCCCTCGGCGCCTGTGGCAAGAAGGAAGAGCCGAAGCCGGTGGCCGCTCCGGCGGCGCCGGCGCCCGTCGCCAAGCCGGTGATCGTCGTCAAGCTCGGTCATGTGGCGCCGATGACCGGCCCGCAGGCCCACTTGGGCAAGGACAACGAATACGGGGCGCGCCTGGCGGTCGAGGAGTTGAACGCCCAGGGCCTGGAAATCGGTGGCGCCACGGCCAAGTTCGAACTGCTGGCCGAGGACGATGCCGCCGATCCCAAGCAGGGCGCCATCGTCGCCCAGAAGCTGGTCGATGCCAAGGTTCAGGGTGTCATCGGTCACCTGAATTCCGGGACCACCATCCCGGCCTCGAAGCTGTATTCCGATGCCGGCATCCCGCAGATCTCGGGTTCGGCGACCAATCCGAAGTACACCCAGCAGGGCTTCGCCACCGCCTTCCGCGTGATGGCCAACGACGTGCAGCAGGGCAAGGCGCTCGGCGAGTTCGCCGCCAAGCAGGGCTTCAAGACCGTCGCCATCGTCGATGACCGTACCGCCTACGGTCAGGGTCTCGCCGACGAGTTCAGGAAGGCGGCCGAGGCCGCCGGCATCAAGGTGGTTGCCACCGAATACACCAACGACAAGGCCACCGACTTCAAGGCCATCCTGACCAAGATCAAGTCCAAGAAGGCAGATCTCGTCTTCTACGGCGGCATGGACGCGCAAGGCGGGCCGATGGCCAAGCAGATGAAGGAACTCGGCATCAAGGCCAGGTTCCTCGGCGGCGACGGCGTGTGCACGCCGGAGTTCATGAAGCTGGGTGGCGAGGCGAGCGAAGGCAACTATTGCTCGCTGCCGGGCATGCCGCTGGAGAAGCTGGCCAAGGGTCCGGAATTCAAGGACAAGTTCACCAAGAAGTTCGGTGCCGAGATTCAACTGTACGCGCCGTACGTTTACGATGCCGTGATGGTGATGGCCGATTCGATGAAGCGCGCCAATTCCGTCGAGCCGGCCAAGTTCCTTCCGGAAGTCGGCAAGACCAATTATGACGGCGTGACCGCTCTGATCCAGTTCGACCAGTTCGGCGACCTCAAGGGCGGTGCGATCTCGATCTACCAATACAAGGGCGGCAAGCTCGAGTACCTCGAGACGCTGGGCGGTGACGTGCTCCAGGCGGCCAAGGCCGATATCAAGGAAGCGGTCACGGAAACGAAGGACGCCGCCAAGGCGGTGGCCGGCGCGGTGGGCAAGGAAGTTGCCGCCGAGGTCAAGGCTGACGTCAAGGTGGCGACCGAGGCGGTCAAGGAGGCGGCCGACGCCACCAAGTCCGCCGTCGAGAAGAAGTAAACCCGGCGCGGACTGAGCGAAACGGCACCGCAAGGTGCCGTTTCCGCATCTCCCTGCCGAGGACCCACCAATGGACATTTTCCTCCAGCAGATCATCAACGGGCTGGTCCAGGGCAGCATCTACTCGCTCGTCGCCCTCGGCTACACGATGGTGTACGGCATCATGGGCCTGATCAACTTCGCCCATGGCGAGGTGGTGATGATCGGCACGCTGGTCACCATCACCGTTGCCAGCCTGCTGATCAAGGCCGGGCTGCCGCTGGCGGTCGCGGGTCTGGGGGGCCTGGTTGCCGCGGTGCTGGCCTGCATGGCGCTCGGCTGGGGCCTCGAGCGCGTCGCCTACCGTCCGCTGCGCAACGCGCCGCGGCTGACGCCGCTGATCACGGCGATCGGCATGTCGATCGTCCTGCAGAATGTCGCGATGATCGTCTGGGGACGCAACTACCTGACCTTCCCGGCCTTGCTGCCGAAGATCAATTTCGAGGTCGCCGGCGCCCACTTCACCGCCATCCAGGTGATGATCGTCGTCGTCTCGGGGCTGACCATGGCCGGCCTCGTCCTGCTCGTCTACCGCACCAAGCTCGGCATGGCGATGCGCGCCACGGCGCAGAACCCGCAAGTGGCGAACCTGATGGGGGTCAACAGCAATCGCGTCATCTCCGCCGCCTTCGTCATCGGCTCCGCGCTCGGTGCGCTGGCCGGCGTCATGGTCGGCACCTATTACGAGATCGCCCATTACCAGATGGGCTTCATGCTCGGCCTCAAGGCGTTTACCGCCGCCGTGCTCGGCGGCATCGGCAACCTCGCCGGAGCGATGGCCGGCGGTATCCTGCTCGGCATCATCGAGGCGCTGGGGGCGGGCTACATCGGTGACCTGAGCGGCGGCTTCCTCGGCAGCCATTATCAGGACATTTTCGCCTTCATCGTCCTGATCGTCGTGCTGATGTTCAAACCCTCCGGCCTGTTCGGCGAAAAGACCGGGGATCGCGCATGATGAAGTGGCTTGCTCCGCGTTCGGCGATCGGCATCGTGTTGATCACCGCGGCGCTGATCGCCTTGCCCTTCGTCGCCGCGCTGGGCGGCCAGGCGTGGGTGCGCATCGTCAACTTCGCCATCCTCTACATCTTCCTGGCGCTCGGCCTCAACATCGTCGTCGGCTACGCCGGGCTGCTCGACCTCGGCTACATCGCCTTCTACGCGGTCGGCGCCTATACCTGGGCCTTGCTCGCCAGCCCGCATTTCGGGCTGCACTGGCCGTTCTGGGCGATCCTGCCGATCGGTGCCGTCATAGCCTGCTTCTTCGGCGTCCTGCTGGGCTCGCCGACGCTCAAGCTGCGCGGCGACTATCTGGCGATCGTGACCCTCGGCTTCGGCGAAATCGTGCGCATTTTCCTCAACAATCTCAACGCGCCGATCAATGTCACCAACGGGCCGCAGGGAATCACCCTGATCGATCCGGTGGCGATCGGGAGTTTCCGCTTTTCCGGCGGCAGCGAGATTCTCGGCATTTCATTGAGTGGACCGCAGAAGTACTATTTTCTGCTGGTCGCGCTGGCGATTTTCGTCATCATCATCAACCTGAGGCTGCAGCATTCGCGCATCGGCCGTGCCTGGCAGGCGATCCGCGAGGACGAGATCGCCGCCAAGGCGGTCGGCATCAACACGCGCAACATCAAGCTCCTCGCCTTCGCCATGGGCGCCAGCTTCGGCGGCATTGCCGGCGGCATCTTCTCGGCGATGCAGGGCTTCGTTTCCCCGGAGAGCTTTTCGCTGATCGAGTCGATCATGATCCTCGCGATGGTGGTTCTCGGCGGCATGGGGCACATCCCCGGCGTCATTCTCGGGGCCGTGTTGCTGACGGTCCTGCCGGAAGTCCTGCGCTACGGCGTCGGGCCGCTCCAGGTGGCCGTTTTCGGCAAGATGCTGATCGATCCGGAGAGCCTGCGCATGCTGATCTTCGGCCTCGCCCTGGTGCTCGTCATGCGCTTCAAGCCGGCCGGCCTGTGGCCGTCGCCGGAGCGCAAGCGCGAATTGCAGGGTGATGCCTGATGGCCGAGGTACTGCTCGAAGCGAAGGCGGTCGCCAAGCACTTCGGTGGCGTCAAGGCGTTGCGCGACGTTTCGCTGACCATCCGCAAGGGCGAGATCTATGGGCTGATCGGGCCCAACGGCGCCGGCAAGACGACCTTCTTCAACTGCATGACCGGGCTCTACGTCCCGGACGGCGGCGGCTTCACCTTCGCCGGCGCGCCGCTGCTCGCCGATGCGCCGCACCGGGCCGCTGAACGCGGAATTGCCCGGACTTTCCAGAATATCCGCCTGTTCGCCAACATGACCGCGCTCGAGAACGTCATGGTCGGCCGTCATGTGCGGACCCGTGCCGGCGTCTTCGGCGCCATGCTGCTGAATGCCGCGACGCGCGAGGAGGAAGCCGCGATCCGCCGGCGCGCCGTCGAGCTGCTGCATTACGTGGATATTGCCGGTCGCGCCGACGACCTCGCCAAGAACCTGTCCTATGGCGATCAGCGCCGGCTGGAAATCGCCCGGGCGCTGGCGACCGAGCCCGGCCTGCTCTGTCTCGACGAGCCGGCGGCGGGCATGAACGCCACCGAAACCGCGGAACTTCGTCGCCTGATCGACGGCATCCGGCGCGACGGGAAGACGGTGCTGCTGATCGAGCACGACGTCAAGCTGGTGATGGGGCTGTGCGACCGCGTTGCGGTCCTCGACTACGGGGCATTGCTGGTCGAGGACGCGCCGGCCGTCGTGCAGAAGGATCAGCGCGTGATCGAGGCCTATCTCGGTGCTTGAAGTAACCGGACTCCACGTCGCTTACGGCGGCATCCAGGCCGTGCGCAGTATCACCTTCCACGTCAACGAAGGCGAGACGGTAGCGCTGATCGGCGCCAACGGTGCCGGCAAGACCAGCACGCTGAAGGCGATCGCCCGCGTGCTCGATGCCGCCGGCGGCGACGTGCATTTCTGCGGCGAGAAGATCACGCGCATTCCGTCGCACGACATCATCCGCAAGGGCATTGCGCTGGTGCCCGAGGGGCGCGGCGTCTTTCCGCGCCTGACGGTGGCCGAAAACCTGGCGATGGGCGCCTTTGTCCGGAACGATGCGGTCGACATCGGAAAAGACCTGAAAATGGTCTACGGTTACTTTCCGCGTCTGAAGGAACGCGAGTCGCAGCTCGCCGGCACGCTTTCCGGCGGCGAGCAGCAGATGCTGGCGATCGGCCGCGCCCTGATGAGCCGGCCGCGCCTGATGCTGCTCGATGAGCCGTCGATGGGCCTGGCGCCGCTCATGGTCAACAAGATTTTCGAAGTCATCCGTGCCGTCGCCGCCCAGGGCATGACCATCCTGCTCATCGAACAGAATGCCAGACTGGCGCTGCAGACCAGCCAGCGTGGTTATGTCATGGAAAGCGGCGAGATCACGGTGAACGGTGAAGCGGCGCAACTGCTCGACGACCCGAAGGTGCGTGCCGCCTACCTGGGCGAGTGAGTTGCGCGGGTTTGCGGCGGGTGGCGCCCGAATGACGGTCTGCTGTCACGCTGGAATAACCTCCTTGCCGGAGTCCGTCGTTTGATGGAAGAGGACAGCAGAAGCGACGAACAGTTGATGCTTGCCTACGGCGAGGGCAGCACTGCGGCTTTCGAGGTCCTGTACGGCCGCTGGCGGCGCCAGATCTATCGTTTTCTGATTCGCCAGTGCGATGGTGCAGGCACGGCCGACGAGCTGTACCAGGACATCTGGCTGCGGGTGGTCAATGCCCGCCGCCAATACACGGTGGCGGCAAAGTTTTCGACGTGGCTGTTTCGCATTGCCCGCAACCGGCTCATCGATCACTGGCGAGCGGAGAGCAGGAAGCCCGTAATCGAGACGACGTTGGCGGACGACTGCGAGGCCGACCCTGTAGACGACGTTGCGGCATCGGAAGAACTGCAGCCGGAGAGGATCATGGAGAGAAAGGACCGGGTGCGCCGGGTGGTTGGTGCCGTCGCATCCCTGCCGGACGCGCAGCGCGAAGCCTTCCTGCTGCACGAGGAGGGCGGCCTGACGATTGACGAAATTGCCATGTTGACTGGGGTCGGCCACGAAACGGTCAAGAGTCGCCTGCGCTATGCCGTGGCGCGGCTGCGAGCCCAACTGACGGAGTGCAGACCATGACCGTCGGACAAGACGACGATGTCGCGAAGCTTTATCACGAAGGCGCCGCTGAAGAGCCGCCGGCCGCGCTCGACCGCGCCATCCTCAAGGCAGCCAGGGAGAGCATCGCGCCCGCCCGGAAGGCGAGGAAGCCATGGTGGTTGCGCTTTGCGCTGCCGCTGCAGCTCGCCTTGTCGGCCGTGCTGGTCACCATGCTCACGCTGACCGTGGATCGTAATCCGCCGGAAATGCCGGCAGTGACGGAAAGGACGGAACCGCAACAGGCGCCTGCCGCCGTGCCACTCGGGGCAGCGCCGGCCGCCGCCGACCCGGCAGCGGGGGAGTCGCCGGCGGCTCCACCGGCAAGCGCGGCCAAGGCGCGGATTCTGGCGCCGCTGGAATCGCGCGCCTCGTCTCCGGAGGCGGAGCGGAAGGCCGATGCGGCCCCCGAAGCGATGCCGGTGCCCAAGCGAAGCGACCGTGTTTCTGCGGAGAAGGCGGAGGCCGGGCAGGTTGCCGCCCCGCTCGGTGTGCGCTCGCAGGAAGCCGCGACATCGGGAGCGGGCGGCGCCGTGCCCGGCGTTTCGTCGTCAACCGTGGCGCCGGCGGCAAACCGGGCTGCCGCGGCCAGAAGCCCATCCGACTGGCTGGTTGCCATCGAGCGCCTTGCCGCCGCGGGGGAGAAGACGGCCGCCCGTGCCGAGCTTGAGGCATTTCGCAAGGCTTACCCCGATTACCTGGTTCCCAAAGGACTGGAAAAACTGCTTGCGCCTTAACCCTGTTGTCGCCTGCCCGTCGTTTGCAGGGATGTAGCCAACCAACACGAGGAGCAAGCCATGAAATCCACCCTGTCCATTCTCGCAACAGCGCTTTTCTGCTGCGCCGCCCCGGCCGCCGATGCCTCGATGGTCGCCGACCTGTCGATCGTCAACCGGAGCACCGGCGAACGCCTTCAGACCTACCGGCACGGAGGCAGGCTCTATGTCGCCGGCAAACCGGGCGACCGCTATGCGCTTGAAATCAGGAATCGCACCGGCGAGCGGCTGTTGACCGTGGTTTCCGTCGATGGTGTCAATGTCGTTTCGGGCGAGACCGCTTCCGCCAGCCAGCGCGGCTACGTCCTCGCGCCACTGGGAGCGACCGAGATCGCCGGCTGGCGCAAGTCCAGCCAGGAGGTGGCTGCCTTCTACTTCACGGCCTTGCCGGATTCCTACGCTGCCCGGACGAACCGGCCGGCGAACGTCGGAGTGATCGGCATTGCCGCTTTCCGCGAATACCGCGAGCCGGTCGTCTCAAGCCAGGAAAGCGTCCTTGGCGGATCGCGCATGGACGCTGCTCCCGCCGCTCCTGCAGCGAACAAGGCCGAAGCGAAACGTGGTGCCGGCGCGGAGGAAAGGCTGGGCACCGGGCACGGGGAGCGTCTCCACGCCCCCGCCCAGCAGGTCGAGTTCCGCAAGGCCAGCGAGCGGCCGGACGAGATCATCACGGTCTATTACGACTCGCTGGAAAACCTGCGGGCGCAGGGAATCATCCCCAGGCTGCGCCAACGTCCGACGCCGAATCCCTTCCCGACCGACCGGTTCGTCCCGGATCCATCCTGACGAATCTGCCGCAACGGCGGATGCCGGGCCGCCGACTGCTCTCTGGTCGTAACACGGATTTGGCGCCTTCCTTTTAGCTGCATCAAACGTTTCGCCGCCGCGACAGGCGACAATGCCGGCATCGTCTTCGACAGGATTCATTCATGACCTTCCGTCATTCCCTCGCCGCACTCGCTGCCGCGTTCCTGGCCAGCGCACTCCATGCCGAACCGGTCAAGCCAAGCGACTCCACGCCCAAGCTGGCCCAAGGCCAGATGATGAAGCAGGGTGACAAGCTGATTTTCTCGCCCTGCCGCGATCGCAGTTACGCCATGATGGAGGACGTCTCGCCGGATCGGGAGGTGACTCGGGCGCTCAACAGCGTGGGCCTCGAATCGGGCAAGAAGCTCTATGTCGAGCTGCTGGCTGTCCTTGAAGGCGGCATGATCAGGGCTTCGGGCCTCAATCAGGCACGTACCGAGGGCCGCTGTCAGCAGCCTGGCGGCAAGGAGGAATCGTGGCGCGCCGCCGGCAACGAACCGGGCTGGCTGCTCGCCGTTGGCGAGGAAGTGGTGGCGTTGAAGCGCCCCGGGGAAGCGGATCTGCGCTTGCCGTTCAAGTGGTCACCGAGTGAGGGCGGGATAACGCGACTCGAAGCCGCCGGCGAGGACAAGCGCCTGGCAGTCGTCTTCGAGAAGCGGTTGTGCCACGACACGATGGCCGATTGGGTTTTCGGGTGGACGGCGACCGTCAATGTGAACGGCCAGACGCTCAAGGGTTGTGCCTGGCAGCGCTGATGCCGGCCTGCCACGGTCGACTGCCAAAAAAGCCCGGAAATCAGCTGGTCGGGAAGGTGAAGGCGTCGGCGAAGAATTCTTCTTCCGGCAGCTTGCAGAGGGCGGCGAAATCGCGGCGCGCCGCGTCGATCATGGCCGGCGCGCCGCAAGCATACACCTGGTGGCCGGAGAGGTCCGGGAAGTCCGCGATCACGGCCTGATGAACCAGACCGCTGCGGCCACTCCAGCGGTCGCCGGCCGCCGGCTCGGAAAGCACCGGAACGTAGCTGATGTTGGCGTGTTGCGCCGCCCAGCGCTCGGGCAGGGCATTCAGATACAGATCGACACGCGCCCTGGCGCCCCAGTAAATATGCATCGGGCGCAGGCATTGCTCGGCGAGGGCGTGTTCGACGATGGCCTTGATCGGCCCGAAGCCGGTACCGCCGGCGAGCAGGATCATCGGCTTCGGCGACTCCTCGCGCAGGTAGAAGCTGCCGTGCGGACCGTTGAAGCGCAGGATGTCGCGCGCCTTCATGGTCGAGAAGACGTGGTCGGTGAACCGGCCGCCGGGCACGTGACGGACGTGCAGCTGCGGCAAGGCGTCGTCGTGCGGCGCATTGGCCAGCGAGAAGCTGCGCCTGCCGCCATCCTTGAGGAGGATGTCGATGTATTGTCCGGCAAGGAACTGCAGGGGCTCGCTGGCCGGCAGTTTCAGGTGGATTGCCATGACGTCGGGCGCCAGTCGTTCGATTTTCTCGACCCGCGCGGGCAGGGTCTTGGCCGGGATTTCGCTGGCCGTGCCGAGTTGCCGGCATTCCAGCGTCAGATCGGAGCGCGCGCGGGCGCAGCAGAAGAGCGCCATGCCGGCAGCCCTGTCCTCGTCCTTCAGCGCGTGCGGCTGGGCCTTGCCGTGGTCGACGCTGCCGGCGAGCACTTTCCCCTTGCACGAACCGCAGGAGCCATCGCGACAGCCGTAGGGCAAGGCCACGCCCTGGCGCAGCGCGGCGTCGAGGATCGTTTCGTCGGTCTCGGCGGCAAACTGCCGGCCGCTCGGGCGGACGGTAATCCGGTGGCTCATCTCCATCCCATGGCCGTCGGCTACAATGCCGGCGTGCAAAAGATCCTGATTGTCGGTAGCGGCGACGTGGCCCGCCGCATTCTCTCCCGCCTTGCCCACCGCCATCGCGTTTATGCCATGCTGCGCGATGCCGGCCGGGCGCCGGGCTGGCGCGCCGCCGGAGCGCTGCCGCTGCTGGCCGATCTGGACGACCGGGCCAGCCTGCGGCGCGTGGCCGGCATCGCCGACTGCGTGCTGCATCTGGCGCCACCCCCAGGCGACGGGCAGCGCGATCAGCGCACGCGCAATCTGCTGGCAGCCTTGGGCAGCGGCCAAAGTTTACCACGACGCCTGATCTACGTTAGCACCACGGGCATCTATGGGGACTGTGGCGGCGCGCACATCGACGAGACGCGCCGTGCGAACCCCCAGAGCGCGCGCGCCGGCCGCCGGCTCGATGCCGAGCGCTGCCTGCGCGCCTGGGGGCGGCGGACCGGCGTGACGGTTTCGATCCTGCGCGCCCCCGGCATCTATGCCGCCGACCGCCTGCCGCTGGAGCGCCTGAAGAAGGGCTTGCCGGCGCTGGGCGTCAGCGATGATGTGTACTCCAATCACATCCATGCCGACGACCTCGCCGCCGTCTGCATCGCGGCGCTGCGTCACGGGCGCAGCAACCGCGCCTACAATGTCGTCGATGATTCCGACCTCAGGATGGGCGACTATTTCGACCGCGTGGCCGCTGCGTTCAAGCTTCCGCTGCCGCCGCGCCTGTCGCGTGTCGAGGCCGGGCAGAGTCTGTCGCCGCTGCAGATGTCCTTCATGCGCGAATCGCGTCGCATCGGCAACCGGCGCCTCAAGGAAGAACTGAAAATGCGGCTTGCCTACCCGACGGTCGACGACGGGATCCGGGACGCGCTGGAAAGGAATGATGGATGCTGACCCTCAAGGCCCTGCATATTTCGCTGGTCGTCGCCTGGTTCGCCGGGCTCTTCTACCTGCCGCGGATCTTTGTCAATCTGGCCATGGTGCCGCCTGACAGTGTGGCCGAACGCGAGCGTCTGCTGCTGATGGCCGGCAAGCTCTACCGCTTCATGACCCCGCTCGGGGTGCTGGCGCTGGTCTTCGGCTTTTGGCTGTGGTTCGGCTACGGATTTTCCGGCGGCTGGCTGCACCTCAAGACCGCGCTGGTCGCCCTGCTGGTCCTCTACCACTGGCAGTGCGGGCGCATCCTCAAGTCGTTCCAGTCCGGCAGCAATGCGAAAAGCCATGTCTGGTTCCGTTTCTACAACGAGATGCCGGTGCTGGTACTCTTCGCCGTCGTCTTTCTCGTCGTCCTGAAGCCCTTCTGATGAACAAGTATTTCGCGATCTGTCCGCGCGGGCTGGAACAACCGCTGTCCGACGAACTGCGCGCGCTCGGTTGCGCGGAGTTGCGGTCGACGCACGGCGGCGTGTTCTTTGCCGGCGACTGGAGCACCTGCTACCGCGCCAATCTGGAGTCGCGTATCGCCACGCGCATCCTGTGGCACATCGTCAAGGGTCCGTACGCCAGGGAAGAAGACATCTACCGGCTGGCGGTGCGCCAGTTGTGGCCGAATCATTTTGCGGTGTCGCGGACGATGCGCGTGGTGACGACGGCGATCAGATGCCCGCTCAAGTCGCTGGATTTCGTTACCCTGCGCGTCAAGGATGCCGTCTGCGACCGTTTCCGCGAGGATTGCGGCGAGCGTCCGGATATCCGGACGCGCAACCCGGATGTCAGCGTGCATGTCTTTCTTTCCGAGAGCGAGTGCACACTCTATCTCGATACCTCGGGTCAGCCGCTGTGGCAACGCGGCTTGCGCAAGGCGAGCGTCGACGCCCCACTCAAGGAGAACCTCGCCGCCGGCATCCTCAGGCTGACCGGCTGGCGGTTCGGCACGCCACTGGTCGACCCGATGTGCGGCAGCGGCACCTTCCTGCTCGAAGCCGTGCAGATGGCGCTCGACCGGGCGCCCGGACTCGATCGCGGCTTCGCCTTCGAACTGCTGGCTAGCTTCGAGGCGGTGAACTGGGCCAACCTCCGGCAGGCCGCCGAGGCGCGCTGCAAGGCGCCCGAGCCGCTCGACATCCGCGGCTACGACAGCGACGACAGGGCGGTGCGGGCCACCCGGCGCAATCTGCAGGAAGCCGGATTTGGCGGTATTGTCACGGTTGACCGCGGCGATCTGCTGGAAGCGCAGCCGCTCACGGATCATGGCATCATGGTCGCCAATCCGCCCTACGGCGAGCGGATTGGCGAGCTGGACGAACTGGCGGCGTTCTACCCGCAACTGGGATCGGCGCTGAAGAGGCACTGGGCGGGTTGGAACTGCTTCTTCTTCACGGCCGACCTGCGCCTGCCCAAGCTGGTCGGTCTCAAGCCGAGTCGCAAGACGCCGCTGTTCAACGGACCGCTGGAATGCCGTTTGTTCGAGTTCCGCATGGTGGCCGGGAGCAATCGCAACATTTGATTAGCGCAGTGAAACAGAAAGGGGAGAACAACATGTCCGTACAGTCGCTCTACCAGCAAAAATGCATGTCTGCCGCCGACGCGGTCCGTGTCGTCAGAAACGGCGAGACCGTCGTCATCCCGACCGCGGTCGGCGAACCGCCTACGCTGCTGACGGCGTTGTCCGAACAGCGCCGCGATTTCCGCGACGTCAAGGTCGCGCAGATCCTGGCGCTGCGCAAGTTTGATTATTTCGACCCGGAAACGGTGGACAATGTCCGCCACGAGGCTTATTTCCTCAGTGGCGCCTCGCGTCCCGGCGGCCAGGAAGGCTGGATCGACTACCTCCCGGCGTATTTCTCCGAACTGCCGGGGCTGATCGCTCGCAACATGATCCCGGCGGATGTCGTCTTCACGATGGCCTCGCCGATGGACGAGCACGGCTATTTTTCGCTGTCGCTGGGGACCGACTACACCATGGCGGCCGTCGACAAGGCGCGTGCCGTCGTCCTCGAGGTCAATCCCAACGTGCCCTTCGCCAATGGCGATTGCCATGTCCACATCAGCCAGGTAACCGCTCTCTGCGAGAGCGACGATCCCATCTTCGAGGTCGGGCTGCCGAAGATCGGGCCGGTCCAGGAAGCCATCGGCAAGTATGTTGCCGACATGATTCCCGACGGCGCGACGCTGCAGATCGGCTATGGTGGCATTCCCGACGCCGTGGTCATGCAACTTACCGACAAGCACGACCTCGGCGTTCATACCGAAATGGTCGGCGACGGCATCATGACGCTGGTCGACGCCGGCGTCATCACCAACCGCAAGAAGAATCATCACCATGGCAAGATGTTGGCGACTTTCGCGCTTGGCTCGAGGAAGCTCTACCAGTTCATGAACCGCAACCCGGCGCTCGAGATGCACCCGGTCGATTTCACCAACGATCCCTTCCTCGCTGGCCAGAACGACAACCTGCACGCGGTCAACGCGACGATGCAGATCGATTTCATGGGCCAATGCGGGTCGGAGAGTCTCGGCTACACTCCCTACTCGGGCACCGGCGGCCAGTCCGATTTCGTCCGTGCCGCCAATCGTTCCAACGGCGGCAAGTCGTTCATCGTCCTGCCGTCGACCGCCAAGAACGACACCATCTCGCGCATCGTGCCGACCCTTGAGCCCGGTACGCATGTGTCGACCGGGAAGAACGACATCAACTACGTCGTCACCGAGTACGGCGTCGCGCATCTGCGCGGGAAGACGGCCAAGCAGCGCTGCCAGGCCCTGATCGGCATCGCCCATCCGGATTTCCGCGGAGAACTGCGCGAAATGGCGAAGAAGATGAAACTGCTCTGATCGCCACGCCGCCAGCGATTACATCTTGTAGCAATTTGTTGCAGTCGCCCGTCGAAATATTGACTATCTTGTGGGTGGGTGCATGGCAGAATGCATCGAGGGTAAATCGATGAAAGCGCAAAAACTCCTGATCGTTATCGCGGCATTGCTGGTGGCCGGAATCGGGGATTCCTGGGCGGACAGGCGCGTTTACGGGAGGGCCGCAGTTTACGTCGGCCCCGGCCCCGGCCCCTACTGGGGCCCGGCCTACCCGCGCTCCTTCTATCCCAGGCCATACTATTCGTGGCCCTATTATTCGTGGCCTTACCTCTACGGTGACCCGTTCTACTCGCCGGCGCCGGTGGTCGTCGTGCCACCGCCGGAGCCATCGGTCTATATCGAGCAGAGCGACAATGCGGTCGGGCAAGGGCAGGCTCCCGCGCAGCAATACTGGTATTTCTGCCGCGGTTCGAACAGGTATTACCCTTACGTGAAGGAGTGTCCGGGTGGCTGGCAGACGGTTCTGCCGCGACCGGGACAATAGGCCATGAGAATTCAGAACACCTTTCTGTCCCGCCTTGGTTTGGCGGCCGGCGCTCTCTTCCTCGGCGCATGCACGGTCATGCCGACCGGGCCGACCACGCTGGTGATGCCCGGTCGCGGTGCGACGATGGACAGGTTCCGGTACGATGACAATGAGTGCCGCCAGTACGCCTATTATCAGATCGGCGGCGTCACTGCCCAGGACGCGGCGAACCAGTCAGCGGTCGGCAGTGCCGTGGTCGGCACCGCGGTCGGTGCGCTGGCCGGGGCGGCGATCGGTGGCAGGCAGGGCGCTGCGGTCGGCGCCGGAGTCGGTCTGGTGGGAGGCAGCGCCTACGGCGCAAATTCAGCCTATGCCTCGGGCTACGGCACCCAGCGCCAGTACAACCATGCCTACATCCAGTGCATGTACGTCAAGGGCCATTCGGTTCCGGTACCGGCGGGCATGGCATACCAGCCGCGGGTGATCAGCGATCCGCAGAACTCGGGTATTCCGCCACCCCCGCCGGGCGCGCCGCCCCCGCCACCGCCCAGGTAATTCCAGCGAGGCGGCGAGTCAGGCTACCCGCCAGCGGGCCGCAAGCATCGGCACGGTGGCCTTGCTGACGGCAACAAGGCGGCGAGGCTCGAGCTGCCGTTCCCCGTTCCGAATCGCGGCGGTTGCGGTTCTTGCGCCCTCCGCATTGCCGTTCTTCTGGCTGTCCGGGCCCGGTATGATGCAAGGCATGAGCAGCGCATGGCCTGTCACCTGTCATCCGGCCAAGACCTGCCGTTTCCGCCACAACACCAAGGAGAAATGAAATGTCCGACAAAGTGGTCTTTTCGTCTGCAGCGCCCGATGTCCTGGGTCAGATCATCAACCCGCTCACTTACTTGACTACGTCAAGCGGGATGTACGGCCTGGTGAACATCCGTTACGGCGTGTCGTCGGATGCTCCGACCGAACAGGCGATCATCGAGAACGTCGCCGGTTACGGCAAGCAGATCGGGAGGGTGCTGGAGGCCGTTGAATGCATTGCACGGTACCTGGGAGCCAAGGATGCCGCTTTGTTGAGCGAACGAAGCATCGGTGATTTGCTGGAACTGAATACGGACATACAAGCGTACCGGTTGTCGCAGGCGAAACCCGATAGCGTCACGGTTTCGGAGTTCATCAAGAGCCTGAAGACCCTGAAGAATGACAACGAAGCCAGGTTCAATGAAGTCCGCGACAGGCTGAAGGAGGAAATCGCGAAATTGTGACGCGACAGCGGGCAGCGACAAGGCGGCTACCCCCGCAACCTTGTGGCTGGCGCACGTCGCCATTTTGCCGCGTGGACTGGGCGACGCCGCCTGTCCTCTTTTGTCCGACATGGCATGCTGTGGCCGGCCCCAGAGAGGAGGTAGGCTGATTCGATGTCGGAAGGGCACATGAGGCCAATGCTCATCCGCAAGGCTTACAGGGAAGGGGAGGCGCCGTCCAAGGAGGCGGCCGAGCCGTTTTCCTGGGCCGAGGTCGGGCGCGAGTTGGGCATCGCACCGGGCAGTGCGGTCAACATGGCCTGGCTGGCCGTCGACCGCCATGCGGCTTCCGAACTGGCCGACAAGCCGGCGTTCCGCTTCGTGGCCGAGGACGGCCGCCGCAGCGAAATCAGCTACCGCGAACTGGCGCGGCTGACCGACCGATTCGGCAACGCGCTGAAGGCGCTCGGCGTGCAGAAAGGCGATTGCGTTTTCGTGCTGTGCGGGCGGCGCTGCGAGTTGTACGTCGCCGTGCTCGGCGCGCTGAAGATCGGCGCTGTCGTCTCGCCGCTGTTCCCGGCGTTCGGCCCGGAGCCGGTGCGCAACCGCGTGGCGCAGGCCGGCGGCAAGCTGCTGGTAACGACGGCCGGCGTCTACCGGCGCAAGGTTCAGGCGATTCGCGGCGAACTGTCATCGCTGCGCCATGTCGTGCTGATCGACGACCTCGGCGGTGGACCGCTGCCGGAAACATTCGACTGGCAGACTCTGCTCGCTACGGCGTCCGATGTGCCGGCGCTGGTGCCCACCACCGCTGACGATCCCGCGCTGCTGCACTTCACCAGCGGCACCACCGGCGCGCCCAAGGGTGCGCTGCACGTACATGGCGCGGTGCTGATGCACTACGCCACGGCGCGTTGGGCGCTCGACTTGCGGCCGGACGACGTGTTCTGGTGCACCGCCGACCCCGGCTGGGTGACCGGCATGTCCTACGGCATCCTGGCCCCGCTGGTCGTCGGCGTGACCAGCGTCGTCGACGAGGCGGAATTCGATGCGGTGCGCTGGGTGTCCACTCTGGAAGACGAGGGTGTCAACGTCTGGTACACCGCGCCGACCGCGCTGCGCATGTTGATCAAGGCCGGGCCGGCGCTGTTCGCCGGGCACGCTTTCCCGGCACTGCGCTTCATCGCCAGTGTCGGCGAGCCGCTCAATGCCGAAGTCGTGTGGTGGGGCATGGAGACCTTCGGGCGGCCGATCCACGATACCTGGTGGCAGACCGAGACGGGTGGCATCATGGTCGCCAACGCGGCGGCGGACGACATCAAGCCGGGTTCCATGGGCCGGCCGCTGCCGGGCATAGTCGCCCACGTCGTGCGCCACCGCGCCGGCGAGCCGGTGCAGGTGATCGACATACCCGATACCGTCGGCGAACTGGCGCTGGAAGTCGGCTGGCCGTCGATGTTCCGCGCCTATCTCGGCCAGCCCGAGCGTTATCGCGAGTGCTTCGCCGGCAACCTGTATCTGAGCGGCGACTTGGTGCGGTGCGATGCCGACGGCTGTTTCTGGTTCGTCGGGCGCGGCGACGACGTCATCAAGTCGGCCGGCCACCTGATCGGCCCGTTCGAGGTCGAGAGCGTGCTGACGGAGCACCCGGCGGTGGCCGAGGTGGGGGTGATCGGCAAGCCGGACCTGCTGGCCGGCGCGACGATCAAGGCCTTCGTCACGCTCAAGCGCGATCGGGTGCCGAGCGAAGCGCTGCGCGCCGACCTGCTCGCCCACGCCCGCCGCCGCCTCGGCGCGGCCATCGCGCCCAAGGAGATTGCCTTCGTCGAATGCCTGCCGCATACTCGCAGCGGCAAGATCATGCGCCGGCTGCTCAAGGCAAGGGAACTCGGGCTGCCCGAGGGCGACAGTTCGACACTGGAATGAGGGAGAGGAAGAATGCCGCTGGATCAGGAGCAAATCCGCGCCACGATGCTAAACATCATCAAAACCCTGGCGCCGGAGACGGATACGGGAAATATCGTTCCCGACCTGCCGCTGCGCAAGCAGATCGAACTGGACTCGATGGACTGGCTCAACGTGCTCGAAGCCATCCGCGAGCGCATCGGCGTCGATGTCCCGGAAACCGACTACGGCAAGCTCGGCACGCTGGACAGCATCGTTACCTACCTGGCGAGCCGGCTGGCAGAAAGCTGAAACCATGGCCGACTACCCCGCCGAACTGGTCCGCACCCGCCATCTGTTCGATGGCAGCGAGGTGCTGATCCGCCCGATCCGCGCCGAGGACAAGCCGATGGAGCAGGACTTCGTGCAGCACCTGTCGGCCGACTCGCGCTATCGCCGCTTCATGTCCACGCTCAAGGAACTGCCGCCGGGCAAGCTCAAGTACCTCACCGAGATCGACTACGTGAAGCACTTGGCGCTGGTTGCCATCATCCGGCGCGACGGGCACGAGGTCGAGATCGGCGTTGCCCGTTATGTTCCTGGGGCAAGCGGCAGCGATTGCGAATTCGCCATCGCCATCGACGACGAATGGCAGCGCAGCGGCGTCGCCGGCATCCTCATGCTGACCCTGATCGAGGCCGCCCGCGCGCGCGGCATGAAGCGCATGGAAGCCATCATCCTTGCTTCGAACGACAAGATGATCAAGTTCGCCAGACAACTCGGCTTCGCGGTGCACCGCGATCCCGACGATCCGGGGATGGTGGTGGCGCAGCGGGAGCTTTGATCGCCGGCCGGATTGCGTTCGCAGACCGCCACGGCGAGGCGGCAATCGCCATTGCGCCGGAAGGGTGACCATTCCGCGTCGTCCGAGTTTGCCAGCAACCGTCCTGCTGCATCAATCCGCCTTGTCGCGGGGCGCGGCGGGACGATGTCATTTTCGCGGTTCCTGGCGTGTCGACCGCAGCCATCCACGGGGCGACCCCGGCGCCGCGACGGCAGTCGGGGGTGTCAGCCCACCCCGGCGCTGTGCGCCTGCTGGTCCGCCCAGTAGCTCGAACGCACCATCGGCGCGCAGGCGGCGCCGGAGAAGCCCATCGTCGCCGCTGCGTCCTCGAACATCCTGAAGATGTCGGGGTGGACGTAGCGGGAAACCGCGAGGTGGTAGTTCGAAGGAGCGAGGTACTGGCCTATGGTCAGCATCTCGACGTCGTGGGCGCGCAGGTCACGCATGACCTCGAGGATTTCCTCGTCGGTTTCGCCGAGGCCGACCATCAGGCCAGACTTGGTCTTGATCTGCGGGTAGCGCGCCTTGAACTGCTTGAGGAATTCCAGCGAGTGGGCGTAGTCGGCGCCGGGACGCGCCTGCCTGTAGAGGCGGGGCACGGTTTCCAGGTTGTGGTTGAGGACGTCGGGCAGTGAGCCGCCGAGTACGTCGAGGGCTATTTCCATGCGCCCGCGGAAGTCGGGCACAAGCGTCTCGATGGTCGTCGTCGGCGACGCTTCGCGCACGGCGCGGATGACCTCGACGAAATGCCTGGCGCCGCCGTCGCGCAGGTCGTCGCGGTCGACGCTGGTGATCACGACATAACGCAGCTTGAGCGCGGCGACCGATTCTGCCAGCTCGCGCGGCTCGTCCGGGTTGGGCGGCAGCGGCTGGCCGTGGCCGACGTCGCAGAAGGGGCAGCGGCGCGTGCAGATGTCGCCGAGGATCATGAAGGTCGCGGTGCCGCGCCCGAAGCATTCGCCGATGTTGGGGCAGGTGGCTTCCTCGCAGACGGTGTGCAGCTTGCGCTCGCGTAGCATCGACTTGATCTCGCCGAAGCGGCCGGCGCTGTTGCCGGCCTTGACGCGGATCCATTCAGGCTTCTTGAGCGGGGTGTCGACCGGGACGATCTTGATCGGGATGCGCGCGGTCTTCAGCTCGCCCTTCTGCTTGACGCCTTGTTCAGCCATGTCGTTCGTCCAGTTGTTGCCGCAAATGCCGGCAAAGGTGTTCGCCGGCCTCGGCCGGGGTGAGCGGGATGCCCAGCTCGCTGGTCTGCGTGACCCTGAGTCCGGCATAGCCGCAGGGGTTGATTGCGGCAAACGGGGAGAGATCCATGGCGACATTGAGCGCCAGCCCGTGGTAGCTGCAGCCGTTCCTGATCCTCAGGCCGAGGGCGGCGATCTTGGCGTCGCCGACATATACGCCGGGTGCGCCGGGGCGGCGCCCGGCGGCGGTACCTTGCTCGGCCAGAAAGTCGATGATCGCCTGCTCGATCGCGTTGACCAGTTCGCGCACCTTGATCTTCAGACGCTGCAGGTCGAGCAGGAGGTAGATGACGACCTGCCCGGGCCCATGGTAGGTGACCTGGCCGCCACGGTCGATCTTGACGACGGGGATGCCGACATCGCCCAGGATGTGCTCGCGCTTGCCGGCCTGGCCCAGGGTGAACACTGGCGGATGCTCGACGACCCATAGCTCGTCGAGGGTTTCCGGTGTCCGCCCGGCGGTGAATTCCTGCATCGCGTGCCAGGTCGGTTCGTAGTCGACCCGGCCGAGACGGCGTATCTCCATTCCTAAAGCACGACCTTGACCAGCGGGTGCGCGGTCAGGTCCATGTACAGCGCATCGAGCTGCGACTTCGAGGTGGCGATTACCGTGCACGTCAGGCTGAGATAGTTGCCCCCGGAGCTGGTGCGCATTTCCATGCTGGCGCCGTCGAAATCGGGGGCATGGCGGGTGACGATTTCGAGAACGGCCTGGGCGAGTTCGTCCTCCGCCTTGCCCATGATTTTCAGGGGAAAGGCGCAGGGAAATTCGAGGAGCGTGTCCTTGTACGAAGCCACTTCAACCCTTGCGCATGACCGATTGCTTGAAATCCTGATACCACTGCCACATCCGCTCGCCGAGCGGGCCGGGCTTGCCGGTGCCTACCGGGAAGCCGTCGAGCGCGGTGATCGCCAGCACTTCCTTGGTCGACGAAGTCATCCAGACCTCGTCGGCGGTGCGAAGTTCATTTTCGTGAATTTCGCGGATTTCGACCGGTTGACCGTGACAGGCCGCCAGTTCGAGGACAACGTCGTAGGTGATGCCGGGAAGCATGAAATTGGTCTTGGGTGGGGCGAGCAGCACGCCATCGCTGACGACGAAGATGTTCGAGGCGGCGCCTTCCTTCAGGTAGCCGTCCCGGATCAGCAGGGCCTCGGCGCAGCCTGCGTCGACCGCCTGCTGGCGGGCAAGGACGTTGGCGAGCAGCGAGACGGCCTTGAGGTTGCAGTGCACCCAGCGGTCGTCGGCGACGGTGATCGCGGCGACGCCGGTCGCCCGGATATCGGCTGGTGTGGTGACCAGCGGCGAACTGAAGGCGAAGACAGTCGGCGGTACGGTGGCGGGCGGAAAGGCGTGGTCGCGCTTGTCGTCGGCGCCGCGGGTGACCTGCAGGTAGATCGACTGGTCTTCCCAGGGTGCACTGGCGATCAACCGCTCGACAACGGCCTTCCAGCCGGCGTCATCCAGCGGGTTGACCAGGCGGATCCCGTCGAGCGTCGCCTGCAGGCGTGCCAGGTGTTCGGCGAGGCGGAACGGGCGGCGCGAATAGACCGGGATCAGCTCATAGACGCCGTCGCCGTAGAGAAAGCCGCGGTCGAGCGGCGAAATGCCGGCTTCCGCCAGGGGCAGGAAGCGGCCGTTCAGATAGACCGGGTCGGCGACGTAGGGGGTCATGAATTCAGTTGAACCACAGTCTCACGGTATCCACGGCGCGACCGACGATGCCGGCGAGCGGGACGGCTTCCAGCGCCGCCACCGGATATTCGCCGTAGACCTTGCCGTCGATCGTCACCTTGAGCGTGCCGAGCTTCTGGCCGGCCTCGATCGGCGCCAGCAGGCGGGGCTGCGGGGTGAACTCGCTCTTGACCTTGTCGGCGTAGCCACGGGGCACGGAAATCGAGAAGCCGTTGTCGAAGCCGGCTTTGACGTTGGGTTGCGTGCCCTTCCAGACGCGCAGTGTGGCCACCGGCGAATCCTTGGCGAAGAGCGTGACCGAGTCGTAGGACTGGAAGCCCCAGTTGAGCAGCTTGAGCGACTCGCTGGCGCGCGTCGAACTCGACTTGGCGCCGAGAACGACCGACAGCAGGCGGCGCTTGTCGCGCAGCGAAGACGAAATCAAGCAGTAACCGGCCCCTTCCGTATGACCGGTCTTGACGCCATCCACCGTCGAATCCATCCACAGCAGGCGGTTACGGTTGGGCTGGGTGATGTTGTTGTAGCGGAACTCCTTCATCGAGTAGTACTTCCGGTACTCCTCGGGAAAGTCGCGAATGAGGGCGCTGGCCAGCGTCGCCAGGTCGCGCGCCGTCGTATAGAGCTGCGGGTCGGGCAGGCCGGTCGAGTTGGTGAAATTCGACGAGGTCATGCCGAGGCGCTTCGCCTCGCGGTTCATCATCTGCGCGAAACTCTCCTCGCTGCCGGCGATCGTTTCGGCCAGCGCGACGCAGGCATCGTTGCCTGACTGCACGATCATGCCCTTGATCAGGTCTTCGACCGGAACCTGTGTCTCGACCTGGATGAACATCTTGGAACCGCCGGTCTTCCAGGCCCTTTGCGAAACCGTCACCGGAGTATCGAGGGCGATGGTCTTCTGGCGCAGCGCGGCGAAGGTCAGGTAGGCGGTCATCAGTTTGGTCAGCGAGGCCGGTTCGATGCGCTCGTCGGGCCTTTCGGCGGTCAACACCTGGCCGGAGCCCATTTCCAGAAGCAACCAGGATCTGGCGGCGAGGGTGGGCGGGATGGGAAGTTGCTGGGCCAGCGCCTGGCCGGCGAGTACGAGGAGCGAGGCGAGTGCGATGAATTTGCGGAACGGGAACATGGGTTGTCTGTTTGGGCTCGGCATTGGGAAGCGCAAATTATACCTGCGGCGGGGCGGCCTGCCGGCGTGCATCCTCAGGCAGGGGTGATGTGCCCGGAAGACTCGGGGACGACGAGCAGAGGACCTCGATGGCGGGATGCCGGATTCGCCGTTCGTTGGAAATGGCGTAGATCTGCTCGCTGACCCCGGCCATTTCGCCGAGCGGGCGGGCGGCGAGTTGCTCGGCGATCTGGTCGGTGAGCGCCAGCGGTGCCGAAAAGAGTCCGAGGCCGGCGCGCCCGAAGGTCGTCAGCAGGGCGCTGTCCTGGAATTCACCGATGACGCGGGGACGGATGTCGTTGCTCTCGATCCAGCGGTCGATGCGGCTGCGCAAGGCACTCTGCCGGGTTGGCAGGAACATCGGGGCGCCGTTCAGGCTTTCCGGATAGCTCCCCAGGTAGCGTTCGACCAGCGCGGCGCTGCCAAACAGCCCGGCCGGGAATTCGCCGAGGTAGGTATTGAAAACCTTGAGGTTGCCACCTACCGGCGCCGGTCTGTCGGTGAGCACCAGATCGAGATGGTGCAGCGCCAGTTCGCCGAGCAGCGGCTCGAAACCGCCTTCGCTGCAGATCAGGCGCACATCTTCTGGCATGGCCAGGACCGAAGCCAGCAGGCGGTAGGCAAGGAGTTTGGGAATGCCATCGGAAATGCCGGCACGCAGGCGCAGTGCGTTGCCGCTGTCCTGCGCCCGTACCGCTTCCTGCAGGGCCTCGCCGAGCTGGAAGATCTGGTCGGCGTAGCCCAGCGCCGTGCGCCCGGCATCGCTGAGCGCCAGCCCGCGCCCCTGGCTGACGAACAGCGCCTTGCCCAGGCTGCGTTCGAGCAGGGAGAGTTGGCCGCTGATCGTCTGCACCGCGACGCCGAGACGCTCGGCGGCACGGGTCATGCTGCCTTCGTGAGCGACAACCCAGAAGTAGTGGAGATGCCTGTAGTTGAGGTTGGACATGATCTATCCGGAAAACCGAAGTGAAACTCAATTCTATCAGGATTTTACAGGATATTTGGGTGGGGTATGATGCGGCCGTTTTCCGTTCCGATGGAGGATGTGATGAAACGTGTCGTGCTCTTCCTGGTTACCAACCTCGCGGTGATGCTGGTCCTCGGTCTGGTCAGCAGCCTGCTCGGCGTCAACCGGTTTCTGACGGCCAACGGCCTCAATCTCGGCATGCTGCTGGCCTTTGCCGCGGTGATCGGCTTCGGCGGCGCCTTCATTTCGTTGCTGCTGTCGAAGACCATGGCCAAGTGGAGCACCGGCGCCCGCGTCATCGAGTCGCCGGGCAGTTCGACCGAAGTCTGGCTGGTCGATACCGTCGCCCGTCTCGCCGAGCGCGCCGGGCTGCCGATGCCGGAAGTCGCCATCTACGACGGCGAGCCGAACGCGTTCGCCACCGGCGCCACGAAAAACAGTTCGCTGGTTGCCGTTTCGACTGGCCTGTTGCAGGGAATGACGCGCGAGGAGGCGGAAGCCGTGCTCGCACACGAGGTCTCCCACATCGCCAACGGCGACATGGTGACGCTGACGCTGATTCAGGGCGTGGTGAATACCTTTGTCGTCTTCCTGTCGCGCGTCGTCGGCTATCTGGTCGACTCGTTCCTGCGCCGCGGCGAGGAAAACAGCGGTCCGGGAATTGGCTACATGGTGACCAGCATGGTTTGTGAAGTCGTCTTCGGCGTGCTGGCCAGCATCGTCGTCGCCTGGTTCTCGCGTCAGCGGGAATTCCGGGCCGACGCCGGCGCCGCACAACTGATGCGTTCGCCGGTGCCGATGCAGAACGCGCTGCGCCGCCTCGGCAGCCTTCACACTGAGCCCTTGCCGCAGAGCATGGCGGCGTCGGGCATTGCCGGCGGTCCGGGCTGGATGTCGCTGTTCGCGACCCACCCGCCGCTGGAGGATCGCATCGCCGCCCTGAACAAGGCGTGATCGTAGAATTGTCTGTTTTGGGGCGTCGACCGCAACGGTCGGCGCTCCATGTTGTCAGCCGGCAGCCAGTTTTGCGAATGCCGAAACGACTTCGGGCGGCGCCTGCACCAGTTCGATCAGCACGCCTTCGCCGCCGATCGGGAATTCCTCGTTGCCCTTGGGGTGCAGGAAAGTGATGTCGAAACCGGCGGCGCCCTTGCGGATGCCGCCCGGCGCGAAGCGGACGCCGTTGGCCGACAGCCACTCGACGGCCTGCGGCAGATCGTCGATCCATAGCCCGACGTGGTTGAGCGGCGTTGCGTGCACGGCAGGCTTCTTTTCCGGGTCGACCGGCTGCATCAGGTCGACCTCGACCTTGAACGGGCCGCTGCCCATGGCACAGATGTCCTCGTCGACGTTCTCGCGCTCGGAAACGAAGGTGCTGGTGACCTCGAGGCCGAACATGTCGACCCACAAGGTGCGCAATTTTTCCTTGGACGGGCCGCCGATGGCGATCTGCTGAATGCCGAGAACCTTGAATGGACGTGTCATGGCTGGATTCCTGTCTGGCTGGTTGACGTGATCCCCAATTATAGGGATTTCTTGCGGTAGGCCGTCGCCAGCATCGCGATCCCGATCAGGACCATCGGCAGCGAAAGCCACTGCCCCATGCTGACCACGTACGACTGGCCGAAGATGCCGTGGTCCGGTTCGCGGAAGAACTCGGTGATGAAGCGGAAGACACCGTAGCCGATCAGGAAGACGCCCGACACGGCGGCGCGCGGTCGCGGTCGACTGCTGAAAAGCCACAAAATCGCGAACAGCGCCAAGCCTTCCAGCCCGACATGGTAAAGCTGCGACGGATGGCGCGGCTGCATGTCGCCGGCCTGCGGGAAGACCATCGCCCACGGCAGGCCGGGGTCGGCGACCCGGCCCCACAGTTCGCCGTTGATGAAATTGCCGATCCGCCCTGCCGCCAGTCCGAGCGGCACCAACGGGGCGATGAAGTCGGTGACGTCGAACCAGGCGATGCGGTGCTTGCGCGACCACAGGCCCATGGCGACGAGCACGCCGAGAAAGCCGCCGTGAAACGACATGCCGCCCTTCCAGACGGCGAGGATTTCCAGCGGATTGGCCAGATAATATGTGGGGTCGTAGAAAAGAACCTGGCCCAGCCGGCCGCCAATGATGACGCCGAGCATGCCGTAAAAAAGCAGGTCGTCCAGTTGTGCGACTGTGATGAAGCCGGGTCGGGTACGGATCCGGTAGCGGCCGAGAAGGATGAATTGAACGAAAGCGACCACATACATCAGACCGTACCAGCGCACCGACAGCGGGCCGAGCGAGAAAGCGACAGGGTCGAACTGGGGGTGGAGAAGCATCGTGGGTGGAGAGTCGGCTAGAATTCGCCCATTATAGTTCGCGCCGCCAAGCGCAAAGTTTTCGACGGAGATTGACATGCCCGATTACCGCTCCCGCACTTCCACCCATGGCCGCAACATGGCCGGCGCGCGCGCTCTGTGGCGCGCTACCGGCATGAAGGACGGCGATTTCGGCAAGCCGATCATCGCCGTCGTCAATTCCTTCACGCAGTTCGTGCCGGGCCACGTACACCTCAAGGACATGGGCCAGCTGGTCGCGCGCGAGATCGAGGCGGCCGGCGGCATCGCCAAGGAATTCAACACCATCGCCATCGACGACGGTATCGCCATGGGCCACGGCGGCATGCTCTATTCGCTGCCCTCGCGCGACCTGATCGCCGATTCCGTCGAGTACATGGTCAACGGCCACTGCGCCGACGCCATGGTCTGCATTTCCAATTGCGACAAGATCACCCCGGGCATGCTGATGGCCGCGATGCGCCTCAACATCCCCGCCGTTTTCGTTTCCGGCGGCCCGATGGAGGCCGGCAAGGTCAAGCTGCATGGCGAGGTGATCCATCTCGATCTCGTCGATGCGATGGTCAAGGCGGCTGACAGTTCCGTTTCCGAGGCCGACCTGGCGGAGATCGAACGTTCGGCCTGTCCGACCTGCGGTTCGTGCTCGGGCATGTTCACCGCCAACTCGATGAACTGCCTGACCGAGGCGCTCGGCCTCTCGCTGCCCGGCAACGGCACTGTCGTCGCGACCCATGCCGACCGCAAGGAGCTGTTCCTGCGTGCCGGCCGCCTGGCAGTCGAACTGTGCCGCCGTTACTACGAGCAGGACGACGTATCCGTCCTGCCGCGTTCGATCGCCACCTTCTCGGCTTTCGAGAACGCCATGACCCTCGATGTGGCGATGGGCGGCTCGACCAACACGGTACTGCATATCCTCGCCACTGCTCAGGAGGCCGGGGTCGATTTCAAGATGGCCGACATCGACCGCATTTCGCGTCAGGTGCCCTGCCTGTGCAAGGTGGCGCCGATGACCGACAAGTACCACATCGAGGACGTGCACCGCGCCGGCGGCATCATGGGCATCCTCGGCGAACTCGACCGCGCCGGCCTGCTGCACCGAAACGTGCCGACCGTGCATGAAAAGACCCTCGGCGACGCGATCGACCGCTGGGACGTCGCACGCACGCAGGATGCAAAAGTCCATGAGTTCTTCCGCGCGGCGCCGGGTGGCGCCCCGACGCAGGTCGCTTTCTCGCAGAACCGGCGCTATAGCGACCTCGATCTCGACCGCAGCCGCGGCTGCATCCGCAAGCGGGCCGACGCCTATTCGCAGGAGGGCGGCCTGGCGGTGCTTCACGGCAACATCGCGGTCGACGGTTGCATCGTCAAGACGGCCGGCGTCGACGAGTCGATCTGGAAATTCACCGGGCGCGCCCGCGTCTTCGAAAGCCAGGATGCTGCGGTCGACGGCATTTTAGGAGGCAAAATCGTCGCCGGCGACGTCGTCGTCATCCGTTACGAAGGCCCGAAGGGCGGCCCCGGGATGCAGGAAATGCTCTATCCGACGTCGTACCTGAAATCGATGGGGCTCGGCAAGGAATGCGCGCTGCTCACCGACGGCCGCTTCTCAGGTGGCACGTCGGGCCTGTCGATCGGTCACGCCTCGCCGGAAGCCGCCGACGGCGGTGCCATCGGTCTGGTCGAGGAGGGCGATATGATCGAGATCGACATCCCCAATCGCCGCATTCACCTCGCCGTGGCCGATGACGAACTGGCACGCCGCCGTGCCGCCATGGAGGCCAGGGGCGATGCCGCCTGGCAGCCGGTCCAACGCGAGCGTTTCGTTTCCGCCGCCCTGCAGGCCTACGCCCTGATGGCGACCTCGGCCGACAAGGGTGCGGTGCGCGACGTCAGCCAGATCCAGCGCCGCAAGTGAAAGGAGATTCTTCGACGGCAACGGTCAACGCCGGGCGTTCGTCCTGCGTTAACCAGTTGCAGCCAAGGAAGCGAGATGGCTTACGGCGGTTTGCAAGGCAGTAAAAAGGGTTTTATCATCACAAGCTGATTACCATTTACCAACCCGACGAACGGAGCGAGAGAATGAAAGCTGTTTATGTTGCCGTGATGGCCGCCGCTGGAATCGTGATGGCCGGCCAGGCCCAGGCTGACGAAGCCTTGGCGAAGTCCAAGAACTGCATGTCCTGTCACGCCATCGACAAGAAGCTGGTCGGTCCGGCCTACAAGGATGTGGCCGCCAAGTACAAGGGCGACGCCAAGGCTCCCGCCATGCTCGCCGAGAAGATCAAGGCAGGTGGCAAGGGGGTCTGGGGTCAGATTCCGATGCCTCCGAACAACGTCACGCCGGAAGAAGCCTCCAAGCTTGCCGCTTGGGTCCTCTCCCAGAAGTAATTTTGCCTTTCGGCGCAGAAGCCGGCCGCTGGCCGGCTTTTTTGCGTGTTCGGGTATTGACACCTCCAGGTTGACAAAGGATAATCTCGCGTTCTTCCGGAGGGGTTCCCGAGCGGTCAAAGGGATCAGACTGTAAATCTGCTGGCTCTGCCTTCGAAGGTTCGAATCCTTCCCCCTCCACCAGAATGAATGCGGTATCGGCCTGTGCTGCGGGCAGGAGTCAAGCGGGTGTAGCTCAATGGTAGAGCCGAAGCCTTCCAAGCTTAAGACGAGGGTTCGATTCCCTTCACCCGCTCCATATGGCGGCGCGGTTGGGGTGTCAGGGTAGGCCCATGTAGCTCAGTGGTAGAGCACTCCCTTGGTAAGGGAGAGGTCGGCAGTTCAATCCTGCCCATGGGCACCACCGGTTGGT
>Ga0116175_1000303_pt1 | contig 35503 bp, 34 predicted proteins | sample AD_UKC125_MetaG_FD_89802 | JGI IMG/M metagenome (GOLD analysis project Ga0116175, IMG submission 89802) | Active sludge microbial communities of municipal wastewater-treating anaerobic digesters from USA - AD_UKC125_MetaG | ecosystem: Engineered > Bioreactor > Anaerobic > Digestate | place: USA... | reverse complement strand
GCGTGGCGAGCAGCTCGGCGTGGTTGCGCGGCGAGTTTCACGGCAGTGATGACCATATCGACGGCCACCACTTGCCGCTCGCCGAGCGCCACTACGTCGTTCGCCTCGCGGTTGAGCCGGGGCGCGTGCTGCAGTTGCGCAGCCGGCGGATGGCAAGCACTCAGGCGCTGACAGGTGCCAGCCAATCGATTGAAATTGACCTCGACACGCCGTCGAGCGCGCTTTCGACCTCGTCAACCGTAGCGCCCGCGGCCCTGCCTGCGGGCAGCGCGACTGGCTATCTGGCGCAAACCGGCAACCCAGCCAATCGCCTTGACCTGCTGATCGTCGCGGAAGGGTATACCGCCGCACAACAGGCGCAATTCGTTCTGGACGCGACCGCGCTGGCGAACGGCATGCTTGGCATTTCGCCCTACAGTGACTTCCGGCAGTTGATCAACGTGCAATGGTTGTTTGTGCCGTCGAATCAATCCGGTGCCGACAAACCAACGTGTGCCGAGACACCGGGCAGCACTGTGGTGGTTGTCGATACCGCGTTTGACGGGACCTTTTGCACCAGTGGCATCCGGCGACTGGTTACTGTCAGCAGCAGCAAGGTGCTCACTGCTGCCGCCAACGCGCCCGACTGGGACAAGATCCTCGTGCTCGTGAACGACAGCGAATACGGCGGCTCTGGTGGCACGCTGGGCGTGGGCACCACGCATTCGGCCGCCGTGCAGATCATGCAGCATGAGTTCGGGCACAGCTTCACCAAACTTGCCGATGAATATGAGACCGCCTATCCCGGATTTCCTGCCTGTAGCGATCTGAGCGCACCCGGCAATTGCGAGGTGAACGTCAGCAACCAGACGGATCGCGCGCTGCTGAAGTGGTCCGGCTGGGTGGACGCCGCAACCGCAATTCCGACCACTGCTGCACTCGCTGATGCGCTAGGCGCCGGGCTCTGGCAGGGCGCACGCTACCTGACCACCGGCATGTACCGGCAGTGCTACAACGGCATCATGCGGGCGTTGGGCCGCCCGTTCTGTCGGGTCGACGGAGAGGCCTTCGTCAAGAAGCTGTACGGCCCAGGCTGGGGCGTGCCCTCGACAGGTGTCAGCCTGATCGAACCGGGCGCAATCCCGACCGGAGCGACAGTGAACGCAACCGGTGGTTCGATACTCAGCTTTCGTGCGCTGCTTGCGGGCTCAGTGGCTGCCGGCGGCCTCACCGCGACCTGGCTGGTGGATGGCAGCGTGATCCGGGTTGACTCCGCAGTACATGGCAGCGTGGTTCGCTTCAACTACACGGTGCCGGCCAGCGGCACGCACAGCGTCGAGTTGCGCGTGACCGACAGCACACCACTGACGCTGGCGCGCCCGCAGAGCTCGCGCATCTGGACGGTGCAGCCGGGCAGCAACACGCTGGGGGTGTCGATCCGGGGCACGGGGAGCGGCAGCGTCGCGAGCAATCCGGTGGGCATCACCTGCGGCAGCACATGTACCTTGGCGTTCGCCAGCCCGACCAGCGTCACATTGACCGCAACGCCAGCGGCGGGCTCGGTCTTCGTCGGCTGGCTTGGCGCCTGCATCGGTACCGGCGTCTGCACCGTCACCGCCGGCACTGCGACGATGGTGACGGCCACGTTTGCGCCGACGACGCTGGCGCTGCGACTTGACGTTGATGGCAATGGCGCTTATCGGGCCGCGACCGACGGCGTGCTGGCCGTGCGCTATCTGCTTGGGCACAGCAGTAGCGCTCTGGTTGCAGCTGCAGTCGGCAACGCGGCAACGCGGAGCACGCCAACGCTAGTGACGCAATATCTCGATACCCTGGCGCCGCTGCTGGATGTGGATGGCAACGGGCTGATCGAAGCGCAGTACGACGGCGTGATCGTGTTGCGCTATCTGCTCGGCCTTCGTGGCAACGCACTGACCGCAAACGCGCTTGGGCCGGGCGCAACGCGGCTTTCCGCCAGTGCGGTCGAAGCTGCGATCCTGCCAATGGTTCCGTGACTGGAGCGTAGAAGTCATGACTGATCGCAAAACGGCACACGCAATGTTGATGCGCTGCTGGCAATTCGTCACCGTTGCGGTTGCGTTGCTGGCCACGGGCACGTCGCACGCGGCCGACGCCACCACGCCCCCCGAGGCACCGCTGGTGGTGGGCAACCGGACCATTCACGTGTTTCGCGCAACGCTGGGCGCTTTCACACCATCGGATCGTGCCGATGCAGCGCGGCAACGGATTGACCGGGCATTTGACGAGGGCGGCGAAGGGTGGACATCGGTCAAGGCGTCCGACAGCGGCGTGTTGATCGAACTGGATGGCAAACCCATGTTCACGGTGGCGCCCGGTGACGCGCGGCTTGCTGCCGGGGAGACGACTGCAGACTTGGCCAACCAGGCATCGCGCCTGTTGCAGAAGGCGTGGCGTGAGTCGCGTGAGCGTCGTGACATGCGCGCCGTGTGGGCGGCGGCCGGCCGGACAGCGCTGGCGGCTGCCGTTCTGGTCGTTGCGCTGCTGTTGATCTGGCGCGTCGTGCGCGTTCTGCGCCGTGCGATGACGGCACGACTGGCCAGCGGCCTCAAAGGGCTTGCCGTCGCTGGCGACAGCCGCCGGCTTTCGGCGTTATTCATCTCCTCGGTGTCGCGCACCTTTCTGTTGCTCGCCTGGATCCTCAGCCTGTTTGCCGTCTTCGCGTTCCTGACCTATGGTCTTGAGCAGTTCGTGCTGACGCGGCCGATGGGCGAGAGCCTGCTGCAATCCTTCTCCGCGCTGGCGTTGCAGGCGGTCAATTCCATTGGCGCGTCCCTGCCGGGCGTATTCATTGCGGCCATCGTCTTTTTGGTGGCGTGGATCGCGACCCAGATTTCCACCGAGTTCTTTGCCCATGTGGGTGCTGGAAAGTCCAGTTTTGGCATGCTGGATGCGCACACCGCGCCGTCCACCCGCCGCATCGTCAACGCCGCGCTCTGGTTATTCGCTCTGGCGATGGCCTATCCTTACCTGCCCGGCGCACAGACCGAAGCGTTCAAGGGCCTCACCGTCATCCTTGGCTTGATGGTGTCGATTGGGGCCTCGGGTGTTATCGGGCAGATTGCAAGCGGCGTGATGCTGGTCTACACCCGCGCACTTTCGGTGGGCGAATACGTGCGCATTCAGGATTGTGAAGGCACGGTGACCGAGCTGGGCCTGTTCGTCACGCGCCTGCGCACTGGTATGGGCGAGGAAATCGCGCTACCCAATTCGGTAGTGCTCGCCAACGTGACGCGCAACTTCTCGCGCGTTGCACCGGGCACCGGCTTCGTGCTCGACACCACCATCACCATCGGCTACGACGTAGCTTGGCGGCAGGTGCACGCCATGTTGCTCGAAGCTGCGAAAACCATCCCCGAGATCGGCGCGCAACCTGAACCCTACGTGGTGCAGACCGCGCTGTCGGACTTCTATGTCGCCTACAAACTGGTCGTTTACGTCAGCGCCGACCGACCCGCCGCCCGCGCCCGCGTCACCAGCGATCTCTACGCCGCCATCCAGGACACGTTCAACAAGTACGGCGTGCAGATCATGTCGCCCAACTACTTCGAAGACCCCGAAAAGCCCAAGATCGTGCCGGAGTCGGAGTGGTTTGCGGCGCCGGCGAAGCGCACCGATAACAGATAGCCGTTGGTACGGCATTGCCGTATAATTAAAAAATGTTTACCGTCGTCGAAACTGATGTCTTCGTGCGTTATGCGCAGGCCATCTGGTCAGACACAGAGCGTGACGAATTCATTGGCTGGATCGCCAATAACCCGATGAGCGGCGCGGTGATCCCGGAAACGGGTGGCCTTCGCAAGGTACGTTATGCGCGGCAGGGCATGGGCAAACGGGGCGGTGCTCGAGTGATTTATTACAACGTACTCGACGACGGCAAAATTTGGCTCCTGATCGTTTACAGCAAAGCCAAATTTGACAATCTACCCACAGCCTTTTTGAACAAACTCAAGGCCGCTGTTTTGGAGAGCGATGATGAAAAGCGCAAAAGCCGCCACTGATGAACTGAAGCAGTTTCAGGACGATCTGCTTGCCTCCGTGAAGCAGATGAAGTCAGGGCGTGCTGCACGCACGACGCAAGTCATCGTTACCGCAGCGTCCGAGGCGCGCGCACGCACGGGTCTCACGCAAGGCGAGTTTGCCGAATTGCTCGGCGTGTCGGTTCGCACGCTTCAGGATTGGGAGCAGGGGCGACGCGATCCTACGGGCGCTGCCCAAACTTTGCTGCGGGTTGCGGTCAAGCATCCGAAGATTTTGCGTGGGTTAGCAACCGCGTAGTCGCGAATCAACATTACCGATGATTCTGACTACGCGATATGTAGCCCTCGATACGTCCGGGCCATGCGATCCGAAGAAGCATCAGAACGAATCTATTCCGCCGTCATCTTCGCATCCCGAGCAGTCTTCCCAAGACGCTCGTATTCAGCGCGCGCCAGCGCATCCAGCTCGGCCGCAGACGAGCTCTTCGGCGTAAATCCTGCACGCAACAATTTCTCCTTCACTTCGGGCATCGCCAGCGCTTCCACAAACGCCTGATTGAGTTTTTGCACGACGACAGGCGGCATGCCAGCCGGGCCGAAGACACCGAACCACGGGTCTACGGCGTAACCCTTGAGGCCAGCTTCTGCGAGCGTGGGCACGTCCGGCAGCGAGGGTGAGCGCGCTGCGCCTGCGACAGCGAGTGCGCGCAACTTGCCAGACTGAATGTGTGGCAGCGAGGCTGGCAGGTTGTCGAACATCACCTTGATGTGGCCGCCGATCATGTCGTTAATGGCCGGGTTGCTGCCCTTGTAGGCAACGTGGGTCAGATCGGTTTGCGTTGTCTGCGCGAAGAGCACGCCGGACAAGTGCATCGAAGTGCCGGCACCGGCAGTGCCGTAGGTGAGGCCGGGGTTCTTCTTGGCGAAAGCGACGAGGTCAGCCACCGATTTGATGGGCGTGTCGGCGGGCACTTCGAGCACGATGGTCGAGTAGCCGAGCATGCTGATGCCCGCGAAATCCTTGCGTGGATCGAACGCCATCGCCTTGTAGACGTGCGGGTTCAGCGCATTGGTCGAGATTGCGCCAAAGCCAATGGTGTAGCCGTCCGGTGCCGCCTTGGCCACCGCGTCCATGCCGACGTTGCCGCCGGCACCGGCACGGTTCTCCACGATCACCGGCTGGCCGAGCTTTTCGCTGACCTTTTGTCCGACGATGCGTGCCACGATGTCGGTGGTACCGCCCGGCAGATAAGGCACGATGAAGTGGATTGGTTTGGCGGGCCAACCCGGCTGAGCGGATACGGCCCACGGCAGCACTGCGAAGGCGGCGGCACCGCTGGTTACACAAAGACGGGCAAAGGTATGAAGCAATTTCATGACTACAACGTGTTGAAACGGAACGACGCAGTGTAGTCAGCGCAATGGCGCGTAACGACCGGCGATTCCACATCGCTGGTCGGGAGAAACTATTCAGGCAATAGCTGGTTCGTACGCGTATGTGTCAGCGGCATGCGTCGCGTCCGCTGCGAGCAACGCGAACAGATTTTTTGGGTCGTCCTGATCGGCAATGAGTGGCAGCGTTTGCCCAAAGCCAGAGGCTTCAGCCAGCGCCAGCAGGTAACGCAACGCCGAATAGTCCTCCACCGCAAAGCCGACTGAGTCGAATACGGTCACTTCTGCGTTGTCGGTACGGCCTGGAGCACAGCCCGAGAGCACACGCCAAAGCTCGGTGACGGCGAAGTCTGCCGGCATCTGCTGGATGTCACCCTCAATCCGCGTCTGCGGCTCGTATTCGACGAACACGCGGGCGCTCGCCAGCACGTCGGCGTGCAATTCGGTCTTGCCAGGGCAGTCGCCGCCTACCGCATTGATGTGCGTGCCCGGCGCAATCATGTCGGCGGTGACGATGGTGGCGTTGGTCTTGTCGGCAGTGATGGTGGTGACGATGTCAGCACCAAGCACAGCTTCAGCCGCGCTCTGATGCGCAGTCGCGCGCAAGCCTTGCGTCGCGAGGTTGGCCGCGAGTTTTGCGGTGGCGGCGCGGTCGACGTCAAACAGACGAAATTCCTCAATGCCGAGCACTTCGGCGAATGCCAGCGCCTGAAATTCGCTCTGGGCGCCATTGCCGATGATCGCCATCACGCGACTGCCTTTACGGGCAAGCGCGCGGGCGGCCATTGCCGAGGCGGCGGCGGTGCGCAGTGCGGTGGTCAGCGTCATCTCGGACAGCAGCAGCGGCAAACCGGTGTCGACATCGGCTAGCACGCCGAATGCCATCACAGTTGGCAGAGCATTGCGCGTGTTCTTTGGATGTCCGTTGACGTATTTGAAGGCGTAGCGAGTGGCGTCTGACACCGGCATCAGCTCAATCACGCCGTCGGGAGAATGGTTGGCGACGCGTGGTGACTTGTCGAATTCCTGCCAGCGCAGGAAGTCTGCCGTCATGGCCTCCGTCATTTCACGCAGCACACGGCGCACGCCTCGCAGGCGAACCAGGCGGGCGACATCTGCTGGCGACAGAAACAGGGGTTGACGAATTGCGGGGGCCAGGGGAGTAGTGTGAAGCGAACGCATAGGCAAGCTCAGCGAGTAAGGCGATGAAGAGGATTGTGAAGGCTTGCGATGACAATTCATATCGGCAGAAATGTCTAAAAAACAGCAGATTTATGACGAAATGACAGCATTGACTGATTAAAATGCAAAAATGGACGAAATTGACCACAAGCTAATCTCGCTATTGCGGGTCAATGCGCGCGACAGCGTGGCCACGCTTGCCCATCGCCTTGGTGTGTCGCGGGGCACCGTCACCAACCGTATCGCCAAGCTGGAAGAGCAGGGGGTAATCGTCGGCTACACGGTGCGCCTGCGGCCCGATGTGAAGCAGGATCAGATCAACGCCTGGATGAGCATCGCAGTCGAGGGCAACCAGACACGGCGCGTCATCGCCGAGCTGCTCGGCGAACCGTCGATTGCCGTGCTGCATGACACCAACGGCCGCTGGGATCTGCTGGCGCAACTGCGTGCGGAAACTCTTGCCGAAATGTCGCAGGCGCTGGAGCGAATCCGGCTGATCAAGGGCATCAGCAATACCGAGACCAGCATTCATCTGGTGACTTACCGCGCCTCGTAGCTGCCGGTGCAACGCGTGGAGGAGGCTCCGGACGCGCAGCAGTGCGCAGTGCGCGCCAGGCCAGCAGTTGTTCGATCAGGTGCGGCTACAGCACGACGCCTTCGGATAAGTCTGGTAGGTCCGAAACTTGCCGGGTTGATAACGCCGCAATGACTTATTGCGACTAGCATCGCACGGCGTCGCGGCATACCAAATCTCGCAGCAACAGAGAGATCGCCGCGGCCACGCGCGACAGCGGACAGCGTTCCGTGCGCGACTACCAACAGATGTAATTGTGATCGAGGGATATTGATGACTCACCTACTGCAAGTCCTGCGGCTGGCGTTTCGCGCTTGCACAACGTTGCTTGGCTCAAATCGGGCGCCTGCCAAGCTTGCGCGTTGTGGTGGGCGCTTGCGGGCCGGTTACATGGCGGGTCTGCTTGCCGTCGGCGCCGCATCGGCGCAGGACCTGACCGTGGCCCAGATCGGCCCCTTCACCGGACTGCCATCACCGGACGCAGCAGAAATCAATGCCGGTGCGCAGGCGCTTTTTGATTCGGTCAACGCGACTGGCGGCATTGGTGGCCGCAACATCAAGCTCATGAAGTTTGACGATGGCTTTACTGCGCCGGGTTTTATCGCGCAGTTCAAGGTGGCGATGGAAGCTGGCCCCATTGCGCTGTTGAGCCCGATCGGATCGGCGGCAATCAGCAAGATGATGCAGGATGGCTTGCTCGATTCGACTGATGTGATCGTGATGAACGCGATCCCTGGTTCGGAGCAGTTTCGCAATCCTGGCCACCCCAAGCTCTTTCATGTTCGCGCTGGTGATCGCGCGCAACTCGAACGCATCCTTGGGCATGCCAAGGTGCTGAGCGTGAACGAGATGCATGTGCTGCACCAGGACCTGCCGATTGGCACCGGCGGTCTGGCGACCGTGCAGGATCTCGCTGGCCGTATCGGCGGCATGAAAGTAACGTCCACCGGCACCAAGCACGACCCCGAGGCGCTCACGGTGGCCGCTCGCGATGCGGCCAAGGTGCCGATCAGCAGCAGCGTCATCGTGATCGGCACGCCAAAGTTCTGTGCCGATGCAATTGCGAAGTGGCGATCAGGCGGCGGTCGTCATCAGATTTACACACTGTCCTATGTGCCGGCCGGCCTGCTGACCAAAGTGGTGGGTGAGGCGGGGGCCCGTGGCGTTGGTATCGCCCAGACTTTCCCGTCGCCACAGGGCAGCAAGCTCAAGCTGCAGCGTGAATTCCAGCAGACCATGCAGCAGTACGCGCCGAACATCAAGGACTACAGCTACTTTCATCTCGAAGGTTACGTGTCAGCCCGGGTGCTGGTTGCAGGGCTGCGCCGCGCCGGTGCCCGCCCGACGGCGTCGACGCTGCGCGCCGCACTCAAGGACATGGGCGAGATTAGCGTCGGCGGCTTCAACGTTGACTTCCGCAAGGGCAATGTGGGGAGTAGCTGGGTGGATATCGCGGTAGTCAGTGAGGGCGGACGCCTGCGTTACTGATGCGTGGATGCGCCGGCCGGGCTCTGTACCGGCCACACGACCCGGCGGGTAGCGTCGTTATGCCAAATCGGCCAGCAGGGAGTTGCCCCTGTCCGGCGCGACGGCCGGATCAGATACCCGGCACCGGTCTTGGGCCCGCGCTGACGTCTATCATGCGTTGCTGAGTGGCATCGATAGCACCGGTCAGGCGGGACGTCAGCTGGCGCTTGACGCCTCAAGTCAGCAGGGATCTTCAAATGAATGCAGCGGAAAGCAAGGTTGCTTCAGCAGCCGCTACGGAAGCGCGCGCCGCGCTCTACGCCGAGATGTCGCCGCATCACCTGACACCGTTGTGGGAAGTGCTGCACGCGCTGGTGCCGCCGCAGCCGAACACGCCCTGTGTGCCGGCGTTGTGGCGCTATGACGACGTCCGCCCCTACCTGATGCGGGCGGGCGAAGTGATCACCGCGGAAGAGGCGGTGCGCCGCGTGCTGATTCTCGAAAACCCGGCGCTGCGTGGGCAGAGCGCCATCACGCAATCGCTCTACGCCGGGTTGCAACTGATCTTGCCGGGCGAAGTGGCCCCCAGTCACCGTCACACGCAAAGCGCGCTGCGCTTTGTGGTCGAAGGCCGGGGCGCATTCACCGCCGTGAACGGCGAGCGCACCACCATGCAGCCGGGCGACTTCATCATCACTCCGCAATGGACCTGGCACGACCACGGCAGCGAGGCCGATGGCCCGGTGGTCTGGCTGGACGGGCTCGACATTCCGATGATCCGCTTCTTCGATGCTGGCTTTGCGGAGAATGGCACCTCGGCGCAGCAGCAGATCACTCGCCCCGAGGGTCACAACTTCGCCCGCTACGGAGCCAACATGCTGCCGGTGCGCTATGACGCGCCGCATGGCAGCACCTCGCCAATCTTCAGTTACCCCTACGCGCGCAGCCGCGAGGCGCTGGCGCGGCTGGAGCGCGACGGCCCGGTGGATGCGCACGACGGCTTCAAGTTGCGTTACGTGAACCCGGCCACTGGCGGCTCGCCGATGCCGACCATGGCAACCTTCCTGCAATTGTTGCCGCGAGGTTTCAGCGGCAAACCCTATCGCCAGACGGACGGTACCGTGTTCAGTGTGGTTGAGGGGCGAGGGCGCGCCACTATCGGGCGTGGCGACAGCCAATGGCACTACGATTTCGGTCCGCGCGACCACTTTGTGGTGCCTTCGTGGCATACGCTGTCACTGTCGGCCAGCGACGAATGCGTTTTGTTCAGTTATTCCGACCGACCCGTGCAGCAGGCGCTGTCCATCTGGCACGAAGAACGACTGGCCTGATCACACCATCTTCCCGTCCTCATTCCAATTCGAATCCCATGAACTACGTCCTTCCGCCCGCACCCGTTACCTCACTGCCCGTCGTTGGCTCCGATCAGCGCTTCCCGGTGCGCCGCGTTTACTGCGTTGGCCGCAATTACGTGGAGCATGCGCAGGAGATGGGCTTTAGCGGCCGTGAGGCGCCGTTCTTCTTCATGAAACCAGCGGACGCCGTGATCGTTTGCACACCCGGCACTGCGGCCGAAATTACCTATCCGAGCCTGACCAAAAACTACCATCATGAGGTGGAGCTGGTGGTTGCCATCGGCAAGGGCGGCAAGAACATCACCCAGGCCGATGCCGCGAAGCACATCTTCGGCTACGCCATCGGGCTCGACATGACGCGCCGTGATCTGCAGGGCGAAGCCAAGAAGCAGGGCCGTCCGTGGGAGATCGGCAAGGCGGTCGACCAGTCGGCGCCGATGGGGCCGATCACACCGATCGCCAGGTCGGGCGAGATCACCAAGGGGGCGATCACGCTCACGGTGAACGGCAAGGCCGCGCAATCGAGTGACATCGGCAAGCTGATCTGGAATGTCAACGAAGTAATTGAGCACCTCTCCGCCGCCTGGGAGCTACAACCGGGCGACCTGATCATGACGGGTACGCCCGAAGGCGTGGCTGCTGTGGTCGCTGGCGACGTAATGGTTGCGAGTTGCGCCGGTGTTGAGACGATCACCGTAAAAGTGGTTTGACGTGACTGCCGCACCGGCAGCGTCGTCGTCCGCACTCGCAGCCCGGCTCGGCTGCCTTTATACCGGCGCAGTGCATGATGTGTTGCGCGGCATGGGTGTGGATCGCTTCGTGTTGCCAAGCAACCTGCGCCCTCTCGACCCCAGCCTGAAAGTCGCCGGACCAGCCTGGACGGTCAGCGGCCACATTGACACCACCATCTCACGCCACGACAGCCTGCTCGGCTGGACCACGTTGTTGTCACGTGCCCCGTCCGGCCATGTGGTGGTCTGCCAGCCGCACAACCAGTCCATCGCGCTGATGGGCGAACTGTCTGCGGAGACGTTGAAGAACAAGGGCGTGCTGGGCTACGTCGTTGACGGTGGCTGCCGCGATACGGACTTCATTCTCGAACAGCGCTTCCCGGTGTTCCACAGCTTCTTTAGCCCTGCCGACATTGCAGCGCGCTGGTGTCCCGATGCCTTTGAGCAGCCCATCACCATCGGCGAGGTCACCATCCGCACGGGCGACTGGATTCTCGGGGATCGCGACGGGGTGATTGCCATCCCGCACGAGAAGATCGAGGCGGTACTCGATGAAACCGAGAAAGTGGCCGCAACCGAGAATCAGGTCCGCGATGCCATTCGTGCGGGTATCGATCCCGTTGATGCCTACCTGAAGTACGGCAAGTTCTGACGGCAGGCGGCGCACCGCCCCCAGGGTTTCGGCTGCTAACGGCGCAGCGACAGCGCAGCATCGAGGCGCAACAATTCGCGTTCGTTAAAGAGGCGATTGCGCGTTGCCGCAAGCGCTTCGCTGCCCAGGGTTCCGCTGCGATGCTCGTTCAGTGCCAGCTCGTATTGCCCGAGTCGATAGGCCCAATCGCGCTCTGCCTGATCAAGCGCTGCGAGACGTTGCGCGACTGCTTCGCCGTGCTCGGCAGCGCGTGCCGCGAAGCGTTCGGCGTCGCTCGCATTGCGCGCGTCGAATGCCGATGTCTGATTCTGCAGGCTTAGCGACTGTTGCCATCGGGCACGCTCCTCGCGTTCACTGGCCGTCAGTTCGCGCTCCGCTGCCGCGAGCGCAGTGGCTCTTTCGGCCGATGTGCGCAGCGGATTGGCTTCCAGATCAAGGCGCGCCATTGTGTAGCGGTCAAGGCGGTCGTCGGCAGCGAACAGCGCGGCATATTCCTCGGGCGAAAAGAGCCCGAGCCGCAACGAGCGTCGTGCCTCGTAGGTCGCGCGCAGTGCGGTGAGGTCATTCGCCGGCGGGCGCAGGTGCATCGCATCCAGCGACTCAAGGTATCCGACATAGCGCAGCACAAACTTCATCGCGGCGTCGGCAATGGCTGGCGCGAATTGTTGGCGCACCCGCTCGCCAAGCCGTACGCGGAACGCATGAGGGTCGTCGCGCATGCTGCCCTGGCCAAGGGCATCGCCGATCAGATCGTCGATGACGCTTGCAAGCGCAGGTATTTGCAGCAGCGCGGCCGGCGCTGGCTCGTCGGTGGCAATCACGGTGCCTGAGCTCGCAATGCGGGTAGAGGCCATCGCAGTGCGATACGCGGCAACGTCATTGGCGGCAGCGCGCTCTCCGGTCACAGCGACCGGGTCGGACCGCTCGCTGTGCCGTCGCGAAGCGTCGCGCCACGCGTTCCAGGCAACCGGTGCTGTGATGCCCAGTAGCAGGGCTGCAAGCCCCACTGCGACAACTGCGCGGTTGGCGAGCGGCGTCGCCGGTTGCGATGAGTGATCCCGATTCACAAGCCTGCCGCTTGCAGACGGTTGGCGTGCTGGCGGTAGAGCGTCTTTGGACTGACCGAGAAGAGGTCCACGAAGCCGAGCAACTGGTTCACCTCATCCAGATGGTTCTGGGCGTAGACGCCGAGTGACTGGCCCAGTTTCGACGAACACACTGATACCAGTCCGTCGTTCTGTGCACCGTGCAGCTGGCCAAGCACGGCGAGCGGTGCGTCCAGTACGTCGAACACATTGGTGAGGTTGCGGTCACCGGTCCACGAGTAGTAGCGAATGCCGTTCACCACGCTGGCGCCGTCGCCGCAGCTGCTGGTCGGTATTGCCTGCGGAAACTTGGCGTTGAATGCTGCCGAGCCTGACGTGGTGAGCGACTTCATCGCCGCAATTGCGTTCTGTTCGTAGGCGGTGCTACCCGAGAGGAAACTGATGACCTGGCCGAAGGCGTTGATGAAGGCGGCCGCGACGCCACGCAGCCACGAGCCCTCGCGCAGGTTGGCGTCGACAAAGTCCGCCACTTTTGAGCCTTTGTTCGGGCCGCCGACAGCGGTGACCGAGGCGACCAGCTCCGGCGCTACCGCTGCGACGTAACGCACCGTCTGACTGCCGTGCGAGTGACCGATCAGATTGACCTTTTGCGCGCCGGTGATGGCCAGTACGTTACGCACCTGTTGCAGCAACTGCTCGCCCCGTTGCTCGGAACTGCTGAACGCGGAAACCTGCGCCACGAATACGCGCGCACCGCCGTCACGCAGCGACTGCGGAATGCCGTAGAAGTAATCGACCGCACCGACCTGATCGAAGCCCGACATTCCATGCATCAGCACGATCGGGTAGCGGGTAGTGGTGTATCCGGCGTGCGCGGCGCCGGCAACGAGGGTGATGAGTGCGGCCAGAACGAGCTGACGACATTGCCTGCGGCCGGTGACCAACAGATCACCAATAGTGCTGAACATGAACTGCCTCCTTGTTGGGTACATGAACGCGGACGGACCGGTCTTGTGCGGCTCTAAACGGCCGTTTGGAATTACCGATTGAATTTGTAGCGTGATGTCCGTCGGGCTCATCCCGATTCAAACGCAGGGAAAACCCTTGTTCAGATTGCTGCAGATCGCAACCGGCAGCGCGATAGCTGATCGAGATGTCAGCAGATGGTCTACTTTATGGCTTTTTGCCGAAAAGCGCATTTTAATTGGGCTTTATTAGCTAAATCGCTACAAGTCGACTTTCGGTAGAATCGAGCTTGTAGCCCATACAGAAATGACGTTTTCACGAAAAGTTGATAGTCGCACGAGTCGTGGCGTCCGGACGTCCGCCGGCGCGCTGCAGCTCGCCGGGGTGTTGTCGCGCTTGCCGAGCTTACTGCTGGCGATCTTCGGCCTTGAAGCTGCCGCCGGTAATGCTCAATCTGGCTTTGGTCTTCACTTCCACCAGATCGAAGCTGAACGAGCCTTCAATGACTTTGCCCTTGACCGAGGTGACTTCCAGCTGGTTTTTTCCATCCGCCAGGCGGTACTCGGCCTGTGGTTCGCCGAACGGCTGTTTGCTGACGCCTTTGGCGAAGCTGACCTCGCAGCTGCGGCTGCCAGCGGCGGGAAAGGTGAACTTGACGGGTTTGCCATCGTAGTTGCGGCAATTGATCGATAGTTTGTCGACCGGTGTCTTCGGTGGCGGATAGGCAGAGGCGCCCTTGGTGCTGGCCATCAGGTTAAGCACGCCCTTGGTGGGGATCAGAAACACGATGCCATCGTCGTCGCTCTCGAATGCTTTCCCGTCGACGGTGGCACCGAGGCGCTGGGTTTCTGCCTGCGCCGCCATCGGCAGCAGCGGCAGGCACAGGCCTGTCATCGCGGCTGCCAGAGTCAGTGCGCGTACGCGCCGGGGTGAGGGGGACATTGCAAAGTGCATGGTGCTCCAGAGGTAGGGTGGTAAGGTGGTTAACTGCCTTTTCGCGGGATCGGGCGGGCAAGCCATGCGCGCGCTGCCAGACTCGTCATCAGGCGGGTGCACCGGCGTCATGATGGGCTGCGGGATTAGACCTGCCCGGCTTCGGTCGTCTCATCGGCGCGGATGACACGATTGCGACCGGTCTGCTTGGCAACGTAGAGTGCGCGATCGGCCCGGTTGATCAGGGCCCGGGCGTCTTCTTTCGTGTTCCACTCGGCCACGCCGAAGCTTGCACTGACGGCGCCTACCAGATCGTAGGGGACAGTCGCGATCTTCGAGCGGACTGCCTCGGCGATCGCCAGCGCGGCGTCAATGCGGGTTTCGCGCAGCAGGATGATGAATTCTTCGCCACCAAAGCGCGCGGCGCAATCGGAGCCGCGAAGCAACTCGCGCACGCGCAGCGCCGTGTTCTTGAGCACCACGTCACCGCTATCGTGGCCGAAGGTGTCGTTGATCCGCTTGAAGAAGTCAAGATCAAACATCACCACCGAGAGCCCGGTGTTATGGATGCGTGCGTCCGCCATCGCCGATTCGAGATGCTCGAAGAAGCGTCGCCGGTTGACCAGATCAGTGAGGAAGTCCTTGGTCGCCAGCTCCTCGAGCTGCTTGTTGACACGCGCCATCGGCTCAATGACCAGCCCCGACATCACCAGGTTCAGCGCCAGAAACATCAGCCCGAAAATGCACAGCAGGGACCACATGAAACTGTAGAACGTGCGTCGCGCTTTCTCCAGCGGATAAAGCATTGGCAGCTTCACCACCTGCATGCCGATCGTCTCGTTCATTTGCCAGCCGAAGCCATTCTTCTCGCCGTAAATCTGCAGCATCGACGCCGGGGCAGCGGCCGGCACACTGTGGCAGGCCAGGCACTGCGCCTGCTTGATGATGATGGGTCGCGCGACATACACCGAGCGTTGCACGCCTTCGCCCTGAAGGCCGGTCAGCTCCGTCTGCGTGGCGTCTGCGCGGAATTTTTCGATCAGCGTGCGCTCCCAGTCGCTGGCCCGATCGCGCGGGTTGGTCGGGTTGAGCACAGCCTCCTTGTATTCATAGGCGGGGAAGCGGTCACGCAGGCGACGCAAGGTCTCTGTGGCGGCGAATGCCGGCACTGTCTGCGGCAGGAAGCGCTTGTCGTTGAGCGGGTCGAGATGAGGCTTGATCTCGTCGGTGGTGTAGCTGCGGATGGCGAGCGCCGTTTCCATCAGCACCTGCGAATTCTGGCGAACATCGCTGATGGCGTCGCTCTCCAGCGCATGGTGGTAGTACCAGGCGGCACCGACCAGACTGAGCAGGAAGATCGCAACCAGAAGGAGATTGAATTTGACGCGTATCGACATAAGGCCCCGCGATGGCGATCAAGCCCGCTGATGAGGCCCGGACCGGGCAACGCGGGTACCGCGCGGATGATATAGACAGATGCGGCGGATGCGAAGCCCTGCCGGGGCCAGCTGGCGACCAGGCTCGCCCGACGCCAATCGTTGTATGGCGTGACAGCGCCGACGTTCCGACGTATCGTCACGACTTCAAACGAAGGGGGCGATATGGGCAAACAGTTTCGATCACTCACTTGCGCGGCAGCGGCACTGCTGCTGATGGCGGCAACGCCGTCGCACGCCGAGGTCGTTGCCGACTGGCTGGCGGTGGCACCAAAGGCACTATCGGCATCGCCGCGGGCGCAATCGGGGCGGGCATCGGTGCTCGCCAATCTGGCGATGTTCAACGCCTTGAACGCAATTACGCCCCGCTACACGTCGTACGGTCCGGCAGTGGATCCGGTGCCCGACGCATCGCCTGATGCCGCCGCAGCCACCGCCGCGTTCACCGTGCTGAGCAGCGTGCCGGGAGCAGATCAGGCAGCGCTCGCCAAAACGCTGGAAGAGTCGCTGAAACCTGTCACCGACGCTGCGGCGCGGGCGAAAGGCGCAGCCCTTGGCAAGCGCGTTGCCTATGCCTTGCTCGCATCGCGCGCCGATGACGTATTCGCGCGCGTCGAACCGGCAAAGCGCGATGCCGCGGCAGGTGTCTACGAGCTGACGGCAGACCATAAGATGGAATCAAGCGTTGCCATCATCCGCATGCGACCCTTCGCCATCGCCAGCGTCAATGCCTATGACCCAGGGCCGCCGCCGGCCCCGGACAGCGTTGTCGCCAAACGCGATCTGGCCGAAGTGAAAGCAATTGGCGCGAGAAACAGTGCGACGCGCAGCGCCGACCAGTCGGTTGCCGCAGTGTTCTGGAACTCTGGCGAGGATACCGACGGCCTGCCGTTCTTCCAGCGCATTGCTGACGCGCGCAAGCTATCGTCGCTCGACTTTGCGCGCATGATGGCGCTCTCCGACATGGCCGACTTCGACTCGCGCATCGTCTACGTCGGCATCAAGGACAAGTACCGCTACTGGCGACCGGTGAACGCCATTCGCGGCAAGTTTGCCGACGCCAGTGTCGCTGACGCGGCATGGGAGTCCCTGATCGCCGCGCCGCCGAACCCTGACTATCCCTCCGGCGGTGGTGTTGGCGGCGGCTTCTTCATCGCATTGCTGACAACGTTCGATCCTGATGGCAAGGTGCCGCTCAGCTGGAAGAACACCGCCATTGGCGTCACCCGCACGTGGCCGAACGCGCAGGCAATGGCAGCGGAGCTTGCTGCCTCGCGCGTGTGGGGCGGCATCCACTTCCGCAACTCGGTCGATACGGGTTATCGCATTGGCAAACGGGTGGCGGAAGAGGTGTTTTCGACGCAGCTCAGACCGTTGCCAGGCAAATCGCGATGGATGTGAGCCAAACTTCCAGCGCGTCAGTGGTGTGTGCCCCTGTCGTGGCGGCGCACGTCGCAACTTGAAACAGGAGGATCTTTCGGGTTTCGTTGCGCTTCCGCAAGAGATTCAGACATAGTCGGCATAGGATTATTCTGTGGGTGTGACCTCGCCCTTGGCCCGTAGTCCGGTTAGTGACTGAGGTGATGCCTGCGCTTTTCAGTAGAGCGATGAAGGAATCGTCCAAAGCATCCGTTCAACCGGAAGGGAATCTCATGAAAGTTCACCAATTTGCATCTGCCGTCGTAGCGAGCGTTGGTATTGCTGCCGTTGCTGCGCATGCTGACGCCCAGACGCTGAAGAAGGTTTCAGATACCAACAAGATCACCGTTTCGTATCGGGAATCGTCCGTCCCATTCAGCTACACAACGGGTTCCGCAAAGGCGGTCGGCTTTGCCGTTGATCTGACGGAGGCGATTGTCGCCGACGTGAAGAAGGAAGTCGGAAAGCCAAATCTCGAAGTGGTCTACGTCCCGGTGTCGGCGCAGACGCGCATACCGATGCTGGTTTCGGGAGCCTATGATCTTGAGTGCGGATCAACCACCAATACCGCAGCGCGAGGCAAGGAAGTGCAGTTTGCGATTAGCCACTTCTTTACTGGCACACGTCTATTGGCCAAAAAAGGTCAACGGCATTCGGAACTATGCGGATCTGAAAGGCAAGGCAGTTGCAACCACAGGGGGTAGCACCAACGAAAAGGTGCTTCGAAAGTACAGCGACGACAACAACCTCGGCTTGCAGGTCGTTCTTGGCAAGGACTATGACGACGCGTTGAAACTGGTGGAAGATGACAAGGCGGTTGCCTTCGCCATGGACGACATATTGTTGTTCGGGTTGATGGCGAATTCGCGGAATCCGGCTGCCCTCGAAGTCGTTGGTGATACCTTGCAAGTGGAGCCGTACGGATGCATGCTGCGCAAGGACGACCCGGAATTCAAGAAGCTCGTCGACGGAACCATTTCGCGCCTGATGAAGACCGGTGAGTTTTCGAGGCTGTACTCCAAGTGGTTTGAATCGCCAATTCCGCCGAAAGGCATGAACCTGAACATGCCGATGAGTGCGCAGCTGAAGGAGAATCTCACGCAGCAAAGTGACAAGCCGGCGCAGTAGCGGTTTAGCGGGCTTACTAAGGACGGCCGCTCCCGTGATGACGATTTGCTTGATCGCGCGGGTTAGGCCAAGCCGTATTCGCCGTTGTGAAGTCGCGTACGGAGGCGGTCGCGCCTGCACAACTCGGCAAAATTCCAACGCCGACTGTCGCGATAGAGGTGCGAGGTAGAAAGGTGTTGTGCAACCGTCTGATCCTGCTGGCGTTCGCCTTCGCAAACGCGGTGCGGCTTCGACGACGGCAGCGCAGGGCTACAGCGCGCGCAGGAAATTGATCGCCAGCTGCTCATCTGAAGATGTCCAGCCTTCGCTCATCACTTTGATGAGAAAGTCGCGCAGCGCGCGGTTGCTGGCGATGGTGGCCTTGAGCTGGGCGTCGCGGCGGGCGTAGTTGACGTAGGCGAGGGCGACGTCGTCGGCATCGCTGCTGTAGTCGGCGTTGAGACTGCCGAATACGCGCAGCACGAACGCGGCATTGGTGCGGTACTCGGTGGCGAGCGCCTTGGCCATGCCGTCTTCGTTCACGCCCGACCAGAAGCTGGTGAAGCGCGCCACGAAGCCACGCGTCAGCGGGTCACTGGTGCCGGCGGCTTCAACATAGGCGTGATCGGCGAGCAGGGCACCGAGCGCGCCACCGACCAGCACGCCAATGGCGACGCCGACCGGCCCGCCCCAGATGCCCGCTGCGGCACCCATCGCGGCACCGCCCGCGAAGCCACCGCCAACGCCGCCGGCGATGTTGGCCGCCTCGCGCCCGGTCTGCCACCACGGGTTTTCAGCGGTGCCAATGTTGTAACCAGCGATCAGGATGGTGGCGAGCCACAGCCCGCGTGATGTCCAGCGCAGACGGGGGATCCAGGCGTTGGCACGGGGGCGCGGGCGTCCAGCGCTTTCGATCACTTCGATCAGCACGCGGCGCTGGTCGGCGCCGCTGAGTTTCTCGAATGGCTGACCGTCAAGCTTCAGGTTCTTGAGCGCACGCTTGATCGCCTCTTCAAACGAAATGCCGTTCTTCTTCATTGCCTCGGCGATTGAGCGGCCGAGGTCGAAGTCGCGGCGCCGCGCCATGTCGAGAATCTCATTGCGGGCGCCGTGGGCAAGCTCGGCCCCGCGCTGCGCCGAGATCTCGCCGGACTCGACGGCGGCACGCAAGCTGCGGCTCATCTCCTGTGCCTGATCGCGATACCAGGCGCGCACCTCGGCCATCTTGATGAAGCGGATGGCGAAGTTATTGGCGGCGAGTTCGAACTCGCGCAGCGCGGTTTCAAAGTCCTGCTTCTTGTCGTCAGCCATGAAAGCGCTCCGCGGTCAGGTCGGTCGATTGAGCTGCAGCAAATGCAGACGATGGGTGGCCCACCAGCGTTGATAGCGCCAGCCACTCGGCAGTGGCGATCGCCAAGCGGCACGCTGGCTGACGCTGAGCCGATAGCGGTTTTCCACACCCGGAAAGACGAAGGTCAACCCCGCCGCGTCGAGACCGACCTCGGCAAAGCCGCCAGCGACAAACATGCCGCCACCGTGGATGGCATCGATGATACGACCCGTGCTGTCGAGCAGGTAGAGCGACGCCGTGACATCCCAGGGACTGTCGGAGCCGAGCACGGCCAGCAGGCAGCCGTCGGCTACTTCGTATTGAGCGTCGAGGATGGTGTTGTCAAAGCGGTCGGCGAGCAAATTGCCGTTGAGCGCGAGCTGGCATTCGCCCTTGCTGTCATCGGTGCTGTGCACGGCAAGGCGGGTGCTCTTGCGCAAGGCGAGCGGGCTGGATGAATCGGCGGTAGTCACAACGGGCGGCTGATGGAGAAACGCGGCACGGGCAGGATTCGGGTCGCCCGCCTGCACTGAGCCTGATGCGGCGATACGACGCCGAACGTGCTGCGACCGAAGGCGATCCGGGTTGATTTATGCTGTTGGCATTGTTTGAGAGTGTACCCGGTTGCCGGCGACTTGCAATCGCCAGCGTGGGTCAACTGCGGTGGACGGTGCGCTACGCCACGCGCCCGTACCACGCCAGCGAGAGCCCAGCCGCGAGCAACGCGAACGCGGCGGCAACCAGCGCGAAGAGGCCGGAAACCTCGGTCTCCTTCTTCTCAACGGCCAGCTTGGTGCTCAACGTGTTGTAGACCTTCTTCAGATCAGCCGCCGTGCCGGCGTAGAAGTACTCTGCGGCGGTACGGTTGGCGATCTGCTTGAGCGTGTCTTCATCGAGCCGCACACGCATCGACCAGCCCTCGAAGCCGATGGTCTCGCCGTTCACCGTGCCGATGCCGACGGTGTAGACACGCACGCCGCGATCGGCGGCCATCTTTGCGGCCTCCATCGGGTCCACGCCCGTGGTGCGCTGGCCATCGGTCAGCATGATGATCGCAGCGGAGGTGTAGGAGCCCGGCGCTACCGGGTCACGATCCTTCTTGTCCTTGTCTTTCGCCGCATCGTCAATCGACCGTGCCTTGCCGAAGGCGCCCGAGCGGCCCCACTGCATTTGCCCGATGTCGATGCCGTCGTCGGGGAACAAGGTTGCCAGCGAGAGCACGATGCCGTTACCCGTCGCGGTGCCGCGCTGCAACTGGAAGCGGTCGATCGCGGTAACCAGGTCCTCGCGTGACAGCGTGGGCAACTGAGCCAGCTGCGCCGTGCCCGCGAAGGCCACGATACCTACCCGCACGTGGCGCGGTAGATCGTTGAGAAAGGCCTTCGCCGCGTTTTGAGCCGCGACGATGCGTGACGGTTCAACGTCGGTCGCCCGCATGCTGCCGGACACATCCATCGCCAGCATGATGGTCTGCTTGTTCGACGGCAGGTGCACCACGGCCACCGGTCGCGCCGCGGCCACCAGCATGAGCCCAAGCGCGACCAGCATTAGCGCGGGGGGCACGTGGCGCTTCCAGGTCGAACGTCGCGTCGCCGCTTGTCGCACCAGCGCGAGGTTGGCAAACGCCACTGCATTCTTCTTGCGCCGCCGCAGCAGCCACACATAGAACGCAACGAGCAACGGCAGCAGCAGCAAGGTCCAAAGCAGCAGGGGCCAGGTAAACGTCATGCGGCGGCCCTCGCGGTCTGCCTGATTTGCGGCTGGCGGCGCCGCGCTTGCGCGAAGCGCACCAGATTGTCGAGCAGCGACTGATTGGTGGCGAGCTGCATGAAGCCTGCGCCGTAGCGTGCGCAGATACGTTGCACATTCGCTGCATGTTCGATGGCCAGCGCTGCGTAGCGTTCGCGGAACGCGGCGTCGCCGGTGTCAACAAAAAACTGCTCCCCGGTCTCGGGGTCTTCCATCGTCACCAACCCGAGGTCAGGCACGGTTTGCTCGGCTGGATCGGTCATGTGCACGGCCACTACATCATGCCGCTGCGCCAGGTGTGCGAGCGGCACCTCCCAGCCGGGCTCGCTGATGAAGTCAGAGACGATGAACACGGCGCTGCGTCGCTTTAGCGTCGCGGCTGCGCGCTGCAGCAGCATCGCCAGTCGCGTTGGCCCAACGGCACCGAGCACCGGGCGATGGCGCATGCGGTGTAGCAGGTGCAGCACATGCCGGCGATCACTGCCGGGTGGGATGACTGCGTCTACCGTCGAGCCGTAGAGCATGGCGCCGGCGCGGTTGCCGTGCCGTGACAACAGTCGCGCCATCGTCGCCACGAAGCGCACGGTTACATCGCGTTTGCTCTCGCGCGCCGAGCCAAAATCCGAGGACGGACTGAGGTCAACGAGGAACCACGCATTCATGTCGCGGTCCTCGCTGAACTGGCGCACGTAGGGCGAGCTCATGCGAGCGGTGACGTTCCAGTCGATGTGGCGCACGTCGTCTTCGAACTGGTATTCGCGCAGCCCGGCGAAATCGAGCCCAAAGCCGCGCAGCAACGTGCGGTAATCGCCCTGCAACAGACCATCGAGACGGCGCAGCACGGTCCACTCGAGACGCAGCAGGACCTGCTCGTCGGTCTCGCGAGCAGCAATGCCTGGGGATGGCTCAGGCATGATGCTCTCAGGCTGCTTTCGGTTCTTCATCGCGCGACTGTAGCGGCTTGATGGGGGCGGCTACCTTGCTCATGATGCGGCTGAGGATTGCATCAGTCGTGACGCCGTCGGACAGTGCCTCGTAGCTCAGCGAAATGCGGTGGCGCAGCACATCGTGCACCAGATCGGTCATGTCCTCGGTGAGCACATAACGGCGGCCGCGCATCAGCGCCAGCGCCCGTGCACCTTCGGTGAGCGCAATGCTGCCGCGCGGGCTGGCGCCGTAGGTGATGTACTTGCTGAAATCGGTGAGACCGATCTTCGCCGGGTTGCGCGTGGCGGCGACCAGCTTCACCGCGTATTGCACCAGTGCCGGGTCGACGTAGACCTCGCGGCAAGCGTTCTGCAGCGTCTGCAATTCTTCGGTGGTGGCGATCGGGACCAGATCAGTGCGCGGGCCGGTGACCCGCTGCACGATGACGAATTCCTCCTCGTCGGTGGGATAGTCCACCAGCACCTTCATCATGAAGCGGTCCACCTGCGCTTCTGGCAACGGATAGGTGCCTTCGGTCTCGATCGGGTTCTGCGTCGCCATCACCACGAACGGCTTTGGCACCCGATGTGTCTCGCCGGCGATAGTGACCTGTCGCTCTTGCATCACCTCCAGCAACGCGCTCTGCACCTTCGCCGGCGCCCGGTTGATCTCGTCGGCCAGCAGCAGGTTGGCAAACACCGGGCCCAGCGTGGTGCTGAACGCGCCAGTGCCAGGGTGATAGACGCGGGTGCCCACCAGATCGGCAGGCACCAGATCGGGGGTGAACTGGATGCGCCGGAAGCTGCCGTGGATGGCGGTCGCCAGCGTTTTCACCGTGAGCGTTTTGGCCAGTCCGGGCACGCCTTCCACCAGCAGATGCCCCTCGGCCAGCAGCGCCACCATCACCCGCTCAAGAAAGCGATCCTGACCTACAACAACCCGCTTGACCTCATAGAGGATGCGTTCCATCAACTCGCCGCTTGCTGTGTCAGTGCTCATCTTGGTTCCAATTTCCTTGTCGCCTGTAGGAGCGGCTCCGCCGCGACCCCAAGTGTTGACTGTCAAAATGTCGCGGCAGAGCCGCTCCTGCACCTGAATTCAAAACGGTGGCATACCCACCGCTGACGCCGCGTTCTCGATCGGTACCGCAAAGCCGATGCCGACAAACGTTCGCTGGTTTTCGTTCGGGTTCAGGATGGCTGTGACGATGCCCACCACTTCGCCCTCGGCCGTCACCAGCGGGCCGCCCGAATTGCCGGGGTTCGCCGCCGCGTCAAACTGGATCAGGTTCGACAGCATGCGCTTGCCTTCCGGCGACATGAAATTGCGGTTCAGGCCGGACACGATCCCGGCCGAAACTGAAGGCCCGATGCCGAATGGAAAACCTACCGCAAACACGTGATCGCCCGGCGCGAGGTTTTGCGTGCTCGCCATCGTCGCGGCCAGCATGTCGTCGGGAATCTTCAGCGCACGGATCACGGCGAGGTCATGCTCTGGCCGCGCACCACTGAAGTAAGCCTCGCTCTCCAGGCCGTCCATGAATGTGACCTTGATCTTCTCGGCGCCCTGCACTACGTGCAGGTTGGTCAGGATGGTGCCGTTATCGACGATCACCACGCCGGTGCCGACGCCGTATTGCACTTGCTCTTTCGTCTTCGGATCGGTCACGTAGCCGTTGACGCGCACCACCGAGGGCAGGATGGTCTCGTAAGCCTTTGCGGCAGGCGAAGGCAGCACGGCCTCCCGCAGGCTGTGCGCGACTGCGGCGTCAATCTTTTCCTGCGTGAGGCGCACCGGCTTCGGCGCGAACGCCGCGTAGAGTCCCGCAGCAATCCCGAGCACAGCCAGCGCGCCCGCCGCGCCAGCCAGCGCCGACTTCACTGTGCCGATGTCTGGGCGTTTCACCCATTTCCTCAACCCTGCAAAAAAAGCCCGCAGTTTCATGAGACACCAGCACATGATGGAAGACGCATAGTAATCATTCGTCGCCTTGCGTCAAGGCGAGCGACTCGCTGCGGGACGTGTTGGCGCCACGGTTTGCGCCGCAACGGTTAACTACTGACGTTCTTACTGGCCCGCTACAGCCTGGCGACTTGCATGGCGGCGAGTCGGGCGTTCAATGCATTTGTCATGATCGTGCTTGCAGTGGCGCCAACCCGTTGTTGGCCACCACCATCGCCGGAACCTTGCTGCGCCAACATTGCCGTCGGCACAACTAGGACAAATCCGGAAAATGAGATAATTGTCATTAGTAAAAAATAATTGCAAGGCCGGGTGAAGAGATTCCTGCATGCTGGGACCGCCATCGCCACTGTCGGGCGTGAGTTGGGTGTCTCGACCGTCACCGCTGCCAACGAGCCGCGACTCAAGCCGTCGGCGCTCTCCACGCGCGCGATCCTTGACGCCTGCGCCACTGTCACCCTGCTGGTCAATCGGTCCGGCACCATCGAGTTCGAGAGCGCCGAGCTGGCGAGGCTCACTGGATGGTCGCAACAAAGCTGTGTCGGCAAGCCATGCTTTGAGGTGCTCCGGGTCAATGCGGCCCAGCGTATTGATTCCGCTTTCAATCTGATCGTGCGTGGTCGCCTGCAGCGGGCAACCTTCGAGTTTGAGGTGACGGCAACCAACGGCGACGTGCTGGTCTTTCTGGCGACGCTGACCGATGCACTCTCTGTGGCAGATGTGGGCGCGGTGGTCATCACGGCGCAGGAGATCTCGCGGCGCAAGGCATTCGAAATTGCACTGCGCCACAACGCCAATCATGATTCGCTGACCGGCCTGTACAACCGTCGTGCGGCGCTGCGCCAGATCAACCGCTGGATTGAAGAGGACGAAACGCCCAACGCACGGCCAGCCGTGTTGCTGCTCGACATTGACGGTTTCAAGGCGGTCAATGATGTGTACGGCCACGCGGTTGGCGATGCCATGCTGGTTGCGGTGGCGCAACGGCTCAGCGCGCTGGACCCGGCCAATGTGGGCGTGGCACGCCTGGGTGGCGACGAGCTGCTGCTGTTCGCCCGCTATGAAGACGCCGAGAAGCAGTTGCCGCAGATCGCGGTCACGGTGCTGGCGGCGATGCGCAAACCGGTGCAGGCCGAATCACACTGGATTCACACCAGCGTCAGTATCGGCATCGCGGCCTGCCCCGACGGCGGCAAGACGGCCGACGAATTGGTGCGGCATGCTGACCTTGCGCTCTATCAGGCCAAGGATGCCGGGCGCAACACGGTGCGCTGGTTCGGCCGCGAAGCGGCGACCCGGCTGCGCGAACGCACGGTGCTGCGGCGTGAGCTCGAGCGCGCGTTGAGCGGCGACGAGTTTGCGATGCACTATCAGCCGATCGTCGACGTCAATTCGCGCTCGATCTATGCGCATGAGGCGTTGTTGCGCTGGCATCATCCGCAACGTGGCCTGCTCACTGCGCGCGACTTCATTCACGAGATTGACGGTGCCGGGCTCACGGTGCCGCTGGCGCAATGGGCCTTGCAGGCGGCGTTCCGGAGCGCACTGGCGAGCGAATCGGTGCGAGCCAGCCCGATCGCCATCAATGTCCACCCGCGTCTGCTGCAGCGGCCGGATTTCGCCCGCAATCTGATGCAGTCACTGCGTGATGACAACATTCAGCCGCAACAGATCGCCCTCGAAATTACCGAGCAGGACTTTGTGCGCACGGCGGACGCCTCACCCGCCAATATCGTCGCGCTCGCCGACGCCGGAATCCGTGTCGTGATTGACGACTTCGGCACCGGTTTCTCCAACTTTGGTTACCTCACGCGCTTTCCGGTGCACGCGATCAAGATCGACCGCGAATTTGTCGCCCAGATTGGCATCAATGCGCGGTCCGAGACGCTGATCAGTGCGTTGATTGGTCTGGCGGAGGAGCTGGGCATCCAGACCATCGGAGAAGGCATCGAAAACGCCGAGCAGAGTGACTATCTGGTGCATCAAGGCTGCGTGCTGCAGCAGGGCTATTACTGGGGCCGCCCGTCGGCAGGCGGCGCGCCGACGCCGCTGTTGCCGAACGACTCACTGACGATTGTCTAGCGTTGCGCCAGCTTCGGCGCGTTCGCGAGCAGCTCCGCCAGTTCCTTCTTCCAGAACTTCGCCTGCCCGGTGGTGCCGTGCCCGGCGGTACTTTCGCTGCCGGGGATGAGCAGGATGCGGCCGTTCTTCACCCGCTTGATCTCGCGATCCAGCACGCCCAGTTCCGGCGGGTTGCGCTCATCGTCGGCCGAGTTGATGGCCAGCAGTGTTGCCTTGATGCGTTCCAGCCCCGTCGAAGGGTCGTAGTCGCGTGACGACTCCCACTGGTAGAGGTGATCGTTGGCATCGCCAGCGAACGGCCCGTTGAGGCGCTGGTTCAGCCATTCATCCGCCTTGGCGCTGGTCGGCGCCGCCTCGAACAATGCCTGATTGCCGCCGTTGGTCGCGGTCGCGAAAAACACCGACGCGAACTGCAGGCTGCGCGGCTGCCTGGTGTAGTTGCCGTTCATCCATTCCGGGTCGTTGCGGATGGAATCGATGATCAGCCGCCTCATCATCCAGTTACGGCCCGACATCGCCGTCGGCAGCGACGCCATCGGCACCGCAACGTCCATCGCGTCCGGGTACTTATGCGCCCAGATCCACACCTGCATGCCGCCCATTGAATTGCCGATCACCAGCCGCAACCGCTTGACGCCCAGATGCTCAGTCACCAGCCGGTACTGCGCGTCCACCATGTCGTCGTAGTTGTACTTGGGGAACTTCGCGCGCAGCCCGTCCGAGGGCTTGCTCGATTTGCCAGCGCCAATCGCGTCCGGCAGGATGATGAAGTAGCGGCTCGCGTCCAGCGGCTGCCCGGCGCCAAACAGCTCGCCCGCAAACGCAGGTGAGAGCATGCCCGCGCCCGAGCCGGTGGTGCCATGCAGCACCAGCACCGGCTCGCCCGTCGGCTCACCCACGGTGCGGTAGTTCAGCCGCAGTTCCGGTAGCACTTCACCGGTGTGAAAGCGGAAGTCGCGGACGACCCAAGTGCCTTCCTTTGACGCCGGGTAGTCGGCAGCTATCGCAGGCGCAGCAACCGTTGATGTGATGGCAGCCGCAGCGGTTAGCACCAGCGCGGCTCCCGTTGATCGTACTCTGCGGGCCGGCGACGATGACGACATCAAGCGATGCAGCGTGCGATCAATCCAGTCCAGATGTTTCATGTGAGCCTCCTTCTGTTTGCTGTGGCAAATGTCTTGCGCGTTCCTGTTATTCGACTTGTCGCGCTACGGCGGTATATCACTGCTCGGTCCGGATTGGTGCCGTACGGGTCATTTGTGATTGGTTGGTGCGGTTTTCTAGCCGCCGGGTTGCAGCACGCGTTCACGCGGCTGCCATATTGTGAACCGGCACGAAGTAACTATCACTTTTCCGTTCGTGGTGAGCCTGTCGAACCATGAACGCCGTACAGATAAATCGTGTCGGATCAATAGTGCGCGAGCTCAGGAAGGCACTCGCACAAGGCGCGCAGCCGCCGCGCTCAAAAGCGCCCGCGAGTAGAGTTTGTGAAAACCAAGCAAGGCCGTGAACCCAAATCCCAAGCTTGATTTGCCAGTTACCGGGTTCACCGCCGGCACCACGGCAGACCCAAAGCAAATCCGCGTATGTCCCGGCACATCCGAAGGCGCAACCATCAGCCACGACCGCGTAAGCCCGCCGATGTCACACATCAGCACCTGATCCGGTGCCCGAGCCTCCACCCGCCACGCCGCGAACTCGTTCAACTCACCCGCCGCCAATTGCCGCGCCTGAAGATCGGTTGATGGCCGCGAGAGAAACACCCGCAGCAGCCAGCGCTCAAGCATGAAAAGACGACCGGTGTAGAACGCTTCGACGAATTCTGCGTGAGTGACGGTGCGGGAGATTGCCGTGGTGAAGCAGTCGGTGTAGGCGCCGGCGTTGGCGTAGTTGGACAGGAGCGCATGGGGGAGTAGCGGGTGGGGCCGAATGTGCCGCATCGTCAAATACCAGGTGAGCGATTTCTGCCTACGCTTCGCTTTGTGTGCGGACGAACTATCCGAGCCATTTCCGGTAACTCGCCGACCAGTCCACCGTAGCCGTGGTCTGACTTAAACCAAATAGCCTCCACAGAACGCGGGGCGGTTCAGTTTGCGTTGGCAATGAAGATTTTTGACTGGACACGGGCGAGGCGAAGCGATTTCAACTTCGTGTTGATCATGTCATTTGACGCATTGATGCGGTCAAGGTCAATTTGCCATCGCGAAGCTCGTGGGCGTACCAACCGCTACAGTCGTCACGGGCGTCGCGCCTGCAGCAATTCGTAAACGTCGTCACGCGAACTGACAGCGAGAATCGTGAGTAGCCGCACCTTGTCATCGACGTGATATGCGAGTCGATATTGCGGTGTGGTGATTTTTATCTTGTAACAATCAGGTTCACCGTGCAGAGCGTCCTTGGCGACACGCGGATTTGTCAGCCGTTCCTTCGCCAGCTTTTGCTTGAAGCGGCGCTTTACAGATTCGTCAAGGCGCTTCCATTCCGCTTCGGCTAGCGGATGGATCGCAAGCTCATAGGTCATCGAGCGTGATTTTGCGCGCACTCTTGATGGACGCCACGCGCGCCGCTGCCCTTGACGTGATCAAACGATCAGCCGCCTGATCAAGCAACGCTTCCATCAGACGCGTGGACAGGATGTAACCCGCAGGCCGATTGTGATTGAGCACAACCACAGCCGTTTCGTCGGCCTGCTCGAAAGCACGAGCCGGTGATTCGCGCAAATCGGAGATGCCAATGCTGCGGGTGGAAAGAAGAGTGTCCATAGTGCGATTGTAACGAAATAAATACGAAATTTCGTCTATATTTTCCGGCTATCGCGATGAATGAGCCAACCAGGCGACCGGTTCTAGTTGCCCGCCGCCGGCCACGCCCCCTGATCCACGCACCCACCCGTGTGCACAATGCCCGCCAGCCCGTCGTTGGGCACGAACACCTGATTGGCTGCTGTCTTGGCGTAGGTGATGCCGTCACCGCAGTCGGCGCTTTGCGTGGTGCCGACGACGATCATGCTGCCGGGGCGGACGTCGCAGGAGAGCAGGCGGTCGAGCTGGCTCCATTGCTTGCAGATGGCGAATTTGGCGCGGTAGTCATCGCGCGTGCCGGTGGGCCGCTCGAACGACCAGAAGCTGCCGAGCTTTGAGTACGGTTGTGTGGAATCGATCAGGCGATACAGCCGCACCGGCTGCGTGACCACATAGCTGCGGGCGGAGCAGAGGTAGCCATTGCCGCTTTGCCGCTGGGCCTGCGCCATCAGCGGTGGGTTCGGGGCTTCGACCAGTCCGGGTGCAGCGGCGCCGATGGCGCCAACGCACGCGAGGCCATCGACGCCGTCATTGCTGCTGGGCGATGCCACCGGCGCCGGCGCTGTGGCGCAGCCGGCCAGCATGGCTGCAAGCAGTGTGATTGCGGCGGATTGCTTGATCATGCGGGTCCCTTGCCAACGGCGGTTTTTGTCAGCATAGCCGTGTTCGGACCATTCTGAACCGGCCTAGTCGGGTGGGAAGCGTTCCGGCCAGAAGGCCTGCAGCTGTGGCTCCGCGTCCACGCGCTGCACCACCGGTGTCATGCGCGGCGCCGCCTGGTAGAAGCGCTCGCGCCAAGGCCCGAAGCGGGATACAACGGTGACGTAGAGGTCGAGCACGGTCAACTCGTCGCCGAGCAGATAGCGCCCAGGGGCAACCTGCTTGTCCATGTTGGCCCAGCAGAACGCGATGCGGTCGTGCACGGCGTTGACGACGGACTCGCGCGCGCCCGGCGGTGCGCCGATGCGCTGCACGTCGGGCTTGATCCAGTGCAGCGAGTAGATGGCGGAGGACACGTACACCATCCAGCGCAGAAACTGGGTACGGCGCGCATCACCCGGCGCCGGGGCCAGCCGCGCCTCGGGGTGCAGATCGGCAAGATAAATCAGGATCGCAGCGCTCTCGGTCATCACCTCGCCATCGGGCAGCACCAGCGTTGGGATCTGCCGCATCGGGTTCACCGGCGCAACGCGGTCGCGCGCGGCTTCCTCGGCCCAGGTGGCGCCTTTGACCAGCGCGTAGGGGATGCCCAGCAGCGTCAGGGCCGCTTCGACCGCGATGGAGCCGGACGCCTGCGCACCGTAGAGCGTGAGTTGGGGTTGTGCGGTGTTCATGAGGCTGCGAGTATCGCGCCCCTGATGCTCGGCCGGCAAGGCCGGCGGGTGACTACCGAAGGGCTTTGCGGATCACCAGTTTGAGCCCGGACCACGTGGCGTCCACTGCGCACACTTTGACGTCAACCAGCCCCATCGGCAGCGCAACGGCGCGGATGGTGTCCTCGGTGATGTCGGTGGGGACATTCGACGCTTTCTTCGGCCACGAGACCCAGATCATGCCGTCCGTTGCGAGCAGCGGACGGATGCGTTCGAGCGCGGCGACGAGGTCGGTGCGGGCGAGGGCGAAAAGGTGGACGAGGCCAGCGCCGGGTGTCACGTTGGTTGAAAACGTGACATCAGCTGGCAGCGGCGCGAGCAGATCGCGGTAGTAGGCCGGCGCATTGACGGCGCAGACCGCAGTTCCGGGCTTGATGCCGAGCTTCTTTGCAAGCGGGGTGCCGGAATAGCCGGCTGGCGTGTCAGGCGCGTTCATGGTTCGACAAGCTCACCACGAACGGAAGAGCACGGGACCACGAACGGATCGAACGGGGCACTCAGTCTTCTCGCGACAGCTGGTGCGGGCGCGTGGAGTCGTAGCCTTCAAACGGCTGATGAATCCACGGATTGGTGGGCAGGAACTCGACGAAGTAGTCGGGATGAAAGGTTGAGACGCCCTTCTTCCACAGCACACCGGTGCGCACGTCTTTCAGGTGCGGATAGCGCGTCGGCAACTCCTGCTTGACCACATGCAGCGTGTGTCCGGAGTCCACCATGTCGTCGACCACCAGCACGCGATCCCCCAGTGTGGCACTGGTCATCGTCAGATGCTCCGACACCAGCAGCTTGCCGCGAACGGTGCCACCTTCCTCGACATAGCTCGACGTGCTCATGATCGCGAGCGGCTTGTCGAAGATGCGGGAGAGCTGGTCGCCCACGCGCAGGCCACCGCGCGCGATGCAGATGATGTGGTCGAACTCCCACTTCGAATCGTAAACCACCAGCGCCAGCTTTTCGATCAGGCGATGGTAGCGTTGCCAGGTGACGTAAAGGTGGCCGGTGTCGGTCATGGTTCAGGACGTCGCGCTTCGCGCTAGGACGACGCGCGTCGCTTCGCTTGCGCTAGGACGTCGCTCGCATTCGCTTGCTAGGACGCAATGTTTGGAAATGAAAGCAATAGTCTAGCGCGAGAGACAGGACGTCGCGCTTCGCGCCAGGACGGCGGCCTTGCCTGCGGCGGCCTAGGACGACGCTCGCATTCGCTCGCTAGGACGCGAGGACTTGCGACGGGGCGTTGCTTCGCCGCCCGGCAGCGCGTTTGCTTGACTTTGCAATCCATGTGTCTGGCCGCAGGACAGTCGGCAAATCATCGCGTCCTAGGCCTGCCGAAGGCAGGCCGTCGTCCTAGCGCCAGCGAAGCGAGCGCGTCGTCCTAGGGCGCGGAGCGCCAGTCGTCCTAGTTCAGCGGGTGCTGCATCAGGATGGTGTCGTCGCGCTCGAAGCCCGTAGACACCAGCGCGATTGGCACACCGGTCAGCGCCTCGACGCGCTTGAGATAGCTCTGCGCATTCATCGGCAACTGCTCGAACTTGCGGATGCCGAACACCGATTCCTTCCAGCCAGCCAGCGTTTCGTACACCGGCTTGCAGTCGGCAACGGCGCTGGAGCCGTACGGCAGGCGGTCGATCCATTCGCCGCGGAAGTCGTAGCCGGTGCAGATCTTGATCTCGTCCATGCCCGAGAGCACGTCGAGCTTCATGATCGCCATGCCATCGACGCCGTTGATCTCGAAGCTGCGCTTGAGGGCAGGGATGTCGAGCCAGCCGCAGCGACGCGGGCGGCCGGTGACTGAGCCGAATTCATTGCCGCGCTTCGCCAGACCGGCACCGATGTCGTCGAACAGCTCGGTCGGGAACGGGCCGGAGCCGACGCGCGTGGTGTAGGCCTTGGTGATGCCGAGCACGTAATCGATCATGCGCGCGCCCACGCCGGCGCCGGGGCCAGCGGCCCCCGAGACGCAGTTGGACGAGGTGACGAAGGGGTAGGTGCCGTTATCCACATCCAGCAGCGTGCCCTGCGCACCTTCGAACAACAGCGGTTTGCCATGGCGGCGTGCTTCGGTCAGTGCGTGCGAGACGTCGGCCAGCATTGGTGCGATCTGTTCGCCGGCCTTGCGTAGCGTGTCAAGCGTCTGCGCGTAATCGACCGTTGGCGCGTTCAGGTAATTCGCCAGCATGAAGTTGTGATACTCGAGCACTTCTTTCAGCTTGGCTTCCAGCGTCGGCTCGGTGAGGTCGTGCAGGCGGATGGCGCGGCGGGCGACCTTGTCTTCGTACGTCGGGCCGATGCCGCGGCCGGTGGTCCCGATCTTGGCGTCACCGCGCTTGGCTTCGCGGGCCTGGTCAACCGCAACGTGATACGGCGCGACCACCGGGCAGGCGTGGGCAATCTTGAGGCGCGAACGCACTTCAACGCCTGCGGCTTCCAGTTCGCCGATTTCCTTCATCAGGTCCGCGGGCGACACCACGACGCCATTGCCGAGATAGCAGGTGGTGTGCGGATGCAGCATGCCCGACGGAATCAGGCGCAGCACCGTCTTTTTGCCGTTGACGACCAGTGTGTGGCCGGCATTGTGGCCGCCCTGAAAGCGCACGACACCGTGCACCTGTTCGGCGAGCCAATCAACAATTTTCCCTTTACCTTCGTCACCCCATTGGGTGCCGATGACGACGACGTTACGTGGCATTTACAGTGTTCCTGATTGGTGGGGAAGGACGACGGGCGCTACGCGCCCTAGGACGACGGCCTGCCTGCGGCGGCCTAAGACGACGCTCGCATTCGCTCGCTAGGACGCGATGTGAGAAGAGGAGAAGAGTGCGACTATCAATTGCGCTCACCTTGGCCGGTTCGGAGGGTGATTTGGGCTGGACAGGTCGCAAATCATTGCGTCCTAGGCCCCCGAAGCCAGGCCGTCGTCCTAGCGCGAGCGCAGCGACGCGCGTCGTCCTGCCGCTGCTCACGCGGTGACCTCGGCCAGCGCCCGCAGATCAACAAACGAGAAACCGGTCGCCGGTCGTGCGCGGGCATTGCCTTGGGTGAAGGCTTCACCGACGCCGTCATAGCGGCCGCCGCGGGCGACGACATGCGTTGTGCCTTGCAGATAGGCGACGAAGACGAGGCCGGTGTGATAGTCGAGCCCCGGCAGGTCGGCGAGGTCGAGCGAGCACTGCGCGCCAGATTCGGTGATGGCGGTGGCGACGGCTTCGAGCTGGTCGAGCGCGGCGGTGATCGTGGCGTTGCGCGGCAGCGCGGCGCGGGCGCGTTGCAGCACGGTCTTGGCTGGGCCGAACAGCGTGGTCAGCGTGGCGAGCGTCTGCCGGGCTTCGTCGGACAGCGATTTGATGTCGGACAGCGCGGTGCTGCTTTTGGCGGCGAGAGCGGCGTCGGCCGCCTGGGTGGCCTTGGGCGAGAGTTCGTAGTGCTGCGCCAGCGCCTTGAACACACCGACATGGCCGCAGTCGAGCAGCAGCGGCGCGGCGCCTGCCGCTTTGGCGGACGCGATCATCAACCGGACGATTTCCACGTCGCCGTTGACGGTGGCATCGCCAAACAGCTCGGCGCCCACCTGCGTCAGCGCGCGGCTGGAGCCGATGCTGGCCTCGGCGCGCAACACTTCGCCAGCGTAGCAATAGCGGCGCGGCGTGCTGGCGTCACTGCCGGAATAGGTGGCGTCGATGCGCGCGACCTGCGGCGTGATGTCAGGCCGCACGCCGAGCAGCTTGCCGGAGAGCGGGTCGATCAGCTTGAAGGTGTTGTGTTCAAGGTCGCGGCCGGTGCCGGTGAGCAGGGCTTCGAGATGCTCGATTAGCGGCGGGTTGACCAGTGCGTAGCCAGCAGCGGCGAAGCTGTCGAGCAGCGCGCGGCGCGTGGCTTCCATGCGCTGCGCCTCGGGCGGCAGCACATCTTCAACGTAATCGGGGAGAACCCATTTGCGCATGGCGCGGGCGGAGCGCTCGGCAGGTCGCGAACGCTGGAGTTATTGACAACGAATTCTACTGGAGCAAGTTTTGCACGTGGCTGACACGGCGAACTGGACGATCAGCTTTTGCGGGGAAAGCTCATTTGATTTGGGCTCCGACTGCAAAAATAACGACAGTCGATATTTGAAAAAATGGGCTCAGAGCCCTTTTCCGTTGGCAGTTCCACAGAAAAGCTATTGTGCCGAAAAGACCACCCGCGTGCCGGCCAGCCGGTCGTGCAGGAACTGCCGTTCACGGTCTGCAAATGCCCACAGGAAATTGGCGAACAGCCCAAGAATCCACCAGGCGCTGCCTTTGGTACCGATCAGCATGAACATGCCGAGCCCCAGCGCCGGGCCGATCCAGGTGGCGAGGTAGCGGATGACGGCCTGCCGCCGAGAAACTGTACCGCCGTCGACAGAAAGCAGCCGCAGCGACCAGGTCTTGAAGGCGAGCGTGCGCCGCCCGTCGATCCAGAAATACATGAAGTAGGCGCCTATCGACAGAAACAGGTAGGCCTGCTGCAACACGGCGACCGGTCCGGTCAGCACCTGCGGGCGGCCGGCACTCATCGATTCGCCCGACAGCGAGGCGAAGATCAGGCCAACGATGAACAGATAGGCGACGAGAAAAAGCAGCTCGTGGACAAAGGCGCCGAAGCGACGCCAGAGGCCCGCGATTGGCGGACTGGCAGGTGTTGAGGCAGACAGGGGAACAGTGGGCGCAGACATTGGGCCGCAATGTTAAGGCAACGCCTGTTTCTGGCGTCCGGCGGTCGATCGGCGGGACCACCGCGCGGCCGCCACACGCGGGCCGCGAAGCAGACAGCAGCTATTTGCCCGGACTGGAGGGTGGCACAGCCGGCGCCGGTTGCGTCGGGGCAGTGCCCGTTGCGGCCGGCGCAGGAGCGGCCTGCGGAGTCTTCGCCGAGGGCGATGCCGAGCGGGCGGGGACGGCTGGCTTGGGCTGCTCGGCCGCCTTCTTGCGCAGTTCGTCACGCTTCTCTGGCGGCAGATTGCGATATTCGTCCCACTTCTGCGGTACGGCCGCACGCTTTTCTGC
>Ga0116175_1000300_pt1 | contig 35671 bp, 34 predicted proteins | sample AD_UKC125_MetaG_FD_89802 | JGI IMG/M metagenome (GOLD analysis project Ga0116175, IMG submission 89802) | Active sludge microbial communities of municipal wastewater-treating anaerobic digesters from USA - AD_UKC125_MetaG | ecosystem: Engineered > Bioreactor > Anaerobic > Digestate | place: USA... | reverse complement strand
CTTCCTGGCTCAGTTCAATCGTCGGGGCAACTCGCACGCTTTCACTCCCATGCAGTCCATCGGAATGCTTGGGTGCCATAGTAATCGATTAAGTTGCCTCAAGAATCAAACACTACACTAGCGTGAACTCTTGGGTCATGTCCGAACGTGCATGACCGAAATAGCCCTGGCAGTCTGGTTCGCCGCCCCCGGCGCGCGCACAGTCGGGGCCATGAACACGACATGCCCCACACGCCTTGGCGCCCTGTCCGATCTGCGGGTCATCGACCTGACGCGCGTGTATGCCGGCCCCGCCTGCACGCAGATGCTGGCCGACCACGGCGCGGATGTCATCAAGATCGAGCCGCCGCAGGGTGACGAGACACGCGACTGGGGTGCCGCCGGTGTTCGGGGCCTGTCGTCGTACTTCTGGGGCCTGAACCGCAACAAGCGCGCTCTGGCGCTGGACCTGAGCCGACCGGAAGGCCGCGAGGTCGTGCTGCGCCTGCTGCAGGACGCCGACGTGCTGATCGACAACTTCAAGCTCGGCACGCTGGAGCGTTGGGGCCTGGGCTACGAGCAGCACCTGCAGCCGCGCTTTCCACGGCTGGTGCACCTGACGATCTCTGGATTCGGCACCAGCGGGCCGCTGGCTGGCTACCCCGGCTACGACGCCGTGGCCCAGGCCTTTGCCGGCGTGATGAGCGTCAACGGCGAGCCCGGCGGCGAACCCCTCAAGCTGCCAATGCCGGTAGTCGACTACGCCACCGGCCTGTACGCCAGCTCGGCCTTGCTGATGGCCCTGCACGAGCGCCAGCGCTCGGGCTGCGGCCAGCACATCGACCTGTCGCTGTTCGATGTGGCACTCACCATCACCCACCCGCTCGGCACCACCTGGATGTTCACCGGCGAGGTCCCCGCACCCACCGGCAACGTCTATGCGGCCATCGCCCCCTATGGCCTGTTCAGCTGCCGTGACCGCAAGGTTTTCACCGGCGCCGGCAACAACGGCGCCTTCCGCAAGCTGTGCCAGGTGCTGGGGCTGGCCAATCTGCCCGCCGACCCGCGCTTTGCCAACAACCAACAGCGCGTGGCCCACCGCGCGGCGTTGAACGCGGCGCTGGACGCGGCCACTGCGCAGTGGGGCGGCGAGGAGCTTGCCCTCACCCTGATGCGCGCCGGCGTCGCCGCCGGCGTGGTGCAGAACCTGCACGAGGCCTTCCACCACCCGCAGACCGCGACCAACGGCATGTGGCACGAGCTGGAAGGCGGCCAGGTTGTGGCCAACCCGATCAAGCTGGGCCGCACGCCCGGCCATCTCCGCAGCGCAGCGCCGATGTTTGGCCAGGACACCGACAGCGTGCTAGCCGAGGCCGGCTACAGCCCGACTCAGATCGCCGAGCTGGAGCAGGCGGGGGCGTTGGCCCGCCAGCGCCAGCCGACCACCGGCACACCGACCCAGCGCACCGAGCACTGCCCGCAACCACCCGAGAACTTGAAGGAGACGCCAGCATGACCGACTTTCGCCATCGCATCGAACGCCGCCGCATCCTCGCCGCGCTGGCGCTGCTGCCCCTGGGCAGCGCGCCGCTTGCGTGGGCGCAGGACTATCCGAGCAAGCCGGTGCGCTTCATCGTCTCGTTCCCGCCGGGCAGCGGGGCCGACACCCTCGCGCGCCTGTATGCGCGCCGCTTGCAGGACATGACCAAGCAGCCCTTCATCGTGGAAAACCGCCCTGGCGCCAACAGCTTCATTGCAGCGCAGGCCGTGGCCACGGCCGCGCCCGACGGCACGACGCTGTTCTTCGCCAGCAACTCGCCGGTGGTCGTCAATGCGGTGCTGTTCAAGAACCTGCCCTACCAGCCCATGAACGACTTTGCGCCGGTCGCCCGCACCTCGCGCGGCACCAACCTGCTGCTGGTGCCCCAGGCCTCGCCCTACAAGACGGTGGCCGATCTCGTCGAAGCGGCGAAAAAGGCGCCCAAGAAGCTCAACTACGCCGCCGGGTCGGCCAGCTACCAGATCGCCACCGAGGAGTTCGCGGAGGCCGTGGGCGCCGACTTCACCCATGTGCCCTACAAGGGCGCCGCGCCGGCCATCCAGGACACCGCTGCGGGTGTCACCGACTTCACCATCGCCGACATATCGGCCAGCCTGCCCCTGGTGCAGGGCGGCCGTCTGCGCGCCCTGGCCGTCACCTCCGACCGACGCCATGCGGCACTGCCCAACGTGCCCACAGCCATCGAATCGGGCGCCACGGGCTTCGAGTACTACAACTGGACCGCCGTTTTTGCCCCGGCCAAGACGCCCCAGGCCGTGGTGGACAAGCTGTCCCAGCGAATCGGGCAGATCACGGGAGAGCCCGAGACCTTGGCCTACCTCGCCAAGCTCGGCGGCGAGACATTTCCAGCCGATGCCAAGGAACTGCGGCGCTACCAGATCACCCAGATTGAGCAATGGAAGCGGGTGGCCCAACGTGCTGGCATCCAACCCGAGTGAGCGAGCACAGACATGGACTTCAGACTGAACGACGAGCAGCGTGCGCTGCAACAGGCCGCACGCAAATTTGCCCAGGCCGAACTGCCGGCGCTGGCCCGGGAACTGGAAGAGGCCAGCGAGCCGCTGCCGTACGCCTGGGTCAAGCGCTACGCCGAGATGGGCTTTCTGGGCATCAACCTGCCCGAGGCCTATGGTGGCCAGGGCATGAGCCACTTCGACGCCGTGCTGGTGCTGGAGGAGTTCGCCAAGATCTCTGGCGCCGTGGCCGCGCCGATCTTCGAGTCCTGCTTCGGGCCGACCCTGGCGATCCAGCGCTATGCCAGCGAAGCGCTGCGGCGGCGCGTGCTGCCTGCGGTCTGTGCCGGCGAGATGATCGTCGCCGTCAGCATGAGCGAGCCCAACGCCGGCTCGGCGCTGACCGATCTGAAAACCCGCGGCGCAATTGACGGCGACCAGGTGGTGCTGAGCGGCCAGAAGCGCTGGTGCTCTGGCGCCGGCCATGCCGAGGGTTATCTGGTGTATTGCCGCCTGTCGGACGCGCCGGGCGCCGCCGGCATCGGCGCCGTCTTTGTCGACCGGCAGACGACGGGCCTGAGCTTTGGCAAGCGCGAGAAGCTGATGGGCTTTCGCAGCACCCACCACTGCGACATTTTCCTCGACCAGGTGCGCGTGCCGGCATCACAAATCGTGGTGCCGGCCGGCGGCTTCAAGCAGCTGATGCAGGCCTTCGACCTGGAGCGCTGCGGCAACACCACCATGTCGCTGGGCCTGGCGCAAAGTGCCTTTGACGACATCACGCGCTACATCAGGGAACGCATTGCCTTCGGCCGGCCGCTGGCCGACTTTCAGGCCGTGCAGCTGAAGATCGCCGACATGGCGATGAAGCTGGACGCGTCCCGCCTGCTGCTGTATCGCGCCGTCGTCAATGCCGCTGACGGCCTGCCGTCAGCCGGCGAGAGCTCCATCGCCAAGTGCTTTGCCAACGAGATCGTGCGTGCGGTGTGCATCGACGCCATGCAGCTCATGGGCGGCTACGGCTACAGCACCGAGTACGACATGGAGCGCCGGGTGCGCGACAGCTTTGGCTGGGGTTTCGCCGGGGGTGCGATCGACATCCAGAAGATCAACATTGCCGGCGCGGTGCTGGGGCGGCGCATCGATCAGCGGCGTTCCTGAAGACAAGGTCACCATGAGCAATTCCTTCGTCACGCGTGAAGACCATGGCAGCGTCGCCGTCCTGCGGCTGAACCGGCCCGAGCTGCGCAATGCGCTGGTCTAGATCGAGGACATCGCGGCGCTGTGCGAGGCCGTGCAGGCCGCTGATCGCGACCACTCGCTGAGGGCATTGGTGCTGACCGGCGAAGGCCGCGACTTCAGCGCCGGCGGCGACCTGCGCCCAATGCGCGAACGCAGCGGCTTTTTTGCACTGCCACCGATCGAGATGAGCGAGGTCTACCGCCAGCACATCCACCGAATCCCGCTGACTTTCGAGCAGACGACGCTGCCGATCATCGCGGCGGTCAATGGGCACGCGCTGGGGCTGGGGTGCGATCTGGCCTGTGTGTGTGACATCCGCATCGGCGCCGAAGATGCCCGGTTCGGCGAAGTGTTCGTGCGCGCCGGCATCATCCCGGGCGACGGCGGCGCCTGGCTGGCGCAACGGGTGGTTGGTTATGCGCGTGCGCTGGAGATGGCGCTGACCGGTGAGCTGGTCGACGCGACGCAGGCGCTGCGCATGGGCCTGGTGTCGCGGGTGGTCGAGCGGGCAACGTTGCTCGATGAGGCAATGGCCACGGCGCGCCGCTTCGAGCTGCTCTCGCCCGAGGCGGTGCGCATGACCAAGCGGCTGATGCGACAGGCCTACCGCGGAAGTCTGGCCGACACGCTGGAGCTGTCGGCACTGATGCAGCCCCTATGCCACAAGACCGACAGCCACATCGAGGCCGTGTCGGCCGTGCTCGAGCGGCGCACACCGCGCTTTGGCTGACGTCAGCTCATAGCGCGGCCGCCACGTGCACGATCTGCTCGCGCAGCCAGCGGCTGAGCGGGTCGCCGTGCGTACGGTTGTGCCACCACAGGGAGATCGAAAAAGGCTCCAACTCGAAACCCAGCTCGAGCTCGCGCAGCGCGCCTCGCGGCATGCCAGCCAGCGCACGGCGGGGCACCAGCGCCAGCATGTCGGTGCCAGCCAGCATGCCCGGTACCCCCAGGAGGGTAGAGATGGAGGCGACCAGCCGACGCTGGCCGCCCTGCGCTGCAATCACCTTGTCGAGGGCCGCGCGCACCAGTCCCACGCCCGAGGGCGACACGTCCAACTGTGGCTGCGCCGAGAAGGTCTCCATGTCCAGCACCGGCGGCAAAGCTCGGTTGTCCCGGCAGGCGACGCAGACAAACGCGTCCTGGTACAGCGGCATGCTGCGGAGGTCGACGTTGGCCTGCGTCACGCCAACGATGAGATCGACGATGCCGTGAGACAGCAGGTGCTCGGGCTGCAGCATGCCCACCGGCCCCAGCTCCAGCATCACCCGCGGCGCCTGGGCGCGCAGCAGCGCATGCAAGGGCGGCGCCAGCAGCTGTTGCAGGTAGTCATTGGCGCCGATGCGCACCCGCCTGCTGGCCGCCGACGGGTCAAACGGCCCCTGAATGGAGAACACCTGGTCCACCTGCTCCAGCGCTGCGTCAACCAGGGGCAGCAACGCTTGCCCCCTGGGGGGCAGCATCATGCGGTTGCCTTGGCACACGAGCAGGGCATCGTCGAACGCTCGCCGCAGTCGCTCCAGAACCTTGCTCATGGCCGGCTGCGACATGTCCAGCGCATGCGCCGCGTCGGTCACGCCGGCCAGGCGCAGCAAGGCGGCCAGCGCCACCAGCTGGTTCAGATCGAGGGCACGCAAGCGGACCAGTTGGCGTGACGATTTCATAGCCGCATTGTGCCAACCCCGCCTATCGATAGGTCCTCCAGGCACATCCCCTGCAGCCGGTTCGCAGCGTCAGCCCGTGGCCGTGCCCGGACTCATCCAGCCATGCGCCCATCCCCACTCAAAAACGCTACCCGCACCGCCTGCCCCGGATGCAGGCGCTCGACGGCGGCGCGGTAGCTGGCCAGTTGCTCCCGCAGCGCCGCGTCGCGCTCCGGATGCGCGGCGCTTTTGTAGTCGAGCACCCACCAGGCTTCGGGCTCACCGCCGCTGGCGCGGCGGCGCACCAGGCGGTCGATGCGCAGGCGCTGGCCTTGGTGCACCAGTTCCACTTCGTTGAAGGCTTCCAGCACTTCGTCCGCGCGCCAGGCCCAGGCGGCTTCGCCGCTGAATATGCGCCGGGCGATGGCTTCGGCGCGGGCGGCTTGCGCGGCATCCAGCGCAAAGCGGCGCCGGGCCTGCGCCGCGCGGCGCGGGTGCCAGCCGGCGGGGGTGTCGCCGGCGTGCTCCAGCAGCCAGTGCATGGCTTCGCCGATGCGGGCGGCGTCGCTGGAATCGGCTTCCGCGGCGCCGGTGATTGCTTCTGTTTCGATAGCTTCTGGCGCTGGTTGGGCGGGCGCTGCAGGCAGTTCCAGCATGTCAAACACGGCATCCGCAGCCGCTGCGGGGGCTGTGGCGGCCACGGTGGGCGACGGCGCGGCCAGGGGTTCGGCCAGCGCTTCGATGCGCTGCCACCAGCTGCTGGCGGGCCGCGCGTGCGGGGTGATGCCGGACAGCACCAGCCGCTGGCGCGCGCGGGTCATGGCCACGTACAGGGCGTTGAGTTCTTCGCGCGCCTGGGCGTCGGCCTCCTGCTGGGCCAGGTCTTCCAAGCTGGGCGGCGGCTTGCTGCCGCTGGCGAGGAAGGCCAGGCGCCGCGGCGCGCGCTCGGCGCCGGGCCAGTCGATCAGCACGCTGGCGCCGCCGCCGCGCGGCGGGCCGGCGGCGGCGTCGAGCAGCAGCACCTCCTGCGCCTCCAGGCCCTTGGCGCCATGCACGGTCAGCAGTTGCACCACGCCGGGCGCCGCGTGGCGCGGCACCGGCAGGCGCAGCCGGCGCAGCGCGCGCAGCCACTGGTAGGCCGTGAGGAACCGCCCGCCCTGCACGCCCAGCGCCGCGGCCAGCAGGGCGCGCAGCTGGGCCAGCACATGCTGGCGTTCGGGCGCGGGGGCGGCGGCGGCAAAGCGCGCCAGCACATCGCGCTGCTGGTAGATGGCTTGCAGCGCGTCGTGCGGCGGCAGCGTGAGCAGCCACTGGCGGTATTGCATCAAATCGGCGTGCAGCGCCCGCCCGTCGTGCGCCAGCAGCTCTGTTGTTGATAGCAAATCGAGCCAGGCCGTGCCGGGTTGCGCGGCGCGGGCGGCCAGCGCGAGAAGCGCCAGCTCGTCGTCGGGCAGGCCGAACAGGGGCGACCTGAGGGCGCGCGCCAGCGCCAGGTCGTGCCCGGGCGAGATGAGCGCATCGACCAGGGCCAGCACGTCCATCACGGCGGGCTGCTGGCCCAGCACCTGCTTTTCGGGCTGGTCGCAGGCGATGCCGAGCTGGCGCAGCTCGGCCTGCAGCGCCGTGAGCGGGTCGCGCTTGCGCGCCAGCACCATGATCTGTTCGGGCGCCACGCCGGCGGCGATGCGCGCGGCCACCCAGCGCGCGGCCTGGCGGCATTCGAGCGTGCGCAGGGTTTCCTCGGGCTCCAGGCGCGGGGTGCTCAGGCTGTCGCGCCAGGGCAGTTCGCCGCCGGCCGCGGGCGCCGCCGCCTTGTCGGGGCGCGGCACCAGCGGCAGCGCGCCGATGGCACCGCTGGCGCTGGATTCGGTGCTGTGGGCGCGGTAGCCGCTGAATTCGCCCGCATCCTGTGCCTGCTGCATGACGACGTTGACGGCGTCCAGCACGGCGGGGGCGTTGCGGTGCGTGTGGTCGCAGGCCAGCAGATCGCCGCCCAGCCCGGTGGCGATGAACTGCCGGGCGGCGGCGAACACCTGCGGGTCGGCGCGGCGAAAGCGGTAGATGCTCTGCTTGGGGTCGCCGACGATGAACACGCTGGGCGCCGCCTGCGCGCCGCCACCCGTGCCGGCGTAGCCCGCCAGCCAGGCGTGCAGCGCCTGCCATTGCAACGGGTTGGTGTCCTGGAACTCGTCGATCAGCAGGTGACGGGTGCGCGCGTCCAGCCGCTGCTGCACCCAGGCCGACAGTTCGTGGTCGGCCAGCAGGGTGAGCGCGGCGCGCTCCACATCCGGCATGTCGACCCAGCCGCGCTCGCGCTTGAGCTGGGCAAAGCTGTCGATCAGCACGCGCGCCAGGCGCGCCAGGCGCTGGTGGTGCGCGCGCGCATCGTGCTGGCGGGTGGCGGGCAGCAGGCGTTGCAGCTCGGCCTCGGCCTCTTGCGCGGCGGGGAATTTCTGCAGGTGCTGGGTCAGCCGGTCTTCATTGGCGACGAAGAAGGCCTTGCGCAGGGCGGCCAGACGCCGCGGGCCCTCGGGCGGGGCCGCGAAGGCGTCGATGACGGCGGCGGCGGCGTTTTGCGGCGTCTTGTTTTTCTCGGCACCCAGATCGCGCGCCCAGGCCTGCCAGCGGGTGCGGGCGGCGTCGGTCAGCAGCGCGTCGGCAGGGTGGGCAAACGCGGCCAGCTCGGGGACCATCGCGCCCGCGGCGACCACGGCTTCCTCGACATGGCCGGCGGCGTCGGCCAGCTGAAACTCCACCCGCCGCGCCAGCGCCGCCTCCAGCGCCTGGTGCGCGCTGTGGCGGCCCAGGGCGGCGACCAGGGCGTGGTAGTCGGCGCTCAGGCCGGCGTCGCCGGCCAGGGTGCGCAGGTAGCGGCGCCAGACCTCGGCCACCGCGTCGGCGTCGTCTTCCAGCAGCTCAAAGGCCGAGGGCAGGCCCAGCTGCTGGAGCACCGCCAGCGGCGCGCACTTGAGCAGGGCGATGAACCAGCTGTGGAAGGTGCGGATCTGCACCGGACGGCCGTGGCCGAGCACCGATGAGTACAAATTTTGTAGCTGCTGGCGCTGGCTGGTGGCCGATTTGGGATCGATTCCTCTTGAAACCAGCTCCTTGCCCAGGCGCGCCAGCCAGTCGGCCTCGGTTTCGGCCGGCTGGCCTTGGTCGGGCCTGGCGGGGCGCGGGCGGGCAAAGTCCTGCAGCCACTCGCGCAGGCGCTGGCGCATTTCGCCGGCGGCCTTCTTGGTGAAGGTGATGGCCAGGATTTCGTGCGGCGCGCTGCCGTCCAGCAGCGCGCGCAGCATGCGCGACACCAGCATCCAGGTCTTGCCGGCGCCGGCGCAGGCCTCGACCGCGACATGGCGGCGCGGGTCGCAGGCGATGGCGTAGAACGCCTCGCGCGTGCAGGGCCGGCCGTTGTGTTCGTAGGCGGGTGTCATGGGGCGGGCGCTGGGAGTGGGAGAAGGCAGAACTGCCGGACGCGGAGGGCGCGAAAGAGCGCGAAGAACGCAAAAAATTGAAAGACTTTTTTGCCTGGGCGTGCGGCACGATGTGTGGAATGGCAAAGGACGGCACATCCCGCGCGCATGTTTCTCGCCACCCCGACCGGTGTACGCAGCCAACCCCAAAGGTACTTCTTTCGCGCCCTTCGCGCAGTCTTCGCGCCCTTCGCGTCCGGCAGTGCGGTCTTCACACCGCCCCCCAGAAATCCTTGCGGCACAGACCGCGCGCGGCGCACCAGTCGCACACGCTGCCTTCGCCCAGCGCGGGCAGCGGCGCGCCGGCGGCGATGCGCTGCACATCGTGCGTCATGCCTTCGTAGAGTCGGGCGGCCAGCCCAGGCAGGTCTTTCAGCTCCAGCAGATGGGGCTTGGCCTCGCGCTCGGCCAGGTTCAGATACGCCGCATGCGGTGTCTCGCTGCCCGACAGCAGGGCATAAAAGGGCAGCTGCGTTTCTTCGCTGCCAGCCTTGGCGCGGTCTTGCGAGCGCTTGAGGGCCTCGGTCTTGTAGTCGATCAGCAGCGGCGCGCCATCGGGCAGACGGTCGATGCGGTCGACGCGGCCCTTGAGCTGCAGCTCGCCGCAAGTGCGCTCGATGGGCTGCTCGGCGGCCTCGAACACGGCCCCGCTGGCTTCATGTTCGTCCAGCCACTGTAGATAAGCATCGCGCAGCGCCGGCCAGGCGGCGGCAAAGGGCATGAATTCGCCCGGCGCGTCGTGCAGGCCCTGGGTCTGGGTGGTCTGCTCGGCGGCGGCGGCGATCAGCGCCAGGCGGTCGGCCTGCGGCGCGGCGCGCAGCGCTTCGTGAAAGGCGCGCAGCGTGGCGTGCAGCCAGTTGCCCCAGTCGCGCTTGTCGAGATCGACGTCCAGCTCGCCGTCTTCCTGCAGGCCGAGCTGGCGCAGCGCGAAGAAGCGGTAGGGGCAGGCACGCAGCATCTCGTAGCTGCTGGCCGACAGCGGCTGCACCGGCAGCGCGGCGCCGCCGGGCGCGGGCCGCGCGGTGGGCGCGGCGGCCACGCGGCGCGGCGTGCGCGGGTCGGCGGCGGGGGCCAGCGGCATGTCGTCCAGCATCAGCGCCTGCAACAGCGGCGAAGCTTGCAGCGGCTCGCCGCTGTCGTCGCCACAGCGCCACAGCAGGTCGACCTGGGGCACGCTCAGCGCCAGCGCCCAGGCGGCGGCCTGCGCCTGCCGCAGGTCTTCGCGCGTGGGCAGGTACAGGGCCAGACGCTGGGCGGCGCTCCAGGGGCCGGGCGGCTCGGGCGCGGCGGGTAAGCGCTGCTCGTCGGCGCCGGGCAGCACCAGCGCGGCGAACGCGCGGCCCAGCAACTGGGCCAGCGGCAGCACGACGACCTGCGCCACGCCGGCGTGCGGCGGGCTGAAGCTGGCACCTTCCAGCGCGTCGGCCACCCAGCGGGTGTATTCGGCCAGGCCGACACGGCGCTGCGCCGCCGGCCAGTCGCGCCAGTCGGCCAGGGCGTCGTCGTGCAGGCCCAGCGCGGCAATCACGGCCTGGCCGGCGGCGTCCGCGCCCAGCAGCGGCCACAGCCCGCAGCCCTGCAGCAGCGCGCGCGTGTCGGCCAGCCAGTCGCACACCGGGCGCGTGCCAGCCAGCGGGGCGCGCAGCGCCTCGATTTGGGCGGTGAGCGGTTCGCCCTGCGTCAGTCGCGCCGCCTGCGCCCAGCCGCGCACGGCGTCGCGGCGCAGGCGCTGCTCCAGCCGGGCCAGCGCCTGGGCATCGAAGGCCGGCGCCAGCTTGGCCCAGTCGAGCACGTCGTCGCTGCTGGCCAGCGGCGCGCAGCCGCGCAAGGCCGCCATCAGCTGCGCGGCGGCGTGGGTGGTGGACAGGCGCCAGCCGGTTTCGTCGCGCAGCGCATCGCCGGCACGCACGCCGCGTGCCGCCAGCAAGGCGTTGATGCGCCGCTGCAGCGCGCGGTCGGTGGCCACCAGCGCCACCGGCACGCGGCCAGCCTGGACGTGGCCCAGCACGCAGGCGGCGGCGCGCTCGGCTTCGTCCTCGCCGTCGGCGCAGGCGTGCAGCGCGATATGGCCGCGCCAGGCGCCGGTGGGCGGCGTCAGCACCACCGCGGTTTCGACGCAATGCTCGGCCAGCGTGGCGCTGAGCGCGTCGGGTTGCAGGCCCTGGACGATGAACAGGGCGTCCAGCGCGCGCGCCGCGTGTGGCTCGAACAGTACGTCGGTCGCGTAGTCGGAGTTGCCGGCCCAGGCCACGGCGATGCGCGCCAGGGCGCCCTCCAGCCCCAGCGGGCCGTCGCCCGCCGGCGGCAGCGCCTCGCGGGCGCGCTCGGCCCAGTCGGGGCGCAGCGCCGGCGGCAGGCTGGCGGCCACCTGGGCCAGTTGCGTGGCCTGCTGCACCAGCGGCGCCGCCAGCAGCGCGCGCTGCGCCCCCAGCCCGGCACCCTGCAGCAGCGCGGCGGCCGTCAGCAGGTCGCGCCCGCGGTCGAAGCTCAGGTCATTGGGCGCGGGCTCGAACACGCCCACGCGCCCGGCCCAGCTGCGCGTGGTCTCGAAACGCGGCGCGAAGCCGTCCGGATGGGCCTGGGCCCACAGGCGCGCCGCCAGCGGCAGCAGTTGCGCGAACGGCAGCAGCACCACGCTGCGCGCCGGGTGGGCCGCCAGCTCGCGCAGCTGGCGGTGCACCTCGGCCAGCAGCGTGCGCCAGGGCTCGGCCTGGGGGTCAGGGCCCACGGATGGATCGCCGGCAGCTATTGCATTCATAGCGATTTGCGATGTCGGGGGGCAAGAGGGGGGAAATGGCTTTCTGTCACAATCCGACCTACTTTATCCGCTTGGATCACCCCCGTTTTTCAAGGATGCCCCGATGGCCAGTGACCTGATCAAACACGTGAGCGACAGCTCGTTCGAAGCCGATGTCCTGCAGTCCGACAAGCCCGTGCTGGTGGACTTCTGGGCCGAATGGTGCGGACCCTGCCGCGCCATCGCCCCCACGCTGGACGAGCTGGCCGGCGCCTACGACGGCAAGCTTCGGATCGCCAAGATCAACGTCGACGACAACCGCGCCGTGCCGGCCAAGTTCGGCATCCGCGGCATCCCGACGCTGATGGTGTTCAAGAACGGCCAGCTGGCGGCCACCAAGGTCGGCGCGCTGACCAAGGCGCAACTGACGCAGTTCATCGACCAGCAACTGGCCTGAGCGGCCGAGCCACCCCTTGCGGCCGGCGGCATCGACACCCTTGCCGGCCGCGCGATTTTTCCTGCCATAATCTGCACTCGAAAGCGGACACACAGGTAACTGTCCGCCGGCGCCCCGCCTCACGGGGCGCTCGTCCCGGAGCTTCATTTCTGCTGGCTCCGGCAGCCTTCCCAGCTTCTTCCCATTTTTCAGCCACCTTCGTCTGGCCGATCCACTTTCCGGGATCGCGGTCCACCGCAAGACGCCGATTGCCATGCACTTGAACGAACTCAAAGTACTGCACGTGTCCGAACTGCTCAAGCAGGCCGAGGCACTGGAGATCGACAACGCCAGCCGCATGCGCAAGCAGGAGCTGATGTTCGCCCTCATCAAGAAGCGCGCCAAGGCCGGCGAGCAGGTGTTTGCCGACGGCGTGCTGGAGATCCTGCCCGACGGCTTCGGCTTCCTGCGCAGCCCCGACACCAGCTACACCGCCAGCACCGACGACATCTACATCAGCCCCAGCCAGGTGCGCCGCTTCAACCTGCACACCGGCGACATGATCGAGGGCGAGGTGCGCATTCCCAAGGACGGCGAGCGCTACTTCGCGCTGACCAAGCTGGACGCCGTCAACGGCGGCCCGGCCGAGCAGAACAAGCACAAGGTGATGTTCGAGAACCTCACGCCGCTGTTCCCGCGCGAGCAAATGAAGCTCGAGCGCGAGAACTTCAAGGGCGAGGAGAACATCACCGGCCGCATCATCGACGTCATCGCCCCCATCGGCAAGGGCCAGCGCGCGCTGATCGTGGCGCCGCCCAAGAGCGGCAAGACGGTGATGATGCAGACCATCGCGCACGCCATCAGCGCCAACTACCCCGACATCCACATGATGGTGCTGCTGATCGACGAGCGCCCCGAGGAGGTGACGGACATGCAGCGCTCGGTCAAGGGCGAGGTCATCGCCTCGACCTTCGACGAGCCGGCGGCGCGCCACGTGCACGTGGCCGAGATGGTGATCGAGCGCGCCAAGCGCCTGGTCGAGCTGAAGAAGGACGTGGTGATCCTGCTGGACTCCATCACCCGCCTGGCGCGCGCCTACAACAACGTCGTGCCCTCCAGCGGCAAGGTGCTGACCGGCGGCGTGGACGCCAACGCCCTGCACCGGCCCAAGCGCTTCCTGGGCGCGGCGCGCAACGTGGAAGAAGGGGGCTCGCTCACCATCATCGCCACCGCGCTGATCGACACCGGCAGCCGCATGGACGAGGTGATCTTCGAGGAATTCAAGGGCACCGGCAACAGCGAGATCCACCTGGACCGCCGCCTGTACGAGAAGCGCGTGTTCCCCAGCATCCAGCTCAACCGCTCGGGCACGCGCCGCGAGGAGCTGCTGCTGGCGCCCGAGGTGCTGCAGAAGACCCGCATCCTGCGCCAGTTCATGTACAACATGGACGAGATCGAGTCGATGGAGATGGTCATCAAGAGCATGAAGGCGACCAAGACCAACGTCGAGTTCTTCGACATGATGAGGAGGGGAGGTTGACCCCCCTGTGCCGCTGACGCGGCTTCCCCCCTTCGCTGCGCAGGGGGGACATCGCCAGTGGCCGGCGCAGGTCCGGCCACGGCGATCGCTGGCTTGGCTTGCTCCGCAGCCACTTGAAGCACAGCAGAGGGTACCCGCTATAATGCAGGGTTTCGCGGAAAGTACGCCGGATGGGCCGGCGCGGCTGCTGCAGCGACTCACAAGGATTACCCCATGCGTGAAGGCATTCACCCCAACTATCGCGAAGTCTGCTTCATGGACCTGTCCAACGGCTTCAAGTTCGTCACCCGCTCCTGCGCCAACACCCGCGAGACGGTGAAGATGGACGACGGTCGCGAGCTGCCGCTGTTCAAGCTGGACACCTCCAGCGAATCGCACCCGTTCTACACCGGCACGCAGAAATCGGTCGACAACATGGGCGGTCGCGTGGAGAAGTTCCGCAACCGCTACGGCAAGGTCGCCCGCTGACATCGCGCGGCGCCGCACTCCGGCCGGCCAGGGCAGCACGGGCAACCGCGCTGCCCTTTTGTTTGGCCGGCCGCGACCGCCGCCGCCCTGCGCCCACCCGCCTTGAACCGCCCCAGCCCCGCCATCGTCACCCAGGACGCGGTCCGGCGCCTGCCGCGCTGGGCGCTGCTGCTGCTGTGCGTGGCCTACGTGATCCCGGGCTACGTCGGGCGCGAGCCGTGGAAGAACGCCGACCTGGCCTCGTTCGGCTACATGCTGTCGTTGCTGGACGCCAGCGACTGGCGCCTGTGGCTGCACCCGACGCTGATGGGCATGGGCGCCGAAAGCAACGCCCTGCTGCCCTACTGGCTGGGCGCCTGCGCCATGCAGCTGCTGGGGCCGCTGGGGGTGGCGCCGGACTTCGCCGCGCGCGTGCCCTACATGCTGCTGCTGGCCGGCACCCTGGCCGCCAGCTGGTCGGCCATGTACCTGCTGGCGCGCCACCCCAGCGCGCAGCCGGTGGCCTTTGCCTTCGGCGGCGAGGCCGAGCCACGCGACTACGCGCGGGCACTGGCCGACGGCAGCCTGCTGGCGCTGATCGCCACGCTGGGCCTGGCGCAGTTCTCGCATGAAACCACGCCGGCGCTGGCGCAACTGTTCTTCGGCACCCTGGTGTTCTACGGGCTGGCGGCGCTGCCGACGCGCACCGTCGGCGCCAGTCTGGCGCTGGCCTGCGCCCTGCCCGGGCTGACGCTATCGGGCGCGCCGTCGACGGCCCTGCTGTACGCCGGCCTGAGCACCCTGGCGCTGGCGCTGCCAGGCCCGACCCATGTGCCGGCCGCCGTGCGCCGCAGGGCGCTGTGGCTGCTGCCGGCGCTGATGGCGGCCTGCCTGGCGCTGGCCCTCACGCTGGAGCTGTTCCATTGGGACATCAGCGCCTGGCGCAATCGCTGGAGCGACTGGCGCTCGCTGGGCCGCCTGTTCCTGTGGTTCACCTGGCCGGCCTGGCCGCTGGCGCTGTGGACGCTGTGGCGCTGGCGGCGCCAGCTGCTGGCACCGCGCCAGCAGCGGCACCTGGGCCTGCCATTGCTGATCGCCAGCGTGCCGCTGCTGAGCTCGGTGACCACGCTGGCGGGCGATCGCGCCCTGCTGCTGGCGCTGCCCGCGCTGGCGGCGCTGGCGGCGCTGGCGCTGCCCACCTTCAGCCGCGGCGCGGGGGCGCTGATCGACTGGTTCACCGTGCTGTTCTTCAGCGGCTGGGCCATCGTCATCTGGGTGGTATGGCTGGCCATGCAGACCGGCGTGCCGGCCAAGCCGGCGGCCAACGTGGCGCGGCTGGCGCCGGGTTTCGAGTCGCCTTTCCAGTGGCCCGCCTTCGCCGCCGCGCTGGCCGGCACGCTGGCCTGGATCGCGCTGGCGCGCTGGCGCACTGGTCGCCACCGCACGGCGCTGTGGAAGAGCCTGGTGCTGCCGGCAACCGGCGCCACGCTGTGCTGGCTGCTGCTGATGACGCTGTGGCTGCCGGCGCTCGACTACGGCCGCAGCTTTGCGCCGCAGATGCGCGAGATCCGCCAGTGGGTGGGCAGCGCCCCCTGCGTGCAGGTGCACGGGCTGAGCACGCCGCAGCTGGTGGGCGTGCGCTTTCATGGCGGCTGGCCGCCGCAGCCGGCGCAAGGCCCGGCGCGCTGCCCCTGGCTGCTGGTGGACGTGGACGCGCAGGGCAGCCTGCCGGCCGCCGTCGACCTCAGCGACTGGGCGCTGCAGGCGCGCGTGCGGCGGCCGACGGACGACAATGAGAGCCTGCTGGTGTTCCGTCGCGTGGACGGCCGGTAGACTCCTGTTTCGATAGCTTCCGGCGCTGGCCACGATTGCCCTGAACCTCGTTTTGATGCCTGACACCCCCACCCCTGGCGCCTCTGCCGCGCATGTACCGACGTCACCCGACGCGCTGCTGGCCGTGGTCGATCTGGGCTCCAACAGCTTTCGCCTGGAGATCCTGCGGCGCTCGCAGGGACGATTCGAGCGCGTCGACTACCACAAGGAAACCGTGCGCCAGGGCGGCGGCCTGGGGCCCGACGGCCGCCTGTCGCCGCAGGCGCTGGAGCGCGGCTGGGACTGCCTGTCGCGCTTTGGACAGGCGCTGCGGGGGTTTGCGCCCTGGCAGGTGCGCGCGGTGGCCACGCAGACGCTGCGCGAGGCGCGCAACCGCGACGACTTTCTGGCCCGCGGGCAGCGGCTGCTGGGCTTTCCGATCGAGGTCATCAGCGGACAGGAAGAAGCCCGCCTGATCTACCGCGGCGTGACGCAGCGCCTGCCGACCTCCCATGAACGGCGCCTGGTGCTGGACGTGGGCGGGCGCTCGACCGAGCTGATCGTCGGCAGCGGCGGGCAGGCCCGCGCCATGACTTCCCGGCTGCTGGGCAGCGTGGCGTGGTCCATGGCGCATTTCGGCGACAAGCGGCTGTCGGCGCGCCAGTTCGAGCGCGCCGAAGCGGCGGCGCAAGCCGTGCTGGCCGACACCGTGGCCGACTTCGGCCGGCCGCACTGGGATGCCGCCTACGGCTGCTCTGGCACGGTGGGAGCGGTGGCCGATGCCCTGCGCCTGGGCGGCCAGACGGCCGAGCGGCACGTGGTCACGCGCGCCGGCCTGCACGCGCTGCGGGCGCAGCTGATCGCCGTGGGCGACAGCGACGCCATCCGGCTGCCCGGCATCAAGGCCGAGCGCAAGGCGGTCATCGGCGGCGGCGTGTCGGTGCTGTGCGCGTTGTTCGCGCTGCTGGACATCGAGCGGCTGCGCTACGTCCCCGGCGCGCTGCGCCATGGTGCGCTGCTGGACTGGCTGGAGCGCCCGCAGGCGGCCGGCGCCGCGGACGAAGCGGCCGCGGCATCACCGCTCACCCGCGTCGCGCGCCGCTGACGCGGACCACCCCTCAGCTCGCCAGGTACAGCGCCTGCAGCCGGCGGCGCTCGGGCTCGCCCACGCGCAGCTCGCGCGACAGGTAGCCGCGCACGCCGCCGTCTTCCTGCTCGACGATGTCGAGCGCGGCGTTCAGAAAGTCTTCCTGCACGCGCCACAGCACCTGCAGCACCTCGCGCGGGGCGCGGCTGTCGTGCGGGGCCGGCATGCGGTAGAGCTGGTTGGTCAGCAGGTAGTCGCGCATGACGACCGGCCGCGGCACGTCCAGCGCCAGCAGGATCATGGCGGCGGCAAAGCCGGTGCGGTCCTTGCCGGCGGTGCAGTGGAACACCAGCGGCGCGTCGTCGGCCAGCAGGTGCGCGAACAGCTCGGCAAAGCGGTCGGCGTTGTCGTGCACGAAGCCGCGGTAGGTCAGCTGCATCAGCTCCACGGTGCGCGCCGGCGTGATGACCTCGCCGGCGTCCAGCAGATCCTTCATGCGCTGCACCACGGTGGGCTCGATGGTCAGCGCGTGCTGCGTCACGCCGGGCAGGTCGTAGGGCAAGGCGGCGCGCTCGTCGACGCCGCGGAAGTCGAACACGCGCGTCACGCCCAGGCGCCGGAAGGTGTCGGCGTCCCGTGGCGTCAGGCCAGCCAGGTGGTCGGAGCGAAACAGCCGCCGCCAGCGCACCGGCAACCCGTCCGTCCCCGCGTAGCCGCCCAGGTCGCGGAAGTTGCTGGCACCGGCAAAGCCAAGGGAGCGTTCAGGGGCGTTGGACATGGGTTCGGACGACAGGCGGGATGTGGCGACCAGCCATTGTCCGCCAAGGCCGGGCGCCACGCCTGTGCCGCGTGTGACGCGCCGCTTGCTCCGGCGCGCTGCCGCGGGGCGGCCACGCCGGTGATTCAGGCGCTGTCTTCGGTGTCGACCTCGCGCCGCGCCTGCTCGGCGTAGCGGTGGCCGCTGACGGTGGCGGGGTTGATCAGCGCCTGCAGGCGCGCCAGCGTGGCAGGCGGCAGCCGCACGGTGGCGGCGCCCAGGTTTTCGTGCAGATGGGCCACGCTGCGCGTGCCGGGAATCGGCAGGATGTCCTCGCCCTGGTGCAGCAGCCAGGCCAGCGCCAGCTGCGCCGGGGTACAGCCCAGTTCGGCGGCGATGGCGCGAAAGCCGTCCAGCAGCCGCAGGTTGCGCGCGAAATGCGCGGGCGCGAAGCGCGGCATGGGGCGGCGCAGGTCCTTGTCGGGCAGCGCGTCGACGGCCGCCTGGTCGGGCAGCGCGCCGGCCAGGAAGCCGCGCGCCACCGGGCTGAAGGCGACGAAGCTGACGCCCAGTTCGCGGCAGGCGGCCAGCACGGCGATCTCGGGGTTGCGCGTCCACAGCGAATACTCGGTCTGCAGCGCCGCGATGGGATGCACCGCGTGGGCGCGCCGCAGCGTGGCGGCCGACACCTCCGACAGGCCGACGGCGCGGATCTTGCCGGCGTGCACCAGGTCGGCCAGCGCGCCCACGCTGTCCTCGATCGGCACCTGCTTGTCCCAGCGGTGCAGGTAGTACAGGTCGATGACGTCGGTGCGCAGGCGCCGCAGCGAGCCTTCACAGGTGGCGCGCAGCGCCTCGGGCCGGCCGTCGATGACGCGGGCTGGCCGCACGCTGGCGTCGCCGGCCTCCACCGTCATGCCGCACTTGCTGGCCAGGGTGATGTGCTGGCGCCGCGGGCCCAGCACCTCGCCCAGCAGCGTCTCGCTGGCGCCGAAGCCGTACAGCGCGGCGCTGTCGAAATGCGTGACGCCGGCATCCAGCGCCGCGCGCAGCAGCCCGATGGCCTGCTCGCGCGGCGGCGGCACGCCGTAGGCGTGGCAGATGTTCATGCAGCCCAGGCCGATGGCGCCGACACGAAACGGGCCCAGGGTGCGTTGCGGCATGCTCATGGTCAAATCAAGCTACAGGGCTTGCCAGACAAGCGCAAGCAGCTATCAATCAGTGAGCATTCAGCTGCTGCTCCAGGTGGTGCAGCACTTCGTAGCAGGGCAGCACCTGGGCCACGCTGGCGCCCGGCTCGCGCCCTTCGCGGATGGCGGCGAAGAACTCGCGGTCCTGCAGCTCGATGCCGTTCATCGACACCGCCACCTTCGAGACGTCGATGGGTTCGTCCTTGCCGGTGAACAGGTCGTCGTAGCGCGCGATGTAGGTGGCCGTGTCGCCGATGTAGCGAAAGAAGGTGCCGAGCGGGCCGTCGTTGTTGAAGCTCAGGCTGAGCGTGCAGATGGCGCCGCTGGCGGCCTTCAGCTGGATGCTCATGTCCATGGCGATGCCCAGCTGCGGATGGATCGGGCCCTGCACGGCGTGGGCCTGCACGATGGGGCTGCCGACCTGATAGGCGAACAAATCCACCGTGTGCGCCGCGTGGTGCCACAGCAGGTGGTCGGTCCACGAGCGCGCCTGGCCGAGCGCGTTGGTGTTGGTGCGGCGGAAGAAATAGGTTTGCACATCCATCTGCTGGATGTTGAATTCACCGGCAGCGACTTTTTTGTGCACGTACTGGTGGCTGGGGTTGAAGCGCCGCGTGTGGCCGACCATGGCCACCCGGCCGGTCTGGCGCGCCAGCGCGGCCACCTGCTGACCGTCGGCCAGCTTGTCGCACAGCGGGATCTCGACCTGTACGTGTTTGCCAGCCTGCAGGCACTGCGCAGCCTGCGCGGCGTGCATCTGCGTGGGGGTGCACAGGATGACGGCGTCGACTTCGGGCAGCGCCAGGCTCTCGGCCAGGTCGGTGGCCACGTGCGCGATGCCGTATTGGCGTGCCACCTCTTCGGTCGGCTCGCGCCGACGGCCGATCAGGGACACGACCTCGACGCCGTCGATGTGGCGAATGCCGTCCAGGTGCTTGATGCCGAAGGCACCGGCGCCGGCCAGCGCGACTTTGATGGTCTTGCTCATGTCAATCCTTTATTGATAGCTGCTTGCGCTTGCTGGGTAAGCGCTGGAGCCATTTTTACTTTGCATTTTCCAGAATCAGATGACCCACCGCGGTGTTCGACGCCGGCACATGGAAGAAGCGGTGCGCCACCTTGGGCGCCGGCCCGCCGGCCACGTCGGCCATGGCGCCGCGAGCGATCAGCCACATCACCAGCTCGATGCCCTCGCTGCCAGCCTCGCGCACGTAGTCGATGTGCGGCATGGTGGACAGGCCCTTCGGGTCGGCGATCAGGCGGTCGAGAAAGCGGTTGTCCCACTCGGCGTTGATCAGGCCGGCGCGCGGGCCCTGCAGCTGGTGGCTCATGCCGCCGGTGCCCCAGATCTGCACGTTGAGCGGCTCGTCGTAGCTTTCGATGGCGCGGCGGATCGCCTGGCCGAGCGCGAAGCAGCGCGCGCCCGAGGGCACGGGGTACTGCACCACGTTGACGTGGAACGGGATCACGCGGCAGGGCCATTGAGCGGGACTGCCGAACATCAGGTTCATCGGCACCGTCAGGCCGTGGTCGACCTTCAGGTCGTTGACGATGGTCAGATCGAAGTCCTGCTGGATCACCGACTGCGCGATGTGCGAGGCCAGGCGGGGATGGCCCATCACCTTGGGCACCGGGCGCGGGCCATAGCCTTCGTCGGCGGGCTCGAACTCGGCCGCCGTGCCGATGGCGAAGGTGGGGATGACGCTGAGGTCGAAGTTGGTGGCGTGGTCGTTGTAGACGAGAAAGATCACGTCCGGCGTGTTTTCCTTCATCCAGCGCTTGCTGGGCTCGAAACCCTGGAACAGCGGCGCCCAGTAAGGCTCGGCCGTCTTGCCGTGGTCGATGGCGGCGCCGATCGCCGGCACGTGCGACGAATACACCGAGGCGCTGATGCGCGCCCGCCCTTTCGCTCCTGATTCAGTAGCTGCTTGCGCCTGCTGCACGGCCGCCGACAGCTCTTTCTGTGCGTTTTCTTCCCAGGCCTTCCAGGCGGCGGACTGGCTCATGGCGCCCTGGGCGTCACCGCCCTCGCCCACCACGCGGTTGCCCTCGGGGCTGCGCCCGCCGGCCACCATCATGTCGCGGTACTGCTGCTCGCTCATGCCGGTCATGCTGCCGGCCATCTGCTGGAACGACAGGCCGTCGGTGGCACCCAGCTTGGACAGGAAGTAGATGTTGCCGCCGGTCTTCATCGCCCAGTTCAAATCGCGCGCGCGCACCGCCGCCTTCTGCTCGTCGGTCATCGGCCACTCGGCCAGATAGGCGTCCTCGTCTGCCTTGAAGCGGGCGCGGTTTTCGGCCTTCATCAGGCTCATGCAGAACTGATTGAGCCAGTAGCCCTTGCGGCTCTGGTCGGCGTCGAAGATGGTGGTGCCGGGGACGTCGAGATAGGGTTTGTTGAGCGACATGATCAAAACTCCACTTTGAACGTTGAACGTTGAGCGTTGAGCGTTGAGCGTTGAGCGATTGGTTCAGGCGGCGGGAATTCCCGGTATTCACGCTGAACGCGAAACGCTCAACGCCGAACCTCTTCCTCGGGCCAGTAGAGGCGCATCGGGTTGTCGACCAGCAACTTTCTTTGCAGTTCGGCCGTGGGCGCGATGTGCGGGATGAAGTCGACCAGCAGGCCGTCGTCGGGCATGTGATCCTTGAGGTTGGGGTGCGGCCAGTCGGTGCCCCACAGCACGCGGTCGGGGAACTCCTCGACCACACGGCGAGCAAAGGGCATCACGTCGCGGTAGGCGCTGCGCTCGCCGTTCAAGGCGGACGGGCCACTCACGCTCAGGCGCTCGGGGCAGCTGACCTTGCTCCAGATGTTGTCGTGCTCGCGCATGAACTTCAGGAACAGCGCGAACTCGTCGCCGTCCACGCCCTTCTTCACGTCCGGGCGCCCCATGTGGTCGACCACCACCGTGGTCGGCAGCGCGGTGAAGAAGTCCCACAGTTCGGGTAGATCCACCGCCTCGAAGTAGATGACGACGTGCCAGCCGAGTTGGGCGATGCGGCCGGCGATCTCCATCAGCTCGTCCTTGGGCGTGAAGTCCACCAGGCGTTTCACGAAGTTGAAGCGCACGCCGCGCACGCCGGCGGCGTGCAGGGCTTGCAATTCGGCGTCACTGACGCTGCGCTTGACCGTGGCCACGCCGCGCGCCTTGCCGCCGGACGACTGCAGTGCATCGACCAGCGCCCGGTTGTCGGCGCCGTGGCAGGTGGCCTGCACGATCACGTTGCGCGCAAAGCCCAAGTGGTCGCGCAGCGCAAAAAGCTGGGCCTTGCTGGCATCGCAGGGGGTGTACTTGCGCTCGGGCGCGTAGGGAAACTCGGCGCCGGGGCCGAACACGTGGCAGTGCGCGTCGACGCTGCCGGGCGGCAGTCTGAAACGCGGCGCGCTGGGGCCGTCGTACCAGTCCAGCCAGCCTGCCGTCTTGGTGAAATCGCCAGTGGTGGGTTTGCTCATAAGAAAATCCAAATTGCCGGACGCGAAGGACGCGAAGAAGTCGCGAAGAACGCGAAAGCGACACAAATCAAATGGGGTTCCTTCGCGTTCTTCGCGTCACTTTTGCGTCCTTCGCGTCCGGCTGTTCAAGCAACGGTCAATCGATGTAGCGCAGCCCAGCCTTGGCCAGGCCCTCGCGCATCTTGTAGTAGTCCAGGCCCAGCGTGCCGCTGGCGAAGATGTCGCGCTTGTCGCCTTCGTTGGCTTCGCGCTTTTGCGCCGCGGCCAGGGTCTGCGCGGCGCGCGCGGCGGGCACGCAGACCACGCCGTCGTCGTCGGCCACGATCACGTCGCCGGGGGTGACCTGCATGCCGGCGCAGACGATGGGGATGTTGACCGAGCCCAGCGTGGCCTTGATGCAGCCCTTGGCGCTGATGGCCTTGCTCCAGACCGGAAAGCCCATCTCGTGCAGCGTGCGCACGTCGCGCACGCCGGCGTCGATGATCAGGGCGCGCGCGCCGCGGGCCTTGAAGCTGGTGGCCAGCAGGTCGCCGAAATAGCCGTCGGTGCATTCGCTGGTGACCGCCGCCACCACGATGTCGCCGGGACGAATCAGCTCGGCCGCCACGTGCAGCATCCAGTTGTCACCCGGCTGCAGCAGCACGGTGACGGCCGTGCCGCTGACCTGCGCGCCGGGGTAGATGGGGCGCATGTAGGGCTTGAGCAGGCCCACGCGGCCCATGGCCTCGTGCACGGTGGCGCTGCCAAAGCGCGCCAGCGCATCGGCCACCTGCGCGTCGGCGCGCTGGATGTTGCGGTAAACCACACCTAACTCGTGCATGTCATTTCTCCAGGTTCGATCGAGTGTCGGCGCTCACGAAGAGGTTCAGCGTTAACTGACAGGTTCAGCGTTCGGCGTTGAGCGTTCAGCGTGAACTTCCAAAAAACCGCCACATCTCCAACCCGCTCAACGCTCAACGCCCCTGCGCCTTCAATGCGGCGTCCAGCCGCGGAAACACGCGTCGCGCGTTGCCTTCGTAGATCTTGTAGCGGTCGGCCTCGCTGAGATTGGCGGTGGCCTGCACGTAGCGCTTGGTGTCGTCGTAGTAGTGCCCGGTCTCAGGGTCGATGCCGCGCACGGCGCCGATCATCTCGCTGGCAAACAGGATGTTGTCGACCGGAATCACCTGGGTCAGCAGGTCGATGCCAGGCTGGTGGTAGACGCAGGTGTCGAAGAACACGTTGTTCAGCAGGTGGTCTTGCAGCAGGGGCTTTTTCAGCTCCTGCGCCAGGCCGCGGTAGCGGCCCCAGTGGTAGGGCGCGGCGCCGCCACCGTGCGGGATGATGAATTTGAGCGTCGGGAAGTCCTTGAACAAATCGCCCTGGATCAGCTGCATCACCGCCGTGGTGTCGGCGTTGATGTAGTGCGCGCCGGTGGTGTGAAAGCAGGCGTTGCACGAGGTGCTGACGTGGATCATGGCCGGGATGTCCAGCTCGACCATCTTCTCGTAGATCGGGTACCAGTGACGGTCGGTCAGCGGCGGGCTGCTCCAGTGGCCGCCGGACGGGTCGGGGTTCAGGTTGATGCCGACGAAGCCGTACTCGCGCACGCACTTTTCCAGCTCGGGGATGCAGGTGGCCGGGTCGACCCCCGGCGACTGCGGCAGCATGGCCACACCGATGAAGTGATCGGGAAACAGCTGGGCCACGCGGTGGCACTGCTCGTTGCACAGCGCCGCCCAGGTGCTGGACACCTGAAAGTCGCCGATGTGGTGCGCCATGAAGCTGGCGCGCGGGCTGAAGATGGTCAGGTCGCTGCCGCGCTCGCGCATCAGGCGCAGCTGGTTGGTCTCGATGGATTCGCGCAGCTCGTCGTCGCTGATCTTCAGCTCGTCCGCGCGCGGCATGGCGGCCGCATCCTGAATGCCGGCGATCTGCCGGTTGCGCCATTGCTCCAGGGCCTTGGGCGCGGTGGTGTAGTGGCCGTGGCAGTCGATGATCAGGGGGTGTTGCTGGCTCATGGTGCTCCTCTTCAAAACGCGATGCCATTGTGCGCACCGGCGCCGCGCCTGACTACCGGCCCCAGCCACTATCAGCTAGAGCAAAATGGCATATCTCATCAACAGCCATGTCGAATCGAGGTGTTCATGGACCTGCGCCAGCTGGAATATTTCGTCCGCGTGGCCGAACTGGGCAGCTTCACCCGCGCCGCGCTGGCGCTGGACGTGGCGCAGCCCGCGCTGAGCCGCCAGGTGCGCCTGCTGGAGCTGGAGCTGCGCCAGAGCCTGCTGATGCGCCACGGCCGCGGTGCCGCGCCCACCGAGGCCGGTCAGGTCCTGCTGGAGCACGCCCGCGGCATCCTGCACCAGGTGGAACACGCCCGCGACGAGCTGGCGCGCCTGCGCGGCACCCTGGCCGGGCGCGTGACCCTGGGTCTGCCGCCCAGCGTGGCGCGCGCGCTGGCGGTGCCGCTGGTACAGGCCTTCGGCCAGCAGCTGCCCGAGGCCCGGCTGTCGATCACCGAGGCGCTGTCGGCCAGCATGCAGGAGCAGCTGGCCAGCGGACGGCTGGACATCGCCGTGCTCTACAACGCCCAGCCGGTGCCGGGGCTGGACATCGCCCCGCTGGCGCGCGACGAGCTGCTGCTGGTGCAGCGTGCCACCGCGCCCGCGGGCCCGACCGGCGCCATCGCGCTGCGCGAGCTCACCCGCCTGCCGCTGGTCATCCCCAGCCGGCCCAACGCCATCCGCATGCACGTCGAAACGGTGATGGCCGCCGCCGACTGCGCGCCGCGGGTGGCGCTGGAGATCGACGGCGTGGCCACCATCCTGGAGCTGGTCGAAGGCGGGGCCGGCAACGCCATCCTGTCGCGCCACGCGCTGGCCGGCGTGGCGCGGCCGGGCGCCTTTGTCCTGCGCCCCATCCAGGCAGCGGACGGCCAGCCGCTGCACATCCCGCTGTACACCGCCGTCAGCGCGCTGCGCCCCGGCAGCGCCACCCAGCAGGCCGCGCTGACGCTGCTGCGCGCGCAGGCGGGGCGGCACCTGGGTAGCTTCTGAAAACTCCTGAATTCATAGCTTCTGGCGCAGGACAGCAAAGCGCGGAAGCTACTTTTGACCATCAAGAAACGAGCGCAGGCGGGCCGCATGGCCGCCACACCTCAGCGGCGGGGGCAATCGACGGCCAGACGGATCTCGTCTTCGCCCACCTTGCGGCGCTGGGTGCCGCGACCCTCGTAGCGCGAGGCGGTCATGGTGAGGACAAAGCCGCTGTCGGTGAGGGTGATCTGCTCGCGCCGCGTGTTGCCGAAGTTGTGGTCCTGCCCGCCCAAAAAGAGCATGAACATGGCCTCCTGGCCGCTGAACGACACCGTCACCGCCACGCCGTCGCCGTTGCGGTCCTGCGCGTACTCGTGCGTCGGCGGGTCGGACTGGGCGTAGAACCAGTTGCCCTTCTGGCCAGCCAGCCGGGGGCTTTCGCAGACCACCGGCACATCGATGGCCTGGCCGGCAAAGCTGCCGTGCACACGGCCGTTGTAGCCAGCGGCCTGGGCAGTGCCGGCCAGCAGCAGCGCGGCGACAAGAGCAGACAGACGCAGACGCATGAACGCAATCCTTCGGGTTGATCGGCTGGCAGGCGGCGGCACGACGCCCCGCGCTGGGCGGCTGAACGGCCGGGCTGGCCGGCGCGGCAAGTGTATCGGGCGCGGCCTGGCGCACCCACCCAGCCCCAGATCGGGCACCAGCGGCGGCGGAACTTTGCCTTTAGCACTCCCTCCAATGGAGTGCTAAAATACCCGAGAGACATGAAAGGACATTCAACGATGACCGAGAAGGCTCCCAGCACCAGCAACAACGCCGTGGCACTGTCCAATCCCTGGGCGGTGGTGCCGCCGCTGGGCAATCTGGACGCCTACATCAGCGCGGTCAATCGCCTGCCCATGCTGACGCTGGAGGAGGAGCAGCGCTACGCCCGCGAGCTGCGCGACACCGGCAGCCTGGACGCCGCCGGCCGGCTGGTGCTGTCGCACCTGCGGCTGGTGGTGGCCACTTCGCGCCAGTATCTGGGTTACGGCCTGCCGCATGCCGACCTGATCCAGGAAGGCAACGTTGGGCTGATGAAGGCCGTCAAACGCTTCGATCCGGACCAGGGCGTGCGGCTGGTGAGCTACGCGCTGCACTGGATCAAAGCCGAGATCCACGAATACATCCTGAAGAACTGGCGTCTGGTCAAGGTGGCCACGACCAAGGCGCAGCGCAAGCTGTTCTTCAACCTGCGCTCGATGAAGCAGGGCTTCAAGGCCGAACTGGACGCCGACCTGGCGCACCGCGACGCGCTGACCGAGGAGCAGATCGACGTCGTGGCGCGCGAGCTGCGGGTCAAGCCGGCCGAGGTGCGCGAGATGGAAACGCGCCTGTCCGGCGGCGACGTGCTGCTGGACCCGGCGCCGTCCGACGACGGCGAGCAGGCGTTTGGCCCCATCGCCTACCTGTCGGACGAGCGCCACGAGCCGACGGCCATCATCGAATCGGCCCAGCGCGACGCGCTGGCCACCGAGGGCATCGCCAGCGCGCTGCGCGGCCTGGACGAGCGCAGCCGCCGCATCGTCACCGAGCGCTGGCTGAACGTGAACGACGACGGCAGCGGCGGCATGACGCTGCACGAGCTGGCGGCCGAATACGGCGTCAGCGCCGAGCGCATCCGCCAGATCGAGGTGGCGGCGATGAAGAAGATGCGCACGGCGCTGGCCGAATACGCCTGAGCGGCGGCGCCGGCTTGCCTGCATCACCCCGCCCGCACCCGCCGGCGGGGTTTTGTTTTGGTAAAAATGGGGGCTCGCGCTGGCCAGTCCTGCGCGAGAAGCTATAGTATTTGAAGTTCGCCGACTGGCGTCACACCCTTGCCGACCCCTGAAAGCCTTGCACTGACACCATGCGCCCTCTGTTTACCCGTCGCTCCCTCCTTGCTGGCGCCGCTGCCCTGGCCGGCCTCGCCCCCCTGGCCCAGGCGCAAGCGGCCGAGGCCTGGCCCGCCAAGCCGCTGCGCTTCATCGTCGGCTTTCCGGCCGGCTCCTCGCCCGACCTGACGGCGCGCGCGCTGGCCGAGCCGCTGGAGAAGGCGCTGGGCCAGCCGGTGGTGGTGGAAAACCGCGTCGGCGCGGGCGGCAACATCGGCGCCGACGCGGTGGCCAAGGCCACGGACGGGCACACCATCGGCCTGATGATCAATGGCAACCTGACCATCTCCAGGCTGCTCAACCCCGCCCTGCGCTACGACCCGGCGACCGACTTCGCGCCCGTCAGCCTGATCGGCGTGGCACCGCTGGTGCTGGTGGCGCCCGCGAGCGCGCCGGGCGCGGATGCACGGGCGTTTCTGGACGCGGCGCGCGGCGCCGGATCGAAGTGGAGCTACGGCTCGCCCGGCGTCGGCACCGTCGGCCACCTGGGCATGGAGCTGCTGAAGGCGCGCACCGGCATCGCCCCGGTGCATGTGCCCTACCCCGGCTATCCGCAGGTGTTCAACGCCCTGATCGGGGGCGACTTGCAGTTGTCGATGCTGCCGCCGGCCCTGGCACAGACGCAGATCAAGGCCGGCAAGCTGCGCGGCATCGGCGTCACCGGCAGCGGCCGCAGCACCCTGGCGCCCGAGCTGCCCAGCCTGGCCGAGGCCGGCGTGAAGGACTTCCACCTGGAGATCTGGAACGCCGTGGTGGCGCCGGCGGGCATGCCGCGCGCCCATGTGGCGCGCCTGGCCGAAGCCGTGGGCGCCATCGTGCGCGCGCCGGAAATGCGCCAGCGCCTGTTTCAGCAGGGCTGGCAGGCGGTGGGCTCGTCGCCCGAGGGCCTGGCCAACCGCATCCAGGCCGACACCCGGGTGCTGGGCCAGATCATCCGCACGCAGGGCATCAAGTCCGAATGAAGCTTGCCGGGTAGCTCACAAAACGATAGCTCCCCGCGGCTTCCCCATAAGCGCTGCAGGGCTTTCTTAACCCAGCTGTCGAACCGTCAGGCGCCACCCAGCAGCAGGCGCACGTCGGCAGCCACGTCCTCCGGCTTGCTGCCGTAGCGGCTGAACAGGCGCAGCCGACCCTGCGGGTCATAGAGGTAGCTGGAGGCCGTGTGGTCCATGGTGTAGCTGCCCGGCGTGCTGCCCTCGACCTTCTTGTAGAACACCTTGAAGTCCTTGGCCAGCGCGGCCAGCTCGTCGGGCGAGCCGGCGTACAGGCCCAGGAAGCTGGGGTCGAAGCTGCCCATGTAGGCCTTGAGCACCTCGGGCGTGTCGCGCTCGGGGTCGAGGCTGAGAAACAGCACCTGCAGCTTGTCGCCATCGGCGCCCAGCAGTTGCTTGACCTGCAGCATTTCGGTCATGGTGGTGGGGCAGACGTCGGGACACTGGGTGTAGCCGAAGAAGATCACCACCACCTTGCCGCGGAAATCGGCCAGCGTGCGCGGCTGGCCGTTGAAGTCGGTGGCGCGCAGGTTCTGCGCGTAGTCGACACCGGTGATGTCGATGCCGCGAAACTGCGGCTTGCCGGGCTGGCAGGCACTCAATACGACGCCAGCGCTTGCCAGCAGAGCGCCGGCAGCTATTTTTTCAAGAGCAAAACGACGGTTCATGTCCCACGGCCTCATGGCAGGTAATGGTCGACCAGCAGCGCCGCGAACAGCAGCGACAGGTGGATCAGCGAAAAGCGGAAGGTCTTGCGCGCCAGCGCGTCGGAATATTGGCGCCATAGCTTGAAGGCGTGGCCGATGAAGCCGGCGTTGAGCACCAGCGCCGCCACCAGGTACAGCCAGCCACTCATGCGGTAGATGAAAGGCAGCAGGCAGGCCGCCAGCAGGACAAAGGTGTAGAGCAGCACCTGCAGCCGCGTGAATTCGTTGCCGTGCGTCACCGGCAGCATCGGCAGGCCGCTCTTGCGGTAGTCCTCCACCCGGTACAGCGCCAGCGCCCAGAAGTGCGGCGGCGTCCACAGGAAGATGATCAGGAACAGGATCAGCGCCTGCGGCTCCACCGCGTTGGCCATGGCGGCCCAGCCCAACACCGGCGGCATGGCGCCCGAGGCGCCGCCGATGACGATGTTCTGCGGCGTCAGCGGCTTGAGGATGACGGTGTAGATGATGGCGTAGCCGACGAAGGTGGCGAAGGTCAGCCACATGGTCAGCGGGTTGACCCACAGGTACAGCACGGCCGAACCCAGCGCGCACAGCAGCGCCGAAAACACCAGCGCCTGATTGGCCGACAGTTCGCCGCGCGCGGTGGGGCGCCAGCTGGTGCGCCGCATGCGTGCGTCGATGGCCTTTTCGACCAGGCAGTTGAAGGCCGCCGCCGCCGCCGCCACCAGCCAGATGCCGACGCAGGCGATCAGCATGCGTTGCAGCGCCGCCCCGTCGGGCAGGCCCGGCACGGCCAGCACCATGCCGATCAGGGCGCAGAAGACGATCAGCTGCACCACGCGCGGCTTGGTCAGCACGTAGTACTGCTTCCACAGCGGCATGGACGGCAGCGTGGCGGTGGTGGTGGGGGCGCTCATGCCAGGGACTCCTGCCGGCGACTGGCGCACAGCGCCCAGGTCAGCACGGTCATCAGCGCGGCGGCGCCGCCAGTGTGCAGCACGGCGGCCAGCAGCGGCCAGTCGAGGATCACGTTGGACAGGCCGGTCAGCAGTTGCAGCGCCGCCAGCGCCAGCACCCAGCGCCGCTGCGCCGCCAGCCGGCCGGCGCGCGCCAGCCGCCAGGCCAGCAGGCCCAGCAGCACGAAGACGGCGTAGGCGAACAGCCGGTGCGCGTAGTGGATGGCGGTGAGCGCGTGGAACTCCAGTCGTGAGCCGTCCGCCGACTCACCCAGCGGCCGCCACAGCTCGAAGCCCTGGGCAAAGTCCATCGGCGGCCACCAGCTGCCCTGGCACATCGGGAAGGTGTTGCACACCAGCACGGCGTAGTTGGTGCTGACCCAGCCGCCCAGCGCGACTTGCAGCGCCACCGCGACGGCGGCCAGCCACAGCAGGGCGCGCAGGCCGGCGGCAAGCGGCTCGGGCGCGGCGCCGGCGCTGCGGCGGTAGCTTTCGGCCTGCACCACCAGCAGCACCAGCAGGCCCACGCCGCCCAGCAGGTGCAGGGTGACGATGGCCGGAAACAGCTTCATGGTCACCGTCAGCGCGCCGAAGGCGCCCTGGGCGCAGACCCACAGCAAGGTCAGCAGCGGCCAGCCCGGGTGCACGATGTCGGTCGTCGCGCCGGCGCGCTGGCGCCGCCATTGGCGCCAGGTGGCCAGCGTCAGCACCAGGATCAGCACGCCCACGCCGGTGGCCAGGTAGCGGTGGATCATCTCGACCCAGGCCTTGCCGTGCGTGACGGGCCCCGTTGGCATCACCTCCTCGGCGGCGGCAATGTGGGCGCGCGCGCCCACCGGGCTGGCCTGGCCGTAGCAGCCGGGCCAGTCGGGGCAGCCCAGGCCGGAATCGGTCAGGCGCGTGAAGGCGCCGAACATCACCAGATCGAAGGTCAGGAACAGCGTCAGCAACGTCAGCGCCTGCAGGCGGCGCGCCGGGCTGGCGCCCTGGTGGCGCAGCCACAGCCAGGCCAGCGGGCCCAGGGCCACCACCAGGCCCATGCCCATCAGGCGCAGCGCCGGGCTGAGGTTGTACAGCGGCGTGGCGTCCATCAGCGGCGCTCCTGCCCGGTGGCGCGGCTTGGCACGGCGGTGCGTTCCATGGTCATCGCCCGGCCTGGTCCCAACTGGACGAGGCGCGCATCAGGCGCTCCAGATCGCGCTTGGCGCGGCCGGCGCCGGCCTTGTCCAGCCCGGCCGGAAAACGCATCATCCAGTGCCCCATGGGATCGACCACGTACAGGTGCTCGGGCAGCGCCTGGCCGGCCGCTGGCGCCAGCCAGTCGGCCAGCACGGCCGGGGGCACGCGCAGCACGGTGGCCTGGCCAAGCGCGGGCAGCAGGGCCTCGGGCAGGCGGGCATCGTCGCTCACCAGCCAGACCCAGTCCAGCCGGTCCTTGTCCTTGCCCAGGCCCTCGCGCAGCTGGCGCTGCAGGTAGAGGTTGTTCTCGCACGCCGCATCACACGCGCCGCCGGCCACGCTGAGCAGCAGCCACTGGCCCTTGAGGGAGGTCAGCTCGACCGGGCGCCCGCTCAGGTCGGTGGCGCTGGCGGCCGGCAGCGGGCGCTGCGGCTCGATCAGCTCGCCGAAGCTGCGCCGTGCCTGCGGCCGCGCCACGTAGTAGCTGTAGTACGACGCGATGACCGGCGCCGCGCACACCAGCGCCAGCAGCAGCATCTGCCAGCGGCCGGCGCGCGTGCGCCGCGCCTGCCGGGCCAGCACGGCGTCGGGCGCGGGCAGGTTGTGCACGGTGAATCCGAGCGCTTCGTCGCGTCGGCTGGCCTCAGGCCTGTCGGGAACGGTAGAAAGGTCTGACAACTTGAAACCACAGGAAAAGCACGCCGATCAGCGCGCACAGGCCGAACCACTGGAACGCATAGCCGTAGTGCTTGTCGACGCCGCTGTCGGCCTCGGGCCAGTCGCGGCGCAGGCCCTCGGACGCGGCGCCAGTCTGCCACACCATCAGGCCGGCCAGCGGCAGGCCGGTTTCCGCCCGGAAGGCGTCCAGGTCGAGATTCTGCCGGATCGCCCCCTGCCCTTCCCGGCCCAGCTGATAAACCCTGGGGGGATGTTCGGCGATGCGGCCGCTGATCCGCACCTCGCCGCCCGGGGTCTGCACCGGCGGCAGCGTCTCGCGCTCGCTGCGGTGGCGCGGCGCCCAGCCGCGCTGCACCAGCACCACCGCGTCGCTGCCGGCCAGGCGCAGCGGCGTCAGCACATAGAAACCGGTGTGCCGCCCCATGGGGCGGTTGTCCAGATAGATGCTGCGCTCGGGCAGCCACTGGCCGCGCAGCGTGATGCCGCGGTGCAGCAGCGCCTGCGCCTGCCCGGGCGCCAACGGCCTTGCCAGGGTCAGGCCATCGAGCGCCGGCAGCGCCTGGCGCGCGGCCATGGCGGCGTGCAGCGCCTGCTTTTCAGCGGCGCGCGACAACTGCCAGCGCCCGAGTGAAAACGTCACCGCCACGCCCAGCAGCGCGGTCAGCACCACGACCAGGGCGCGCCAGCCGGTCACCGGATAATCCATCCCATGAAACAAGTGTTCGTGGCGCTGGCGTTCGTCGGCATTCTGGTCAGCCTGGGGTCGGCGCTGGTGTTCATGCTCAAGCGCGATCCGCAGGGCGATGCCGGCGACAGCCGGCGCGCCGGCCGCATGATGCGCTCGCTGGCGCTGCGCGTGGGGCTGTCGATCGTGCTGTTCCTGTGCATCCTGCTGGCCTGGAAGCTGGGCTACATCCAGCCCTCGGGGATTTCATCACAGCCTTGAGCGGCGCGGCGCCGACCAGCACAGCAAAAAGAGCGCCGCGAGGCGCTCTTTGCCATGCGGTCGGTCGCCCGCTTACATCCAGTACACCAGGATGTACAGGCCGAGCCACACCACGTCGACGAAGTGCCAGTACCAGGCCGCGCCCTCGAAGCCGAAATGGCGCTCGGGGGTGAAGTGGCCCTTCATCAGGCGCAGGGTGATGAACAGCAGCATCAGCATGCCGACCAGCACGTGGAAGCCGTGAAAGCCGGTCAGCATGAAGAAGGTGGAGCCGTAGACGCCGGAGCTGAGCTTGAGGTTCAGCTCGGCATAGGCATGGTAGTACTCGTAGCCCTGCACGCACAGGAAGGTCACGCCCAGCAGCACGGTGACCCACATGAAGGCGATGGTGCGCGCGCGCTGGCCCGCCAGCAGGGCATGGTGGGCGATGGTCAGCGTGACGCCGGAGCTCAGCAGCAGCGCGGTGTTGATGGTGGGCAGCCAGAACGGACCCATGGTCTGGAACGGCTGCACGGTGCCGGCGGGCGAGGCCGTGGCGCCAGCCGCCACGCTGGGCCAGACGGCCTTGAAGTCGGGCCACAGCAGCGCGTTCTCCAGACTGCCCAGCGCCGGCACCGAGTGGGCGCGCGCCCACCACAGGGCGGTGAAGAAGGCTCCGAAGAACATCACCTCGGAAAAGATGAACCAGCTCATGCTCCAGCGGAAGGACAGGTCGATCTTGCGGCCGTACAGCCCGCCTTCGCTCTCGCCCACGGCCTCGCTGAACCACTGGAACAGCACGAACAGCCACCACAGCAGGCCGGCCAGCAGCAGCCAGCCACCCCAGGCGGCGTCGTTCATCCACTGGCTGGCGCCGATGATCATCAGCAGCAGGCCGAAGGCCGCCATCACGGGGTGCCGCGATTCGGCGGGGACGTAGTAGTACGGCGTCTGACCGTGGGTGGCGCTGGACATGTTCACTTCACTCCTGTACTCTCGAATTTATAGCTGCTGTCGCTTGTCCTGCCTGCGCTGGACGGTGTTTGAATATTCAATCGTTGCTCAACCCGCCGCTGCCGGCCCGGACACCACCCAACGGATGATGCCCAGCAGCAGCAGCACGAACAACAGCACGCCGACCAGCCCGGCCAGCATGATGTGCAAGGGATTGACCTGCCCCAGGTCGCGCTGGTATTCGCTGCGCCGGCGCACGCCCAGAAAGCCCCAGCCCACCATGCGCAGCGTGCGCCAGAACGCGCTGCCCGCGGGGCGTGCAGCCGCCGGCGGCTCCGTTGGCACGGCGACTGGAAGCGGAACTTGGGGCTCGCTCATGCGCCGGCTCCGGTCTGGCGCACCAGCGCCGCGCTGGCTTGCGGCGGCGCCGGGGTCTTGCCACCGACTTCGAAGAAGGTGTAGGACAGCGTGATGGTGGTCACGTCCTTGGGCAGCCGCGGGTCGATGACGAAGGCCACCGGCCACTGCTTTTTCTCGCCGGGGGCCAGGGTGTACTGGTTGAAGCAGAAGCACTCCAGCTTGTTGAAATGCGGCGCCGCCTGGCGCGGCGCGTAGCTGGGGATGGCCTGCGCCGACATGCGGCGATCCTGCACGTTCTGGAACTCGTACATGACGGTGGCCAGTTCGCCCGGATGCACCTGCAGCGTGCGCTGCGCCGGCCGGAATTCCCACGGCCCGCGCGAATTGGCGTCGAACTCGACCGTGATGACGCGGTTGCGATCGACCTGCGAATTGCGGCTGGCCGTGCGCGCCGCATCACCGGCCACGCCGTTGCCGGGCACCTGGCGCTCCGACAGCGACAGGATGTTGATGCCGGTGACTTCGCAGATCGCGCGGTAGACCGGGATCAGCGTGTAGCCGAAGGCGAACATGCCGCAGGCCACCACGGCCAGCTTGCCCAGCATCTTCAGGTTCTCGGAGCGCACGCGCATGACCATCCGCGCCCGTCAGCCGCCCAGCACCACCATGCGGACGATGAAGCCGACGAAGAACGCCAGCGCGATGCCACCCAGGATCAGGCCCAGGCGGACGTTGCGCTTGCGCTGCTCTTCGGTGCTCACGGGCATCATCCCTTGATCGCCCTGCATCAGCCGATCACGCGGGTGGCGCTGGCGTCCAGCCTGGGCGGCGTTTCGTAGGTGTGGAAGGGGGCCGGCGAGGGCACTTCCCACTCCAGGCCCTCGGCGCCTTCCCAGGGGCGCTGCGGCGCCTTGGCGCCCTGCCCGCGCATCACGGGCAGCACCACGAACAGGAAGAAATACAGCTGCGCGAAACCGAAGAAGAAGGCGCCGACCGAGGCGATCAGGTTGAAGTCGGCGAACTGCATCGGGTAGTCGGCATAGCGGCGCGGCATGCCGGCCAGGCCCAGGAAGTGCATCGGGAAGAAGGTGATGTTGAACGAGATCATCGACCACCAGAAGTGGATCTTGCCGCGCGTCTCGTTGTACATCACGCCGGTCCACTTGGGTGCCCAGTAGTAGAAGCCGCCGTACAACGCGAACAGCGAGCCGGCCACCAGCACGTAATGGAAGTGGGCGATGATGTAGTAGGTGTCCTGGATCTGGGTGTCCACCGGCACCACGGCCGGGATCACGCCGGTGAAGCCGCCGATGGTGAACACGAAGATGAAGCCCACGGCCCACAGCATCGGGGTCTCGAAGGTCATCGAGCCGCGCCACATGGTGGCCACCCAGTTGAAGATCTTCACCCCCGTGGGGATGGCGATCAGCATGGTGCCGTACATGAAGAACAGCTGGCCCGTCACCGGCATGCCGGTGGTGAACATGTGGTGCGCCCACACGATCAGCGACAGGATGGCGATGGCGGCCACCGCGTACACCATGGAGGCGTAGCCGAACAGCTTCTTGCGCGCGAACGCCGGCACCACCTGGCTGATGATGCCGAAGGCCGGCAGGATCATGATGTAGACCTCGGGGTGGCCGAAGAACCAGAAGATGTGCTGGTACATCACCGGGTCGCCGCCGCCGGCGGGGTTGAAGAAGCTGGTG